>Ga0308164_10001272_pt1 | contig 30539 bp, 20 predicted proteins | sample PhyTR2_FD_201031 | JGI IMG/M metagenome (GOLD analysis project Ga0308164, IMG submission 201031) | Phyllosphere microbial communities from UC Gill Tract Community Farm, Albany, California, United States - DLSLT.R2 | ecosystem: Host-associated > Plants > Phyllosphere > Unclassified | place: USA... | reverse complement strand
AGCGACCCATCCTTGATCCAGCCTGCGGCTTCTTTCAGGAAGGTTGGCTCGAGCCGCTCGACAAATTCGTTCTGCAGGAAGCCGCGCACGGTCAGGCTCTTGAACAGCGTGAGGCTCAGGTCGATCGACGCGCCCGCGCCCGCATCGTTGTAATGCGACACCAGGCCGCACACGGGGATGCGCGCGAAGTTGTTGAGCAGCGGCTTGACCGCTTCGAGTACCTGGCCGCCGACGTTCTCGAAATAGACGTCGATGCCATCCGGGCACGCCTTGGCCAGTTGCTCGGCAAAGTCCGGTGCGCGGTGGTCGACCACGGCGTCGAATTTCAGCTCATCCTTGATGAACGCGCATTTCTCCGGCCCGCCAGCGATGCCAACGGCGCGCGCGCCCTTGATGCGGGCGATCTGGCCGACGACCGAGCCGACGGCGCCACTGGCTGCGGCCACGACGACGGTTTCGCCTGCCTTCGGCTGGCCGATTTCCAGCAGGCCGGCATACGCGGTGAAGCCCGGCATGCCAAGCACGCCGACAGCGGTGGACACGGGCGCGCTGTCCGGATCGACGCGGCGCAGGTTGCTGCCATCCGAGATGGCAAACGACTGCCAGCCGGAGTAGGCCACGACGACGTCGCCTTCTTTCCAGTCCGGGTGGTTCGATTGCTTGACGCGGGCGACGGTGCCGCCCACCATCACCTCGCCCAGTTCCAGCGCGGCGGCGTAGGTGGCGGTGCCGTTCATGCGCGTGCGCATGTACGGGTCGAGCGACAGGAACAGCGTTTCGAGCAGCAGTTCGCCATCGCCCGGCGTCGGGATTGGTGCATCCTCGATGCGGAAGTTTTCTGCGGTTGGCTTGCCCTTCGGGTGCGAGACGAGGACGATGCGGCGGTTGGTTGATGCGGTCATGTGTTGAGCTCCTTGGAGTGAATCGGATGGCATAGCATAAAGAACGTTGGCCGATGGTGCCCACGCGCCACACGTAATCGCTGAAACTGGCCGCCAGGCAATGTCATACGGCGCGAAACGGAAGGGCGTGCGTATAATCGCCATACGTTTGCCCTATCACTACAGAAAAAACAACTCATGGCCTCTTCTTCCGACAACATCAGCATGGCGGTGTTCTGCGACTTTGAAAACGTCGCACTGGGCGTTCGCGACGCCAATTACGAAAAATTCGACATCAAGCCAGTGCTGGAACGCCTGCTGCTCAAGGGCAGCATCGTGGTCAAGAAGTCGTATTGCGACTGGGACCGCTACAAGGGCTTCAAGGCAGCGATGCATGAAGCGAACTTCGAGCTGATCGAGATCCCGCACGTGCGCCAGTCGGGCAAGAACTCGGCCGACATCCGCCTCGTCGTCGATGCACTCGATCTGTGCTACACGAAGTCGCATGTCAACACCTTCGTCATCATCAGCGGCGACTCCGACTTTTCGCCGTTGGTGTCGAAGCTGCGTGAAAATAACAAGCAGGTGATCGGCGTCGGCGTCAAGCAGTCGACCTCCGACCTGCTGGTAGCGAACTGCGACGAATTCATCTTTTACGATGACCTGGTGCGCGAACAGCGCCGCACCGCCGCCAAACGCGACGAGCGCAAGGCCGCGCCGCAACCGCGCCGCTCGAACGCCAGCAGCAACACCAACGCCAATGTCGGCGACGACAAGCGCAAGGAAGAACTCGAAGCGCGCAAGGTACAGGCGCTCGACATGGTGGTCGAGACGTTCGATGCGCTCACGTCCGAGCGCGGCGATACCGGCAAAATTTGGGCCTCGCTGCTGAAAGACACGCTCAAGCGCCGCCGTCCCGACTTCTCGGAAACCTACTATGGCTTCCGCACCTTCGGCAACCTGCTTGAAGAAGCGCAGACGCGCGGCCTGTTCGAATTCGGTCGTGACGAAAAATCCGGCACCTATGTATTCCGCAGTGCGCATGCAGGCAACGTAGCCGCGGGCCAGGAAGCCCAGCAGGATGGCACGCAGGCGCCGGACGCCGTGGTGCAGGACATGCTCGATGCAGCAGCGCCGGTCGAGGGCAATGATGAACCGGTCAAGAACGATGGTCGTCGTGGCCGTGGCCGCGGTGGTCGCAAGGGTGGTAACCGCAACGACGCGCCGAACGTACAAGCGCTGCCGGAGGCGGTTGCTGTCGAGGCGGAACCGCAGGAAGAACTGTTCGAAGAGCCGGCAGCACAACCGGAATCGCAACTGGAAGCGCAACCGGCCCGGACCGATGGCCGTCGTGGCCGTGGCCAAGGCGGGCGCAAGGGCGGCAACCGCAACGACGCGTCCAACGTGCCGGCGCTGCTGGAGCCGGTCGCTTTCGAGCCGGAAGCACAGGACGAGACCTTCGACGAACCGGCATCGCAACCGACGCTGGTCGTGAGCGATGCCGAGCCGGTGGACGTTGATGAAGCGCCGGCGCCGGTCGGGAAGGAACGTCGCCGCGCGCCACGCAAGCCATCGGCCAAGAAGCTGGCGGAGCAGGCTGCGGCCGAAGCTGCTGCGGCCGCTGAAGCCGAAGCACAGGCTGCTGCGGCGCAGGAAGAGGTCGCGCCTGAGCCAGAGGTGGAAGCAGAAGCAGAAGCTGAAGACACCAAACCGGCACGCACCAAGGGTGCCCGTCCGGCGCGCAAGGCCGCGCCACGCAGCCGTCGTCCGGCCAAGCCAAAGGCCGGTTCCGACAACGGCTAATCACAGACTGCCGCGCGCCGCGCACCGCTGCACGATGCCATAATCACGACGCCTGTCCGGTTTTCGGGCAGGCGTTGTCGTTTGATGGAGCCTCGCATGCGCGCACGTGCCGTCCTGTTGCTGCTGTCCTGTCTGGGCGCGCCCGCGCTGGCCGCCGCGCCGGCGGGTGTCGCCACCGGTCATCCGATCCTCGGCATCTGGCGACTGACGGTGCCGGGCACCGAGTGCGCCGAGACCTACCGCTTTCGCGCCGATGGCACCACGTTCGTCACCAGCGCTGCCGAAGTCTCCGAAAGCGTCTATACCGTTTCCGCCCAGCCCGACAAGCAGGGCTTTTACCGCCTGCAAGACCGCATCGTCAAAGACAACGGCAAGCCCGATTGTTCGGGCAATGTCATGAAGCCAGGCGCGCAGGTCATCAACTTCATCCAGTTCCACCCGTCACGCACGATTTTTCTGATGTGCGCCGACCAGACCATGCAAACCTGTATCGGGCCATTCCGGCGCGTGCGCAGCGAAGAGGTTTGAACGCCGGTTGCCCGGCAGTGTATATTGCTGGGCAAAACGATCATCCCCGGCTTTTCATGTCCCCGCTTCTCCTGTTTTGCATCCTCATCGGCTACTTCGCCTTGCTGCTGGCCGTGGCCTGGGCCACCTCGCGCGGCGCCAACAACGACAGCTTCTTCATCGGTAACAAGAGCAGCAACTGGGTGCTGGTCGCCTTCGGCATGGTCGGCACCACGCTCTCGGGCGTGACCTTCGTCAGCGTGCCGGGCGCGGTCGGCGTCGACGGCTTCGGCTATGCGCAGATCCTGATCGGCTACGTGATCGGCTACCTCGTCGTCACCTGGCTGCTGCTGCCGCTGTACTACCGGCTGCAGCTGACCTCCATCTATCATTACCTCGACGTGCGCCTCGGTCGGCGCGCCTACCAGAGCGGGGCCGGGTTCTTCATCATCTCGCGCCTGCTGGGCGCCACCGCGCGCCTGTACCTGGTGGTCAACATCCTGCAGGCGGTCATCCTCGACAGCCTAGGCGTGCCGTTCTGGCTCAGCACCCTCGTCGTGCTAGGGATGATCCTGCTCTACACCTACCAGGGCGGCGTCAAGACCATTGTCTGGACCGACACGCTGCAGACGACCGGCATGCTGTTCGGCCTGTTCGCGTGCGCGTGGTTCCTGCTGGGCGAACTGAACCTGTCGGTGCCGGACAGCCTGGAGCAGATGCGCTCGAGTGGCCTGGCGAGCGTCTTCACCCTTGACGTGAACAGCCCGAATTTCTGGCTCAAGCAGATCGTGGCCGGCGCGCTGATCACCATCACCATGACGGGCATGGACCAGGAGATGATGCAAAAGACCATCTCGGTCAAGACGCTGGCCGACTCGCAAAAGAACCTGCTGGCGCTGACCGCCGTGCTGGTCGTCGTGCTGCTGTCGTTCCTGTTCCTGGGCGGCCTGCTGTACCTGTACGCGCCGACCGTGGGCGTGACGGCCACCGGCGACAAGATCTTCCCGGCTGTGGTCATGGGCCACCTGCCGCCCGCGCTGCAGATCGTCTTTTTGATCGCGCTGATCTCGGCGCTGTTTCCCAGTGCCGACGGCGCGATCACGGCGCTGACCTCGTCCACCTGTATCGACCTGCTGGGCATCAAGCGCAGGACGGATTTGACCCAGGCCCAGGCCGAGGGCCTGCGCCGCCGCGTGCATTTGGGCTACGCGTTCCTGTTCCTGCTGCTCGTGATGGGCTTCAAGGCCGCCGACAATCCCAGCATGATCGGCGTGATCCTCAAGCTCGCGGCGTACACCTACGGCCCGCTGCTTGGCCTGTTCGCGTTCGGCATGTTCACGGCGCGCATGCCGCGCAATCGCCTTGTACCGCTGATCACGATCGGCGCGCCGGTCCTGTGCGCGATCCTTGAGTACAATCAGGCATATCTGCTCGGCTCGTACCGGCTCGGGCTGGAACTCTTGATGATCAACGGCATGCTGGTGTTCGCGGGGCTGTACGCGATCTCGCTGCGCACCGGCAGCCGTCCTTCCATGCAGTCCGCTTAACCTTTGCAGTAATCTTTTATGGAGTTTCGATGGCCTTCAAGCCCCTGAGCGCTTTGCGGCGCGGGTTCGTCATGCTGTGGACTGCGCTCGACGTGACCCGCCGCACCTTCGTCAATCTGCTGTTCCTGCTGATCGTGATCCTCGTGGTCTCGCTCTTCTTCAGCGGCGGCGTCAAGCCGCTCTCGAACAAGACGGCGCTGGTGCTCGAGATCCGGGGCGACCTGGTCGAGCAGTATGAAACCACGCTGCGCGATACGGTGCTCGACAATGTCGGCGGCGATTCCAAGCGCACCGTGCGCCTGCGCGACGTGATCGTCGTGCTCGATGCGGCGGCGCGCGATCCGAACATCTCGAGCGTCGTGCTGCTGCTCGACGAGATGCAGGGCGGCGGCATGGCCATGCTGCGCGAGATCGGCGCAGCGGTCGATCGCGTCAAGAAGAGCGGCAAGACGGTCGTGGCCTGGAGCGGCAGCTACGACCAGAAGCGCTACCTGGTCGCCTCGCATGCCAGCGAAGTCTATGTCCATCCGATGGGCATGGTCATGATCGAAGGCTTCGGCGGGCGCCGCAACTATTACCGCGATGCGCTCGACAAGGTCGGCGTCACGGTCAACCTGATCAAGGTCGGCACCTACAAGAGCGCTGCCGAGCCTTATATCGCCAACGGCCCGTCCGACGCCGCGCGCGAAGCGGACGCGTATCTGTACAACGCGCTGTGGTCCGGCTACACGGGCCAGGTCGAAAAAAACCGCAAGCTGCCCGATGGCGCGATTGCGGGGATGATCGAATCGCTCCCCGAGCGCATGGAAAATGCCGGCGGCAGCGCTGCGAAAGTGGCGCTGCAGGCAAAACTGGTCGATGGCCTGAAAACCCGCGACGAACTGCGCGACCTGATGATCAAGCGCGGCGCGCCGGATGACGACAACAAATCGTTCCGCCAGATCGGTTTCTATGATTACCTGTCGCGCAACCCGCAGAAGCAGTTCGGCGATGCGGTCGGCGTGGTGGTGGCATCCGGCTCGATCACCGATGGCGATGGCGGCCCCGGCGTGATCGGCGGGCGCAGCATGGCCAACCTGATTCGTCAGGCGCGCGAGGATGACAACATCAAGGCGCTGGTGCTGCGTGTCGATTCGCCCGGCGGTAGCGCTTACGGGTCTGAACTGATCCGCCGTGAGCTCGAACTGACGCGCGCCGCCGGCAAGCCGGTGGTCGTGTCGATGGGCAGCGTGGCGGCGTCCGGCGGCTACTGGATCTCGATGGCGTCCGATGAAGTGATTGCCGACCCGGCCACCATCACCGGTTCGATCGGCGTGTTCGCACTGCTGCCGACGGCCGACAAGGTTGCCGCCAAGCTGGGCATCCACACCGATGGTGTGACCACGACCTGGCTGGCCGATGCCTACAATCCGCTGCGTCCACTCGATCCGCGCTTCCAGCAGCTGGTCCAGTCGAGCATCAACAACGTCTACAGCGACTTCACCACCAAAGCGGCGGCGGCGCGCAAGACCACGCCGGCCAAGATCGACGAAGTGGGACAGGGCCGTGTCTGGACCGGTGTCCAGGCCAAGGAGCGCGGCCTGGTCGATCGCCTGGGCGGCTACAACGATGCGCTGGCCTCGGCTGCCGGCCGCGCCAAGCTGGGCAAGGATTACCGCGTCGTGTATGTCGAACGGCCAGTCACGCGCGTCGAGCGTTTCCTGCAAATGGCGGGCGCTTCGGCGGTTCAGGCGATGACAATTCAGGTCAAGCTGGGCCTGATCGAGAACGCGATTCCTGCTGGCCCGGTGAACCAGGTTGCCGCCGACATGGCGTTCCTGTCGGAACTGACGACCGAGCGCAAGCCGTTTGCCGCCGTCACGCACTGCTTCTGCGGCAACTGGTAAAGCACGGCAGCATGCATGGTCCACATGTAGCGACTTTGTAACTGATTGAGACAAAGGCGGGACGGGCGCAACACCCTGGTGTTGCGCCCGTTTGCCGTTTACAGCCGTCATTCAGGGGCTAACCGTGTAAATCGGTGTTAAGCGGGTTGGCAGGGCGCCGTTTCAAGGCCGGTTCGCCCCCTATTCTATGTACGTTACGAAACATTCCATGCGAAATTCGCATGCTACAGTCGTCGTGAGTAGTAGTGCGTAGCGCGCATTGACAAAAAAAATCGACAAGGACAAGCATGGACCAGCATTCTCCGATCCCTCCCGCCACCAGCCGCCCGCCGCGCAAGAAGCGCACCCGTGTCATTGGCGGCACCATTGCCGTGCTGTCGATGGCCGCCCTGGGCTACCTGGCCTGGACGCTGATCAACCCGGCGCCTGCTAGCGGCCCGGGCGGACCGGGCATGTCGGCAGGCGGGCCTGGTGGGGGCGGTGGCGGTGGTCGTGGCCCTGGCGGCGGACGGGGCGGCCCGGCGACGACGGTCGGTGTCGCGACCGCAACGCTGGCCAACATTCCCGTCACGCTCGAAGCGCTGGGTACCGTGGTGCCGGCTGCCATCGTGACCGTGCGCCCGCAGGTCTCGGGCGTGGTCCAGAAGATCCACTTTACCGAGGGCGAGCTGGTCAAGCCGGGCCAGGTGCTGGCGACGATCGACCCGCGCCCGTTCCAGATGGCGCTGCTGCAGGCGCGTGGCCAGCGTCAGCGCGACGAAGCGCAGCTCGACAGCGCGCGCGTCACGCTCAAGCGCTTCCAGACCCTGCTCGAACAGGATTCGATCGCGCGCCAGGAGGTCGATACGCAGGCCGCGCTGGTCAAGCAGCTCGAAGGCACGGCGACGATCGACCGCGCCGCCGAAGGCACGGCCCAGCTCAATCTCGATTACGCCACGGTGCGCGCACCGATCGGCGGGCGCGTCGGCCTGCGCACGGTCGACGTGGGCAACCTGGTGGGCAGTGGCGACACTGCCGGCATCGCCGTGATCACGCAGCTGGCGCCGATCGACGTCGAATTCGCGGTGCCGCAGGACGGCTTGCCGGTGCTTCAGCAGCGCATCACGCAAGGCGCGAAGCTGCCGGCCATGGCGCTGGACCGCACCCGCACCGATGCACTGGCCACGGGCAGCTTCATCGCGCTGGACAACCAGGTCGATACGTCGACCGGCACCGTGCGCGCCAAGGCCCGCTTTACCAATACGGATGGCAAGCTGTTCCCGAGCCAGTTCGTCAACCTGCGTCTGACGGTCAACACGATCCAGAATGCCGTGCAGGTGCCGGTCACGGCGCTGCGCCACGGTACCGACGGCGACTTCGTCTACGTCCTCGACGCTGCCAAGCGCACCGTGTCGCTGCGCACCGTCACGCGCGGCCAGGCGACCGTGGACAAGGTGCAGATCGCCAGCGGCCTGAAAGCCGGCGAGCAGGTGATTACTGAAGGCGCCGACCGCTTGCGCGATGGCGCGAGCGTGGTGCTGCCGGGCGATAAACCGGGCGGCGCGCGTGGCGCGGGGCAGGGTGCACGCCAGGGCGCAGGCCGGCCGGCGCAGGGAGCGCAGCGATGATGGTGCGGCATTGCGCGCATGGGAGCCACGCGTGAGCCCCTCCACCCCCTTTATCCAGCGCCCGGTCGCCACCGCATTACTGATGCTGGCGATCGTGCTCTCGGGCCTGGTCGGCTACCGCTTCCTGCCGCTGGCGGCGCTGCCGCAGGTCGACTTCCCGACCATCCAGGTGCAGACGCTGTACCCGGGCGCCAGTCCCGAAGTCATGGCGCGCACTGTCACCGCGCCCCTCGAACGCCAGTTCGGCCAGATGGCCGGTTTGACCCGCATGAGCTCCACCAGCGCTGCCGGCGTGTCGATGGTCACGCTGCAGTTTGCGCTGGGCGAGACGCTCGACGTGGCCGAGCAGGAAGTGCAGGCCGCGATCAATGCCGGTGGCTCGCTGCTGCCGACCGACCTGCCGGCGCCGCCCGTCTACGCCAAGGTCAATCCGGCCGATGCACCGGTGCTCACGCTCGCGATCACGTCCGACACGCTGCCGCTGACCGAAGTCCAGAACCTCGTCAACACGCGCCTGGCCCTGAAGATCAGTCAGGTGTCCGGCGTGGGCCAGGTGTCGCTGTCCGGCGGCCAGCGCCCGGCCGTACGCATCCAGGCCGATACCGCCGCCCTCGCATCGTATGGCCTGGGCCTCGACACGCTGCGTACCGCGATCACCGCCGCCAACGCCAACAGCGCCAAAGGCAGCTTCGACGGCCCGACGCGTTCGTACGCGATCAATGCCAACGACCAGCTGGTCACGGTGCCCGATTACCAGAACCTGATCGTCGCCTACCGCAACGGCGCGCCGGTCAAGCTGCTCGAGGTGGCGAAGGTCGTCGACAGCGCCGAGAACGTGCGCCTGGGCGCCTGGGCCAATATGAAGCCTGCCATCATCCTGAACGTGCAGCGCCAGCCGGGTGCGAACGTCATCGCCACCGTGGACGCGATCAAGGCGCGCCTGCCTGAACTGCAGGCCGGCCTGCCCAGCGCGTTGCGCATGGATGTGCTGAGCGACCGCACCACGGGCATTCGCGCCTCCGTCAAGCACGTGCAGATCGAGCTGGTGCTGGCCGTGATCATGGTCGTGCTGGTGATCTTCGCGTTCCTGCACGACCTGCGCGCAACCGTGATTGCCAGCCTGGCCGTGCCGATCTCGCTGATCGGCAGCTTCGGTGTCATGTACCTGCTCGGCTACAGCCTGAACAACCTGTCGCTGATGGCGCTGACGATTGCGACCGGCTTTGTCGTCGACGATGCGATCGTGATGATCGAGAACATCGCGCGCTATATCGAAAAAGGCGAAGCGCCGATGGCCGCTGCGATCAAGGGCGCCACGCAGATTGGCTTCACGATCATTTCGCTGACCGTCTCGCTGATCGCCGTGCTGATCCCGCTACTGTTCATGGGCGACGTGGTCGGCCGCCTGTTCCGCGAATTTGCCGTCACGCTGGCCATCACGATCCTGATCTCGGGCGTGGTCTCGCTCACGCTCGTGCCGATGATGGCCGGGCGCTGGCTGCGCAGCCACGAGAATGAAAAACCAAGCCGCTTCGCCGTCAAGTTCCAGGCCTTCTTTGACCGCGTGATCGCGCGCTACGACGTGATGCTGGGCTGGGTGTTGAAGCGCCAGGGCCTGACCTTGCTGGTGGCTCTGGCCACCGTGGTGCTGACTGCCGTCATGTGGACAATCATTCCGAAAGGGCTGTTCCCGACCCAGGACACCGGCCAGCTGCAGGCGCGCGTGCAGGCACGCCAGTCGATCTCGTACACGGACATGGCCAAGCTGCAGCAGGAAGCGGCGCGCCGCATCATGCAGGACGCGGCGGTCGAATCGGTCGCGTCGTACGTCGGCGTCGACGCGGCCAACAACACGATGCTCCATACCGGCACCATGCTGATCAACCTGAAAGCCGATCGTGGCGACCAGGCCGAAACGATGGTGCGCCTGCGCGAACGCGTGGCGGGTGTGGCGGGGCTGCAGCTGTTCCTGCAGCCCACGCAGGATCTGACGATCGACGCCGAAAGCGGCCCGACCCAGTACCGCTTCTCGGTCGAAGGCGCCGACACTGACCTGGTCAATGATTGGGCACGCAAGCTGACGACCAAGATCGGCACCTTGCCCGAGCTGCGCACGGCCGTCACCGATGCCGGTGCGACCGGCGCTGCCGCCTTCATCGACATCGACCGCGACACGGCCTCGCGCCTGTCGATCACGGCCGCGTCGATTGACGATGCGCTCTACAGCGCCTACGGCCAGCGCATTGTCTCGACGATCTTCACCGAGACCAACCAGTACCGCGTGATTCTCGAGGCGCAGCAGGACAAGGCGATGTCGATTGCCGCGCTGGGCCGGCTGCAACTGCGCACCGGCTCCGGTCAGTCGACCCCACTGTCGGCGGTGGCCACGATCAGCGAACGCCAGGCGCCGCTGCAGGTGATCCACGTGGCGCAGTACCCGGCGGCGACGGTCGGTTTCGATACCGCGGCCGGCGCGTCGCTGGGCGATGCGGTGGCCGCGATCCGCGCCGCTGCCGTCGACCTTGGCATGCCGGCCTCGGTCAGCATGACGTTCCTGGGCGCATCCGGTGCCTACGAGTCGTCGCTGTCGAACCAGCTGTGGCTGATCATGGCGGCCGTCGTCTGCGTCTACATCGTGCTGGGCGTGCTGTATGAAAGCTATATCCACCCGCTGACCATCCTGTCGACGCTGCCGTCGGCCGGCGTGGGCGCGCTGCTGGCCCTGTGGGTCAGTGGCCAGGGGCTGGGCGTGATCGGCATCATCGGTATGATCCTGTTGATCGGCATCGTCAAGAAGAACGCGATCATGATGATCGACTTTGCGATCGAGGCCGAGCGCGAAGAAGGCAAGTCGCCGCTGGACGCGATCCGCCAGGCGGCCTTGCTGCGCTTCCGCCCGATCCTGATGACAACGCTGGCGGCGCTGTTTGCGGCCGTGCCGCTGATGCTGGGCACGGGCGAGGGCGCCGAGCTGCGCCGCCCACTGGGCCTGGCGATGTTTGGTGGCCTGGTCCTGAGCCAGCTGCTGACGTTGTTTACGACGCCTGTCATCTACCTGGCGTTCGATCGCACCGCGCGCCGCCTGACCGGTAAAGCGCCGCACAAGACCGAGGGGGCGGGCGCATGAACCTGTCGCGCCCCTTCGTCGAACGGCCGATCGCCACGGTGCTGCTGACCATCGGCATCGCGCTGGCCGGCATCGCCGCCTACTTCGTGCTGCCGGTGGCGCCGCTGCCGCAGGTTGACTACCCGACCATTTCGGTGTCGGCGTCGCTGCCGGGCGCCAGTCCGGAAACGATGGCGTCGAGCGTGGCCACGCCGCTCGAGCGGCGCCTTGGCGCGATTGCCGGCGTCAATGAAATGACATCCAGCAGCGGCACCGGCTCGAGCCGGATCAACCTGCAGTTCGAACTGAATCGCCAGATCGATTCCGCCGCGCGCGAAGTGCAGGCCGCGATCAGCGCCTCGCGCGCCGACCTGCCGGCCACGCTGCGCAGCAATCCGACCTACCGCAAGGCCAACCCGTCGGATGCGCCGGTGCTGATCCTGGCGCTGACGTCCAAGACCAAGGAGCCGGCCGAGATTTTCGAGTCGGTCTCGAACCTCGTGCAGCAGCGCCTGGCGCAGGTCAAGGGCGTCGGCGAAGTGGAAATCGGCGGCGGCTCGCTGCCGGCCGTGCGCGTCGAGCTGGTGCCGTATTCGCTGAACCGCTATGGCGTCTCGGCCGAGGATGTGCGCGCCGCGATCCAGGCCACCAACCCGAACCGCCCCAAGGGCGAGATCGATGGCAATGGCAACCGCCTGCAGATCTATTCGCAGCCGGCTGGCGGCGATGGCCGTAGCGCCGCCGATTACAAGGACCTCGTGGTCGCGTGGCGCAATGGCGCGGCTGTGCGCCTGTCCGATGTGGCCACCGTGTTCGATGGCCCAGAAAACATCTACACGCTGGGCCTGTTCAACGGGCGGCCCGCCGTCATCGTGCTGGTCACGCGCCAGCCCGACGCGAACGTCATCGAGACCGTCGATGGCATCCGCGACCTGCTGCCGTCGCTGCAGGCGCAACTGCCCGGCGACATCCAGCTGGCGATCGCGTCGGACCGCACCAATTCAATTCGCGCCTCGCTGCACGAGATCGAATTCACCCTCGTGCTGTCGATCGTGCTGGTGGTGGCCGTGGTCAGCGTGTTCCTGCGCAGCCTGCGCGCGACCGTGATTCCTGCAGTGGCCACGGTGGTCTCGCTGCTGGGCACCTTCGGCGTCATGTATGCACTGGGCTTTTCGCTCAACAACCTGTCGCTGATGGCGCTGACGGTGGCCGCCGGCTTTGTCGTCGACGATGCCATTGTGGTGCTGGAAAATACGGCGCGCCATATCGAGAACGGCATGGACCGCATGGCGGCGGCCCTGCTCGGTGCGCGCGAGGTGGGCTTCACGGTGCTGTCGATTTCGCTGTCGCTGGTGGCCGTGTTCATCCCGCTGCTGTTCATGGGCGGGCAGGTGGGCCGCCTGTTCCGCGAATTTGCCGTCACGCTGTCGGCGGCGGTCATGATTTCGCTCGTGATCTCGCTGACCACCACGCCGATGATGTGCGCCTGGCTACTGCGCGCCGAAGACAAGGACAAGAAGCCGGGACGCCTCGCGCGCTGGTCCGAAGGTGGCTTCGCGCGCGTGCTGCGCGTCTACGAGCATGCGCTGGACTGGGCGCTGGCCAGCAAGGTGCTGGTCATGATCATCCTGTTGTTTACGGTCGGTCTGAACATCTACCTGTTTACCAATGCACCGAAGGGCTTCTTCCCGCAGCAGGATTCGGGCCAGATGAATGGCGGCATCCGCGCCGACCAGAGCATCTCGTCGCAGGCGATGCAGAAGAAGATTTATCAGCTGGTCGAGATCATCCGCAAGGATCCGGCGGTTGAAACGGTCGTGGCGTTCACGGGCGGCGGGCGCGCTGGTGGCGGCTTCATGTTCGTCAATCTCAAACCCGTGAGCGAGCGCGATGTCGCGGCGCAGGCCGTGATCGCGCGCCTGCGTCCGCAACTGGCCAAGGTCACGGGCATCTCGATCTTCCTGAACCCCGTGCAGGACTTGCGCATGGGCGGGCGTTCGAGCAATTCGACCTACCAGTACACGCTCAAGAGCGACAATGCGGAAGACCTCAAGCTGTGGGCTGCCAGACTGGCCGAAGCGATGAAAGCGCAACCGGCGCTGGTCGACGTCGACACCGACCAGGCCGAAAACGGCGTGGAAACCTATGTCACGATCGACAAGGAGAGTGCGGCGCGCATGGGCATCACCACGCGCGACGTGACCAATGCGCTGTACAACGCGTTCGGTCAGCGCCAGGTGGCGAACATCTACGATGAGCTGAACCAGTACCACGTCGTGATGGGTGTGGCGCAGAAGTATGCGCAGTCGCCCGAAGCGCTGAAGGACGTGTACGTGCCGGCGCGGGCCGCCGGCGGGAGCCAGAACGTGGTCTCGTCCAGCACCGGCACGGCCGCCGCCGCTGGCGCTGCGGGCGCAGCGACATCGGCGACCGCGAGCCTGACGGCGGCACGCGATCCGTCCGGCGGCCAGGCGCTGGCCGACAGCGCCGCGACGATGGTGCCGCTGTCGGCGATCGCCAGCTTCGCCGAAAGCGCGACCGCCACCTCGGTCAGCCACCAGGATGGCGAACTGGCCACCACGGTGTCGTACAACCTGAACGAAGGCTTCACGCTGACCGACGGTGAAGCCGCCGTGCGCCAGGCCGAAGCCGACATCGGCATGCCGACCAATGTGCGCGGCAGTTCCCAGGGTACCGCTGCGGCGGCGCAGGCATCGAGCCAGGAGCAGCCGCTGCTGATTTTGGCTGCCATTATCGTCATCTACATCGTGCTCGGGATTCTGTACGAAAGCCTGATCCACCCGATCACCGTGCTCTCGACACTGCCGTCGGCGGGTGTGGGCGCGGTGCTGGCGCTGTTGCTGTTCAAGATGGAGTTCTCGATCATCGCGCTGATCGGCGTGTTCCTCCTGATCGGCATCGTGAAAAAGAATGCGATCCTGATCATCGACTTCGCGCTGGAGGCCGAACGCGCACGGGGCCTTACCGCAATGGAAGCGGTGCGCGAAGCCTGCATGCTGCGCTTCCGCCCGATCCTGATGACGACGCTGGCCGCCGCGCTGGGGGCCTTGCCGCTGGCAATCGGCTTCGGCGAAGGCTCCGAATTGCGCCGGCCGCTGGGCATCGCCATTATCGGCGGCCTGGTCGCGAGCCAGCTCCTGACCCTGCTTACCACGCCGGTCGTGTATGTCTTGCTCGACAAGCTGCGCACCCGCAAACCCGATGAACACGCGTTGACCCGCCACCCGCACGACGTCGATCCGACGCCGGGTACCGGTCCATCGCTCGCCAAACCATGATGCCCATGCAAATCTCTGCTTCCCTGCGCCTGACCGTTCTCGCACTGGCCCTCGGCCTTGGCGGCTGCGCCGTCGGGCCGGCCTATGAACGGCCTGCCGCGCTGCCGGCCGGTCCGCTGCCCGCTGCCTACAAGGGCGTCAATGCGCCACTGCCGGGCTGGGCGCCCGCGGCGCCCGCCGACGCGCTCGAACGCGGTCCCTGGTGGCAGCTGTTCAACGATCCGGAACTCGATCGCCTCAGCCGCCAGGTCGAGGCGGCCAACCAGAACATCGCCGTGGCCGTGGCCAACTACGCGCAGGCGCGTGCCATTGTCGCGCAGCAGCGCGCGTCGCTGTTCCCGGTGGTGTCGCTTGGCGCCGGCGGCGACCGCGCCGGCGGTGGTAGTGTCGACACCAACCGCGGCGCCGCCAGCGCCTACCGCCTGCAGATCGGCGCGAGCTGGGAGCCGGACGTGTTCGGCCGCCTGCGCACGGCCGTCGATGCGGCCGAAGCCAGCGCCCAGGCCAGCGCCGCCGACCTGGCCAGCGTGCGTCTCGCGGCGCTTGGCGAGCTGGCCATCAACTACTTCTCGCTGCGCCAGACGGACGCCCAGATCGGCATGCTCACGGCCACCATCGAGGGCTATGAACGCGTGCTCCAGATCACGTCGAACCGCTTCGCGGCCGGTGTCTCGGCGCGTTCGGACGTGCTGCAGGCCCAGACGCAACTGGCCACGGCGCGCAGCGACGCGCTTGGCCTTGCGCGCTCGCGCGCCGAACTCGAACATGCCATCGCGGTGCTGGTCGGCCAGAGCCCGTCGAGCTTTGCGCTGGCGAGCACGCCATGGCAGGTCGTGGTGCCGGCCGTACCGGTGGGCGTGCCATCCACACTGCTGCAGCGCCGGCCCGACATCGCCGCCGCCGAGCGCGATGTGGCCGTGGCCAATGCCGACATCGGCATCGCGCGCTCGGCTTATTTCCCGACCTTCGGGCTGTCGGCTTCGTACGGCAACAACACGAGCCGCGTGGGCGACCTGTTCTCGCTGTCGAACGCGGCCTGGTCGTTCGGCCTGTCGGCGGCGCAGACGCTGTTCAATGCCGGCGCCACGCGTGCCAGCGTCGAAGGCGCCGAGGCGCGCCACCAGGCCACCGTCGCCAGCTACCGTCAGGTGGTCCTGACGGCGTTCGCCGATGTCGAGAATGGCTTGGCTGCCACCCGCGTGCTCGAGCAGCAGCAACAGTTGCGCGTCGAGGCTGCCGAAGCGGCGGGCCTGGTCGAAGAGCAGATCCTGAACCGCTACAAGTCGGGGCAGGTGAGCTATACCGAGGTGGTGCAGGCGCAGGTCACGGCGCTCAATGCGCGGCGCCAGCTGGTGCAGGTGCAGGCCGACCGCCAGACGGCCGCCGTGTCGCTGATCCAGGCGCTGGGCGGCGGCTGGGTCGAGGGCAGCATCGACAACGCACCGGCAATTGTCAATTGAGCCGCGTCTGGGCTTACAATGACGCATCCGAGGCTCGAGCGACTTTATGAAAAAATGGATTGACCGTATGCTGGGCGCCGACAAGACGCCAGCCGTGGACGCGAGCGAACCGCCGGCCGGCGAACCTGCGGCCGATCTGGCCGTGCAGGTCGACGGTGCGTATTACCGCTGGCTGACCGCATCGGCCGGTTACGAAGCCACGCCCGACGTCGAAGAACACCTGCTGGACCTGGTGCGTACGCTGGCGCTCGATCCGAACGCGGCCAGCGGCCTGGTGCCGCGTATCCCCGAACTGATCCCGGAACTGCTGCGCGACCTGGCCGACGATGCCGTATCGCAGGGCGCGCTCGCGCGCTCGGTCGAGCGCGACACGGTGCTGGTGGCCGAGGTGATCCGCGAAGCCAATAGCGCGTATTACCGCCCGCTGCAGCCCATCAAGTCGCTCGATGCCGCGCTGTTGATGCTCGGTCAGAATGGCTTGCGCATGCTGCTGGCCAGGATCGCGTTTCGTCCGCTGTTGCGCATGGCCGACACCGGCTTTGCGCGCCACGCCGCGCCGCTCGTCTGGCATCAGGCCGAGAAGTGCGCGCTGGCGTCGAGCCTGATGGCGCCGGGCATGGCTGCAGGCGTGTTTGAAGCTTATCTGGCTGGCCTGATGCAGAACCTGGGCTTGCTGGTGGCGTTCCGCCTGGCCGAGCGCGCAGCCGAAGCGGGCAAGATTCCCGGCTCGAGCGAATTCGGCGCCCGTTTGTTTGCCGTCAGCCGGGGGCTGTCGGCGTCGATCGCAGCGCATTGGGAGTTCCCGCCGGATGTCGTGCATGCCATCGCCAGTACCGGCACGCCGGCTGCATCGGCGCTGGGCCGGGCGCTGGAGCGGGGCGACCAGATCGCCAAGCTGCACGTGCTGATCGATGCCCACGTCGTGGCGGAGGACGACAATCTCGTCACCGATGGCCTGAACAGCTTCGAACGGCGCTGTCTGGGCAAGCTGGCCGACGTCAGAAGCTAGCTCAGGGCGCCGGGCAAATCCGGTTGCGCCCACCCTGTTTGGCCGTGTAGAGCATCGCATCGGCCTGCACGAACAGTTCGTTTTCGCTGCGCTGCGCCGGAAACGCCGCCAGGCCGCCGCTGAACGAAAAGTGCCGTTCATCGCCCGGCGCAACCTGGAACGCGATGGCACCGAAGGCCGCCCGCAGCGCGTCCAGGCGGGCCCAAGCCTGCACCAGCGTGCAATCCCAGAACACCACCACGAATTCTTCGCCACCAAAGCGGCTGAGCAGATCGCGCTCGTCCATCTGTGGCGCCAGGCACAGGCATAGCCGCTTGATGACGATGTCGCCGAAATGGTGGCCCCACGTGTCGTTGATGGTCTTGAACTTGTCGATGTCGATGACGCCGAATGCCAATGGCTTGTCTTCCAGCGTGGCCTGGCGGATCAGGTCCTGGGTCTTGCGCCGCAGCCCGACCTTGTTGAGCAGGCCCGTGGCGCGGTCCTTGCCGATCAAATCCTTGTTGACCCGGATCTTGGCTGCGCGGTTGGCCAGTTGCGCTTCGAGCATGCCCGAGCCGGTGTCGGGCAACACCGCATCGAAGCCATTGCCCAGTGCGCGCCGGGCCAGGGCGTCGTCCGGGCGACGCTGCAGCAGCACGATTTCGCGCACCGGATCGGCCTCGATATTCTTTTGGATCACGCGCGCCAGGGCGTCCACCCGCAGGTAGTCGCTGTCGGGGATCAAGACCAGATCCGGTTGCAATTCCTTGACGCGCAGGTGCAGTGTCGATGGCTCGGCGTGGTAACTGACGTCGATGCGCTGGTCGCGCAGCGCCGCATCATCGAGGCTGCCGGGCAGGCCGAGCGTGACCAGTGTGACGGCGTCGCCCCGTTTGCTCTGGACGAACAGGTTGAACAGTTTGTCGACCAGCACATCGTTGGCGATCGGCTTTTCGGCATACGCCAGGCAATGGCTGTCGACCAGCCGCTGCTGCAGCAGGAAGCGGCTGCCCTGGCGGCTCGATTGCAGGTACACGTAGCTGTGACCGGGCGGCAGGCGCGCAAGCAATTCACCCAGCATCAGCGTCTTGCGCGCATCCTGCAGGTCGGCCTGCATATTGTGCAGGGTATCGAGGTCGATCACGAACAGGCTGGCGCCGCGATCAGCGTCGACGGCCGCGACATATTGCGCCAGCTCGCTGAAGAAGCGGATATCGAAATCGTATTTGTGCGCGTGCAGCAGCAACTCTGCCCGGTTATCCTTGATGAAGAAACTCTGGCACAGATACAGGACAGTATGTCGGTACAGTGGCGACTCGCTTGTCATGTTTGCATGCCTTCCCTGAATGCCTGTCTTGCAAAACGACAATATTACATCCTGCCAGACCAATATGACGCGGTGTTGACGCGGCCGAACCGGCCGTCGCGTGGCCAACATTCCGACACCGTTTTGACACAACGGCGATATACTCCCGCATTGCATTTTTCATCCAGGGTGTTGTCTTGTTCAAATCGATTTTCCTGCCTGTCGCCCTTCTGGGCGCCGCGACCGCCGCCTTTGCCGACGAAGGCCAGTGGCAACCGCACCAGCTGCCGCAGCTCTCGTCCGAACTGAAACGTATCGGTATCACGATGCCGGCCGCGAAGCTGGCCGATCTGGGCAAGCATCCGATGAGCGCGATGGTGTCGCTCGGTGGCTGCTCGGCCTCGTTCGTGTCGCCCGATGGTCTGGTGGTCACGAACCACCACTGTGCCTACGGCGCGATCCAGCGCAATTCGACCCCGGAGCAGAACTACATCGTCAACGGCTTTTTGGCCAAAACCCGCGCCGAAGAACTGCCGGGTGGCCCGAACACGCTGATCTACGTGACCGAAAAGGTCGAGAACGTCACCAAGCGCGTGCTGGACGGCCTGAGCCCCACGCTGTCGGGCAGCGAGCGTCATGCGCTGGTGGCCGCGCGCGTGAAGGCCTTGATCGCCGAATGCGAAACCGACAAATCGACGCGCTGCTCGGTGCCGGCGTTTCACCGCGGCCTGGAGTACTACCGCATCAAGCAGCTGATGATCCGCGACGTGCGCCTGGTGCATGCGCCGTCGGACCGCATCGGCAACTTCGGCGGTGACATCGACAACTACGAGTGGCCGCGCCAGACGGGTGATTACTCATTCCTGCGCGCTTACGTCGGCAAGGACGGCCGTCCGGCCGACCCGTCGCCGGACAACGTCCCGTACCGCTCGAAGGACTTCCTGGTGGTGTCGGCCGAAGGCCTGAAGAACGGCGATCCGATCCTGCTGGCCGGCTATCCGGGCCGCACCAGCCGCTACAAGCTGCCAAGCGAGATTCGCTTCGCGCGCGACGTCGATTTCCCGGCCAAGGCTGCCACGATCACGGCCGACCTGGCCACCATCGCCGCTGCAACCAAGGACAATCCCGCCTGGGACGTGCGCTACGCGAGTGTAGCCAAGAGCCTGAACAACGTGCTGAAAAAGACGCAGGGCCTGATGGACGGCTTCGCGCGCAAGGACATCGCCGCCATCAAGGACGTGCAGGACGCCGAGTTCCGCACCTGGCAGCAAGCCCACGCCGGCGCCAACAAGAATCTGTTGACCGAACTGGACGCCGTGATCGCCCGCGACATGGCGCTGCAACGCCAGGAAGCCGCCTGGAATGAGGCCACCCACAGCGACCTGCTCAAGAGCGCGCGCACGCTGTACCGCCTGGCCCTCGAACGCCAGAAGCCGGACGCAGAGCGCGAAGGCGGCTACCAGGAACGCGACCTGTCGTTCATCAAGGCGCGCCTGACGCGGCTCGAGCAATCGTTCGTGCCAGGCGTGGACGAAGCGCGCTTCAAGGCTGCGCTGGGCCGCTACGCGCGCATCGATGGCGCCGTGCGCCCGCAAGGCATCGACGCGCTGCTGCCAACCGAAGCGGCGTTGCCGGCGCTGTACCGCAGCAGCGAGCTGGCCGACACCGCCAAGCGCCTGGCCTGGATCGGCAAGGACCCGCAGGCCTTCCGCGCTTCGAACGACCCCTTCATCGCGCTGGCGGTGCGCCTGCACGACGCCGGCATGGCGCTGGAAAATCAGCGCAATGAGATTGACGGCAATCTGGAACGCGTGATCCCGCAATACATGGCGGCCGTGATCGCATTCAAGACGTCGCAGGGCAAGCCGGTCTACCCGGACGCCAACTCGACGCTGCGCGTGACCTATGGCACGGTGTCGCCGTACGCGCCGCGCGATGGCCTGCTGAAAGGGCCATTCACGACCGTCGAAGGCATTCTTGAAAAAGAAACCGACAAGGATCCGTTCATCGTCCCGGCCGCGCTCAAGCAAGCTATCCAGGGCAAGCGCTACGGCGTGTTCAAGGACAAGGCGCTGGGCACCGTGCCGGTCAACTTCCTGTCGAGCGCCGATACCACGGGCGGCAATTCGGGTTCGGCCGTGATGAACGGGCGGGGTGAGCTGGTGGGCTTGAATTTTGATTCGACCTATGAATCGATCACCAAGGACTGGTATTTCGATACCGCCATCACGCGCGCGATCCACGTGGATATCCGCTACATGCTGTGGGTGATGAAAGAGGTCGATCATGCCGACAACCTGCTCAAGGAAATGACGATCAAGTATCCGAAGAACTAAGTCGGGTACGTCCGCATGAACGAACCCCTTGTCCTCGCCGGCCTGGTGACGTCACCGCTCGAACTGATCTCGTTCCTGCTGGCTGTCATCACGGTCGTGCTCAATATCCGCCAGAAGCACTGGGCCTGGCTGTTTTCGATCGTGTCGTCGGCCACTTACGCGGTGGTGTTCTTCGAGGCGAGGCTGTATGGCGACATGGGGCTGCAGTTCGTGTTCATCGGCGCGTCGATCTGGGGCTGGAGCATGTGGCTGCGCGGCGCCGGCAATGCGCCGCTGGTCGTCACGCGACTGCGGCCTGGCACCCGCGCCTGGGTGCTCGTCGCCTGGTTCGCCGGCTTCGTGCTGCTCTCGACCTTCCTCGATCATTTCACCGACACCGACGTGCCGCACGCCGATGGCTTCCTGACCGCCGGCAGCCTGATGGGGCAACTGCTCCTGGCGCGCAAGAAGATCGAGAACTGGCACATCTGGATTGCCGTCGACATCCTGTATGTCGGCCTGTATGTCTACAAGGGCCTGATGCTCACGGCCGTGCTGTATGGCGTGTTCGTATTGCTGGCCATCGCCGGGCTGCGCGCCTGGGCGGCGCATGCGGAGCAGCGGGCATGAAGATGCCCGTTGCCGGTGTGGATGGTATAGCCCGGATTGCGATCCTGGGGGCCGAATCGTCGGGCAAGTCCACGCTGTCCGAAGCGCTGGCGCGCCGCTATGACACGGTCTGGGTGCCGGAATACCTGCGCGAATTCGTCGAGGTTCAAGCCCGCGTGCCGCGCGAGCAGGACCAGTTCGGCATCGCGCGCACGCAATTGGCACGCGAGGATGCAGCAGCCAGCGTCGCACGGCGCTACCTGTTCTGCGACACGACAGCCCTGATGACGGCGTTGTACAGCCAGGTGTACTGGGGCAGGGTGGATGCGCAACTGGCGCACCTCGCCGCACGCCATGCCTACACCGTCACATTGGTGACGGCGCCCGACGGCCCATGGGAGCCGGACGGCCTGCAGCGCGAATCGGAGGAGGTGCGCCAGATGGTGCACCGGATGCTGCTCGAGACGCTCGCCACGCGCGGCATCGCCTACACCATCCTGGCAGGCGACCTGCCGCAGCGCATGGCGCAAGTGGAACAGCTGCTCGCTGCGCCCTGAATGATGCTTGCGGCACGCGTGCCGTCCCATTGATTTCCGTCATGCTTACGTTCAGCGCTGCGCCGTTATGCAGAGACACGGCCGATCGGCGGCAAATAGTTCGCTCGAACTGACTATTTGTTTCTTTGTGGCATTACAATATGCCACTTTCTGAACACGGGGCGGAACGCGATGAAAAATTGGATTGGTCGCTTGCTGGGCGGCGCGGAGAAAGAAACCGTCGTGCCCGCAGCCGTCGGCGCAGCACTGACCGGCGAAGACAGTCAAGCCATGGCGACCGAGGTTCATGCCACTTATTACCGCTGGCTGACGGCCAGCAGCCGCTGCGCGGCGTCGCCCGAACAGGAGGCGCAGATCCTGGACGAAGTGCGCTCGCTCGCCGCCGATCCTGTCTGTGCCTCCGGCCTCGTGCCACGCATCCCTGAACTGATCTCGCAGCTCCTGACCGCGCTGTCGGACGAAAACATCTCGACGGGCGCGCTGTCGGCCCAGGTAGGGCGCGACCTGGTGCTGGTCGCCGAAGTCATCCGCGAAGCGAACAGCGCCTATTACCGTCCGGTGACGCCCATCGAAACACTGGAAGGCGCCGTCACGATGCTGGGCCTGAACGGCCTGCGCATGCTGCTCGCTCGCATCGCGTTTCGCCCGCTGCTGCGCGTGACGACGCAGGGCGTGGCGCGCAAGGTGGCGCCCGTCGTCTGGAAGCATGCCGAACGCTGCGCGTTCGCCGCCAGCGTCATGGCGCCGGGACTCTCGGCCGGCGTGTTCGAATCCTATCTCGCGGGCCTGATGCACAACCTGGGATTGCAGGTGGCGTTCCAGGTGGCCGACCGCGTCTGCGAAGGCAAGGTGCCGGGCTCCGGCGAATTCGGTATCGCGTTCTTTGCCGCCAGCCGCGAGCTGTCGGCGGTGATCGCCAGCCACTGGGATTTTCCGCCGGATGTGGTCAAGGCGATCGCGCAGGCGCATGAGCCGGAAGGTTCGCATCCGGCGCAGGCGCTGGCGCTGGGGGACAGGATCGCGACGTTGCGCTTGCTGCTGGATGCGGGTGTGATTGGTGATGATGATCCGCTCGTGATGCAGGGGTTGAATGGGTTTGAGCGGCGCTGTTTGGGCAAGTTGCTGGAGTTGTCGGATTAGTGAAAACGCGGAATGATCAACACCGATCCATCCAGTTCGGGTGAATCCAGTGCGCATGTTTCTGGAAAAGTCATCAGAATTTGATATTTTTCCAATCCGCCACGTTGCCCCATCCAAACTGCATGGACCTAGGCAGGTGCTTACCGGTACTATTTTCTTGCTATCGCGACCTTGCGGGCTGGCGCGCTGGCGCAGCCCTTTCACATCAGTGGAGACGGTATGTTCAAGAAACTGTGTGCTGCGTTCGGCATGGCAGCCGTAACCAACGGCGCGGCAATTGCAGCTGATAACGGCCTGCATCACCCGTACAAACAAGCTCACGTCAACTACATGTACAACCTGCTGTTTTGCGATGATCCCAAACTGTTCGCCAATCGGGCTGAAAAGCCAGACACTGGTGCGTGGATCGATCTGGCCGCTGAGCCGCCTGATCCTGCAGCATTGCTGAAGATCGCGCAGGACGAGAAGGAGGAGGGGCGGCTTCGTGCGCTTGCTTACAACCGGTTGCGCGCTACGGGTAAGACGACCTCTTCAAAGGAACTACTTGGCGTCATCGTCGAGGTTCCTCTCGAAGGCGGCCTGGATGTGCTTGCGGCGTTCAGTGAGGGCGGCGTTCGTTATCTTAATCAGTCAGGCAAGATACTTGTCATCGATGGGAGCGACACGCCGGTTGCTGGCCTTGTAAAGGAACTGTTGGCGGTTGCCCGACCGGTGGTTGCCAAGATCGGACCGTGGGAGGAGCAGCGCTTGCCGGCGCCAGCGTTGGGGAATATTCGTATCACGTTCCTCGTGGCCGATGGCCTGTATTTCGGCGAAGGGCCCGCAGCAATCTTGCAGCAAGATGCAATGGCAGGCCCCGTGCTAGCCAAGGCCATGCAGTTGCTTCAGAAAGCAACTGCTCTGGCCGTCAAATAAGCGGTGGTCGATTCCTGAACATCAAAAATCAATCTGCGCCGACACCCTGAACGTCCTCGGTGCCCCCGGCAGCAAATACCCACCCAGCGACTGCGTCACGTCGCGCCAGTAGAATTTTTCGAACGCATTGTCCATCCGCGCCCGGATGATCGTGTTCAACCCACCCGCGCGCAGCAGGTACGATGCGCCAAAACCCGCCACGTGGTATCCCGGCACCTTGACCCGGTTGGCCGGATCGAACACCTTGTTGCCCGAATACTGCCACTGCGCGTCCAGCTTGAGTCCCGCAACCTGCGGCACCGCATACTCGACCCACGCGGCCGTGCGCAGTTCCGGCACATTGGTCACGCGCTTGTCTTCGGTGCTGGCGTCGCCCGTGTCCTTCTGGTCGGTATCGAGCGCCATCAGCGACAGGTTGTAGTTCAGGCCGGGCAGGGCGCGGCCCTGGGCCGACAGTTCGACGCCGCGGTGCGTCTGCTCGCCGGCGCGCACGAAGACGTTGGCGGCATTCGTGTATTCGAGGCCCTGGGTGATTTCAAATACGGCGCCGGACAATGCCAGCTGCTCGTTCACATTGCGCTTGACGCCAAACTCGAACTGCTTCGAGCGGCTTGGCGAGAGCACCGTGTTCTGGTTGACCGTCTCCATCGGCGCGATGCCGCCGTATTGCAGGCCATGGCTGATCGAGCCGTACACGCGCCAGTCCGGCGCGGGCGCATACACCAGCGCCACGTTCGGCAGCGCGAACGAGTCTTTCGACTTCACGCGCGCCTGGTCGATTTCTTCCAGCGCATCGAGCTTGAGCTGGACGTAGCGCACGCCGGCGTGCAGCGTCCAGGCCGGGGCCAGGGTCACGACATCCTGCACGAACAGTGAACGCTCTTCGGTTGCGCGGCGTTCCATCACGGGGCCGGTGACGCGGCTGCTGTCGACCGGCGGCACGATCTGGTTCTGCCAGATATTGCTCGAGCCGACGTAGTCGTAGACGTATTCGCCGAAGCTGTCGTGGCGTTCGGCGTAGGCACTGCCGATCGTCAGCGCGTGGCGCACCGCGCCCGTGTCGAAGCGGCCCTGCAGCATCGCTTGCGCGCCCCACGGCGTCTTGCGCTCGCCGGTGCTCTGGAAGTCATACACGTCGTAGTCGCCGTTCGAGCAGTAGCCCGGATAGTAGCCGTCGCCCTCATTGCTGCAGCCGTACGGGAAGGCGGTGAAGTCGTCGCGCTTGAACCAGTGCTTGTTGGCGTTGACGGTCGCGGTCCAGCGCTCGTTGATGCGGTACTCGAAGCGCAGGCCGAGATTGCTGCTGTCGGTGTCGACGGGGCGCGTCCATGGCTGGTCGTTGAGCAGCGTTTTCGCCGAGATCCCGGTAGGCAGGGTTTCATTGCGCAGCAGCTGGTAGCCGGGGGCGGTGATCTGCTCCTTGTGCTGGTGGTCGACGTCGATCTGGAACAGCGCGTCCGGTGACATCTGCCAGTCGAAGGCGGCCGAGATGAACTGGCGCTTGCCGTCGGCGCCGCGCACGTACGACTTCAGGTCTTCGGCAGCGGCATTGATGCGGTAGCCGAAACGGCGGTCGGCGAAGCGTCCACCCAGGTCGACCGCGCCATACACGGTGCCACGTTCGCGCACTTCGACTGTGGCCGAACGCAGCGGCGCATTGGTCGGGCGCTTGGTGACGAAGTTGAGCATGCCGCCGGGTGCTGCGACGCCAGCCTGCAGACCGGCCAGGCCGCGCAGGATTTCGATGCGTTCCTTGTTCTCGAGCGGGATCTGCGTGTCGCCCGAGATCGCGATCATGTCCTTGCGGTAGCTGGTCGCGTTGTCGAGCGTGAAGCCGCGTACCGAGAACTGTTCGGCGTAGCCGATGGCGTTGTAGGCGTCGCCGATCGACGCATCGTAGCGGCTCGCATCGGTGACGCTACGGATCGACAGGTCCTGCATCTGGCCCTGGCCGATCGACGTGATAGATGCCGGCGCGTCGAGCAGCTGCGTTTCGGCGAAGCCGCCGACGCTGGCGCGGTCGAGCGCGATCCATTTGCTGCTGGTGACGACGACCGAGGGAATGGCATCCTGCGCGACTGCCGCAGGCGTGACAACGAAGGCCTGCACGATGGCGCAGGCAAGGACTGGGTGCTTCAGAGTGAAGGTCATGGTGTGCTCGTGTTTGCGCGCCACGGAGGCGCGCCGCTTAAATTCAAGCCGGAGCCAACGTGGGGGAAGGGCAAACGAACGGGAGGGCTGCTTTGCGCTTTCCTTCGCTGGCATTATCCAGATCAGGTACGAAGGGTATGTCTCACCCGGAACAACGTTCCAGGACCCCTAGCGAAGGCGCGAGTGTAGCACGGCGCTTGACGGCCGTGGTGAATCTGGCAAGCGTCGTGACTGGATCAGGCTTGTGCGGTGGAGCGAGGGCCGGTCATGGCGGCGGGTGCGGCGACCGGCGCCATGCAGCGCAGCAGCGTGCTGCAGGCGGCTTCGCCGATCGCGCGCCACTGATCACGGCGTTGGGCGGCGCGTTTGCGGTGCTTCGACGGCATGTCGGCCAGCGGCTTGAGGTAGAACGGCAGCGTGATCTGGTAGTGGCGTGCATCGTATTCGGCGCCGCCGAGAATGCGCCAGAAGCCGTCGTAGCCGCTCTCGAATGTCGCGTGCTGGTCTAGCTGGTAGGCCGGGTGCGCAGTAGCACGCAGCGCTAGCACACGGTCGATGCCCAGCGCCTGCGCCGCGCCCTGCAGGGCGGCAAACGCGAAGAAGCTCGGCGAATTATTCGGAAACGCCCGTTCGAAGGCATCGAACGCCGGCCCTGCATCGCGCCACAGGCCGGCGTTGTGGGTCACCAGCGGCACGCTTGCCACGTCAAGGGCGAGCGGCGCGCCGTCGGCCCAGGTCCATGACAGGCGGTGCAGGACCGCGCCGTTGGCGAGCAACATCAAGGTCAGCCCGCCCTGCGGCTCGTCGTGCTGCGCGGCGCGCAACTGCAGCGCGAACTGGCCATGTTCGCCGTCGTGCTGCCACAAGACCAGACCGGCGCTGCCATGCACGGCATCCCGGTACGCCCGGTTGAAGGTCGTGTCCTCGAAGCGGACGTGGGCATTCAGGGACTGGCGCTCGCGCCAGTGGCGCAGGGCGCGCCAGCGTTGGGTCAATCGCGCGAAAATCATCGAGCGCTCCATTGGACAAAAAGTGACGGGCGAACTTTATTAAATTAGTTCCTCAGTGCAATTATGTTCCCGATCGCCAACGTGTGCTTGGGGAAAGTGTAAGGATTCGTCAGGAACCAACACGATTGGGGCCAGTTGCCCTGTGGACAGGGTTCGGTCACTGCTGGGGTGTTGCTCAATAGCGACAATCGGACGATGCCTGTGGCGCGCCCGGCTCGTCGCGTCACATTGATCGCCTCGATTGCGGGGTCGCGATCCGGAGCAGGTCATAATGGCGGCACTCATTTATCAGCACGAAAGAACACCCATGACGCACAACCAGCCGCCGGAAGGCGCCCTCGCGCAGGGCCCTGAGACCCGGAACGAATCTGTCGAAGATGGCGTGTCAACAGCAAACACCGCTGCGGACATGGCGCAGTCCCGCAGCATGCACCGCACGGCGGCAAGCCGCGTCGTCAGCCAGCCGTCGCGCGCTGCGACAGCCAAGACGGCCAAGGACAAGGACAGCACGGGCATTCCTCAAAGGCCGAACGCCAGCCAGGTCTCGGCTTGGAAGAAAGCAAACAAGGCCTCGATTGCCGAAACGGCGAAGCATTTCAACCTGCCGCCAACCATCGCCAAACGGTGGTGTGCAGTCGCCTGATCGCGAGGCAAGCCGGCTTTTCTCCATCAACAGGAAAAACAATCATGGCGCATCCCTACCAACTGTATTACTGGCCGTCGATCCAGGGCCGCGGCGAATTCGTGCGCCTGGCGCTGGAGGAAGCGGGCGTCGACTATGTTGACGTGGCACGCGGCGATAGCGGCGTCGACCAATTGATGGCCGCGCTCGAAGTCGGCGACCATCCCGCGTTCGCCCCGCCATTTCTGAAAGCCGGCGAACAGACCATTGGCCAGGTGGCCAACATCCTGCTGTACCTGGGCGAACAACATGACCTGGCGCCGCGCACCGCACCTGGCCGGCTCTGGGTGCACCAGCTGCAACTGACGATCGCCGACCTGGTCACCGAGACGCACGACACGCATCACCCGATCGCCTCGATGCTGTACTACGAAGACCAGAAAGCCGAGGCCAAACGCCGTGCGGCCGATTTCGTCGAGACGCGCATCCCCAAGTTCATGGGCTATTTTGCGCGGCTGCTGGCCGAACCCACGCCGCGCGATTACCTGCTGGGCGAGCAGGTGAGCTACGCCGACCTGTCGCTGTTCCAGGTCATCGAGGGCTTGCGCTACGCATTCCCCAACGCGATGAAGAAGGTCGAGGCAGAGCATCCCCAACTCACGGCCCTGCGCGACCGGGTGGCGGCGCGGCCGAAGATCGCGGCCTATCTGGCATCGCCGCGCCGTATTCCGTTCAACCAGGACGGCATCTTCCGCCACTATCCCGAGCTGGACGCGTAAGCAGGTCAGTGCAGCGCGACCGGTGCGGCGGCCATGCTTTTGGCAGGCACGCCGTCGCGGCGATCGAGCCAGCCGGCCAGCGTCGTGAGCAGCAGGGCGCCCACGACCACCAGCGCACCGATCCACGGCGTGGCCATCAGGCCGAGGTGCGCAACGATCAGGCCACCACCCCAGGCGCCCAGCGCGATGCCGACATTGAAGGCAGCGATGTTCAGGCCAGAGGCCACATCGACGGCCTGCGGCGCATCGCGTTCGGCGCGCCGCACCACATACACTTGCAAGCCCGGCACGTTGCCGAAGGCGACTGCGCCCCAGGCCAGGACCGTGATCAGCACCAGCGGTTTGCTCGGCGCCGTGAACGCCAGCACCAACAGCACCAGCGCCAGCAGCGCGAACACGATCTGCAGCGCGCGCACCGGCCCAAGGCGGTCGGCCAGCTTGCCGCCCCAGATATTCCCGGCCGCGACCGACACGCCATACACCAGCATGACCAGGCTGACGGTCGATGCGGCAAAGCCGGACACTTGCTGCAGGATCGGCGCCAGGTAGGTGAAGGCGATGAAGCTGCCGCCGTAGCCGAGCGTCGTGATCGCATACACCAGCAGCAGGCGCGGCTTCTTCAGCACCGCCAGTTGCATCAAGAGCGGCGCCGGCTTGCTGCCGGCGATATCGGACGGCACCAGGATGGCGCTGCCGATAACGGCAATCACGCCCAGCAGCGACACCGCCAGGAACGTCGCCTGCCAGCCAAAGTGCTGGCCGATGAAGGTCCCGAGTGGCACGCCAGTCACCAGCGCCACGGTCAGGCCGGTGAACATCAGCGCGATCGCGCTGGCCGCTTTTTCCTTCGGCACCAGGCTGGTGGCGATGGTGGAGCCAATCGAAAAGAACACGCCGTGCGCCAGGCCCGTGAGCACGCGCGCGGCCATCAGCGCCGTGTAGTCCGGCGCCATCCAGGCCACCAGGTTCCCGATTGTAAACAGCACCATCAGGCCAAGCAGGAGCTGCTTGCGCGGCACGCGCCCCGTCATGGCCGTGAGCAGCGGCGCGCCGATGGCCACGCCCAGTGCGTACAGGCTGACCAGGAGGCCTGCCGAGGGCACCGACACCTGCAGGCTGGCGGCGATGGTGGGGATCAGGCCGACGATGACGAATTCGGTCGTCCCGATGGCGAAGGCGCTCAATGCGAGTGCCCAAAGTGCGAGTGGCATGGTGTTCTTTCTCAGAGATGGCAGGCGTGCAGTGTGCCGCCTTTGCCAGCCCGGAAAAACAGGTCCGGCTACAATGGACTTTTGATTCGGAGTCATCAATGATCGACGTGGATGCGCTGATTGTGTTTTCGGCAGTCATGGATGCGGGCTCGTTTTCGCGCGCCGCCGAACGCCTGGGGCAGACGCCATCGGGCGTCTCGCGCACGATTTCGCGTCTCGAGGCCAGCCTGGGCATGACGCTGATCCAGCGCACGACGCGGCGCCTGCAACTGACCGAGGAGGGCGCCTGGCTGCTGGGCCGGGCGCGGACGATCCTGGCCGACCTGGCCAACACCGAGGCCGAAGCAGCGGCGCGCCGCTCGCAGCCGGCGGGCCTGGTGCGGGTGAATGCCGCCACGCCGGCGCTGGGCCACCTGCTCGCGCCACTGGTCGCCGAGTTCCTGGATGCGTATCCGCTCATCGGGCTGGAACTGGTCAGCGGCGAAACCTATGTCGACCTGATCGAAGAACGGGCCGATCTGGCGATCCGCATCGGCGCGCTGCCCGATTCGACGCTCAATGCGCGCCGCCTGGGCGCGGCGCGGCTGCGCGTGCTGGCCTCACCCGCGTATCTCGAACGCCATGGCGCGCCGCCCGACGCGGCGGCGCTGGCAGGGCATCGCACGCTGGGCTTCACGGCGCCGGCGTTATTGAATACCTGGCCACTGCGCCATGGTGGCGGCGAAGGCTGGACGATCACGCCGCAGGTGGTGGCGTCGAGCGGCGAGACGCTGCGGCAGCTGGCGCTGCATGGCGCGGGGATTGCATCGCTGTCGGATTTTCTGACGCGCGCGGATG
>Ga0308164_10001271_pt1 | contig 30541 bp, 30 predicted proteins | sample PhyTR2_FD_201031 | JGI IMG/M metagenome (GOLD analysis project Ga0308164, IMG submission 201031) | Phyllosphere microbial communities from UC Gill Tract Community Farm, Albany, California, United States - DLSLT.R2 | ecosystem: Host-associated > Plants > Phyllosphere > Unclassified | place: USA... | reverse complement strand
TTGCCATTCGTACTCACGGCAACCAGAAGAGTGTCGTGGCCGTCGGTACCGAAGCCAAGCGCATGCTGGGCCGTACTCCAGGCAACATCGCAGCCATTCGTCCAATGAAAGACGGCGTTATCGCCGACTTCAGCGTCTGCGAAAAAATGTTGCAGTACTTCATCAACAAGGTTCATGAAAACAGCTTTCTGCAGCCCAGCCCTCGTGTGCTGATCTGCGTTCCGTGCAAATCCACTCAGGTTGAGCGTCGCGCCATTCGTGAGTCGGCCCTGGGGGCAGGCGCACGCGAAGTATTCCTGATCGAAGAACCGATGGCCGCTGCAATCGGTGCCGGTCTGCCGGTGGAAGAAGCTCGCGGTTCGATGGTTGTCGACATCGGCGGCGGTACCACCGAAATCGCCCTGATCTCCCTGAACGGTGTGGTGTATGCCGAATCCGTACGGGTCGGCGGTGACCGTTTCGACGAAGCGATCATCACCTACGTGCGCCGCAATTACGGCAGCCTGATCGGCGAATCGACTGCCGAGCGCATCAAGCAGGAAATCGGTACTGCCTATCCGGGCGGTGAAGTGCGTGAAGTCGACGTCCGTGGCCGCAACCTGGCCGAAGGCGTTCCACGTGCGTTCACCCTGAACTCCAATGAAGTGCTCGAGGCACTGCAGGAGTCGCTGGCGACCATCGTTCAGGCGGTCAAGAGCGCTCTGGAGCAATCGCCTCCGGAACTGGCCTCGGACATCGCCGAGCGTGGCCTGGTCCTGACCGGTGGTGGTGCGCTGTTGCGTGATCTGGACAAGTTGCTGGCGCAGGAAACCGGTCTGCCGGTGATCGTCGCCGAAGACCCGCTGACCTGTGTAGCGCGTGGCGGTGGCCGTGCGCTGGAAATGATGGATAAGCACACCATGGATCTGCTCTCCAGCGAATAATTCGCCGGGGTGCCTTTCACGGAGTCTTTTGTATGCAGGTGGCGGATATGCTACCTGTATGCATCAGGCTGACGCCGAAACAGGGTGCCTATCTCTTTCATTTGTCCAGGCCGGTTACATACCGCATGAATAATTGCCAATCGAAGTTCGATCCAACGATCGCATGCCCCGGAGGAGCGGCCTATTAAACCGCTTTTCTCAAAAGGCCCGTCGCTGGGTGTACGTCTGCTGGTGCTGGCCGTTCTGTCGGTTGCGTTGATGGTTGTCGACGCCCGCTTTACGATCCTCAAGCCCGTGCGCAGCCAGATGTCGATGGTGCTCATGCAGTCCTACTGGATCGTCGACCTGCCACAGCGTCTGTATCAAGGCGTCGCCAGTCAGTTCGGCAGCCGCACAGAGCTGATCGCCGAAAACGAAAAACTCAAGACCGAAGCCCTGCTTTTGCAAGGTCGCCTGCAAAAACTGGCGGCACTGACCGAGCAGAACGTTCGGCTGCGTGAGCTGCTGAACTCTTCGGCGCTGGTCAACGAAAAGGTCGAGGTCGCCGAGTTGATCGGCATGGACCCGAACCCCTTCACCCATCGCATCATCATCAACAAGGGCGAACGCGACGGCGTGGTGCTCGGCCAGCCTGTGCTCGATGCGCGCGGCCTGATGGGGCAGGTGGTCGAATTGATGCCCTATACCTCACGCGTTCTACTACTGACTGACACGACCCACAGCATCCCGGTGCAGGTCAACCGCAACGGTCTGCGTGCCATCGCCAGTGGCACCGGTAACCCGGAGCGTCTAGAGCTTCGGCATGTGGCGGATACCGCAGACATCAAGGAAGGCGATCTGCTGGTCAGTTCGGGCCTTGGTCAGCGTTTCCCGGCCGGTTACCCGGTGGCGACGGTCAAGGAGGTGATTCACGACTCCGGCCAGCCGTTCGCGATCGTTCGTGCGGTGCCAACCGCCGCGTTGAATCGCAGTCGCTATCTGTTGCTGGTGTTCTCTGACGGCCGCTCGCCGGAAGAGCGCGCTGCCGATGCGGCGCAAGCACAGGAATCCCTCGACAAGGGCGTCGAGCCTTCCGTGATGGCAACACTGCCGCCGCCGACACCGGCTTTCCCGATGTGGCCGCAGGCATTCGTTCCGGTCTTTCCGGGCAGCACGCTGACGCACAAGCCGGCGGCGCAGTCGGCGACACCTGCACCGGCGGCAACGCCCGCGACACCTGCAAGGCCTGCCGCCCGGCCCGCGGCGTCACAGCCGCCTGCCTCCAGACCTTCCACTGCCCGGGAGCCTATCGATGGTTAGTCATGTTTCCGGGCGCAACGGCTGGGTGGTCTGGCTGACGTTTGCGATCGGTCTGCTGCTGAGCGTTTCGCCGCTGCCGCAATTCATGGAAATCTTCCGGCCGCTGTGGCTGGCTCTGCTGCTGACCTTCTGGGTTCTGGCGCTGCCGCACAAATACGGTATGACCACCGCTTGGATATTGGGCCTGATGGAGGATGTGCTGTACGGCACATTGCTTGGCCAGAATGCCCTGATCCTCAGTCTGATTACCTTTCTGGTGATGTCCTTGCAGCAGCGCCTGCGCATGTTTCCGATGTGGCAACAGTGCCTGGTGCTATTGGTGGTATTCGGTCTGGCGCAGCTTGCGCAACTCTGGCTGAGTGCGCTGACCGGCAACCGTCAGCCTACGCTGGCGCTGGTGCTGCCCGCGTTGGTCAGCGCTCTGTTGTGGCCCTGGATCAGTTATGGCCTGCGTGGATTGCGCAAACGTTTGAAAATCAATTAAGCGCAAGGTGAGCGCGACGCCCCGCTGCGTTGTTTGCGCTCACCCGTACAGACACGGAGATGTCCTTATGCCCTCGCTTTATCTGGCTTCTGGCTCGCCGCGCCGCCGCGAACTTCTGACTCAGATCGGTGTGCCCTTTACCGTACTGAGCGCTCAGATCGACGAAACTCCTTTCGACCATGAAACCCCGGCTGCCTATGTCGAGCGTCTTGCGCTGGGCAAGGCTCAGGCTGGGCTATCCGTGCTGTCAGCCGAACAACAGGCCTGCGTGATGGGGGCCGACACGGCGGTGGTGCTCGATGGACGCATTCTCGGCAAGCCGGTCGATGAAGCGGATGCGCTGGCCATGCTCATGGCCCTTTCCGGGCGCGAGCATGACGTACTGACGGCTGTCGCGCTCTGTGATCGGCAACGCAGCGAAACCCGTATTGTTACCAGTCGTGTGCGCTTTCGCCCGATTCAAACCCATGAAGCCCAAGCCTACTGGACCAGTGGTGAGCCCGCCGACAAGGCTGGCGGCTATGCCATCCAGGGGTTGGCAGCGATTTTCGTCGAGGGTCTGCAAGGTAGCTATTCTGGGGTGGTGGGTCTGCCCCTGTGCGAAACCGCAGAACTGCTTGGCCATTTCGGCATACCCTGCTGGCAATGCCTGGAAGGTGACAAGTCATGAGTGAAGAGATTCTGATCAACATCACGCCGATGGAATCGCGCGTGGCCGTAGTGGAAAACGGGGTTCTGCAAGAGGTGCACGTCGAGCGCACCCAGCGTCGCGGCATCGTCGGCAATATCTACAAAGGCAAGGTTGTGCGGGTGCTTCCCGGCATGCAGGCGGCGTTCATCGACATTGGTCTGGATCGCGCGGCGTTCATTCATGCATCGGAAATATCCATGCGTGAAGGGCCTGCGGTCGAGAGCATCGCGTCGCTGGTACATGATGGCCAGAGCCTTGTCGTGCAAGTCACCAAAGACCCGATCGGCAGCAAGGGCGCACGGCTGACCACGCAACTCTCCATTCCGTCGCGTTATCTGGTGTACATGCCGCGCACCGCGCATGTGGGCATCTCGCTGAAGATCGAGGACGAAGCCGAGCGCGAACGACTCAAGAAAGTGGTCAGCGATTGTGTCGCCCTGGAAGGTATCAAGGAGGCCGGAGGTTTCATTCTGCGCACCGCTGCCGAAGGCGCCGGGGCTGATGAAATCCTGATGGACATCCGCTATCTGCGCAGGCTCTGGGATCAGATCGGCGAGCAGATCAAGACGGTCAGCCCACCCACGGTGATTTACGAAGATCTGGGCCTGGCGCTGCGCACCTTGCGCGATCTGGTCAGCCCGCGCATCGAGAAGATCCGTATCGATTCGCGGGAAACCTTTCAGAAAACCACTCAGTTCGTGGCCGAGCTGATGCCGGAAATCGCCGACAGGCTCGAGCACTATCCGGGCGAGCGGCCGATCTTCGACCTTTATGGGGTCGAGGACGAAATCCAGAAAGCACTCGAGCGCAAGGTGCCGCTCAAGTCGGGCGGCTATCTGGTCATCGATCCAGCCGAAGCGATGAGCACCATCGACGTCAACACCGGCGCGTTCGTGGGGCATCGCAACCTCGAAGAAACCATCTTCAAGACCAACCTGGAGGCTGCCACGGCCATCGCCCGGCAGCTGCGCCTGCGCAATCTGGGCGGCATCATCATCATCGATTTCATCGACATGGAAGACGGTGAACACCAGCGTCAGGTGCTGCGCACGCTTGAGAAGCAGCTGGAACGCGATCACGCCAAGACCAACATCATCGGCATCACCGAACTGGGTCTGGTGCAGATGACCCGCAAGCGCACCCGCGAAAGTCTCGAACAGGTGCTGTGCGAACCGTGTCATTGCTGCGCAGGGCGGGGCAAGCTGAAGACCCCCGAGACCATCTGCTACGAAATCTTTCGGGAAATCCTTCGCGAGGCCAGGGCCTATCAGGCAGTGGGCTATCGTGTTCTGGCCAATCAGCGCGTGGTGGATCGCCTGCTCGACGAGGAGTCCGGCAACGTGGCTGAACTGGAGAGCTTTATTGGCCGCACTATCCGTTTTCAGGTAGAAACCATGTACTCGCAGGAACAATACGACGTGGTGCTGCTCTGAGGGTGCTGATCGTTTGAAATCTATGACAAGTGCCCTAAGGGTTTCTGGCAGGTATGCCGTTTTATCGAGAATGATGCGTGGCGAATGAGCAAAACCTGTACCTGACCGCACCTGCGCATCCGAGCCGGAATCCGTTCGCCGACTCTGCTCCTTGCACCCCGCAGTGGAGGGCCTCCTGAGATGGGACGTCTTCCTCGCCTCGTCGCAACCCTGACCCGCTGGGGGCTGAGCCTGTGCGCACTGATTTTGGTGCTTGCGGCGCTGTACGTGAGCCTCGGCCGTCAATTGACGCCGCTGGTTGCCGAATACCGTGTCGACGTGGAAACCCGTGCCAGCAGCGCGCTGGGCATACCGCTGAGCATCGGCAGCCTGGAGGGCAGCTGGAGCCGCTTTGCCCCGGTACTGCTGGCCCACGACGTGATGGTCGGCGAGGGTGCCAGTGCCCTTCGTCTGGATCGCGTAAGGGTTGTTCCTGACCTTTGGGAGAGCCTGCTGGCGCGTGACGTGCGCATCGCTCATCTCGAGGTGGACGGCCTGCAGTTCAGCCTCAGGCAGGATAAGGACGGCGCATGGTCGGTTCAGGGCTTGCCGGTGCACAACGACAGCCCGTTCGACCCCGAGCAGGTGCTCAGGCAGATGCAGATGGTCGCGCATTTGTCGTTGCTCGACAGCCAGGTCACGGTGCAACCGTTTGACGCCGCGCCGCTGACCCTCACCTATGTAAACCTCAGTCTGGACACCGGCAGCTACGCCCAGCGACTTGACGCACGCCTGACCCTGCCGGATGGTCAGCCGGTCGCGCTCAACGTGCGCTCGCGCATCCAGGCCAGTCAGTGGAAGGACGGCGAGGCCGACGTCTACGCCAGCCTGCCGCAAAGCGACTGGGCCAAGTGGCTGCCGAAAAGCCTCACTCGCGAATGGACACTGTCGAAGCTGCAGGCCGGCGGCGAGGTCTGGTTGAGTTGGGGCAAGGGCACCGTGCAAAGCGCGACCACGCGCCTCAATGCACCGCAGGTCAAAGGCGTTTATGTCGGTCGCAAACCGTCGACGATCGATAACCTTGCGCTGAACGCATGGTTTGCACGGACTGATACAGGTTTCGACCTGAACCTCGATTCACTGGCGATGAGCCTTGGCGACACGCGTTGGGAAAGCCGTGTGCAACTGACGCAAACCGCCGCGACCCCTGACAGCGAAGAGCTCTGGCATGTACAGGCGGATCGTCTGGACCTGACGCCTGTCACGCCGCTGATCGACTCGCTCGCGCCCCTGCCTGACAAGGCCATGGCAGTGGTCGACGGCCTCAAAGTGACAGGCGGGCTGCATAACGTGCTGCTCGACTATCGGCCGCAGGCAGTCGGCGATAAGCGCCTGAGCTTTGCCGCCAATCTGGACAAGGTGGGTTTCAACGCGTATCGCGGGGCGCCAGCGGCCGGAAATGTCACCGGTGCCATCAGCGGTGATCTGGGGCAGGGCGAGTTGCGCCTCGACACCGACGACTTGATGCTGCACCTGGACCCGATCTTCGCCAAACCCTGGCGTTACCAGAAGGCCAATGCCCGTCTGACCTGGAAACTGGATGACCAGGCGTTCACGCTGATCGCCCCGTACATCAAGGTGCTCGGCGACGAAGGCAAGATTGCGGCGGACTTTCTGATCAAAATTCATCTCAATCATGATCAGGAAGACTACATGGACCTGCGGGTCGGCATGGTTGACGGCGACGGCCGTTACACCAGCAAGTACCTGCCGACCGCGCTCAGTCCTGAGCTTGATCACTGGTTGCGCACCGCCGTGGTGAGTGGCGCGGTCAAGCAGGGTTTCTTCCAGTATCAAGGGTCGCTGAACAAGAACTCGCCCGATACGGCGCGTGTCATCAGTCTGTTCTTCGATGTCAGCAACGCCACGCTGGCGTTCCAGCCGGGTTGGCCGTCGCTGACCGGGGTGGATGGCAAGGTCTACGTCGAAAACAGCGGTGTACGTGTCAAGGCAAGCAAGGGCCAGTTGCTGGATACCAAGGTCAGCAACGTGCTGGTCAATATTCCTCATGTGCCGTCAGGTCAGGACAGTCACCTGCTGGTGGACGGTAATTTCTCCGGAAACCTGGTCGACGGCCTGAAGATTCTCCAGCAGGCGCCCATCGGTACGGGCAGTACGTTTGCCGGCTGGCAGGGCGAGGGCCCGCTGGACGGCAAGCTGAAGCTGGATATACCGCTGGCCAAGGGCGTCGAGCCAAAGGTCGTGGTGGACTTCAGCACCGACAATGCGCGCTTGAAACTGGCTGACCCGGTGCTGGAGCTGACCCGCCTGAAAGGCGACTTCCGTTTTGACAGCTCCAGCGGTCTGAGCGGCAAGGGCATCAAGGCCCAGGCATTCGATCGCCCTGTCACCGCAGAGATCGCCGCCGAGGGCAAGCCTGGCGACAACGTGACGCGCATTGTGGCGAACGGGCAAATCACCGTGAAGCGGCTCACCGACTGGCTGAACGTGACCCAGCCGTTGCCGGTCTCCGGTGACCTGCCGTATCAGTTGCAGCTGATTCTGGACAGCAAGGACAGCCCGCTGGTAATCAACTCCACCCTCAAGGGCGTGGCGATCGATTTGCCCGCACCGTTTGGCAAGACCGCCGATCAGGAGCGTCCCAGCGAATTCCGCATGACCCTGCAAGGCGCGGAGCGCAGGCTCGGCGCGGCCTATAACGATCAGGCCAACTTTGCGTTCGCAGCACCGAATGGCAAGTTTGCCGAAGGTCGTGGCGAGCTGTATCTGGGGCGCGGCGGGGCGATCGTGCCGGACGCCAAGGGCTTGCGGATCCGCGGCGAGTTGTCCGAACTGGACATCGCGCCCTGGCAGGAACTGGCCGCTCGCTACACGGGGAATGATCCGGGCGGCAACGCAAAACAACTGCTTAACAGCGTTGATCTGCAGATCGGCAAACTGACCGCGATGGGCACCACACTCAATGACGTGCGTGTCCAGTTGAAGCGCAACGCGGCAGCCTGGGCCCTGTCGCTGGACAGCGCGCTGGCCAAGGGCACAGCAACGCTGCCCGACGCCAAATCTGCACCGATCGGCGTCAACATGCTCTACGTTCGACTGCCTGCATCCGATCCGACAGCGACCGTGGTGGAAAACGCGCCTGATCCTCTGGCGGATATCGACCCGCACAATATCCCTGCGCTGGACGTGAAGATCTCCCAGCTGTTTCAGGGTGATCAGTTGCTCGGGGCCTGGGCATTGAAAACCCGGCCGACACCTGCCGGCATGCGCATGTCGGACATGAGCCTGGGGCTCAAAGGTATTCTGCTGGAGGGTGACGCTACCTGGGAGGGCACGCCCGGGGCCAGCAGCAGTTCGTTCAAAGGCCGTCTGGCGGGCAAGAACCTCGCGGATGTGCTCAAGGCCTGGAACTTCGCACCCACTGTCACCAGTGAACGCTTCGAGATGAACGTGGACGGACGCTGGCCGGGTTCGCCTGCCTGGGTCGGTCTGAAGCGCTATTCCGGCAGCCTGGATGCCACGCTGAACAGAGGTCAGTTCGTCGAAGTCGAGGGCGGTGCTCAGGCGTTGCGGGTGTTCGGACTGTTGAATTTCAACTCCATCGGCCGGCGTCTGCGCCTGGACTTCTCCGACCTGCTGGGCAAAGGCCTGAGCTACGACCGGGTCAAAGGGCTGCTGGTCGCCAGCGACGGTGTCTATGTGACGCGCAACCCGATCACCCTGACCGGGCCTTCAAGTAATCTGGAACTCAACGGTACCCTGGACATGGTTCGTGATCGCGTCGATGCGAAGCTGCTGGTGACCTTGCCGGTCACCAACAACCTGCCTATCGCTGCGTTGATTGTCGGCGCACCCGCCATTGGCGGGGCGCTGTTTCTGGTCGACAAGCTGCTGGGCGACCGGGTTGCGCGTTTCGCCAGCGTTCAATACAAGGTCGAAGGGCCTTGGAAAGAGCCAAAGATCACGTTCGACAAGCCATTTGAAAAGCCCCAATAGCGTCTCATGGAGTACAGTGGTGGCCATGTCATTCAGGAGCGGGTTGCCATGTCCTTCGCGGTGATTCAGATGGTCAGCCAAAGCGATGTCCTGGCCAATCTGGCCAGCGCCCGACGTCTGCTGGAACAGGCAGCCGAAGGTGGCGCGCGGCTGGCGGTACTGCCCGAAAACTTCGTCGCAATGGGGCGCCGCGACGTCGCCGATATCGGGCGTGCCGAGGCTCAGGGGCACGGGCCGATCCTGCGATGGTTGAAACTGGCCGCTCGCGACCTCAAGTTATGGATTGTTGCCGGAACCTTGCCACTGCCGCCGGATGAGCGGCCGGACGGCAAGGTGACGGCGTGTTCGCTGTTGATCGATGAGCACGGTGAGCAGGTGGCGCGTTATGACAAACTGCATCTGTTCGATGTGGATGTCGCTGACAACCGTGGCCGCTATCGTGAATCGGATGACTATGCTCATGGGAGCAGGGTGGTGGTAGCCGATACGCCTGTGGGGCGTCTAGGGCTGACCGTCTGTTATGACCTGCGCTTTCCCGAGTTGTACACCGCGCTGCGTGAGGCCGGTGCTGAACTGATTACCGCGCCGTCAGCGTTCACTGCGGTAACGGGTGCTGCGCACTGGGACATTCTGATCCGCGCGCGTGCCATCGAAACCCAGTGTTACGTGCTGGCGGCGGCACAGGGCGGGGTCCATCCGGGGCCTCGCGAGACTTACGGACACGCGGCCATCGTTGATCCATGGGGCCGCGTACTGGCCGAGCAGGCGCAGGGTCAAGCGGTGCTGCTGGCCACACGCGACAGTGAAGAACAGGCGTCCATACGGGCGCGGATGCCGGTGTCCAGTCACCGGCGCTTTTTTTCGCAGGGCGCCATGCGGCCTGCTTCGGAGTGAATATGAGTGATCTGTCCTCAGTCAGCGAACACCTTCTGGCACCCGGTGGCCTGAGCCTCGACAGCCTGCAGTCCGTGCTGGGCGATCTGGCCGGGCCAGGAATCGACGCGGCCGATCTGTATTTTCAGGGCATGATCTCCGAGTCCTGGTCGCTCGAAGACGGGATCGTCAAGGAAGGCAGTTTCAATCTTGATCAAGGCGTGGGCGTGCGTGCCCAGTCGGGTGAGAAAACCGGCTTTGCGTACAGCAACGCGATCACCCCCGAGGCCCTGCGCACCGCTGCACAGGCCGCGCGCTCCATTTCTCGCGCTGGCCAGAATGGTCGCGTGCAGGCTTTCACCTCGCAGGACGTGGCGCAGTTGTATGCCCCGGATAACCCGCTGGAAGTGCTGAGCCGCGCCGAGAAGGTCGAGTTGCTCAAGCGCATCGACGTTGCGACGCGTGCGCTGGACTCGCGTATCCAGCAGGTTTCGGTGAGCATGGCCGGTGTCTGGGAGCGCATCCTGGTGGCCGCCGCGGATGGCAGCCTGGCCGCCGATGTGCGCCCGCTGGTGCGTTTCAACGTCAGTGTCATCGTCGAGCAGAATGGCCGTCGCGAGCGGGGCGGGCATGGTGGCGGTGGGCGTACCGACTACCGTTATTTCCTGACCGACGATCGCGCCATGGGCTATGCCCGTGAGGCCCTGCGTCAGGCGCTGGTCAACCTGGAAGCGATTCCTGCACCGGCAGGCACCTTGCCGGTGGTGCTCGGCTCAGGCTGGTCCGGTGTGCTGTTGCACGAAGCGGTGGGGCACGGCCTTGAGGGCGACTTCAACCGCAAGGGCAGTTCGGCCTACAGCGGGCGCATGGGCGAGATGGTTGCGTCGAAACTCTGCACCATCGTCGACGACGGCACCCTGGCGGGGCGTCGTGGCTCGCTGAGTGTCGATGACGAAGGCACACCGACCGAATGCACGACGCTGATCGAGAACGGCGTGCTCAAGGGCTACATGCAGGACAAGCTTAATGCACGCCTGATGGGCGTGGCCAGCACCGGCAACGGCCGTCGCGAGTCCTATGCCCACCTGCCGATGCCGCGCATGACCAACACCTACATGCTGGGCGGGCAGAGCGATCCGCAGGAAATCATCGCCTCAGTGAAGCGCGGCATCTACTGCGCCAATCTGGGCGGTGGCCAGGTGGATATCACCAGCGGCAAGTTCGTGTTTTCAACCAGTGAGGCCTATCTGATCGAAGACGGCAAGATCACCGCGCCGGTCAAAGGCGCGACCTTGATCGGTAACGGGCCGGAAGCCATGAGCAGGGTGTCGATGGTGGGTAACGATCTGTCGCTGGACAGCGGCGTCGGTACGTGCGGGAAAGATGGCCAGTCGCTGCCGGTCGGTGTGGGTCAGCCTACGCTGAAAATCGACGCGATCACCGTGGGTGGCACCGGTAGCTGAATGTGAGTCGGGGCCGGCTGCCTCTGCTGCCGGCCCCGAGGGCGAAATCAACGCAGACCGCGTTGAAGTTCGTCCAGCTCACGGATGTATTTGAAGATTTTGCGGCTGGTGGCCGGCGGTTTGTTGCGTGCAACTTCGTGTTGCGCCTGACGGATCAGCGAACGCAGCTGCTGACGGTCGGCATCGGGGTATTCGACCACGAATTTCTCGAGGTCGGCGTCATCGCCCGAAATCAGGCGATCACGCCAGCGCTCCAGATTGTGGAAACGTTCATTGTATTGGCGAGTGGAGGCATCGAGTTGGTCCAGCAACACCAGAATGGCTTCCTGGTCCTGATCGCGCATCAGCTTGCCGATGAACAGAATGTGCCGCTTTCGCGCGATGTTCGCCGTGTGCTTGGGCGCTTCGGCCAGGGCCTTGCGCAAAGCGTCGGTCAGCGGCAGCTTGGCCAGCACATCGGCTTTGAGTGTTGTCAGTCGCTCGCCGAGGTCGACCAGAGCATGCAGCTCTCGTTTGACCTGGGTTTTGCTTTTCTCCCCGTCGAGGGAGTCGTCGTAAGAATCAACCATGGGGGCAGTCCGCAAAGAAACGCCGCCATGATAACCAGTCGTGGGCCGCTTGTCCGGCCCGGTCGGTATTCGGCCTGTGCTGAAAGAAGAATTTGATGGAGAAAGTCATGAGTGCAACCCAAAGCGTCGGCCCACAAGCCTTGCCCGAGCTGCAGGAACAGGTCGAGCAGATCATCGCCGAAGCCCGGCGTCAGGGCGCCAGCGCCTGCGAAGTCGCCGTGTCGGTGGATCAGGGGCTGTCGACATCGGTCCGTCAGCGTGAAGTCGAAACCGTCGAGTTCAACCGCGATCAGGGCTTTGGTATCACCCTGTATGTCGGGCAGCGCAAGGGCTCGGCCAGCACGTCGGCAACCGGCGCCGACGCGATTCGTGAAACTGTCGCCGCTGCACTGGCGATTGCCGAACACACCTCCGAAGATGAAAGCTCCGGGCTGGCCGACGCTGCGCTGATGGCCAAAGAGGTCATGGATTTTGACCTTTATCACACCTGGGACATCACGCCCGAGCAAGCCATCGAGAAGGCGTTGCTCTGCGAAGCGGCGGCCTTCGATGCCGACAGCCGCATCAAGAACGCCGATGGCACCACGCTCAATACCCATCAGGGCTGCCGGGTATACGGCAACAGCAATGGCTTCATCGGTGGCTATGCGTCAACGCGGCACAGCCTCAGCTGTGTGATGATCGCCGAGGGCGAAGGCCAGATGCAGCGCGATTACTGGTATGACGTCAACCGCCAGGGCGAGCTGCTGGCCGATGCACAAAGCATTGGCCGCAAGGCTGCGTTGCGTGCAGCGAGCCGTCTGGGCGCGCGTCCTGTGCCGACCTGTGAAGTGCCGGTGCTGTTTGCTGCGGAGTTGGCAGGCGGCCTGTTCGGCAGCTTTCTTGGTGCGATTTCCGGCGGCACCCTGTACCGCAAATCGTCATTCCTCGAAGGCGCGCTGGGTCAGCGCCTGTTCCCCGAGTGGATGACCATCGATGAGCGCCCGCACCTGAAGCATGCGATGGGCAGTTCGGCGTTCGACAGTGATGGTCTGGCGACCTTCGCCAAACCCTTCGTGGAAGGTGGGGATCTGGTTTCCTACGTGCTGAGCACGTATTCCGGCCGCAAGCTGGGCATGCCGAGCACTGCCAACGCGGGCGGTGTGCACAACCTGTTCGTTACCCACGGTTCGGACGACCAGGCTGCGCTGATTCGGCGCATGGGACGCGGCTTGCTGGTGACCGAACTGATGGGCAGTGGCCTGAACATGGTCACCGGCGACTATTCGCGCGGCGCGGCAGGCTTCTGGGTCGAGAATGGCGAGATTCAGTTCCCGGTTCAGGAAGTGACCATTGCCGGCAACATGCGCGACATGTTCAAGCAGATCGTCGCCGTCGGCAGCGATCTTGAGCTGCGCAGCAACATCCGCACCGGCTCGGTACTCATCGAGCGAATGACCGTAGCGGGTAGCTGATCAGCCTGCCTCGTCAGCCCCGCACCTGACTGAACGCGTGCCAATGCCGCATTGGCTTTGGCGCGCAGTTCTCGACATTCCGTGTCACACATCCCGACTGCGCTTCGCCCCATGATCAAGAGCGATCGACAGCGTTTGCGGCCTTGCATCATCCCCTCCTCAAGAATCAATCTCATCAACTCGCTTGTGTTGAGTCAAAATCTCATTTAATAATGAATATCATTTGAAGGTGTGCTGTGGCCGTCAGGATCAGTTGATCCGGCCAGCCTGCGCCTCTGGAGGTATGTCATGCAGCATTGGAAACGCACCATTGAACAGGCCAATCGCTGTTTCAGTCTCGGTGAGTGGGTCGAAGCCCGTGAGCTGTACCTTCAGGCGCTGGCCTTGGCGCAGGTGCTGTTCGAGCGGTGGCCGGACGTGGACGAAGCCGTCGCGGCGTGTGTGATCTCCCATCACAACCTGGCGGATCTGCACCTGAGTCTGGGTCAGCCGGAGGAGAGCGCCGAGTACCTGTGCGCCATCCACCAGCACCTGTTGCGGACCCTGCAGGATCAACGACTCCCGCCCGCCCTGCGCGAGGCGGCCTTACGCCACAGCAGCAAAACCTACGCCGAGCTGTTGAGTTTCATCAGCGAACATGGCGAATACCCGCGCACTCACCGGTTGCTGAACAGCAGCAGCGAGCATACGCGCTCAGCGCTGCAGCGCCATTCTGCAGCCCCTTCCGGACTTTTCTACGGAGCACATTGAAATGCCATACACCTTGCCTGCACTGCCTTACGCATACGATGCCCTTGAACCGCATATCGATGCGCAAACCATGGAAATCCACTACACCAAGCATCACCAGACGTACATCAACAACCTCAATGCGGCGGTGGAAGGCACGGAGTTCGCCGACTGGTCTGTGGAGAAGCTGGTCGCCAGCGTCCAGCAGTTGCCTGAAAACCTGCGTCCAGCGGTGATCAATCAGGGTGGCGGCCATGCCAATCATTCGTTGTTCTGGGAAGTCATGGTGCCGGGCGGGGGAGGCTTGCCTTCAGGCGCTGTTGCGTCGGCCATTGATGAGCAACTGGGCGGCTATGAAAGCTTCAAGGAGGCATTCACCAAGGCTGCGTTGACCCGTTTTGGCAGTGGCTGGGCATGGCTGAGCGTCACGCCTGACAAGAAGCTGGTAGTGGAAAGCAGCGGTAATCAGGACAGCCCGTTGATGAACGGCAACACGCCGATTCTGGGGCTGGATGTGTGGGAGCACGCTTACTACCTGCGCTATCAGAACCGTCGTCCCGAATACATCAATGCGTTCTATAACGTGATCAATTGGGATGAGGTGTCTCGCCGTTATCAGGCCGCCCTGGCCTGAGCCTGGCAACCGCATCCAAGGCAGCCTATGCGCTCAGAACTCCTCATGCTCAGCAATGTGCGGTTATTTCGTTTGGCAGTCGGGAGCGTGCTGTCGTTGGCGGGTATGGCGCTCCTGATTGCCCATGGGCTGAACTGGCTACGCGTGCAAGGCTGGTGGTGACGGATACCGCGTTTGTCCGAGGGCTTATTCGCCCTCATCAAACCGGTTGTCGATCAGCTCGACCAGGCCATCGAGCGCTTCCTGTTCGAATTCGCCTTCGGTGTGCAGGTGGATCTCGGTGCCCTTGCCGGCAGCCAGCATCATCACGGCCATGATGCTTTTGCCGTCGACCATGCTCTCCGGAGTGCGGCCGACCCTGATCTTGCAGGGGAACTTGCCCGCGACGCCGACGAATTTGGCGGCGGCGCGGGCGTGCAGGCCCAGTTTGTTGATGATGGTGATTTGACGAACGGGCATCGCAGTGTAAATCCTTTCAGCTAAGGTCGCGGTGGCGGACCTGAACGTTCTTGAGTGATTGTTGCAAGACCTGGCCAAGCCGTTCGGTCAGGTAGACGGAGCGGTGATGCCCGCCGGTGCAACCGATGGCAATGGTTACGTAAGAGCGGTTGCTGGCTGCGAAGCGCGGTAGCCATTTATTGAGGTAGGAGAAGATATCCTGGAACATCTCTTCTACATCGGCCTGCACCGACAGGTAGTCGATAACCGGTTGTTCCAGGCCCGAATGGTCGCGCAGCTCAGGCTTCCAATAAGGGTTGGGCAGGCAGCGCACGTCAAATACCAGGTCTGCATCGACAGGCATGCCACGCTTGAAGCCGAACGATTCGATCAGGAACGCCGTACCCGGCTCGGGCTTGTTCAGCAGGCGCAGTTTCAGTGCGTCACGCAGCTGGTACAGGTTCAGGTGAGTGGTGTTGATCTTCAGATCGGCCAGGTCGATGATCGGGCCGAGCAGGGTGGTCTCGTCCCGTATCGCCTCAGCCAGCGAGCGGTCCGCTGTGCTCAGCGGATGGCGACGTCGGGTTTCTGAGAAACGCTTGAGCAGGGTGGCTTCGTCGGCGTCCAGGTAAAGCACGTCGCATTGGATATTGCGTGAACGCACTTCATCCAGCATCTGCGGGAAGCGTGTGAGGTGGCTGGGCAGATTGCGTGCATCAATGGAAACTGCCAGCAGCGGTTCAGCCAGTTCGGTGTTGATCAGCGCGCGCTCGGCCAGTTCCGGCAGCAGGCCGGCTGGCAGGTTGTCGACGCAATAGAAACCGTTGTCTTCCAGCACATCGAGCGCCGTACTCTTGCCTGAGCCGGAGCGGCCGCTGACGATGATCATGCGCATGGTCAGTGGCCGTTCTGCACGTCCAGCACCACTTGATAAAGCGCTTCACCGCTTTTGGCACTGCGTAGGCGTTCACGCACATCGGCGCGGTCAAGCATGCTTGCGATCTGGCGCAGCAGCTCCAGGTGTGCATCGGTGGCGGCTTGCGGGACCAGCAACACGAAAAGCAGGTCCACTGGTGCGCCATCGATAGCATCGAAGTTGATAGGGTTGGTGAGGTGAATGACCGCACTGACGGGGTCTTCACAGCCGGGGAGGCGGCAATGAGGGATGGCAATACCGTTGCCAAAACCGGTCGAGCCCAGCTTTTCGCGGGCAACGAGGCTTCCAAGCACCGTCTCGAAATCCATGCCCGGTACTTCACGAGCGATCAGATTGGCGATGTCTTCGAGTACACGCTTTTTGCTGTCACCCGGCACGTCCACGAGCGAACGGCCGGGGGTCAGGATATTTTCGATTCGGATCATTAAATGGGCGTTAGCGAGCGGCCGCACCTTTGAGGATGCTTTGCTGCTTTTCCTTATGCTTGAGCAATTGTCGATCTAGCTTGTCAGTGAGCAGGTCGATGGCAGCGTACATGTCATCATGTTCAGCATTGGCAACGACCTCTCCACCATGGATGTGCAACGTGGCTTCGATCTTCTGCTTGAGCTTTTCGACCGTCATCGTGACCTGCACGTTGGTAATCTTGTCAAAATGCCCCTCGAGCTTCTTGAGCTTGAGCTCAACGTATTCACGAAGGGGTTTGGTCACTTCCAGTTGGTGTCCACTGATGTTGACTTGCATACAGCTTTCTCCTTTGCCAGTGCATAAAGAGGCAGGCATGGCGCCTGCCACTGGGACGCTGTGGCTCGGCCTGTATCACATCAGTCGCTTACGCTCACTGGAAGGGGCGATCCCGAGAGACTCACGGTACTTGGCGACTGTGCGACGGGCTACTTGAATGCCTTGTGCCTCCAGTAAACCAGCGATCTTGCTATCACTCAACGGCTTTTTCTGATTTTCCGCCGCAACCAGTTTTTTGATGATTGCGCGAATTGCCGTGGACGAGCATTCGCCGCCCTCGGAGGTGCTCACATGGCTTGAGAAGAAGTATTTCAGCTCGTAAATGCCACGTGGGGTGTGCATGAATTTCTGCGTGGTCACCCGCGAGATGGTCGACTCGTGCATGCCCACTGCCTCGGCAATGTCATGGAGGACGAGCGGCTTCATGGCCTCGTCGCCGTACTCGAGAAAACCGCGCTGATGTTCGACGATCTGCGTGGCGACCTTCATCAGTGTTTCGTTACGGCTTTGCAGGCTCTTGATGAACCAGCGTGCTTCCTGCAACTGATTGCGCATGAAGGTGTTGTCTGCGCTAGTGTCGGCGCGTCGCACGAAGCCTGCGTATTGCGGATTGACGCGCAGGCGTGGCACCGACTCCTGATTGAGTTCGACCAGCCAGCGTTCGTTGTCCTTGCGCACGATGACGTCCGGAATGACGTATTCGGCTTCGGTGGATTCGATCTGCGAGCCTGGACGCGGGTTGAGGCTCTGCACCAGCTCGATGACCTGGCGCAGCTCGTCTTCCTTGAGCTTCATGCGCCGCATCAGCTGGCCGTAATCGCGGCTTCCGAGCAGGTCGATGTAGTCGCTGACCAGGCGTTGTGCTTCTGTCAGCCAAGGTGTTTTCGCCGGCAGTTGGCGCAGTTGCAGCAGCAAGCATTCGCTCAGGTTGCGTGCGCCGATGCCGGCAGGTTCAAACTGCTGGATGCGGTGCAGTACCGCTTCGATTTCGTCGAGCTCTATGTCCAGTTCGGGGTCGAACGACTCGAGAATCTCATCGAGCGTCTCGTCGAGGTAGCCCTGGTTGTTGATGCAGTCGATCAGCGTGACCGCCACCAGGCGATCCTTGTCGGACATCGGCGCAACATTCAGTTGCCACAGCAGGTGGCTTTGCAGGCTTTCGCCCACAGAGGTGCGTGTGGTGAAGTCCCACTCGTCATCATCATTGCTTGGCAGGCTGCTGGCGCTGGTCTGGTAGATATCTTCCCATGCAGTATCGACGGGCAACTCATTGGGAATGCGTTCGTTCCATTCGCCTTCTTCAAGGTTATCCACGGTAGGCGCGGATTCCTGATAAGTCGGTTCCTGAACGTCGGGGTTGGGCTTTTGTTCGATGTTGTCGGCAAGCGGGTCGGAGTGGTCGAAGTCGTCGCCTTCTTCCTGCCGCTCCAGCATAGGGTTTGACTCCAGCGCTTCCTGGATCTCCTGCTGGAGATCCAGAGTGGAAAGCTGAAGTAAGCGGATTGCCTGTTGCAGCTGCGGTGTCATCGTCAGCTGCTGGCCCATTCTCAAGACTAGCGATGGTTTCATGGCAGGGGCTAAACACCTTATTCGCCGGCGCGCATGCGCCATCTACTACAGGCGCCGTGGCGCCAACTTAAGCAAATTATATGCCTGAAACCTGTGCGTTTGCCTAGAGTGGTATGACAAATAAAATGTTGTCAATACACTGCGTAGGCATCAATCGGCTGCGAAGCGCAACGGGGCAGTCGATTAAAGGCGGAACTCGTGGCCGAGGTAGACCTCTTTCACCAGCTGATTCGCCAGAATGGTCTCGGAGTCGCCTTCCGCAATCAGCTGTCCATCGTTGACGATGTAGGCCATTTCGCAGATATCCAGCGTTTCCCGGACGTTGTGGTCAGTGATCAGTACACCGATACCCTTGGCCTTGAGATGGTGAATGATCTGCTTGATGTCGCCTACCGAAATAGGGTCGACACCTGCGAACGGTTCATCCAGCAGGATGAATTTCGGTGCGGTGGCCAAGGCTCGAGCGATTTCCACGCGGCGACGTTCACCGCCGGACAGGCTCATGCCCAGGTTGTCGCGGATATGGGTGATGTGGAACTCCTGCAGGAGGCTTTCCAGTTCCTTGCGGCGCGCACCGGCATCGAGCTCCTTGCGGGTCTCGAGAATCGCCATGATGTTGTCGGACACCGACAGCTTGCGGAAAATCGAGGCTTCCTGAGGCAGATAGCCGATGCCCGCGCGGGCGCGACCGTGCATGGGTTGATGGCTGACATCCAGATCGTCAATCAGCACACGACCCTGATCAGCCTGGACCAGACCCACTATCATGTAGAAACAGGTGGTCTTGCCGGCGCCGTTCGGGCCCAGCAGGCCGACGATTTGGCCGCTGTCGATGGAAATGCTCACATCGCGCACGACCTGCCGGCTTTTGTAGCTTTTAGCCAGATGCTGGGCTTTGAGCGTCGCCATTTACTGGGCCTTCTGAGGTTGATCGGTTTTCTTTTTCGGCTGGATGACCATGTCGATACGCGGACGTGGTGTGGTCACCTTGGCGCCGCCATTGGCCCGACCGGCGCTGACGACCTGTCTGACCGTGTCGTAGACGATTTTCTCGCCTTCCGAGGTGTTGCCATCATTGATGACCTTGGCCTTGTCGATCAGGACGATACGGTCCTGGCCGGCGTAATACTGAATGGTGACGGCATAGGCCTGCACGATCGGCTTGTCCACGGCAGGCTTCTGCTCGTAGTAGGCCAGATTGCCGACCGAGGTGAATACGTCGACTTCGCCCTGGGCATTACGCGTGATCGTCACGGTGTTGCCCGTGATTTTCATCGAGCCCTGAGTGATGATGACATTGCCCTTGTAAGTCGCCACGCCTTTCTTGTCATCGAGCTGAGCATCGTCAGACTGGATGTGAATAGGCTGATCTCGGTCGGTTGGCAGGGACCAGGCGCTCGCGCTTCCCAGTGCTGCGCCCAGGCCGAGCAATAAAGGAAGAGTTTTAACGAGCCTCATACTGTCCTCTTACGTTGGACAGCAGGTCCATCCTGCTGTCTTTCAAATACGCTTTCATTCCCTTGGCCGTGGTCACACCGCCTGCGCCGTCGATTCTAACGTCTTGGTCGGTCTGCGCATATTGCTTCTGAGGGAATACGGTCATGCGACTACTGGTGATGATAGTCGTACGTTGTTTTTCATCGGTGCGTTCAACGCGCACGGAATCGATCAGCTCGACCTGGTCGCCGCCGGACGAAACCTCGCCTTTCTTGCTCTGCACGTGCCAGGGAAACTCGCCGCCGCGGTACATGTGCAGGTCGGGCGTGGTCAGCAGGGTCACGTCAGTGGCTTTCACATGCTCCACCTTGTCGGAGGTCATGTCGTATTGAAGCGTGCCGTCGGGCAGGTACTGAACGCTGTGGGCGTTGATTGCATAGTAGTCGATGACAGTGTCGTCGACCGTCGAGACCGGTTGATCCATGAAGCTTTCCGGGCTGATGTTCCAGTAGCCGACCGCTGCCAGCAGCAGCGCCAGTACCCCGAGAAGCAGGAACTTGCGAATTTTTTTAGTGAACATAATGGCTTCTATAAATAGGCGGAGTGAGCCGCTTCAAGGTTGCCTTGCGCACTCAGAATCAGTTCGCAGAATTCGCGCGCTGCACCTTCGCCGCCTCGCGCCCTGGTTATCCCGTGTGCGTGCTCGCGTACAAAGCCGGCAGCATTGGCCACTGCCATGCCCAGACCGACGCGTCTGATGACGGGCAAGTCTGGCAGATCATCACCCAGATAGGCGACCTGTTCGTAACTCAGGTTGAGTTCTGCCAGCAACTTGTCCAGTACCACCAGTTTGTCTTCACGTCCCTGAAACAGGTGTTCAATGCCCAGGCTCTTTGCCCGGCGCTCGACTATCGCGGTCTTGCGGCCACTGATGATCGCCGTGGTGACCCCCGAGGCTATCAGCATTTTAATGCCTTGGCCGTCGAGAGTATTGAATGTCTTGATCTCGCTGCCATCTTCCATGAAGTAAAGGCGGCCATCTGTCAGCACGCCATCGACATCGAAGATTGCCAGCTTGATGGCCTTGCCGCGTTGCATGAGATCCTGGGTCATTATTTCGGTTTCCATTACATGACGCCTGCGCGCAGGAGATCCTGCAGGTTGAATGCGCCAACCGGACGGTCGTTCTGGTCTACGACAACAAGCGCACTGATTTTGTTGTCCTCCATGATCTTCAGCGCCTCGGCAGCGAGCATCTCGGCATGGGCGGTCTTGCCATGAAGCGTCATGACCTCATCGATGATGGTCTGGCGTATATCGACAGGCCGGTCCAATGTCCGGCGCAAGTCTCCGTCAGTGAAGATGCCGGCCAGTGTGCCGTCGGCTTCGACGATAGCCGTCATGCCCAGACCTTTACGAGTCATTTCAAGCAGCGCGTCGCGCAGCAGAGTGCCGCGTTGCACGCTGGGCAGTGATTCGCCGGAGTGCATCACATTCTCGACCTTGAGCAGCAGGCGGCGACCCAATGCGCCGCCCGGATGGGAGAATGCGAAATCTTCGGCGGTAAAACCACGTGCGTCGAGCAGTGCCACGGCGAGAGCGTCGCCCATGACCAGTGCGGCGGTCGTCGAGGACGTCGGTGCCAGGTTGAGCGGGCAGGCCTCATGCACGACATGCGCGTTGAGGTTGATGTCGGCAGCCTTGGCCAGAATGGACTCGGAGTCGCCGGTCAGGCTGATCATCTTTATGCCCAGGCGCTTGATCAGTGGCAGCAGGGTGACGATTTCGTTGGTGCTGCCGGAGTTCGACAGGGCCAGGATGATGTCATCGCGGGTGATCATGCCCATGTCGCCGTGGCTGGCTTCGGCCGGATGCACGAAAAACGAGGTGGTGCCGGTGCTCGCCAGTGTGGCAGCGATCTTGTTGCCGATGTGTCCGGACTTGCCCATCCCGACCACGACCACACGCCCTTTGCTGGCGAGGATCATTTCGCACGCGCGCACGAAGTCGCCGTCAAGACGTTCAAGCAGGCCTTGTATGGCTTCTATCTCAAGGCGAATGGTGCGTTGCGCCGATTGGATCAGGTCACTGGATTGGTTCATGTCTGGAGAGGATCAGCCTGCTGAAAGGCGGCGATTATAGCTGTAATGAACGATTCCCTCACGTCTGATCGTCGTTGTGTTGTTTTTAAACGAATTTCCTACGCACCTGCGTGTCTGTATTCAAGCCTGTGGCCATAACATTGTGGTACAGAATAATTCAGCGAATACCTGAACCGCTCGGTTCTCTTCTTGGGGGCGGGTGGCTGCGGTGATATAGTTCGCGGCCTGTTCGGCACGCCTGGACAGCCTGTCGGTGTTCAAAAACCGACGGCTCAAGGCGGAAGCTGTATCGCAAGGAGTTTAGATGAGTCCTGATGACGCCTATGCGGTCGAGTTGAAAGGTGTGTCTTTCAAACGCGGTGCGCGCAGCATTTTCAATAACGTTGATATTCGTATTCCGCGCGGCAAGGTCACCGGGATCATGGGGCCGTCAGGCTGCGGCAAGACGACCCTGCTGCGCCTGATGGGTGCCCAGTTGCGCCCGAGCGAAGGGCAGGTGTGGGTCAACGGCCAGAATCTGCCGGAGCTGTCGCGCAGTGATCTGTTCGATGCCCGCAAGCAGATGGGCGTTTTGTTTCAGAGCGGTGCGCTGTTTACCGATCTGGATGTTTTCGAAAACGTCGCCTTTCCCCTGCGCGTGCACACCGAGCTGCCGGAAGAAATGATCCGCGACATCGTTCTGCTCAAGCTTCAGGCCGTAGGCCTGCGCGGCGCGGTGGAGCTGATGCCGGACGAATTGTCGGGCGGCATGAAGCGTCGTGTCGCGCTGGCGCGCGCAATCGCTCTTGATCCGCAGATTCTCATGTATGACGAGCCCTTCGTCGGGCAGGACCCGATTGCGATGGGGGTGCTGGTGCGTTTGATCCGCCTGCTCAACGACGCGCTGGGTATTACCAGCATCGTGGTGTCGCATGACCTCAGCGAGACTGCGAGCATTGCCGACTACCTATATGTTGTCGGCGACGGGCAGGTGCTGGGGCAGGGTACGCCTCAGGAACTGATGTCCTCGGACAATCCACGTATTCGTCAATTCATGACCGGCGAGCCTGACGGTCCTGTACCGTTCCACTATCCGGCGCCGGATTTTCGCGAAGATCTATTGGGGAAGCGCTGATGCGCAATAAGTCACTGATGGACCGGGTTCGCCTGCTGGGGCGGTCGGCCATTGATATTGTTACTGTTCTGGGGCGCTCCGGTCTGTTTCTGGTGCATGCCTTGCTCGGTCGCGGCGGTGCGGGCAGCAGTTTTCAATTGCTGGTCAGGCAGCTGTATTCGGTAGGTGTCATGTCGCTGGTCATCATTGTGGTGTCCGGCATGTTTATCGGCATGGTACTGGCGCTGCAGGGTTTCAGCATTCTGACCAAATACGGTTCGGAGCAGGCGGTCGGCCAGATGGTTGCCCTGACCCTGCTGCGTGAGCTTGGTCCTGTGGTGACGGCCTTGCTGTTCGCCGGTCGTGCAGGGTCGGCATTGACCGCCGAGATTGGCAACATGAAATCCACCGAGCAGCTGTCGAGCCTTGAAATGATCGGTGTCGACCCGCTCAAGTACATCGTTGCGCCGCGTCTGTGGGCCGGGTTCATCTCGCTGCCGATTCTGGCGATGATTTTCAGCGTGGTCGGTATCTGGGGTGCTTCCTGGGTGGCGATCGATTGGCTGGGAGTCTATGACGGTTCTTTCTGGTCGAACATGCAGAACAGCGTTTCTTTCACGAACGATGTGCTCAATGGGGTGATCAAAAGCGTCGTATTTGCCTTCGTGGTGACATGGATTGCCGTTTTCCAGGGTTACGATTGCGAGCCTACTTCCGAGGGGATCAGTCGCGCGACGACCAGAACCGTCGTATACGCCTCGTTGGCCGTGCTGGGACTGGACTTTATTTTGACCGCTTTGATGTTTGGAGATTTCTGATGCAAAACCGTGCCATCGAAACCGGAGTCGGTCTGTTCCTGCTGGCGGGGATACTGGCTCTGCTCCTGCTGGCCCTGCGAGTCAGTGGTCTGAGCACGAGCGCAAGCACCGACACCTATAAACTTTATGCCTACTTCGACAATATTGCCGGTTTGACTGTCAGAGCCAAGGTAAGCATGGCTGGCGTCACGATCGGTAAGGTGACGGCGATCGATCTGGATCGCGATACCTTTACCGGTCGCGTCACACTGGAAATTCAGAAGAAGGTCGATAACCTGCCTTCGGACTCGACTGCGTCGATTCTGACGGCCGGTTTGCTGGGTGAAAAATACATTGGTCTCAGCGTCGGTGGCGATGACAAGCTGCTCAAGGATGGCGGGACTATCCATGACACGCAGTCGTCGCTGGTGCTGGAAGACCTGATCGGAAAATTCCTGCTCAATACTGTTAGTAAAGACGCCAAGTGAGGAGCTTCAAATGATCTCTATTCTGCGCCGTGGCCTGCTGGTATTGCTGGCCACTCTGCCAATGCTGGCGAATGCCGCGGCCACCCCGTCGGCTCATGACCTGGTGGAGCGCACCACCAAGGAACTGTTGAGTGACCTGGCGACCAATCGCGAGCAGTACAAAGCCAACCCAAGCGCGTTCTACGATGCACTGAACCGCATCGTCGGTCCTGTCGTGGATGCCGATGGCATCTCCAAAAGCATCATGACCGTGAAGTATTCCCGCAAGGCGAGTCCCGAACAGGTGAAGCGTTTCGAGGAAAACTTCAAGCGAAGCCTGATGCAGTTCTATGGCAATGCCTTGCTTGAATTCAACAATCAGGGCATCACCGTCGCACCTGCAAAGGACGAAGGCAATGACCGCACCAGCGTTGACATGCAGGTAAAGGGCAGTAACGGCGCGGTTTATCCGGTGTCCTACACGCTGGTCAAGCTGAACGACGAGTGGAAAGTGCGTAACGTTGTCATCAACGGTATCAATATCGGCAAACTGTTCCGTGATCAGTTCGCTGATGCGATGCAGCGCAACGGCAACAACCTGGACACCACCATCAACAACTGGGCTGGCGAAGTGGCCAAGACCAAATCTACCGTCGATGCTACGCAGAAGCCGGTGCAATGACCGAATCTGCCGTTCGCCTTGTCGGGCCGGGTGAGCTCAGGCTGATTGGTGTGCTGGATTACCGCACAGGGCCGCAACTGCGCAAGCAGGGTGCGGCACTGATCAAATCCGGTGATCTGGCAGACCTCACGCTGGACTGCTCGGGTGTCGAGAAGTCCAGCAGCGTCGGCCTGGCCTTGTTGCTGGCGTTCATGCGCGATGCCCGGGATGCGGGCAAGTCCATGACGTTGCGCTCGCTCCCCGAAGACATGCGCCAGATAGCTCGCGTATCAGGTTTGACCGAGCTGCTGGACGCCCACTGAAAAGCACTATCGAAAAAGCCCTTTATCCGGGACCTGCTTGTCGGGCTTCGCATAACATGGGCTTTTTTTGTATGATGCCAGACCCGCGCGCGTACAGCGCCGATCGAGGTTAAGCATGCAGGCCGTAGAAGTTAAAAGCTTCCTTGAAGGAAAGCTGCCGGAAATCAAAGTGGAAGTCGAAGGCGAAGGCTGCAACTTCCAGTTGAACATCATCAGCGACGAGTTGGCCGTCCTGAGCCCGGTCAAGCGTCAGCAACAGATTTATACCCATCTGAACCCCTGGATTGCCGATGGCAGCATCCACGCGGTGACCATGAAATTTTTCAGCCGCGCTGCATGGGCCGAGCGTTCCTGAGCCAATTGGTGTCGAGACTCTAATGGATAAACTGATTATTACCGGCGGCGTTCGTCTTGATGGCGAAATTCGCATTTCCGGGGCAAAGAACTCTGCCCTGCCGATCCTTGCCGCCACGTTGCTGGCGGACGGACCCGTCACTGTTCAGAACCTGCCGCACCTGCACGACATCACGACCATGATCGAGCTGTTCGGTCGCATGGGCATCGAGCCTGTGATCGACGAAAAGCTCAGTGTCGAAATCGACCCGCGAACCATCAAGACTCTGGTCGCGCCGTACGAACTGGTGAAAACCATGCGTGCGTCGATTCTGGTGCTGGGCCCGATGGTCGCTCGCTTCGGCGAGGCCGAAGTGGCTCTGCCAGGTGGCTGTGCCATCGGTTCGCGTCCGGTCGACCTGCACATCCGTGGCCTTGAAGCCATGGGTGCGATCATTGACGTCGAAGGTGGCTACATCAAGGCCAAGGCACCCGAGGGTGGCTTGCGCGGTGCCAACTTCTTCTTCGATACCGTGAGCGTGACCGGTACTGAAAACATCATGATGGCTGCCAGCCTCGCCAACGGTCGCAGCGTGCTGCAGAACGCCGCGCGCGAGCCAGAGGTTGTCGATCTGGCCAACTTCCTGATTGCAATGGGTGCCAAGATTCACGGCGCAGGTACCGATACCATCACCATCGATGGCGTCAAGCGTCTGGGCCCGGCCACCTACAAGGTCATGCCTGACCGTATCGAGACCGGCACCTACCTGGTGGCCGCTGCCGTTACCGGCGGTCGCGTCAAGGTCAAGGACACCGATCCGACCATCCTCGAAGCTGTGCTGCTCAAGCTTCAGGAAGCGGGTGCTGAAGTCACGACCGGTGAAGACTGGATCGAGCTGAACATGCACGGCAAGCGTCCAAAGGCGGTCAATGTGCGTACTGCGCCTTATCCGGCGTTCCCGACCGACATGCAGGCGCAGTTCATCTCGCTCAACGCGATTGCCGAAGGCACGGGGGCGGTCATCGAGACCATCTTCGAAAACCGCTTCATGCACGTGTATGAAATGCACCGCATGGGCGCTCAGATTCAGGTTGAAGGCAACACCGCCATTGTTACCGGCACCGAAGTGCTCAAGGGCGCGCCAGTCATGGCGACCGACCTGCGTGCATCGGCCAGTCTGGTGATCTCGGCGCTGGTTGCCCAGGGCGACACGCTGATCGACCGTATCTACCACATAGACCGTGGTTACGAGTGCATCGAAGAGAAGCTGCAAATGCTGGGTGCCAAGATCCGCCGCGTTCCGGGCTAGCAGCATGCGGTCCTGATGCCACTGGCATCAGGGCCGCCTGTTCTGTCGCGGGTGTAATTTCTGATTCGTTTCACTTCAGGTCAACAGGCCTGAGGGTTGTCATGCGCCGCTTGCGTCGTGACAAAAGTTTCCTGATAAGGACTTACGTTTCCCATGTTGACCATCGCACTGTCCAAGGGCCGCATTCTTGACGACACTCTGCCGCTTCTCGCTGAAGCCGGCATAGTGCCAACCGAGAATCCGGACAAGAGCCGCAAGCTCATCATCCCCACGACTCAGGCCGATGTGCGCCTGCTGATCGTGCGTGCCACCGACGTGCCGACCTATGTCGAGCATGGTGCCGCCGACCTGGGTGTCGCGGGCAAGGATGTGCTGATGGAATACACCGGTCAGGGCCTGTATGAGCCGCTGGACCTGCAGATTGCCAAGTGCAAGCTGATGACCGCGGGTGCCATCGGTGCGGTCGAGCCCAAGGGTCGTCTGCGCGTGGCGACCAAGTTCGTCAACGTCGCCAAGCGTTACTACGCAGAGCAGGGCCGTCAGGTCGATATCATCAAGTTGTACGGCTCCATGGAGCTGGCACCGCTGATTGGCCTCGCAGACAAGATCATCGACGTGGTCGACACCGGGAATACCCTGCGCGCCAACGGCCTGGAGCCCCAGGAGCTGATTGCGACCATCAGCTCGCGTCTGGTGGTGAACAAGGCCTCCATGAAGATGCAGCACGCACGTATTCAGGCTCTCATCGACACCCTGCGCAAGGCAGTGGAGTCGCGACACCGTAGCTGATCCCTTCACGCAACGTTGAGTTGCGTCCAGCTATCCGTGTCATAGCCAAATTTCTCAGGTGCCTGCGCGGATAGCTTGGTAGCTTTAGGCTCCTGAGCATCCGCCAATTATTGAGGCCCCGCTATGACCACTCCCACTGCAATTCGCCGACTCGACGCTGCTGACCCGGATTTCGCACGACATCTGGATCATCTGCTGAGCTGGGAAAGTGTGTCTGACGACTCGGTCAACCAGCGCGTGCTCGACATCATCAAGGCGGTGCGTGAGCGTGGCGACGCGGCGCTGGTCGAGTTCACCCAGAAGTTCGACGGGCTGCAGGTCGCCTCGATGGCCGACCTGATCCTGCCCCGCGAGCGCCTGGAACTGGCGTTGACGCGCATTACCCCGGTTCAGCGCGAAGCCCTGGAAAAGGCCGCCGAGCGTGTGCGCAGTTACCACGAAAAGCAGAAGCAGGATTCCTGGAGCTACACCGAGGCCGACGGCACGGTGCTGGGCCAGAAGGTCACGCCGTTGGACCGTGCAGGTCTGTACGTGCCGGGTGGCAAAGCTTCCTATCCGTCTTCGGTATTGATGAACGCCATACCGGCCAAGGTGGCAGGTGTGACCGAAGTGGTCATGGTCGTGCCGACGCCGCGTGGTGAAATCAACGAACTGGTGCTGGCTGCTGCCTGCATTGCAGGGGTCGACCGGGTGTTCACCATTGGCGGGGCGCAGGCTGTTGCCGCGCTGGCTTACGGCACTGAAAGCGTGCCGAAAGTCGACAAGGTTGTTGGCCCTGGCAACATCTATGTGGCGACCGCCAAGCGTCACGTCTTCGGTCAGGTGGGGATCGATATGATCGCTGGTCCTTCCGAGATTCTGGTGGTGTGTGACGGCCAGACCGATCCTGACTGGATCGCCATGGACCTGTTCTCCCAGGCCGAGCACGACGAAGATGCCCAGGCCATTCTGGTCAGTCCGGATGCCGAATTTCTCGACAAGGTGGCGGCCAGCATCACCCGTCTGCTGCCGACCATGGAGCGGGCGGCCATCGTCGAAACGTCGATCAACGGTCGCGGCGCCCTGATAAAGGTGTCTGACATGGCCCAGGCCATCGAAGTCGCCAATCGCATCGCGCCCGAGCACCTCGAACTGTCGGTCGCCGATCCGGAAGCCTGGCTGCCGCAGATCCGTCATGCGGGTGCGATCTTCATGGGGCGCCACACCTCCGAAGCGCTGGGCGATTACTGCGCAGGTCCCAACCATGTGCTGCCGACCTCCGGCACGGCGCGTTTTTCCTCGCCGCTGGGCGTCTACGATTTCCAGAAGCGCTCGTCGATCATCTATTGCTCGCCGCAAGGTGCGTCCGAGCTGGGCAAGACAGCGTCCGTGCTGGCTCGTGGCGAGTCCCTGAGCGGCCACGCGCGCAGTGCCGAATATCGAATCACTGACCCTGACTGGAAAGCAGGCAACACAGAGGACGGCAAATAATGAGCAAATTCTGGAGCCCTTTTGTCAGCGATCTGGTGCCTTATGTGCCGGGCGAACAGCCGAAGCTGACCCGCCTGGTCAAGCTCAATACCAATGAAAACCCGTATGGCCCTTCGCCAAAGGCCATCGACGCCATGCGCGCCGCGCTGACCGACGATTTGCGCCTTTATCCGGACCCCAACAGCGATCTGCTCAAGCATGCTGTCGCCGATTACTACAAGGTGCAGCCCAATCAGGTGTTCCTGGGCAACGGCTCGGACGAGGTGCTGGCGCACATTTTTCACGCCTTGTTTCAGCACGATGCTCCGCTGCTTTTCCCGGATATCAGCTACAGCTTCTATCCGGTGTATTGCGGCCTGTATGGCATCGATCACGAATTGGTCCCGCTGGATGAGCAGTTCCAGATTCGTGCCGAAGACTACGCCAGGCCGAATGCCGGGATCATCTTCCCCAACCCGAATGCGCCGACCGGTTGCCTGCTCGGTCTTGACAAGGTCGAGCAGATCATCAAGGCCAGCCCGGACTCGGTGGTGGTTGTCGATGAAGCGTATATCGACTTTGGTGGCGAGACAGCTATTACGCTGGTCGATCGTTACCCGAACCTGCTGGTCACCCAGACCCTGTCCAAGTCGCGCTCGCTGGCCGGTCTGCGCGTCGGCTTGGCGGTGGGGCATCCTGATCTGATCGAGGCGCTGGAGCGGATCAAGAACAGCTTCAACTCCTATCCGTTGGACCGCATGGCCAATGTGGGCGGGGCGGCCGCCTTCGAGGATCGCGAGCACTTCGAAACCACCCGCAACAAGGTCATCGAAAGCCGCGAGGTACTGGTCGAGCAGTTGCAGGGCAAAGGCTTTGAGGTCTTGCCATCGGCAGCCAACTTCATCTTCGCCCGCCACCCGCAGCATGATGCCGCAGCACTGGCCGCTAAACTGCGCGAGCAGGGCGTCATCGTCCGCCACTTCAAACAGCAGCGAATCGCCCAGTTCCTGCGCATCAGCATCGGCACGCCAGAGCAGCATCAAGCGTTGCTGGAAGGTCTGAGCGACATCTGAGAAGCGGATCGGTCAGCCCGAAAACGGGCTGACTCTGCGCCGTCACTCATCGCCGACCTGTGTGAGTAATCCACATGGCTCGAAAACACCCCGGACCTGGGTGAGTGTTTCACATGGCTTGAAAACACCCCGGCCCTGTGGGAGCGAGCTTGCTCGCGAAAGGGTCTGCACAAACGCCGAAAATGCATCGACTGAAACACCGCCTTCGCGAGCAAGCTCGCTCCCACAAGATCAGCGCTGCTGCAGAACATCTACGTGGCTCGAAAACACCCCCGACCTGTGTGAGTAATCCACATAGCTCGAAAACACCCCGGCCCTGTGTGAGTGTTTCACATGGCCCGAAAACACCACGGCCCTGTGGGAGCGAGCTTGCTCGCGAAAGGGGCTGCACAAGCGCCGAAAATGCATCGACTGAAACACCGTCTTCGCGAGCAAGCTCGCTCCCACAAGGTCATCAGTGCCGCAGGGCAT
>Ga0308164_10001270_pt1 | contig 30558 bp, 30 predicted proteins | sample PhyTR2_FD_201031 | JGI IMG/M metagenome (GOLD analysis project Ga0308164, IMG submission 201031) | Phyllosphere microbial communities from UC Gill Tract Community Farm, Albany, California, United States - DLSLT.R2 | ecosystem: Host-associated > Plants > Phyllosphere > Unclassified | place: USA... | reverse complement strand
CGAAGTCGCGCGGCGAAGCGGCCGCGCGGGTGCTGGGCGATTTCGTCGAGGAGATGAAGGCCAGCGGCTTCGTCGCCGAGGCGCTGCGCCGCCATGGCATCGAGGGCGCCTCGGTGGCGCCGGCCGCGACCCGCCACGCCAGCCGAGATCGTTAGCGTTCGAGCAGGTCCAGCGAGCCCAGCAGCTTCGCCATCGCCACCTTGTCGGCCTGCACGAAGGCGGTCGTCTCGCGCGGCGACGCATTCAGCGCCTCCGCGCCCTGCGACACCAGCAGCTGCTGCCAGGACGCGTCGGCCTGCACCTCCGAGAGCGCGACGCGCAGCTTCTCGATCACATCGGGCGGCGTGCCCCTGGGCGCGGCCAGCGTGTACCACGTGGGCGTCTCCGCGCCGCCGAAACCGGCCTCCGCCAGGGTCGGGACCCGGGGCAGCAGGGGCGAACGCTGGCTGCCTCCATAGGCCAGCGCCTTGAGCCTGCCCTGCTCGATGAAGGCCTGCGTCGCCGCCAGGTTCAGCATGCCCATCTGCACCTGGCCGCCCAGCAGGTCCTTGAGCGCCGGCGCGGCGCCGCCATAGGGCACGTGGGTGACCTTGATGCGCGCGCGCTGGAGGAAGGCCTCGGCCCCCAGGTGGGTCGCGCCGCCGGTGCCGGCGGAGGCGTAGTTCAGCCGGCCGGGCTCCCTGGCGGCCAGCGCGATCAGCGCCTGCAGCGAGTCGACGCCCAGGTCCGGATGCACCACCAGGACGCTGGGCTGGCTGGCGACCCCGCCGACGAAGGCGAAGTCCGCGATGCCGTCGTAGGGAATGCGCTGCATCAGGGGCGTCACCACGTGGCCGGCCGAGGTGCCCAGCAGCAATGTCTGGCCATCGGGCCGGGCGCGCGCCACGAAGCCCGTGCCGATGGTCGCCGAGCCGCCGCCCCGGGCATCGACGATGACGGGCTGGCCGAGCGCCGAGGCGAGCCGATGCGCCAGCCCCCGTGCGAGCGTGTCCGCCGGACCGCCGGCGGCATAGGGGATGACCAGCGTGACGGGACGCGTGGGATAGGCGGTCCGGCCCTGCGCCAGCGGCGCGACGCCCAGCGCCGCCCCCAGGGCGACGCAGGTGGCGATGGCATGCGCGAGCGCCGCGCGGCGTGTGTGATTCATGACCGGGGTCCCTTCGAAGGTCGGTTGTTGCCATTGCCGTCGCCACCCGGCGGCATCCAGCCCTCGCCGCCCGGAGGCTTCTGCAGCATCGGGCGATGGAACACCTCGCCCAGCGCCGCGTAGAAGGGCCCGCCCAGGCGGGCGATCGGCCGCATGCCGACCGTGTCGACGCGCTGGCCGTCGTAGATCCGGTCGGACAGGTGGAAGGCGACGACCTCGCCGATGAAGAGCGTGTTGACGCCGCGACCCAGCACGATCGCCTGGTCGAGCCGGCACTCCATCTGCACCGGGGAGATGGCGATGCGCGGCGGCCGCACGTGCCGGCTGGGCAGCAGCGCGATGCCCAGCGCCTCGGTCTCGCTGACCTCCGGAGCGAACTCCTGCGCGCTGCGATGCATCAGCTCCATGTTGTGCTCGGTCGCGACATTGACGACGAACTCGCGGCTGCGCGCGATGTTGCGGGCGGTGTCCTTGGTGTCCCCGCCATCGGCGCGCGCGGCGATGTTGACGGCGAGCATCGGCGGACTGGTCGCCACGTAGTTGTACGAACTGAAGGGCGCCGCGTTGACGCGGCCCTCCTCGTCGATGGTGGTGATCCAGGCCACCGGGCGCGGCGCCACGCAGCCGACGATCAGGCGATAGGCGGTGGCCGTGTCCAGGGCGTCGCCCTCGACGCAGCTGAAGGTGGGCAGGTCCATGGTCGGCATCCCGGATGGCGCGCGAGGGGCCTCAGCCATCGAGCGGCTCCGTGGCGCGGAAGGATTCGCGCTCCCGCGCGTCGGCGAACCAGTCGGCCAGCCGTGGCGCCAGCATCCGCCACCGCAGCGCCTCGAAGCGGTAGTCCAGGTAGCCCAGCGCGCAGCCGACGGCCACGTGGCCGATGGCGAACGGCGCGGCGCCGAGCGCATCGGCTTCCTGGTCGAGCAGCGCCAGGCAGGCGCGCGTCTTGAGGTCGAAGGCATCGAGCAGCGGTGGCAGGGGCTGGTCGCGCTCGCGCTCGTTGCGCCACAGGATCAGCGCATCGAGCAGGCCGTCGCCCAGCGCATGCCAGCGCAGCGCCCGCCAGCGTGCTTCCCCCGTCCCGGGAAAGAGCTCGCCCCCCGCTTCGTCGTTCAGGAATTCGCAGATGACGGCCGAGTCGAACAACGGCGGTCCGTCGGCGCGCACCAGCGTCGGGATCTTCGACAGCGGGTTGTCGGCCATGAGGGCCGGGTTGGGCTTGAGCATCGCCGCCACGGAGCGCACCAGCTCCAGCCGGTCGACCAGGCCCAGCTCGTGGGCGCAGACCATCACCTTGCGCACATAGGGCGACTTGGGCGACCAGTGCAGCCGCAGCATCGGCGCCGCCATCAGATGGCTCCCGCCGTGCGCAGCGCGGCGATGCGCCGCGCGTCGTAGCCCAGCTCGCCCAGGATGTCCTCGCTGTGCTGGCCCAGCAGCGGCGGCGCCGCCGGCACGCGCAACGGCGCCTCGGCGAAGCGCATCGGACTGCCGACCTGCGGCACGTCGACGCCCGCGGGATGCGGCACCCGGCGCAGCAGGCCGCGCGCCTTCACCTGCGGCTCCTCGAAGACCTCGGCGACGTCGTTGATCGGCCCGCAGGGCACGCCCGCCGCGTCCAGGGCGGCGATCAGCCGCTCGCGCTCCCAGCCGGCGAACGCCGCGCGGATCAGGCCCGACAGCTCGGCGATGTTCCGCACGCGCTGCGCGTTGGTGGCGTAGCGCTCGTCGCTGCCCCAGCCGGGCTGGCCGAGCACGTCGCACAGCCTGGCGAACTGGCCGTCGTTGCCCACCACCAGGATCAGGTCGCCATCGGCGCAGGCATAGACATCCTGCGGCTGGATGTTGGGATGCGCGTTGCCATTGCGTCGCGGCACCCGGCCCGACACCAGGTAGTTCATGGCCTGGTTCGACAGCGTCGCGACCTGCACGTCGAGCATGGCGATGTCGATCGCGTCGCCGATGCCGCTCTCGTTGCGGCGCGCCAGCGCGGCCAGCACCGAGACCGCCGTGTACATGCCCGTCATCAGGTCGACGATCGGCACGCCGACCTTCTGCGGGCCGCCGCCGGGACGGTCGTCGCGCTCGCCGGTGACGCTCATCAGCCCGCCCATGGCCTGGATCAGGAAGTCGTAGGCCGGCTGGTCGCGCCGCGGCCCGGTCTGGCCGAAGCCGGTGACCGAGCAGTAGATCAGGCGCGGGTTGAGCCGGCGCAGCGAGGCCTCGTCGAGCCCGTAGCGCGCCAGCGTGCCGGCCTTGTAGTTCTCCAGCACGATGTCCGCGCGCATCGCCAGTGCCTTGACGATCTCCTGGCCCTCGGCCGAATCCAGGTTGACGGTGATGGAGCGCTTGCCGCGATTGACCGCCAGGTAGTAGCCGGCCTCCTTCGTGTCCTTGCCCTCGGCGTCCTTCAGGAACGGCGGGCCCCAGGTGCGGGTGTCGTCGCCGGCGCCGGGACGCTCGACCTTGATGACCTCGGCGCCCAGGTCGGCCAGGATCTGGCTGGCCCAGGGAGCGGCGAGGATGCGGCTGAGGTCCAGCACCTTGACGTGCGACAGCGGGCCTTGCGGGGTGGTCATTCGATGTCTCCTTGAGTGGCATCGATTCTCGAAGCGGGCCGGGCGCGGGGATAGCCGGGAAGCCGCAAGACTGGGATGCGCCCGGCGCATAGCGGCGGCGCGCGATCCGGCGCGCCCGCATAGCAGGTATGCGCCCGCGCGCGGTGGCAGGCGGGGCGGCCCTGCCTACAGTCGTCTCCAACAGAAACCTGGAGACGAAGACATGAACCGATTCCTGAAACGGGCCGTGGCGCTGACGCTGGCCGCGAGCGCGCTGTCCGCCTGGGCGCAGGCCTATCCCGCCAAGCCCATCCGCGTGGTCGTGCCGTTCCCGGCCGGCGGCCCGGTCGACCAGACGGCGCGCGCGCTGGGCGCCAAGCTGAGCGGCTCGCTCGGCCAGGCCGTGCTGATCGACAACAAGGGCGGCGCCGGCGGCCTGCTCGGCGCCGATGCGGTCGCCAAGGCGCCGGCCGATGGCTACACCCTGCTGTTCTCGTCGGCCGGCGCGCTGGCCATCGTGCCGCACCTCGTGCCGTCGATGCCCTACAACCCGCAGAAGGACCTGCTGGCCGTGACGCAGGTGCTCAAGGTGCCGGCGGTGCTGGTGGTGGCGGCCCAGTCGAAGTACCGCAACTTCGCCGACCTGAAGGCGGCGGCCACCGGCGATGCCAGCAAGGTCAACTACGCCTCGGCCGGCAGCGGCACCACGCCGCACCTGCAGGCCGAGCTGCTCCGGCGCGAGGCCGGGATCCAGATCAGCCACATCCCGTACCGCGGCGCCGCCCCGGCCCTCACCGACCTGATGGGCGGGCAGGTGGACATGGCGGTGATCGACATCCCGGTGGTGCTGCCCTTCATCCAGTCGGGCAAGCTGCGCGCATTGGCCGTGACCAATTCGAAGCGCATCCCGGTGCTCAAGGACGTGCCCACGGTGGGCGAGCTGGGCATGCCCAGGGCGGAAGCCTACAACTGGTATGGACTGCTGGCGCCGGCGCGCACGCCGGCGGACATCGTCGCCAAGCTGCATGGCGCGGTCGGTGCCGCGTTGGCCTCGCCGGACCTGAAGCAGCAGTTCGAGCAGCAGGGCGTCGAGATCGTGGGCAGCCGACCCGAGGACTTCGGCCCCTTCATCCTGTCCGAGTCCGAGCGCTGGGGCGCCCTGGCCAAGGCGGTGGGCGCCAAGCTGGACTGAGCCCGGCGCCCGGCCCCGGCCCGGCTCAGCGGCCGGTGAACACCGGCGCGCGCTTCTCGGCGAAGGCGCGCTGCGCTTCCCTGGCGTCGTCGGTGCGGGCGATCTGCGCGGTCATGTCCTGCTCGTAGCGATAGCCGTCGCGCAGGCTCATGTCCTCGATGACATTGAGCGTGTGCTTGCCCATGCGCGTGGAGACCGGGCTCTTGGAGGCGATCACCCCGGCCATCTCCAGCGCCGTCGGCAGCAGCTCCTCGGGCGTGGTGCAGGCCTCCACGATGCCCAGCCGATGGAGCTCGGCGCCCGGCACGCGCAGGCCGGTCAGCATCATGCGGCGCAGGCGCGAGTGGCTGAACAGGCGCATGGCGTGGCGGCAGCCGCCCAGCAGGCCGACATCGACCTCGGGCAATCCGAGCGAGGCCCGCTCCGAGGCGATCAGGATGTCGCTCGACGCCGCCATCGCCAGGCCCGAACCCAGCGCCGCGCCATTGAGGGCGCAGATCACCGGCTTGGCGCATTCGCGGATCGCGTGGAAGCACTCGCGCGTGCGGCGCGAATGGGCGGGCAGGTCGCCCGGCCCCCGGATGACCCCGGCGCGGCCCTTGAGATCGGCGCCGGCGCAGAACACCTTGCCCGCGCCGGTCAGCACCACGACGCGGACCTCGTCCATCTCCGAGATGCGGTCGAGCGCGAGCGTGAGCTCGTCGTTGAGCACGCGGGTCAGCGCGTTGACCGGCGGCGCGTCGAGCGTCAGCGTCGCGATGTGGTCCTTGAATTCATAGCGCAGTTGGGTGAGGTCGTCCATGGGTCTCCTTCGCATGCAGCGTTCGGTGTTGTCGAATCCGGTGATGACCCAGTCTAGGCAGGCCGACGCGCGCGGGCCTGCGGACGCCCGGCAGAACTGCTATTCCGCGACGCGCATCTCTCGGCCGGCCGGCAGGGCGGCGGCCCATTCGGCGATGGCCGCCGCGACCTCGACCGGCTTCTCGGCCGGCAGCGCATGGCTGGCGCCGTCGATCACCTTCACCGTCACCCGGTCGCCGAACTCGGCCTGGAGTTCGTCGCGCGAGGCGGCGGGACGGAACGGATCGGCCGCCGCCTGCAGGTCGAGCATCGGCGCATTGCCGGTGCCCCACCACGCGGCCTGGCGGGTGCGCGTGCGGGCGTCCCGCTGGCTGCGCGTGACCGCCGGATACCAGCCCTCCAGCCAGGATGTCGGGTCGTTGCCTTCGGCGAAGAAGGCCAGCCGGAGGCCGTCGAGCCGCTGCCGCTCGGTCGAGGCCGGATCGTTGATCATCGTGATGGCGTCGCTCAGTTCCTTCGGCCAGGTCCTGGCGCCGGCGGCGACGAGCACCACGCCCCGGGTCAATGCCGGATGGTCCGAGGCGATCACGCGGGCGATCCAGTTGCCATAGGCGTGGCCCGCCAGGATGGCGGGCGTGCCGCCTTCGCTGCGGATCACGGCGGCGAAGTCGCTGGCGAAGTCGTGGAAGCTGAGGTTCTCCATCGGCCCGGTGCTGCCTCCGATGCCGCGCGGCTCCGGCCTGACGACGCGATGGCCGCGCGCCGCCAGGCTGGCGGCCAGGGCGCCGAACTCCTCGGTGCCCCGGCCGGTGGAAGCGATGAGCACCACGAGCGGGCCCTGGCCCTCGACGCGGTAGCTGATGGTCGCGTCGCCATTCCTCGCCGTCCTCAGATCGACCTCCCCGGCCCGGGCCGGCGATCCGAGGCATGCCGCCACCGCCATCAGGCAGGCGATCCGGACTCCAGGCCGCCGACGGCCGCTCGCTGCGTTCGATTCCATGACTCGTCTCCGTTTCGTTGCGTTCCGATCAGGGTCTCGATCGTAGGGATCGATGCGCGGTCCCGGCTACGGATCGGGCGGCAAACCAGGGTTGTCGATCGCGGCATGCGATGGGGTGGTCGATGGGGCGATCCCAGGCAGGCAGGCAGGCGAAGGATGGAAAACAATGCATCGCCTGGCCGGGCCTCGTCGGATTCGATGGATCGCGCATCGATCGTCGGCTCGTCCAGCCCCGGCATCCCCCGACCCCCTTTCCAAGGACAAGCATCATGACCAGCAACATCGAGGCCGTCGCCACCCGCGACCACCGAGCCGTCATCTCGGTGGAGCGGAAACCTGGCGAACCGATGGGCGGCCCAAGCGCGGACCTGTCCGATGTCGTCAGGAGCAAGGAAGAGGACGCCATCGGTGCCGCCTGCCACGACGACCCGACCCCGCTCGAGGACGGGAATGGCTGGGAGATCATCGCCGGGGTGTTCCGCCCCCGCGAAGACTGACGGCGGGTCGCGCGATGGCATCGCCCTTCAGGCTGCTGCTGGTGGGAGCGACGGGTCTCGTGGGACGCCACGTGCTGGCGCTGGCGCTCGCCGATCCCAGGATCGGCCGCGTGGTGGCGCCGTCGCGGCGACCATTGGCGGACCATCCCCGCCTGCAGGCGCCACTGGTGGATTTCGAGCGACTGCCCGGGCAGGCCGACTGGTGGCGGGCCGACGCGGTGATCTGCACGCTGGGCACGACCCTGCGCGCCGCGGGTTCCAGGGCGGCCTTCCGCCGCGTCGACCACGACCATCCGCTGGCCGTGGCCCGCCTGGCGCGGGCGCATGGCACGCCCACCTATGTCCTCACGTCGGCCATCGGCGCGGATGCCGGTTCGCGCCTGTTTTACAACCGCGTCAAGGGTGAGATCGAGCGCGATCTGGCGGCCGTCGGATTCGAATCGCTCACCTTCGCGCGACCCGGCGTCATCGGTGGGCAGCGCGAGGAGTTCCGGCTGGGCGAGCGGATGCTGACGGCGACCCTCGACGTGATGGCGCCGGTGCTGCCACGGCGCTGGCGCCCCAACCCGGCGCCGTCGATCGCGCGCGAACTGCTCGAGGCGGCGATCCAACGGCCGGCCGGCATCCATGTCGTGGCCTCGGATCGCATGACCTGAGCCTCGTCGGCGCCCCCGTCAGTCGGCCTCGATGCCCGCCGCCTTGACGACCCGGCCCCACTTCACGAGGTCGGACCTGATCAGCGCCGCGTAGGCCTGCGGCGTGCCGCCCTGCACCTCGATGCCGGCGGCCTCCAGCTTGGCGCGCACGTCGGGCAGCTTCAGCGCGGCGTTGATCTCGGTATTGAGCCTGTCGACGATGGCCCGGGGCGTGCCGGCCGGCGCCAGGAAGCCGCCATTGGTGTTGGCGTCGTAGCCCTTGAGTCCCTGCTCGTCGGCGGTCGGCACGTCCGGCAGCGAGCTGCTGCGCCGGGCCGTCGACACCGCGATGGCGCGCACGTTGCCGGCCTTCACCTGCGCCTGGATCGCGCTGATGGTGTCGATGAAGAGCGCGGTGCGCCCGGCCAGCAGGTCCGGGTGCGCGGCCGACGATCCCTTGTAGGGCACCAGCAGCATCGGCGCGCCGCTGGCCAGACGGAACATCTCGGCGGCCATCTCCTGGGCGCTGCCACGGCCGGAAGTGGCGACCTTGGCATCGTCCGGATGCGCCTTCATCCAGGCCACGAATTCGGGCAGCGTGCGGGCCGGGATCTGCGGCGCGATGGCGAAGACCAGCGGCACCTCGTGCGTGTAGACGATCGGCTCGAAGCTCTTCTCGGGATCCCAGCCGAGGTTCCTGAACAGGAACTTGTTGATGTTGTGGCTGCCGCCGACGATGCCGATCGTGTAGCCGTCGGGCGTCGCCTTGGCCAGCACGTCGGTGCCGAGGTTGTTGGAGGCGCCCGGCCGGTTGTCGACGATCACCGGCTGGCCCATGGCCGCGCCGATCTTGTCGCCGACGACGCGGGCGATGGTGTCGATCGCGCCGCCCGGCGGCGCCGGCACGATGATCCGGACGGCGCGCGTCGGATACGCCTGCGCCGAGGCGGCGACCGGCACGGCGGCCAGGGACGCCGCGATGGCGAGGACCTTGAGCATGGAAGCGAGGGGCATGGATGTCTCCTTGTTGTGAGGGGCGAGGGTTCCCGGTGGGGGAAGAAGGAAGCTCGTCGCGATCGGCGATGGCTCAGGTCGTCAGGCTCATCGCCGGGCGCTCGCCGGCCAGCGCCTGGGCGATGCCCGCCAGCACCATCTCGCCCATCGCCGTGCGGGTCTCCCAGGTGGCGCTCGCGCGATGCGCCTGGAGCGTCACGCGCTCCGAACGACGCAGCGCCTCGGGCACGTGCGGCTCGTCGACGAACACGTCCAGGCCCGCGCCGGCGATGCGCCCGGCGGCCAGCGCCTCGGTCAGGTCGGCCTCGTCGACCAGCCGGCCGCGCGCGACGTTGACCAGGAAGCCGCGCGGCCCCAGTGCCTCCAGCACCGCCGCGTCGACGATGCCTTCGGCCCGGTCGGCCGCCGCGCACAGCACCAGCGCGTCGACTTCCCGGGCCAGCTCCACCAGGTCGGGGACGAAGCGGTGCGCGACATCGTCCATGGCGCGCAGGTCGGTGTAGGCGATGTGGCAGCCGAAGGCCGCAGCCCGTACCGCGACGGCGCGGCCGACCCGGCCCATGCCGACGATGCCCACCCGCATGCCGCTGAAACGCCGCGCGAGCGGGATCGCGCTCGGCTGCGGGTGGAGCACCCATTGCCCGTCGCGCACGAAGCGGTCGCCGGCGCACAGGTTGCGGCAGGCCGCGATCAGCAAGCCCAGGGCCAGGTCGGCCACGTCCTCGGTCAGGGCACCCAGGGTGGCCGTGACGGGCAGGCCGCGCTCGCGGCAATACGCCAGGTCCACCGCGTCGGTGCCCACGCCATTGACCGCCACCACCCGCAGGTTCGGCAGGCGCTCCAGCAGCGCGCGCGAGATGCCGGTGTGGCCCCCCGTGATCACGGCCTGGATCGCATCGCCGTGCGCGCGCAGCCAGGCCTCCGGGTCCGCCAGTTCGAAGAACCGGTGGACCTCGTACAGCGTCCCGAGCTGGTCGTTGATCGCCGGGATCAGGATCGGATTGAGTTGCAGGACGGAGGGTTTCATGGGCGATGGAGGGGAGTGGTCTCGAAGTGGGCCCATGGTAGTGATGAGTTGATTTAATCGTCAATATTGATGTATAAAATCAATATATAAATCAATCACCCGAAGAAGGATGGCGATGGGCGCGTGGATGTCGATGGACGAGGCCTGCGGGCTCCTGGGAGTGCGGCCGCAGACGATCTATGCCTATGTCAGCCGGGGCAAGCTGGAGGTCATGACCGACCCGGCGGACACGCGCCGCAGCCTCTACCGCGCCGAGGACGTCGCCGGCCTGGCGCGGCGCAAGCAGGCCGGCCGCAAGCACGAGACCGTCGCCACCAACACGCTGTTCGGCGCCGAGCCCAGCATCCCGACGGCGCTGTGCGCCTTCTTCAAGGGCCGGCCCTACTATCGCGGCCGGGATGTCGTGGCGCTGGCGCGCACGGCCAGCCTGGAGGACGCGGCGCGACTGCTGTGGGACACGCGGGAGGCGGTCGACTTCTCCAGCGCCAGGCCGGCCCGGTCGCGCCGCGCCACGACGACCGGGCGCGGCGCGGCCTTCGCGGCGCTGGCCGGCCTGGCGGCGGTCGGGCATTCCACGCGCGGCCGGCTGACCCGGGTGCTGCACGTGGAGGGCCAGGGCCTGGTCGGCACGCTGGCCGAGGCCTTCGGTGCCGCGCCGGGCGACGAGGCGTTGCACCACCGCTTCGCGCGCGGCTGGAACCAGCCCGACGCGGTCGCCGAGCTGCTGCGCACGGCGCTGGTGCTGCTGGTCGACCACGAGTTGACGAGCTCGGCCTTCGCCACCCGCATCGCGGCGTCGACCGGGGCCTCGCTGCCGGCCTGCCTCCTGGCCGGGCTGGCCACGCTGTCCGGCCCGCTGCATGGCGATGCCTCGGGCCGCGTGCAGGCCTTGTTCGGCGAGGTCGAGCGGCTGGGCGAGGACGCGGTGCTGGCGCACTACCTGTCGACCGGCTCGCCCCTGGCCGGCTTCGGCCACCACCTCTACCCCGATGGCGATCCGCGCGCGGCGGCATTGCTGGCGCTGTTCGATCCGCCACCGGTGATCGCGCGCTTCATCCGCAAGGTGGCCGACCAGACCGGCCTGCGGCCGGCCGTCGATGTCGCCCTGGCGGCGCTGGTGGCGCACCACGGGCTGCCCGCCGATGCGGCGTTCGGCCTGTTCGCCACGGCCCGCAGCGTGGGGCTGCTGGCGCATGGCCTGGAGCAGCTGGGCACGGCGCAGGTGATCCGTCCGCGCGGTCGCTATGTCGGCCCGCCGCCGGACGCGGTGGACGCAGCGGGGTGACGCGCGGCCGGGCGGTGCGGCCGCGCAGCGTCGGCGCCCTGGTTCCTGGGGTCGCCCGATGCGTCCGGGACAATGCGGGCGAGCCCCCCACCCTCATCGTTCCCACCGGAAGACGGATGCCGTGAATCCCATCGACCGGCGCTCCGCGCGCCTCCACTTCGACCTGACGACCCTGCAGCTGTTCATCACGACGGCGGAACTCGGCAGCGTGACGCGAGCGGCCGAGAAGATGCACATGGCCACGGCGGCCGCGTCGCGCCGCATCCTGGAGATCGAGGCGCAGTTCGGCCTGCCGTTCTTCGAACGCCGGCCCCACGGGATGGCCATCACGGACGCGGGTCGCGCCATGCTCGCGCATGCGCGCAGCATCACGCACACCGTGCTGCGCATGCAGGACGACGCGGCGTCCTACCTGGGCGGGGAACAGGGCGTCGTGCGCCTGGCGGCGCCCAAGAGCGCGGTCATCCAGTTCATCCCCTCGGACATCGAGCGTTGCATCCGGCACTGCCCCGGCGTGCGCATCGACCTGCAGGAGATGAACAGCCAGATCGTCCAGCAGGCCCTGCGCCGGGGCGTCGTCGACATCGGCGTCTACGAGGCGGGCCTGGGCAGCATCGAGCTGCCCACCCTGCCCTACCGCAGCGACCGGTTGATCGCGGTCCTGCCGGCCGGCCACGCGCTGGCCGGGCATGCCGCGCTCACGCTGGACGACATCCTGTCGTGCGATCTCATCGTGCTGGGCGAAGGCTCGGCCATCTCGCTGATGCTGCAGCGGCTGGCCGACGACGAGGGCCGGTTGCTGCGCATGCGCATGCGGGTCAACGGCTTCGACAGCATGGCGCCCCTGATCGCCCAGAACCTGGGCATCGGCGTCATGCCGGAGGCCGTCGCGGACACGGTCGCCGGCGGCGAGGGCCTGGCGCGCGTCGCCATCCAGGGCGACTGGGCCGAGCGGCAGTTCCTGCTGTGCCACCGGCCGCTGGAAGCCCTGTCCGAAGCCGCCCGCAGCGTGGTGCGCGTGCTCTCGCCTACGAAAAATTCGAATCCTGCATCGCTGATTTAGCGCTGGCCGCCGTCCGCGGGATCGCCAACCATCGGCGCCTTCCCCAACAACGAGAGAGACGGCATGCAACGCAGACACTTCACGCTCGGCCTCGGCGCGGCCCTGGGCGCACCGGCCCTGTCACTGGCGCAGCAGGCCGGTGGCGGTGCGACGCGGATCGCCGGCCCGGTCCGCATCGTCGTGGGCTTCGCGCCGGGCGGCGGCACCGACGTGCTGGCCCGCGTGATCGGGCAGAAGCTCGCGACCCTGTGGGACACGCAGGTCTTCGTCGAGAACAAGCCGGGCGCGACCGGCGTCATCGCGGCCGACTACGTGGCGCGCCAGCCCAACGACGGCACGACCCTGCTGATGGCGCACGTCAACAGCAACGCCATCGCCCCCAGCCTGCTCAAGGACACCGTCAAGTTCGATCCGAACCGCGACTTCAGCGCCCTCTCCATGGTCGGCGTGACACCCAACGTGCTGACCTGCGCCACCACCCAGCCGGTGCGCACGCTGCCCGACATCGTCGCCCTGTGCAGGCAGAGGCCGGGCCGCGTCACCTTCGGCTCCTCGGGCATCGGCTCGGCCCAGCACCTGGCGTTCGAGATGTTCAAGCTCGCCGCGAGGATCGACGCGGTGCACGTGCCCTACAAGGGCTCGGGCGCGCTGATCATCGACCAGCTCGGCGGCCAGATCGACTTCGCCTTCGACACCATGACCGCGGCCACGCCCTTCATGCGGCAGGGCAAGGTGATCGGCATCGCGCAGACGCGCCTGAAGCGCGCGGGCAGCTACCCGGACCTGCCGACCTTCGCCGATGGCGGCTATCCGCAGGTCGACGCCGCCTCGTGGTACGGCCTGGTCGGACCGCGCGGCATGGCGCCCGGGCTGGTGCAGCGCATGAACGCCGACATCAACCAGGTCCTGCTGATGCCCGACATCCGCCAGAAGCTCGACGAGTTCGGCGCCGAGGACGCCGGTGGCCCGGCGCGCAGGTTCGCCGACTTCATCGCCAGCGAGAACGTCAAGTGGGCCAAGGTCATCAAGGACGCGAACGTGCGCGTCGACTCCTGAGACACGCACCCACCCACCGACCGACGACCGGCCGACCGATGCCACGCCGACTCCCCCGCCAGAACGAACCCGACCAGGACCGCTCCATGACCTCCGCCTCCACCACCACGTCCTCCTCCACGTCCTCCGCCGCCAGCCCTGCGGGCCAGCCCGGCGCCCGCCCCCTGCCGCTGGCGGGCATGCGCGTGCTCGACATCAGCCAGGTCATGGCCGGCCCCTACGCCTGCATGCTGCTGGCCGACCTGGGCGCCGATGTCATCAAGATCGAGCCGCCCGAGGGGGGCGACCAGACGCGCGGCGCCATGGGCTTCAAGCTCAAGGGCAACGACAGCATGGGGTTCCTCAACATGAACCGCAACAAGCGCAGCGTCACGCTCGACCTCAAGACCGACGAGGGCCGCGCGGCGCTGCACGCCCTGGTCCTGGAGGCCGACGTGCTGGTGGAGAACTACCGCCCCGGCGTCATGAAGCGCCTGGGCGCCGACTTCGACACCCTCAGCGCGCTGAACCCGGCGCTGGTCTACGTGAGCATCTCGGGCTTCGGACAGTCCGGCCCCTGGTCGCAGCGCCCGGGCTTCGACCTGATGGCGCAGGCGATGTCGGGCGTGATGAGCGTGACGGGCTATCCGGGCGGCCCGCCGGTCAAGGCCGGCGTGCCGGTGGCCGACATCGGCTGCGCGCTGTTCGCCGTCTACGGCCTGCTGGCGGCCTACATCGGCGCCAGGAGCACGGGCCAGGGCCAGTACATCGACGCCTCGCTGTTCGACTCGGCGCTGGCCTTCTCGGTCTGGGACATCTCCGAGTACTGGGGCACGGGCCGCCAGCCCGAGCCGCTGGGCACCTCCAACCGCATGAGCGCGCCCTACCAGGCGGCCAAGGCGGCGGATGGCTACTTCGTGATGGGCGCGACCAACCAGAAGCTCTGGCGGAAGCTCTGCGACCTGCTGGAGCGCCCCGACCTGCTGGACGACGAGCGCTTCGCCAACGTGTCCCAGCGCCTGGCCCATCGCGAGGCGCTGATGGCGGAACTGGAACGCTCCTTCGCCGCCCGCACGGCCGAGGCGTGGATCGAGACCCTGCTGGCCGCCGGCATCCCGGCCGGCCCGATCCTCACCTATCCCGAGGCCTTCGAGAGCGAGCACGGCCGCCACCGGGCCATGCGCATCGAGATCGACCATCCGGTGGAAGGCAAGGTGCCCAACATCGGCTTCGCCGTGAAGATGATGGGCACGCCCCAGCAGGTGCGCCGCCCGCCGCCGCTGCTGGGCGAGCACACCCGCGAGGTGCTGGAGGAACTGGGCATCCCGCTGCCGGCGGCGCACCGGACGGCCGCGGCGGCCGAGCCCCGGCCGGCGGGCGCGAAGTGACGGACGCGCGAGCGCAGGGCCGGGTCGCGCTGGACATCCAGGGCGATGTCGCCACCCTCGCCTTCGATCGGCCCGAGGCGCGCAACGCCATGACCTGGACGATGTACGAGCAGCTCGGCGTGCACTGCGAGCGGCTGGCGGCCGATCCGGCCATCCGCGTCGCCCTGCTGCGCGGCGCCGGCGGCGAGGCCTTCGTGGCCGGCACCGACATCCACCAGTTCCTCGACTTCGCGGGCGGCGCCGACGGCGTGGCCTACGAGGAGCGCATCGACGCGGGCATCGCGCGGATCGAGCGGCTGCCGTTTCCGACCATCGCCGTGGTCGAGGGCTGGGCCGTGGGCGGCGGCCTGGCCATCGCCACGGCCTGCGACTTCCGCGTCGCGGCACCCGGGGCGAAGTTCGGCGTGCCGATCGCCAGGACCCTGGGCAACATGCTGTCGCCCCTCAACATGGCGCGGCTGCGGCAGGCCTGGGGCCATCAGAACGTGCGCCGCATGCTGCTGCTGGCGGAGATCCTGGATGCGGACGAGGCGCTGGCCTGCGGCTTCCTGCACCGCATCGCGCCGGCCGGGGAGCTCGACGCCGCCGCGCGCGAGCTGGCCGACCGCCTGCGGAAGCTGGCCCCGGTGACCCAGTCGGCCTCCAAGGAAGCACTGCACCGGCTGACCATCGCGGGCGTGCCGCAGATGGACGACCTGATCTCGGCCTGCTATGGCAGCGAGGATTTCCGGGAGGGCGTGCGCGCCTTCACCGAACGTCGCGCGCCGGTCTGGCGCGGCCGCTGAGGCGCGACGGCCCCGGAGCCGTCCCGGGCTTCGAAGGCTTCGAGGGCGCAGGAAGGGAGGGCTGGACCTCGTGGCTGCCGGGGTCGATGCGGCGCGGGCCACGCCCGAGCAGATCGCCGTGCTCGAAGCCAGCCACCCCAAGGCCAAGACCAGCGACTACGACCTGCTGCCGCGAGGCGCGGGCACCGACGCCCGCGAACGCGCCATCGTGCGGCTGTCGATCGACCTCGCGTCGCGCCCGTCCGACTTCGGCGCGGCGCAGCTCGACGCCGCGGTCGCGGCCGGACCGTCGCCGCTGGAACTGCTCGACGCGACCCACGCCGTGGCGATCTTCGCCTGGGCCAACCGCCTGATGCTGAACCTGGGCGAGCCGGTCTTCCCGGCCCGAGGCGCATCGGCGCGGGCGGCCGCCCGGGAGGGTCGCGAGCGCCGGATCGTCAGATGCTGATCCGGGTCCGATTCTTCTCGGCGGCCTCGAGATGCGCGAGCAGCATCCGGGCCGCCGGGGAAAGCGATTCCTTGTCCCGGTAGCAGACGACGAAGTGGCGTCGAGCCCAGGAATCGGTCAGCGGGATGACGCGGACCGACGGTTCGAGCAATGTCGGTTCGACCACTTCGCGTGGCACGACCGCGATGCCCAGACCAGCGCGCACGCATCGAAGGCTGGCATCGAACGTCGAGACCACGGCTCGGTAGTTGATCGAGCTGCCCACGAGCGCCGCCGCCCGCGCCAGCAGGGTGTGCACGGCCGTGGACGTCGGCAGCCCGACATGCTCGTAGCTCAGGGTCTGGGCGAACTCGCAGCGGGCCAGCCTGGCGATCGGATGCGATGGGTGCGCGACGATGGCCAGTTGATCGCTGCGATAGGGACTGCTCTGGAGTCCCTCGAGATCCATGGTGTCCCATCCCACCCCCAGCGGTGCCAGGCCTTCACGCACCGACCGACCCATCTGGAAACTCAATTCCTCGTCGATGTCGACCCGGATCTCCCGGTGCTCCTGTTTCCCGAGGAAATCCGCGATGTCATCGGGCAGGAACTCGGCGATGGACGACAGGGTCGCCAGCACCCGCACCTGTCCCTTGATGCCATGGCCGTAGGCGGTCATGTCCCGGGCCAACCGGTCGGAACCCGCGAGCATGAGACGGGCGTGCTGCAGCAGCAATTCACCGGCCGGGGTGGGCACGACGCCACGACGATGACGTCTCAGGAGCGGTACCTTGACGGCTTCCTCCAGCTGCGAGAGTCGCTTGCTGATCGCCGACGCGCCGATGTTTTCCTGCTCCCCGGCACGCGCGATGTTGCAGTGGTCGCACACGGCGGCGAACAGCCTGAGACTGGTCAGGTCAAGGTCTCGCATCTCGCAGGTCCCGCATTGAGAACTTCCATTTTGGAATGCCTAAGCGGAAATATTAGCGCTTTAGAACGCGCGAGGGAATGTCTATAGTTTTCCGATCGAGTCGGCGCGCCTGCCGACCCATCCATGGAGACATCACATGACGAGATTTCCCGGACACGTGGTCGTGCGCGAGGTGGGCTTGCGCGACGGCCTCCAGAGCATCCAGCGGATCCTGCCCACGGCGCGCAAGCTCGAATGGATCGCCGACGCGTACGCCGCCGGCCAGCGCGAGATCGAGGTCGGCTCCTTCGTGCCGGCACGCCTGCTGCCGCAACTGGCCGACACGGCCGAACTGGTCGCCTTCGCGAAGACACTGCCGGGCCTGCGGGTGTCGGTGCTGGTACCCAACCTGAAAGGTGCCGAGAAGGCCATCGAGAGTGGTGTCGATCTGATGCTCATTCCGCTGTCGGCCAGCCACGCTCACAGCCTGGCCAACCTGCGCAAGACGCCCGACGACGTGGTCGCTGACGTCGCCAGGATGCGCGCCGCGCGCGACGCGGCGGGCTCGAAGACCGTCATCGAGGGCGGCATCGGCACCGCCTTCGGCTGCACGCTCCAAGGCAAGGTGGAGCGCTCCGAGGTGCTGCGCTGCATGCAGGCACTGCTCGACGCCGGCGCCGACCGCGTGAGCATCGCCGACACGGTCGGCTACGCCAATCCGGCCGCCGTGCACGACCTGTTCTCCCAGGCACGCGCCATCGCCGGCGACCGCTTCTGCTGCGGCCACTTCCACGATACGCGCGGCATGGCGCTGGCCAATGTCTATGCGGCGTTGGAGACCGGCGTGGCGCGCTTCGACGCCACGCTCGCGGGCATCGGCGGCTGCCCGCACGCGCCCGGCGCCAGCGGCAATGCATCGAGCGAGGACCTGGCCTACATGCTGGCCGACATGGGGATCGACACCGGCATCGACATCGAGGCCCTGCTCGCCCTGCGCGCCAAGGTCGCCGGCTGGCTGGAAGGAGAGACCCTGCGTGGCGCCCTGTGGCAGGCCGGCGTGCCCAGGACCGGGGCCCGTGCCGACGCCCTCGCAGCCTGAATCCACGATCACGTGACCACGAACGAGAGACTCTCCCCATGACGACGTCCGCAGCTTCCGCCCCGGCCTCGGCCGCCACCGCCCCGCCCCTGCCGCTGGCCGGCCTGCGCGTGCTCGAGTTCACCCACATGGTCATGGGCCCGACCTGCGGGATGATCCTGGCCGATCTCGGCGCCGAGGTCATCAAGGTCGAGCCGCCCGGCGGCGACAAGACCCGCACCCTGCCCGGCCTGGGCATCGGCTTCTTCCGCTCCTTCAACCGCAACAAGAAGAGCGTGGTGATCGACATCGCCACCGAGGAGGGCCGCGCCACCGCCGCCAAGCTCGCCGGCGAATGCGACGTGGTGCTGGAGAACTTCCGCCCCGGGCTGATGGCCGGCTTCGGCCTGGACTACGAGACGCTGTCGAAGCAGTACCCGAAGCTCATCTATGTCACGCACAAGGGCTTCCTGCCGGGCCCCTACGAGCACCGGCTGGCGCTCGACGAGGTGGTGCAGATGATGGGCGGCCTGTCGTACATGACAGGCCCCATCGGCCGTCCGCTGCGCGCGGGCACCTCGGTCAACGACATCATGGGCGGCATGTTCGGCGCCATCGGCGTGCTGGCTGCGCTGCGCGAGCGCGAGCGCACCGGCCGCGGGCAGGAGGTGCAGAGCGCGCTGTTCGAGAACTGCGTGTTCCTGTCCTCGCAGCACATGCAGCAGTACCTCATGACCGGCGAGCCGCCGCCACCGATGCCCTCGCGCGTGTCGGCCTGGAGCGTCTACGACGTCTTCACGCTCGACGAGGGCGAGCAGCAGCTGTTCATCGGCGCGGTCAGCGACAAGCAGTTCGCCACCCTGTGCCGCGTGCTGGAGCGCCCCGACCTGCTGGACCAGCCCGGCTTCGGCGACAACGCCTCGCGCGTGGCGGTGCGCCCGCAGTTGCTGGCCCAGCTCGGCGAGATCCTGCTGCACCACCGCGTGGCCGAACTGGCGCCGAAGCTGGAGGCCGCCGGCATCCCCTATGCGCCGATCATGCGGCCCGACCAGCTGGTCGAGGACCCGCACCTGATCGCCAGCGGCGGCCTGGTGCCGATGCAGACCGAGGACGGCGGCACGACCGACGTGGTGCTGCTGCCGCTGACCATGGGCGGCCAGCGTCCCGGCGTGCGCCGCCCGCTGCCCGGCATCGGCGAACACACAGAGGAAGTGCTCGCCGGTCTGAGAAGCCGCCATTCCACTCGATAGACGCCTTTTTTGCCTGCTGCACGGCACGTGCCGGGCAGGGTGTGACGACACGACACCGATCGAAGTCGCAAGCCAACCACCTTCCAGAACCCTCGGAGACAAACGACATGACTTTTTTCCTGAACCGTCGCCAAGGCGTTGCAGCTGCGCTTGCTTCGCTCGCGCTGTGCTGCGTCACACACGTGAATGCCCAGAACCCGGACAAGCCCTTGCGTGTCATCCTGCCCGTGGGCGCGGGCTCGGGCGTCGACACCATCATGCGGGCGGCCGCGCCCTCGCTGACCAAGGCACTGGACGGCCAGGCGGTGGTGATAGAGAACCTGCCCGGCGCGGGCGGCATCACCGGCGCGTCGGTGCTGGTGCGGGCACCGGCCGACGGCCTGGCCATCGCGGTGGTGTCCAACAACCACGTCGTCAATCCGAGCGTCTTCAGAAAGATGCCGTTCGACGCCGTCAACGACATCACGCCGATCTCGGTGGTCGGCGCCACGCCCTTCGTGCTGGTGGTCAACCCCAAGGTGCCGGCAAGGAATGCCAAGGAGTTGCAGGCCTTTCTCAAGGCCAGACCCGACGGCTACAACTACGCATCCTCGGGCAACGGCACGATCATCCACCTGGCCGGTGCGATGTTCCTCGACGCTGCTGGCGTGCAGGCGCGGCACATCCCGTACAAGGGCGTCGGCCCGATGGTGGCGGACATCCTGGGCGGCCAGGTCGAGATGGGCGTGGTGTCGGTTCCCGCCGCGCAGGGCGCACTCAAGGCCGGCCAGCTGCGCGCCATCGGCGTGATGGGCAAGTCCCGCGTGGCGTCGCTGCCCGACGTGCCGACCATCGCAGAACAGGGCTTCCCCGACGTCGACATCGCCGGCTGGTTCGCCGTCGTCGGCCCGCCGAAGCTGCCTGCGGCCATCGTCAAGCGCCTGCACGATGCCATCGTCGCCGCCTTCGAGATGCCCGAGACGGTCGAGGCGATGGCCAGGCAGGACAACGTCATCCAGCCGATGTCGCCGGAGGCCTCGCTGCAGTTCTTCAGAAGCGAGCAGGCGCGCTATGCGAAGCTGGTCAGGAAGGCGGGCGTCGAAGTCGAGTGACCGGCGCGGTCCGGACGCGTCATCTGCGCACCCGCTGTCATGACGCTTCCACATCCATGGAAGCCGATCCGCAATCCTGCCGATTGTTCCGTGGTTCGCGAAGCATTCCTCAATACTCCGCAGCGCCAGCCCGCTGGACCGTTCCGTTGACGACGGAACGAACCCCTTCCGGAGAAATTGAATGTTTGTTTTTCAAAGCTTGAGAGTCATGGGCTCGTCGGTGGTGGCGCTCGCGGCGCTGAGTGCCTGCGGCGGGAGCGACAACGACGGGCAAGCCTCGACACCTCCACCTTCCACGACGATCCCCGCACCGACCCTGGTGGCCTGCAACTGGAACACCAGCGTTGCCCTGGCGTACGAGGAGCAGCGTCTCCTCACGCCATTGCCCACCGGCACGGCCACGGCCGTCGGCAGCGACACCACGCCGGTCGCCGAGCGGCTCGTCAAGGGTGCCGCGTTCGACACATTCAATCCCGCCTTCGCCAGCGCGCTCTGCGCTGCGGACAACACCACGGCGATCTCCTCCCACGAGGCCGCGCTCGCGCTCGTCAAGCAGCAGGGCGCCGCACTCTGGCGCGCCGCGGTCGACCGCGTCCAGGGCCGCCGCGCCGGAGGCACGCTGCCCGCGAGCGACGATCGCGCGCTCTACTGGACACGCGTCTACATGACCAAGACATTGCGCCAGTGGGCGCCGTCCTTCGCCATGACCGATGCCCAGAGGGACGAGCTGCAGTGGGAGTTCGAGCGCTCGTCCCGTGGCCAGCACGATCTCAACCTGCCCACGGGCACCAGTGCCAGCTCGGCCAGGTACCGGCGCATCCTGATGAGCGGCTTCGACACTTTCACCCTCGGCACCCCCGGCACGCCCAACACCGGCCTGCGCAACGGCAATCCTTCGGGCGCGACCGCGCTGGAACTCGATGGCAGGGAGTTCGTGCTCGCCGACGGCACCATCGCGCACATCGAGACCTACCTGCTCCCGGTCAGCTACGACCCCTTCAACAAGGGCATGCAGGAAGACACCATCGGCCCCTTCTTCAGGCCGGGCGCCCAGCGCGTCGATGCGTCGATCACCATGAGCCAGGGCAGCGCCAACATCTTCAATCTCGAAGCGTTCAACGGCCGCTTCCACGGCTCGTCGGCCGGCAACGATGGCATCGTCTACTGTCCGGCGGGCGCGACGCGACTGCCCGCGTACGTGCTGCCCATCGGATCGCCGTCGACGGCGGGCGCGTCGCCCATCACCCTGCCCAACTCGGGCTGCAATGTGTATCCGCCTGCCCGATGGCTGGGCTATCAGAGCGCAGGCCAGTGGATGAAGGACTATCCGCCCCAGTTCAGCCATGCGAGCCTGCCCTTCCCCGCGATGGTGACGGGCCAGACCGGCACCGGCGTCACGCGCCCACCGGGAGCCACGAGTGCTGGCACGGAGGGTTTCGATGTCACCTACCACACCAACTACACTTATTTTCCGAATTGCGGCGCGCTCGAGACGCTGAGCAAGCCGTCCAATGGTGTCGTGAATCGCATGCCCGACTTCCTGCCCACCACGCTCGACCCCTACGATCCGACCAACACCAGCGTGGTGCCGCCCAAGCCGGAATGGTGCTCGCGTCAGGGCGGCGGAGGCGACTATCTCTCCAACGAGAGCGCCTATCGCAACACCGTGCTGCGCGACACCTTCGGCCTGGGCATCCCGGCGGGCCACATCCACACGCCGGTCATGACGAACTTCTTCGGTGGTACACCGACGACGGGCGGCAACACCCGCGACGACAACGCCATCACCGACGCGCGCTTCGAGGCCTACCGCACGGCCATCGTCGCCCAAGGCAAGAACCTGATGATGGTGGTGGCCAACAGCCTCGCCTACAAGTAATCAACCTGGAACCCCTTCATGAAACTCCAACTGACCCTTGCCACCTTGGCGCTCGCCGCCAGTTCACTGGTGGGCGCGCAGCCCAGCGAGTACTACGTGTGGAAGAACAAGACCACCGGCGCCACGATGTGCGAGCCGGACATGCCGGCCGACAAGTGGACCCGGGAATCCGGCCCCTACGAGGATTCCAACTGCAAGTTCAAGAAGCCGACCTGAGGCGGCGAGTCGACGCCGCGGCGGCCTAGGGACGGGCCACCGACGGCATCGGCCAGGGATCGACAGGTCCCCGGCCCGGCATGCCCTCGGCGTGGACCGACCACTCCTCGAGCATGTCCTTGAGCGTCTGATGCAGCAGCGTGAGCTTGGAATCCAGCCGCGCCAGCGGGCCGCCGATGCCCACGGTCAGGCGCCGGCTGCCCACGGGCCGCGACAGCGGCATCGCGATCATTCCCGCTCCCCACGTCACGCGCCCGCGCGACATGGCGAAGCCACGCCGGCGCACCTCGGCGACCTCCCGCTTGACGGCCGCCACCCGGACCTCCGGCGAGCCCGCCACCTTGTCGAGCCTGACCCGCGTGATCGCCTCGCTGAGTTCGCAAGGATCCATCTCGCTGAGCAGGGCCAGGCCCACCGCCGACGTGCACAGCGGCCTCAGCATGCCGGCCTGCACATCGATGAGCAGCGGGTGGGCCGCGCGGATCACGTGCACATAGCGGGCGAAGTTCCCCGTGCGTTCCGCGACGACCACCGTCTCCCCGGTGCGCGCGCGCGCCTGTTCGAGCAGCTGGATCAGATCGGCTTCGCTGGAGAGCTCCTGCGGACTGACCCAGGCACCGAGCTGCGACAGCTTGCGCGTGGGCATGTAGCTGCTGCGCCTGCGATCGTGCATGAAGTAGCCGCGCGCGGTGAGGGTGGCGAGCAGTGCGGCGCAGCTGGATTGCGGATAGCCCGTCAACGCGATGATTTCACCGAACACGAGCGGGCGCTGGACACGGTCGAAGAGTTCGAGAAGCTCGAGCACCCTCAGCGCGCTTTTGACAGGAAGATCCATGGTGATCGGCACGCTGCCGCAGTGGGAGGTCTGGCTTGAACGGAGCCGTCGGTGCAAGGCATCACGCGGCGGCGGTGACAGGATGCCCACGCAGTTTCCGTGCCTCGGGTGTCCAGTGGGATTGTCTCGAGGCCCGTGCCGGTCGTGACGTCGGTCGCGACGCCGATCCGACGACACGCGCACGGGGCATCCATCGGGGGAATCACAGGGTCCGGACGCGCGCACCGACCGTCATGGCGCCGCGATGGCGTCGTGGCACGCCATGCCGGCATGCGGAACACGTCTTCCGGACGAGCTTCAGCCCATCTCCCGGGACATCCCATCCTTGCTCTTCCTGCGACGCTTGCGGTTCTTGTACAGGGTCATGATGGGTGTCGCGGAAACCCCATGCAGCACCACGGATGCGGCGACGGTGAACAGCACGACCTGTGTGATGTGGTCCGCCACCGGGTCGAGTCCCAGGTCGTGGGTCAGGACGAAGGCCAGGTAGTACATCGAGCCCACGCCGCGCACCCCCATCCAGGCGCCGATGCGCCGCTGGGGGCCGGTCCAGTCGCTGCGCCACGTCACCAGGAAAACCGACAGGGGTCGGATGACGAACAGCAGGCTGGCCGCCAGTGCCGCGTTCGGCCAGGTCAGCATCTCGAGCGTCAGCAGGCTCCCGATGACCAGCATCGCCGCCATCTCGGCGAATTTCTCCAGGTCCTCGATGAAGTCCAGGGCGATGTTGGTGACCTCGGTCGCGGGCAGGCGTTGGGGCGAACGCACCTCCGGGCCTGGATTCGCCTTGACGACCTCTCCCACGACTTCCTGCTCGATGCCACGCATGCCCAGACCGGCGACGAACACGGCCAGGAACCCATAGACCGACGCATGGATCGACAGACCATAGGTGACGGCGATCAGACCCAGCGCCAGGAAGCTTTCCATGCCGATGGCCGAGCCCTTGTGACGCCGCAGGGCCATCACCGCGCGCGTGAAGCCGGCGCCGCACAGCCAGCCGATGCCGATGCCACCGACGACCGCCCAGAGCACGTCCACCCCGAACCAGGTCATTCCATAGGGGCCGAGTTCGTGATAGCCCATCAGGCCCAGGGCCAGCATGACGAACGGGAAGGCCGTGCCATCGTTCAGGCCGCCCTCGGCGGTCAAGCCGAACCGCAGGGCATCGCGGTCCTCGCCATGGGACACCTGGACTTCGGAAGCCAGCACGGGATCCGTGGGCGCGAGCAATGCGCCCACCAGCAGCGACACGGCGAGGGACCCACCCAGCGCCACGCCGACGGCCGCGGTCAGCCCGATCGTGACCACCATGGCGACGGTGGCCAGCAGGATGGGCACCTTCCAGGGCGCATGGGAGGAACGCACGGGCAGTTTCAGACCCACCGCGAACAAGGACACGAGCACGACCACCTCGGTCAGGATCTCCAGCAGATGGGCATCGTCGTGGATGCCCATGCTCAGGTCGAGCAGTTCCAACCCATAGGGACCCGCGGCCACCCCGAGGATCATGTAGACCGCCGCCGAGCTGAAAGGAATCTTCTTGAGCAGGCTGTCCGATATCGACATGATCAACAGCAGCAGGCCGAGGAACAGGCACCAGTTGGCAAAGGTCATGAGATCGATCGGTGAGCGAGAAGAGAGATGGACGAAGCGGGCGGATCGACCCCGGCGGAGGCCGGTCGGCATCGAGCCGGCATTCAGCCAGGGACCCGGACCCGCCTTCGCAGGGATGGCCTGCGGTCCTCCAGTACGCCGCGTGGCGATGGGACAGCGTTCGCAGGGGCATCGCTCTCGTGCATGGAGAAGACCGATCGAACCCGAGGTACGGATCGTGACCATCGGCGCGGATCCCATTCCAGTCCGATGCCTTGCCGACTCGTCAGGAAAAATCGTTCAGATCACCCGATCAGCGAAATCCATGTCATTTGACATACGGTCGATCCGATCCTCGACGCGAGCAGGTCGAAGACGACCGTGGCCGGTCCGGATGGCCCAGCTTCGATGACAGGCCCCCGGATCACTCGTCCTGGTGGAGGCTCGCAGGAGGCGTCATCTCATCACGCCCCGTGGAGGAAGACCATGCACTGCGGGATCGGTCAGGGCGTGACCATGCCACCGTTCACGTTCAACGTCTCGCCCGAGACATAGCTCGACTCAGCGGAAGCAAGAAAGACATAGGCGGGCGCGATTTCCGCGGGCTGGCCGGAACGCTTGTAGGTGTTCTCGTCGTCGAAGGCTTTCATCTGCTCGTCCGACACTCCGCCCGACACCTGCAGCGCGGTCCACACGGGCCCGGGTGCGACGACATTGACTCGAATACCGCGCGAGGCGACCTGCTGCGAGAGGCCCTTCGAAAAATTGTTGATCGCCGCCTTGGTGGCCGCATAGTCCAGACGTTCCGGCGACGGCTTGTAGGCCTCCAGCGAAGCGGTGTTGATGATGCTGGCACCGGCCGACATGTGTCCCAGCGCGGCCTTGGTGATCCAGAAATTGGCGAACACGTTCGTGCGGAACGTCAGCTCGAACTGCTCGTCGGACAGATCCGCGATCTGCGCGACAGCCACCTGCTTGCCGGCGTTGTTGACGAGGATGTCGAGCCCGCCGAGTACACCGACGGCTTCCGCGACGAGCGCGCGACAGCGATCGGCGTCCGTGATGTCGGCGGCGATCGCGTGCCCCTTCCTGCCGGCTTTCTCGATCTGGTCGAGGATGTGCGCGGCATCCTCCTGCTCCGCAGGCAGGTGCACGATCACGACATCGGCGCCCTCGCGCGCGAACGCGATGGCGACCGCGCCGCCGATGCCGGAGTCGCCGCCCGTGATCAATGCCTTGCGCCCCGCGAGGCGTCCGCTGCCACGATAGGTCGCCTCGCCCAGATCGGGCACTGGAGTCATCCGCGCCTGGATGCCGGGTACCGGCTGATGCTGCACGGGCGGTTCCACACGGGCGTATTGCTCGATCGGATTCGCCAAGCTGTATTGATCACGGGACATGGTGTTCCTCACTCATCCAAAAAAAGACCCGTCACATCGCGAGTGCGATGGACGATGTGACCCCCATGACGAGGCCCTTCAACTGATCAAGAGGTTTTCCGCCAAGGTCCCGGCGCTCAGGGCTTCGGACACCCAGGCTGGTTTCGAGCCGCGCCCGGACCACGTGTTGCCGCTGGTCTCATCGATGTACCTGGGAACGAGCACGGTCCTCGGCTTCCCCGGTCGCTGCTTGTGACTGGAGTCGAAGATCATCGCTTCGGTGAGTTCGTAGTGCTCGATCAACTGATTCAATTCGGCGATGACGGCGGGAAGTTCGAACTGCCGCACTCTCTCGGCCTCCGCGTTCAGCCGGGCGATCTCGGTTTTCAATTCTGGGTAGGTTTTGCTCATCAGTGCGTTTTCGGCCGTTGCTTGCTGTACTGAAGTCTAGTCAACGTGACCTTCGACCTTCGGCGTGCAGGACTTACATCCACGCGTCTTCTGCGGTTCCTTGCTGCGGGTCGGCTGCTGCCGTTGAAAGATCGCGGCATCCATCGACCTCAGATTCATCTTGAGGACTCAGATCTGGATGGCGTCAGGACGCTCGGCATGTCTGTCGTCGGCAGCCACCTGGTGAGTGCTCGCTTCTCAATAAGACTTCGGCAAACCAAGCGCCTTTTCGGCGATGAAATTCAAGATCATCTGAGGGCTGACTGGAGCAATGCGTGGAATGTAACTCTCGCGCAACAGTCGCTCGACGTGGTACTCCTTCGCATAGCCCATGCCGCCCAGCGTGAGCACCGCGTTCTGGCACGCGTCGTGCGCGGCTTCGGCGGCGAGGTACTTGGCGGCATTGGCCTCGATGCCGCAGGGCTGCCCGGCGTCGTAGAGCGTGGCGGCCTTGAAGACCATCAGATCGGCGGCTTCGAGATTTGCCCAGGCCCGCGCGAGCGGATGCGCGACGCCCTGGTTCTGCCCGATCGGGCGGCCGAACACGACGCGTTCGCTGGCGTACTGCGCCGCGAGGCGCAACGCCGCGCGGCCGATCCCGATGGCTTCCGCGGCGATCAGGATGCGCTCGGGGTTCAGCCCGTGCAGGATGTACTCGAAACCCCGGCCCTCCTCGCCGATGCGGTCTTCCTCGGACACCGGCAGGCCGTCGATGAAGAGCATGTTCGAGTCCACCGCCGCTCGGCCCAGCTTGTGGATCTCGCGCACCTCCACATGCGCGCGGTCGAGCGGCGTGTAGAACAGCGTGAGGCCCTGCGTCGGCTTCTTCACCTGGTCGAGCGGCGTGGTGCGGGTGAGGATCAACATACGCTGGGCCACCTGCGCGGTGGATATCCAGATCTTCCGGCCGTGCAGCAGGTAGCCGCCATCGGGCTGGCGCACGGCCTGCGTCCTGAGCTTGGTGGTGTCGAGCCCGGCATCGGGTTCGGTCACCGCGAAGCAGGCTTTCTCGGTGCCAGCGATCAGCGACGGCAGGAAGCGCTGGCGCTGCGCCTCACTGCCGAAGACCACGACCGGATTGAGCCCGAAGATGTTCATGTGTACGGCGGAGGCGCCCGACATGCCCGCACCCGACGCGCTGATGGCCCGCATCATCAGCGCCGCTTCGGTGATGCCCAGCCCGGCGCCGCCCTGGGCTTCGGGCATCGCGATGCCGAGCCATCCGCTCGCCGCCACCGCGCGATGGAATTCGTGCGGGAAGACGGCGCTGTCGTCGTGCTCGCGCCAGTACTCGAGCGGGAAATCGTCGCAGAGCCGTTCGATGGCGGCGACCAGGGCGCGCTGGTCTTCGGTGAGAGAGAAATTCATCGGGCGTCCTCGGGTTGCAATGTCACGCGGCGGGCCAGCAGGTCGGCGATGACGGCGTCGTCGTAGCCCGCCTCGCGCAGCAGCTCGACGCTGTGTTCGCCGATGCGCGGCGCGTGGCGGCGGATGCCGGCCGGCGTGGCGCGGTAGCGGCCGACCGGCGCCGGCGTGCGGATGCGGCCTTCGCTCGGATGGTCGCTCTCCTGGAAGAAACCGACGGCACGCAGATGCGGGTCGTCGAGCAGGCTGTCGGTAGTGTGGAGTCGCGCCACCGGCACGTCGGCCGCCTCCAGCGCCGCCATCCAGGCGTCGCAGGTGCGCGTGGCCATCACTTCGGCGACGAAGGCATACACCGCGCCGATGTTCGCGGCGCGCGCAGTGTGGGTGCCGAACATCGGCGCATCGCGCAGCTCGGGCCGGCCGATCACCTCGAAGAAGGACTGCCAGTGCTTGTCGTTGTAGATCAGCACGCTCAGGTAGCCGTCCGCCGTCGCGTAAGGCTTGCGATGCGGCGCCAGCAGGCGCGCATAGCCGGTCGGCCCGATGGGTGGCTCGAAGCTGTGGCCACCGAGATGGTCGCCCATCACGAACTGCGCGAGCGCCTCGAACATCGGCACTTCGACCGCCTGCCCGCGACCGGTGCGCTGCGCGCTGAAAACGGCAGCCAGCAGCGCGATGGCCGCCTGCAGTCCGACCGCGCGGTCGGCCAGCGTGACCGGCGCATAGCGCGGCTCGGCACCGCTTTGCCGCGCGAACAGCGACGCCACGCCGACCGCGCCCTGGATCAGGTCGTCGTAGGCGGGCTTGCCGGCATACGGCCCCTCCTCGCCGTAACCGAAGGCGCCGATGTAGACGATCTTCGGATTGACCGCCGCCACGGCTTCGTAGCCCAGTCCAAGCCGGGCCATCGCCTGCGGCCGGACGTTGTAGACGAGCGCATCGCAGTCCGCCGCCAGCCGCAGGCAGGCGTCGCGGCCTTCGGGCTGCTTGAGGTCCAGCACGATCGAGCGCTTGTTGCGGTTCAGGTGCATCGCCATCGCGCCCATGCCGGGATGGCGCATCGGCCCGACGGCGCGCAGGTTGTCGCCGGCCGGCGGCTCGACCTTGACGACGTCGGCGCCCAGGTCGCCCAGCGTCTGCGTGGCGTAGGGCCCCATCACCACGGCGGTCAGGTCGAGGATGCGCAGGCCGTGCAGCGGACCCTTCGTCGCTCCGGCGGGCGTCGTCTCGGTTGTCATTCAGGCCTTCATTCGGGCTGGATGCCGGCGGCCTGGATCAGCTTCTTCCACTTCGCCAGCTCGCTGACCGTGAAGGCGCCCATCTCCTCGGGCGTGCTGCCGAAGGCATCAAAACCGAGCTTGCTGGTGCGCTCGCGAAAGCTGGCGCTGTTGGCCATCTGCGAGAGCGCGCGATTGAGCGTGACGACGATCTCCTTGGGCGTGCCGGCCGGCGCGAAGACGCCGTTCCAGGAGGTGATGTCGAAGCCCTTCAGTTCGGGCGTGTCGGCCACCGGCGGCAGCTCGGCGAACAGCTGGGTGCGCTCCTGGGTTGTGACGGCGATGGCCCGCATCCGCCCCGCCTGCACGGTGGCGAGGCCGGCGGCCAGATCGACGAACATGAACGACACCTGCCCGCCGATCAGGTCGGCGATGGCCGGCGGCGTGCTTTTGTAGGGCACATGCAGCATCGGCACGCCACTCATGCGCGCCAGCGTGGCGCCTGAGACGATGCCGGTGCTGTTGCCGCTGGCGTAGGTCGTCTTGCCCGGATTGGCGCGCGCCCAGGCCAGCAGCTCGGCCGTGGTCTTCACCGGCAGCGCGTTGTTCACCACCAGCATGAAAGGCAGGTTGCCCATGCGGCTGACCGGTGCGAAATCCTTGACGGGGTCGTACGGCAGGCTCTTCATCAGGCTCGGGTTGGCCGAATGCGTGGTGTTGGTGGTCATGAACAGCGTGTAGCCGTCCGGCGCCGCCTTGGCCACTGCCTCGGCGGCGATGATGCCATTGGCGCCGGCCCTGTTGTCGACGATGACGGAACCCTTCAGCGCCTCGCCCAGCATCTGCGCGGTGATGCGCGCCACCGCGTCGGTGCCGCTGCCGGCGGCGAACGGCACCACCAGGCGGATCGGCTGGCGCGGATACGCGTCGCCCTGCGCGCGGACCCACGGCGCCACGCCGGCGGACGCGGTGCCCGCGGCGAGTGCGATGAAATCGCGGCGGGTGGGTGTCGAAACGGCGGTCGGCTCCTGCATGCTTGTCTCCTTCGTTGTTGATCGATCGGCGTCGCGAGGTCAGGCACGGATCACGCGTTCGGGCGATTCCTCGTAGGGCGGGCTGTAGATCACCAGCACCCGCACCGGCTCCTCGCTCACGACCGTGAAGGTGTGCATGGCGTCCGCCGGAAAGAAGCAGCAGTCGCCCGGTGCGAGCTCCTGGCGCTGGCCGCCGACTTCCGCGACCGCGCGGCCCTGGAGCATGTAGCAGACCTGCTCGATGCCCGGATGGGCATGCGGCAGCGCGCCCTTGCCGTGCTGGATATGGCCGACCAGCACTTCGAGCTGCCTGGCGCCCACGGTCTCCGGGCCGATCAGGCGCTTGTTGAGCGTGCCGACATGGTTGGCCGGGTGGTAGCCCTCGATCTCGTCCTCGCGCACGA
>Ga0308164_10001269_pt1 | contig 30568 bp, 18 predicted proteins | sample PhyTR2_FD_201031 | JGI IMG/M metagenome (GOLD analysis project Ga0308164, IMG submission 201031) | Phyllosphere microbial communities from UC Gill Tract Community Farm, Albany, California, United States - DLSLT.R2 | ecosystem: Host-associated > Plants > Phyllosphere > Unclassified | place: USA... | reverse complement strand
CGGCCACTCGCTTCGAGGACCATTCGAGGCGCTTTGTTCATGGGCGCTGGATCATGAGCAAGCGTTGGCGGCCGCTGCTGTCGCCTACGACCGGACCCGCGATTAACAAGTATTCTTGACCCACAATACGACATTCAGCCGTCATTTCGGGCTCCCCGACTTCAGACATCCGTTCATGTTCGCCGGACGTCTCGACCAGCGTTGGAGGTAATGGAGAGAAGTGGGACATTTCTGCCGTTCACCAGCGACGTGTCGAACGGCAGGCGTTGCCATAGAGCCGACATCCGGCGTCTGTCCGACCGGCACCGCAGAACGACAGAGATTTGGCCGGTAGCCGATCGACGAGTTCCGCACGCTAACCGGGCGATAGCTGTCATGATGTCGTCACCGATCGGCGCGACCTTGCCTTAAGGCGCCGGGCCGGAAGCGACCCATTCGACGCCGTTCTGGCCGCGCTAATTGATGCCTGAAAGCTGCCGTTGGTTCGCTTGAGCACCGCTGTTCAGAACACTACCCTTTGTTGAACCGGGAGGGAGCGCGGGTAAGGCGCTTCCCTGCTGCCTTGACGACGCAGAGGGACGGCGGATTTTTGCAAACGCGGAAAATTTCTTAGCCCACGCAGGGCGACTTATAGCGCCCCGCTGGTCAAGTTACGTGATTGAATAAGCTTAGTCACGCTTCTTTCGATTTCCCCCGTAAGCTGATGATCCACCCATTCTAACGCCAAAGAAGTATGTGTCAGCGATACCTACACAGGCATATTTGTTGTAATTTTTATCAAGGCAGCTACGAAATATCTCTTGGGAAAACTCCCAGTCGCATTCAAACCGAGACTTTTCTGCATCTGCATAGCAGGTGTCATGACCCATACAGGCATCGGTAACGTCTAGTTCGAAAAGTCGATCGGGAACTAGTCCATCATTGTCCTTTGTTCCGCATCCTTTACCAAGAGCTAAACCGTCATACCGCCCAGAGTCACCGACACCTCCATTTTTCCATCCCTCGTAGAAAGGCTTCATCGCTTCATAATCAAAGCGCCGCCCGACCCCTAGGTAGTCAGAGCGCCTAGTTACCTCACGCTCCCGGACATTGAACTCTCGATTGAAGTTGCGGTTCTCGCCGCCCCCTAAGCCGTATTCGCGGCCTCGACCAGGTTCGCGATTGCCCTTTTCAGCCCCAACTTCGTTTCGGAGGTCCCGGTCAAGTAAATATCCCATCCAGCAATCCCGTCCACTAGAGTCGTTTGCGAGTGGCAATTCGCAAGGCCAGAATAACGTCTACCGGCTTCTTGAATTCATCGAAGTCACCTGGAGCAGCAAAACCAGCGCCCGCAGCTTCTCTAGGCAAACTGAGGCTAGGGAACATCGCATTGTCCCCGACTGAGACTTCCCACTCACCAAACGGGTCAATATTTATAAATTGACTGTCACGGGTTATACGAATGCTATCTTGGGGCGAGCCACTAAACCATGGAGAAACCCCGCTAAAATTCGTGCGCTCTAGAGCCCAGCTTTTTTCTACTGTTTCAAGTTTGTCGCTCGCGACTGTCTGAGTTGGGAATTGTAGATCGAACGAGAGGCCCATTGAACGCCTCGCACCGGACAGATATTCTAATCCAAACGAGAGCTTGCTCCGCTCATCGGCGTTTGTTGGAAAAACGGCATTGAAGCGTTCGTGCAACTCCCCATAAGTCATTGTAATCCCGCAACCAATAACCCTGGCGACATCATCTTGTTTAATGCCGGGAATGTTATCCCTCACCATCTTAAATCTAAAAACAGACTTCCCAGCAGTTCTTAGCTGTTGCGTAATCTCGCTCGGGTCCTTTCCGACGAAGCCGTGACGCCCCAATGCAAAAAACACGTCCTGAGTTCGCTCAAACCTTCGCCCCTCATCAAGCAGACGATTTACCTTTCGGACCCATATGACGAATTTGAAAAGGGAGTCAAAGGCGCCAGTCCACGTAGAAGGCGCCTCTACTGTTATACCGAAGTATGCTGTTGCCCCAATCCATATGGCCCAAGCGCGCTCTTGCGCGATATTAATGTTGTCTGAGTACAAGCTTCGCAAAAACGAAACGCGCTCTCCGTAATTGAGGGCGTGCCCAGTAGTATTATGCAGTGCTATTTGCGCTTCACGTGCTGCTGACAACAGAGATGATCTCTCATCAACCGGATCGGGCTGCGATCCAGCGGAAGTCTGAGATTGCTTTCTTGCCGCGGCGATCCCAATCTTGGAAATTCGTGTTTCCGGAACTTGGATCTGCTCGGCTAGCTGAAGGTCGAGGGCGGCCTGAACAGCCTGAGCTTCCAAGCCCAACACCTCCGCTCTTAGGTCAAGAGCGTTATTCAGAATTTTGCTAATCTCGGCGAGGTTCTCCTCGACTGTCCACGCAGCATACCTGTGCTTCTGGACATCGTTGATCAAGCCCCGGCGGACGTACTCGTCACAGGTGCATTCGGTAATCGGCTTCATCCAACCGAACCGCTGGTCTTGCGCTACAGTTTGCAGCTCGGCCCGGAGTTGCTCGGATGTACTTACTGACCCGAAATTGAGAACATTGCTCATGCGGCTCCCCTCCAACATTGTTATCTGGCGATGCGGCAGTTCACGTGAAAGTGCGCTACAAACAGATGATGGTCAATAAAGCGTTTCGAGCTGGACACCTGATGGCCAATGGGTTTTGGCACCGTACGAGATACTGCTCCGCCGTGACGAGACGGTCGCTAGCTGCTTCCCAGAAACCACCATTCCCGAACACCGGCATACCGCCGGCCCAGGGCCGGGAGTTACCTTAGCCACCGTCCCTCAATCCTTTCGGCAAACAATTTGCAGGAAAGGTGCGCCCACGTCCGCTATCCGCATCGATGCGCCCGGTAGCTGTCTGACGCCAATGTCCCAATCCCAGCCGCTCCCTTGTGCGCAGCGATCGCGATGAACGAACGGCAGTTCCAAGATCAGCCGGTGGCTGGCCGAATGAGCGATATGCGCCGCGTTGCTATCGGACGGCTTCGCGCTGTGCAAACGGCAGGTTTTGGCAGAAGCTGCCGTCCGAGAAAGAACCGCGAATGACGCATGTTGGTCGACTCCCGCCGTGGCCGCAGCGACCGCCAGACCCAAATCCGGTCGTTCAGGCCGCCATCCCGGCTCCCCGACTTCTGCCATTCATTCATGTTTGGGATTGGTCTCCAGGGCTCACGCCGCTCACGACGCTAAACGGCGGGATTTGGGACAAAGCCGACGTTCGCAAGCCGCGCGGGGAATGGCAGGTCCCCATCCAACACCTGCCATTCCTAAAGCACTAATGATTGTTTCCGGAATGGGCAGGACGGGCCGATTGCGGAATGGCGGCTTGCAGAGCCAGGTGGCCAAAGCTGACATGGCCGGATTGCGATGCCGGGCGGTTTCGCCTTTGCGCAGCAAAAAGGCGATGCCGATTGCGGCCAGCCATTCTTTCTGGTCTGCTGTACATGTCGTCACGAGCAATAGCCGGGGCCTTCAGGCCGGGTGCGCAGTGAAAGATCATAAGCGGCCCGTCGTGTGGCCCACGGCCCAAGGCGTCTTGCGAGCTTCCGGCGGCAGAAACCTTCCCGTAATGCGTCCTGCTACTTCCGGCGCAGGCGGGAAATGAGATGGGGATTCAGACCCTTCGTCTGAACACTCAGGATTCCTTCATCATAAGCTTCATCAGCCGACCTGCCTGCCGCCACCGCGTCGTAAAAGCCGGTGGCAAAGGCGATTGCCTCGTCGTCGTCGGTCTCGTCCATCATGCCGACAATGACCGGTGCGAACGGGTCCGAAATGCCTTCCATCGTGTGGCAGGCATTCAGCAGGACGCACTGGATCGTCTTCTGCCTCCCGATAAGCTCGGAAAGCGAGTCGTAGGTCATAACAACCTCGTTCCCGACTTCGTCGAGCAGTGATATCCCCTCAAGATCGGCATGGCCTGCGAAGTGGACAATATCGAAACGCTGGCCGGACAATGCCCGGCGGAAATCATCAATCGTCGCCGCCATCAGTGGCTCGACATGTACGCTTCCGGGAGACTGTTTGAACGCCTCGCGGATAGCCCTGATCTCGCGATCGATTCTGAGAGCCGGTTTTGATTCCCGTTCCGGATTTGCGGTAACGACGAGAATCCGCTTCTCCAGCAGGTGCGAGATATCGCCCGAGGTGCCTCCCTCGTCACGGATTTCCTGTCTTACACCGGTGTCGAGTTCACCCCAGGCCTGCTGCAGAAGGGCCATGACCTGCGTTGCACCATCCTCGCGGGACGCGGTGCCGCGCTCGGCCCGTCCGATCCCTATGGCCTGCCCGCGAAGCTGACCGGCAAGCGTGCCGTTTTTGCTATCAAGGGCATTTGCAAGGCGAAAGGACAGCTGCGTCAGCGCGATGTTCAGGTCGCCGCGATCGAACGGCAAACGGCGTGCGATCCTCGGGTCAAACCCGGCACCCTCGAACACACGCTTGGCAACGGCCTCACCATCCGATGAGAAGCTGTCATAGTCGATGATACGGCGACCGCCCGTATCGATCCGCATTTCCTTTGCCATACGTCCCACAGTGGCCGCCGGCACCGACGGGCACATGCAGGTTCGCGAACCGCAGTTGATGCACAGTCCGGGATACCGGGACAGGTACTCTGCATCGAGATCGAATGACTCCTCGTCGTCAAGGGTCAGCACATATTCGTTGGCCACACCCATAATGTAGGAAAATACGTCTGCAGCCTCGCCGTAAAAGTAGTGCGGATAGCGATCGAACACCCGGATCGCTTCCGCGAGCTCCCCCAGCTCCTCGAACAATGCCACCGAACTGAACCCGGGCTGCGCATTGAGCGAACGGGGATAGATGGAGGCAAACATCATTCGCCATTCGTCGAGGGATACCGGCATCCGGCTTCGGTTATGTTCGACAAGCTCGAGCACCTCTGCGTGGGAGACGGTCTTCTCGGCGCCCTTCACGAGCTTGCACTGGCCATCATTGTGCGGCTTCTGGCGGCAATAGGGACAGGCATCGGGGTATTTCAGAAACAGAAGTTCCTCGACGCTTCCGACGCCCATCTTGGCCAGCAGGGGAAAGTACCAGCCAAGCGCCTTGCAGATCGCCGAGGCGACGTCGACCTTGACCCGCTTCTTCTTGCGGTCGAGCTGCGTCAGCATTCCACATACCTCGACGAAATGAAGGAAGGTCGCTTCCTTGCTTCGCGTCAGGTTCGCGTCCTGATAGATGAACGCCGTCATTTTGTAGAGATCGTCGAGCCGCATTGATTCCGCTTCACAGGTTGTAGGCGGACGCTACCCCGCGGTACGGGCATGGTCCAGCACAGCATGGGTATGGTTTTGAGCGACGACAGATCCGGTTCATCTTCGTTCGACAGCTGGATCCTCCAGGCCCGGACAGGAACCCTTGGGAATGACGGGATCGCCCGGCTGGCGCAGACGCTTGCCGCCTCGGGCGCGCGCCTGAAATCGCGTGACCGGAGTGCCGATCTCGCCTCGACCGGCGGACCCGGCTCGATCTCGACAATCTGGGGTCCGGCAGTACTGGTCGCGATGGGCTCGCCCGTGGCAAAACTCGGCGTGCCGGGCCGGCCCGCCGGAGGAATCGATGTCCTCATGCAGATCGATGGCTACCGGAGTGATCTGGACAGGCGGGCAGCGGAGGAAGTGCTCGATCAGTGCGGGTATGTCCATCTCTTGGCCGGAGCGGAATTCGCCCCGATGGACGCAGCGATGTTCGCGTATCGGCAACAGGCCGGCGCCCAGCACATTCCTGCTCTCGCCATTGCGAGCCTTGTCTCCAAGAAGATCGCGACCGGCACATTAAATGCCGGACTTGAGGTACGTGCCGGCCCGCACGGCAATTTTGGCGCCGATCGCATCGCAGCGGTGACGAACGCGAGGCGGTACTGTCAGGTGGCCGACCTTCTAGGACTGCGCGGCGTGTGCTTCATCACAGATGGTACGCTGTTCCAGCAACCCTATCTTGGTCGAGGTGAGGCGCTTCTCGCCCTTTCGCTGCTGCTTGAAGGCAGGGAGGACGACTGGCTTGGCCACCATGTGCGCGAATGCGAAGAATGGTGCGGGACTCTTGTAAACGGGGAGCGACCATCCCGGCGGGCTGTCGCGCAAGCTATCTTGGACAACATCGCCGCACAGGGTGGCGACGCCAATTCACTTCATCAGAGGGCCGCCATCGTGGCGTCCGACCACCGCCGGACCGTGACATCCACCATTGAGGGGACGGTGCATTTCAATCCCGGGGCGCTCCGGCAGGCGATCATTGCCGCACGCCGACCCGATAGTGCAGGCACCTTTGACGACTCTGCCGGCCTGATCCTGCTTGCCCGCCCCGGTTCGAGGGTAAGCCACGGCCAGCCGCTCGTTTCGGTCCGCTGCGAGGACGCCGTCAGCACACAACTGCTCGGGGACATTGTAGCCGCGATAATGATCAACCAGATAGAGTCAGCCAGCGATGCGAAAGACGCTGCCGGGGTGGAGGTAATCGGTGTCTGAGATCGGGAAATTCTGCTGTTTCACCTGTCCTGACTATGATCAGGAGACAAGGCGTATTGACGCCGCATGTGCGGACTGCGGCCGGCAATATGACTTTCCGCTGGTTTCCGCACCGGCGGAAATCGGAAACTTCGATGTCCAGCAGTCGCTCGGCCGGGGCTTCTATGCCGCGACGTTCATCGCGAAACCTAGGACCGGCCTCAACAGGGCGCTCCGGGTTCTCAAGGTGTCGCCGGTCGCGATGTACACAAAGTTCAGGAAGGATTTCCGTGCCGAGGCTGAACGCCACGCAACGGTAGCTGACGGGGCAGACCATGTCGTCGCCGTGGACGATATTTTTGACGTCGACATCGATTTTGCGGGCCTTACGCTGCCTTGTCACGTGGCAGTCCTGCAGTTTGCCGATGGCGACACCCTGAGCCGGTATCTTTCGGGCGCCCGCCCGCTGAGTGCAGCGGAAGCGGCTCAGATCGCCTGCGACCTGTTTCGCATGAAGGAGGAATTCGAGCAGAAGTTGGTCAATCACAATGATCTGCATGCGTCGAATATCATCATCGAGAACCTGCCACCCGGACGACGGCGCGCGGACGCGATCGAGCCGGCCATCCGCGCCGTGGCGATCGATCTGGGATCGGCGGCCGGCGACCGCAGGTCAGGCGATGGCTACACCGGTGACCTGCACTGGATCGGACGACATATACACGCAATGGCTGATCGGTTGCTGGCCGGCGGTGACGAAGCGCCGGATCTCGACAAGCGTATCGGTCTGAAGCTGCACGGCATTGCCCAAGGCCTTGCCACGGCGACGGTCAACCAACGGACTCCTTCGGCTGCGGATGTGATTGCGGAAATCAGGGAGCAGTATCATCGCACAGCGGAAGCCTGGCGCCCGTGGCGAAACCAGACGGTGTTGCGGACCTTTGCGGAATCCTACAACGCGCAGACGCTTAACGCCTGGTACGTGCCGCAGCTCATCGTCGATCCCGACGGGGCTTGGCTCGGGAAGGTAAGCTCGCCTGGTCCCCTCGTCATGACGGGGATGAGGGGATGCGGAAAGACGATGCTGCTGCATTCGCTGCAGTTCCATGCGCGCGCTGCCGTCCTTCCGAAGGAGGAGGATGCCGACGCACTGAAGCGGGTGGCGGAAGACGGATATGTCGGCCTCTTTGTGTCGGCACAGCGCCTGATTCCGGTTGATCCCAAGGCCGACCAGCCGTCGACAGAGGAACTCTTCGCGCGGCTGCTGGTCGCCTATGCGGCGCAGGCTGCCCGCGCCATGGCACACCTGCAGGACCTGTCCGCTGACGCTCTCGCCCTTGATGCGGGGGCGGGGCTGCTTCACGCGGTGTCCGAATCGCTCGCGCCACGGCCCGCGCTTCCCCAGCCAGCGACCGTGGAGCAGCTCGAACGCTGCCTCAGCGACTTGCTGATCCGGGTAAGCCGGAGTGATTCGGGGTTGCGGCTCGCAACGAACCCCAACACGGCATTCCCGTTGCTCGCAGACGCAGTCCGGCGGGCGGCTCCGATCTGGAACAACTCCCAGATCCTTTTCCTGCTGGATGATGTGTCCACGCGCTATCTGGAGCCCGATCGCATCGAGGATCTGCTGTCTGCACTTCTTTTCCAGCATGCGAACTGCGCTTTTAAGCTGACTTCAGAAGCGCAGACCATCTTTCTGAGCCTGAAGTCGCCGGGGCAGGTCCATCCGGCCGCCGCGGGTCGCGATTTCACGACATTCGATCTCGGTGCCGAGGTACAGACGCGGCTAAAGGATCGCAGCGGAAAGATGTTCGTGACCCGGATCCTTGATGCCCGCGCGCGTCTCTTTCCTGGGCACCCCGGGCAAAGTTCTGCCGACGTCCTCGGGGATACGGATCTTGAGTCTATCGCCCGCACCATTGCCGAGACGCAGACGCGTTCCCGGGAGCGCAAGCGCCTGTATCACGGTATCAGGGCACTGGCGGGAGTTTGCGTCGGCGACATCGGTGCCGTGATTCAGATCTACCAAGAGATCCTGACCGGCAGCAGGTCGACGCTTCCGGTCCAGCCGGAACGGCAGCACGAGGTTTTTCAGGATTTCTGCGCCCGGCACCTCTACAGCCTCGATCGCCGCGGCAGCGATCTGAAGCTGGTCGCACTGCAATTTGCCGAGGCCTCCCATCAGCTCTTGATGGAGTCCGGCCGGGGCAAACCGACCGGCCGGATCCGCCAGTATACATCGCTTTATGTCCGCGTGACCGCCGGGAAGATGCAGGAGCAGATGAGCAGGCTGCGCGAGCTTGTCGACGCCGGCGTCTTTGTATTCACCGGGGGCACCGCGCGGACGAAAACCCATGATTCCGACCCGGTCCAGCAGTTCAAGCTGACATTCCGGAAGATCTACGGCTTGGCGAACTTCATCGGTCTGTCCGACCGGGACCGGTTCGAGCTGTCCGGCGAGGATCTCGAGCGCTGGCTGCAGGAACCAAGCTCGGGAAAGGAGGTGCTGCTGCGCAACCTGTCCACGGCAGGACCGGAAATCGACGGCGACCAGGCGGATGGGGAAGACGATCCGCGACCGTTCAAGCCCGCCCCCAGGGCGGTGGCTTCTGCAGGCCGGCAGATGGACTTGCTGGAAGGCCTCCAGGACAATCCGGCGGCTTCGGCCAGTGACAAGGTTCCCATGATACTCCCGCCCGCGCCAGCCGTCAGGGAGATTGGCGCGGACGAGCTTTCCGGACTGGCAGTGGACGACCTCGTTACCGGGCTTGGATTCGAGGACCGGACTCCGGAATCGCTGCGTCGCACCCTCGAGACGATACGACCTTCACGGATCATCGCCATAGCCTATGACAATCCAGGACATGGCGAGGCCATGCGAAGGATGGCGTCCGATCACGGGATTGTCCTTGAAGAGGTCGCCTATGCCGCCTTTGTTGCCGGATCAGGCCCGGCTCCGGCAGGGCGCACCCTAGTGGATGTCACAGGCTTGGCCAAGCCGGCGCTGTTCGGCGCGGTGCGCGCGGGACTGTGTGCACCAGACGGGCTGGTCGTCGCCTACACCGGTGCTGCGGAATACTATCCTCTCGAGGAGGAACTGCGCGTTGTCTTGGACGCATACGGGGCATCGGACCATCATCTGTTGCTGACTGAACTGCGGAGCGTGCTGACAGGTGAGAACGGTCCATATCAGGCGGTTCCTCTCTTGGCGGCGGAAACCGACGGCACGAGGCTGCGTGCGTTGTCGGCATTCGCGTCGCCACGCCACGAACGGCTCCTCCATCTTGCCGCGGCAAGGGAATATGACGCGGTCCAGATCATTACCGATGCGGCGGCGACCGCCCGTGCGCGGGTAGGCGGCATTGCCGCGCGTGTGGCGCTGGAGGATACGCCAGGCGGCATTGTCGAGTCCGCCGATGCCGGCAATCTTACCGAACTCGTGGAGATACTTGCGCGCCAGCATGAGGGCTGGTTCGTCCATGGCGGCCTCGACTATGAGATCGGGCTGACCGGCAACAAGATGCAGGCGACAGCAGCGGCAATTGTCGCAGCGGCGTTGCCCGTCAGCCAGGTGTGGTACGTAAAGCCGGAGGCTTTCGACCAGCCGCGTTTCACGAAGGGCGTTGCTGTCACCCGCTATTATACAGTGGAACATGGCCGAAACCCGGTCAGTGCTTCATAGCGCTCGACAAGGGGCGCAATGTCCACCTATTGTCGGAGGTCTGATCCGGGTCGTGAGTGGTCGGACGGGGGGTAGTACGATTGGAAAGCGGGAACATCCTGCACTGAGGTGCGTCGATCTGTTTGCCGGTGCCGGTGGTTTTTCACTGGCCGCGCGGCAGGCAGGTTTCGAGGTGTCGCTCGCGGTCGAATATGATTGCCATGCCGCCGCTACCTATCGCCGGAACTTAGTGAGTGGCCGGCGCCCGACGCGGCTGATCGAGGCTGATATCCGTACGCTGGACCCTGGCCTCCTCGCCCGGCAGACCCTGAAGAGGCGTGGTCCTGTCCATATGATGCTGGGCGGTCCGCCTTGTCAGGGCTTCTCGAGCCATCGCCTGAACGGTGCTGGCGTGAGCGATCAGCGCAACGATCTGATCCACACCTATTTCGACTTCGTCAGGGCCTTCGCGCCGCGCGCATTCCTCATGGAAAATGTGCCGGGAATGCTGTGGCCACGGCACAGCGCGGCCCTCGCCCGCTTCTATGACGAGGGCAAGGTCGCTGGATACCGTATGCTGCCGCCGGTCGTGCTCGACGCCCGCAACTATGGCGTTCCCCAGCGCCGACGCCGCGTGTTCATCCTTGGTGTCCTTCCGGACGCGGCAGGTGATGACTTTGCTTGGCCGCCCCCGCCGACCCACGGTCCGGACGGGTCGAACGACCTTCTTCCTTGGCGGGACTGCGGCGTAGCCTTCCTGCCGGCCTCCGCAGGTGACCAGAACGATTTGCACATGAACCACAGCGCCGACCTAGTCGCGGCTTTCGCACGCACACCGGCGAACGGCGGTAGCCGGCATCAGTCAGGGCGCTTGCTCGACTGCCATCGGGACCATGACGGGCACAACGATGTCTATGGCCGGATCGATCCGGCAAGGCCCGCGCCGACGATGACCACGGCTTGCATTAACCCGTCTAAAGGTCGCTTTGTTCATCCGGTGGAAAATCACGGCATCACACTGCGGCAGGCCGCAAGAATCCAGACTTTTCCTGACTCCTTCAGCTTTACCGGCGGGCTAATGGCTGCAGGCAGCCAAATCGGCAACGCCGTTCCCGTTGATCTCGGTCGTAAGCTACTAGAATATCTGCGGGACCGGATCAGCTTCACTGGCGACGGTCCGCAACTCGGCACATTGTTGGACGGTCAATCCGGTCCGGACGAGGCTGACGAGTTTTCATCCGGGAAGATTGCGGAAGGGCAACTGCCATCCCTTGCCGGACTGTTCGGTTTGGCAGATTATTCGCAACCGGGCGCCGAATGCGAGTCTGCTCCCGCGGACGGCGGGAACGTCGCGGACGATCCTGTATGCCGGGCAGCGTCTGCCGACGCCTGACTACGGATATCGACTTGTCAGAGATTTTGCTATTTCCGGAATCAAGCGGGGCAGCCAGACCGACCGGAAAAAGAGCGCTTAAACGTCCGGTATCGGAATCACGACCAATGGCCTGAACGACCGATTCTGGGCACATTGCTGCCCGGCAGGTTGATGTCCGCCGGACGGCGGGTCTCGGCAAACGCCGACGTTCCCGCACCTCTCGGTGAACGGCGTATGTTGGTCGGGAGCGGCCACCCTTCCCTTCTGCCTCGACTACTCAAAGCCGAACATTCGGAACCGATGCCGGAACACGCTTATCGCGCGATCCTGAGCGACCTCCGGACACGCGGCCCGTCGCTATGCCCAGATGCGCAAATTGGCCAGCAATAACCTCTGTCGATCGACGGATAATGCGGCCATGTCGCGAAGGCCCCCGCAACCGCCAGCGGTTCATGCTCGGCATGCCGTCGCTTCGGTTTTGCACGGACTGGGTAGCGATCCGGCGCGGTTTCGGCGAAGTGCTCACATCGACGGTGTGATCCCGCACTCTACCTTTTTACGTTTTCAAGCGTTATATCGTCGATAGATGGCTGAGATCCCTTGGCCCGGAGATGATGCAATGCTCGTCACGAACGTCAGGCAGCAACGTGCGATCGGTCGCGCAGCCGCGGCGGCAGGCGGTTATTTCCAGCTGGCCCGGCGTTTGTCGCAGGCGCAGACCGAGCGCAATGGCCGCGACACTACGAGCGGGGGTGCCGCCTTGGTCGTGAGCGAAGGCCAAAGCACGCGACGCTGAGCGTCTCGCATTGAGTCTTACCTTCTCCCTTCTCACGGCACTGCTTTGGCTGCTCCCGGGCATCACAGGGCTTATCTTCTGGAACAACCTCGGCCGTCGTCACGGCGTTCGACGTCCTGATCAGCCCCTCACCGCCCTCAATAGCCTCGCGCTGGCCGGTGGCATTAGTCTCGCCGCACACCTCTTCGGTGCGATCGCCTGCGATGGGCTCGTCGCGATCCTCAGTGGGCCGGATCGACCCGGGCTCGTTTCGCCCTACCGAGTCGTCGCTGGCCTGATGATCCGCCCGACCTCCGGCCCCAATGCGCGCGAACTCAGCGCGAGCGAACCGCTCGGCCTGATCGAGTTCGCCTTCGTACTGATCTTCCTGTCCTACTTCGTCGCTGTCATGATCCGCCACAAAGGCCTATCGCTGGTCCTCGACGGGCTCGACAGCCATACCCAAGGCTGGGCATTCCAGCATATCATCGATCCGACGAACCACGGCTATATCCAGCTCGCTTATGTCCTAACCGACGCGGTAGAGGATGGCCGCGGGCTCGGCTATGCCGGCGGCATCGCCGATATCCGGCTCTCTGACGACGGCGAAATCAAGGCCTTGACCCTCTCGGAGCCAAATCGCTTCGTGTACATGATCGGCGGCAAGCCCAAGGAAAAGGGTCATTTCAGCCTGCTGGGCAGCTTGGGCTCGATGATGCGTGGTGACGACGCCGAGACAGCGGTGAGGGCCGGTCTCGTGGTGGAGGAGGCAAAGCCGGTAGGTGGGGCCATCTACCTTCCCGCCGCGCACATTCGAAACATGCTGGTGCTGAACTATTCGGAGCAGGCGCTAAACGCCGTCACACCGGACCCCGCCCCTACTCCAAAGCGACCGGAGGCAATGGGCAAGCGCAAACGTGCCGGCGCTGCGGTTGCGCGCTTCCTGTCATGGCTGCTGCGCTGATGTGTTTTGATCCTGCCTTCCTCGCGGCGCTTCCGCAGGATCTGCGAATCATCGCGATCGGAATCGGCTTGTTTCTGCTGCCCCATCTCATCGCGGGGTTATTCTGGTCGGCGATCCTCCGCCTCAAGCTGATGGTTCCGGCGGGCATCCTCGGCCTTCTCGCTGCGCAAGGACTGGCGGTCACAATGACCAACGGCTTAGGCTGGTTCGGCGGAGCAACCGGCATGGGCCGAACGGCACTCTGCATCCTGTTGTGGCTGGTACTGACGCTCGTTATCCAGAACGTGCTTGCCGCCATTGTTACACGGTATGCTGTGCCGCTGGAGGTCGAGGGTCGCGCAATCAAGCCTGCGACCTTCTGGCCCACCGGACCGCTCGACTGGGTGTTGCGGCAGGAGGAAGCGGTCAAGAACGCTACCTACGTTCCGCCCAGCGCACAGCCGCCGCGCGAAGGCCTCGACTGAACGACCTCGGTCAGGCTAGATACCCCCTCCCCCCCTTGGCCTCCGCGTCCGTAGCGCGAGATCCACGAGACTGGACGCAACCTCGACAGGCTGACCCGGAGGGCAGAGCCGGACGAGTACCCTGGCAATAATGCGATTCAAGCTTCTCTTATGTCCAGTGAACGGAGGGTTCGCGCCACGGCGGGCTAGCACGGCATGGACCTTGGCTGAAGGACCAAGCTCGCCACGGCACCGGCGGCTCAAGGAGACGTCACGATGGACCCCGGGTGCCGAAAGAAGAGGACGAACTTGCCGAACGACGGCTCCGCGGAGAGTGGGCTATCTTGGATTACCTGAAGAACGGCTTGATAGTTAAATTGTCGTCTTAAGCGGGCATTCCGCTTTCCACTCCTGGCGGGCGCTAAATCCCCTGCCCTCCCGGATGAACTAACGGCAGCTTACCCCGGTGGGTCGCCCGAAAGCGGACAGGCCGCTTCCCACCACTTTTGCCGAAATGCGGACGGTCCGCATTGAATGGGTACGCGCTTTCCTCATCCGACAAGCTGCACGTTACCATGCCGCGCGCCTGCTTCACATGACACCATACAGATCGAGTCTGTTAAGCAGAAGGGGACGCCTGCAATCATCGCGGCGCAGGCGGCCAGCGTTTCGCTACGCTTACGGAGGCTGTGAGCATGGATTACCTTTACCTTGCCGGCCGCTTAACCTCCACCGATGCACCGCGATACGTCACCGTCGCATCGCTCGCAGCGTCTAGATCGAGCGGACGGCCAGCGGTCATCCATTTGACCCGCACCGTGCGGCTCGCCGGCATGGCCTTATATCCCTGCCCTTCACGAGCCCCGAGTGTCACCACCCCGGTCGTGTCGTCGTATGTCACCGGGATCCGGCTGTACGCGCCACCACGATACTGTTCACTGGTGCCGTCATCCTCGTACAACCCGAAGCTGCCGTTCGCGCCGGTATAGACCACCAGGGTCAGCGGTGCGTCCGGCTTCTGGTCGACATATTGCGTCGCCGGCCCCATCGGCACGATCGCGCCCGCCTTCACGAACAGCGGCATCCGCTCGAACGGCGCCGCCACCGTGACGGTCTGCCCGCCACGATAGACCTGCCCGGTGTGGAAATCATACCAGCTCGCCGTCTCTGCCGGCAGATACACCGCGCGCGACCGCGCCTTGTATTCGGTCACCGGCGCGACGAGGAAGCTGTCGCCGAACAGATATTCGTCGTTCACCTTCCGCGCCTGCACGTCGCTCGGATAGTCCATCACGAGTCCGCGCATGATGCTGCCGTCCTTGAACCAGGTGTCCGCCGCGACCGTGTAGATATACGGCATCAGGCGGTAGCGAAGCTGATCGTACCACACCATCGACTGCCGCATCGGCGAGCCTTCCGGCGAAATCTCGTAGATCTCGCGGTACGGCGCCTCTCCGTGGCTGCGGAACAGCGGGCTGAACGCACCGAACTGGAACCAGCGCAGGTTCAGTTCGCGCCATTCGTCGAGGTTGGCCGCAGTCGGCGTCTTGCTCGAATAGCGATCCTCCAGCGCGAATCCGCCGATATCGTGCGTCCAGTTCGGGATGCCCGACATCGAGATGTTGACGCCCGCCGAAATCTGGGCGCGCAGATCGTACCAGCGGCTGGCCACGTCGCCGGACCACACCGCGGCGCCCTCGCGCTGCAACCCGCCAAAGCCGGACCGCGTCAAAATGAACGGCCGTACGTCCGGCTTGTACTGCCGCCAGCCGTCATAGACCGCGCCAACATGCACCAGCGGATAGCTGTTGAAATACTGCGCGCCCGGCCCCGCCGCAGTCGGGCCCATCGTGGCGATCCGCTCGGGGATCGACAGGTTCGAATGGATGTCGGGCTCGCTCGCATCGAGCCACCACGCGTCGGTGCCGATCTTCGCCAGACTGTCCTTGATCTGCCGCCAGTAGATCGTCCGCGCTTCGGGCGCATAGGGATCGTAATCGGTGTTCGCGTAGCCCTTGCCGACCCAGTCCATGTTCTTGACGTCGAGATTGTTGCGATAAGTGTAACCCTTCGCCGCAAGCTCCTTGTAGTTCTCGGTCGTCGGATAGAATTTCGGCCAGACCGAGATCATGAAGCGCGCGTTCATGTCGTGGATCTTGTCGATCATCTTCTGCGGCTCTGGGAAGCGCGCCTTGTCGAACGCGTGGCTCCCCCACGCGTTTTCGGGCCAGTAGAACCAGTCCTGGACGATGTTATCGAGCGGAATCTTCAGGTCGCGGTATTTCTTGACGACGTCGACGACCTCGTCCTGCGTGTTGTACCGCTGGCGCGACTGCCAGAAGCCGTACGCCCATTTCGGCATCATCACGGCCTTGCCGGTAAGGCTGCGATAGCCCGCGACGACCTCGTCCATGTCCTTGCCCGGCACGTACCAATAATTGACCGACTTCGCGATATCGCTGGTGAACCACACCGAATGGCGATCGGGCGCCGCCAGCGGATTATTGTGGAGCAGCGCGATGTAGCCCGCGTTCGGCTCCCACTCGATCCGCACCGCGACGCGCTTGCCCTTGGTCATAGGCAGGCCGAAGTTCGCGTACCAGGGGTTCCAGTTCTGGCGCCAGCGGTTCAGCACCTCCTTGCCGTCCGCGAAAACCTTGAAGTAGCTCGAGCCGTAGAGCTGGAACTTGTGCACGCCGCTGACGTCGGGCGTCACGTCGCCGCTCCAGACGACCTTCTGCGTCTCGACCGCATTGCCCGCGGTGTTCTGGCCACCGGTCGCGGCGACCGTCTTTGCCTTCGCAGCGGCGGGCCACTTCGCCTGATCCTTGATATACTGGTAGTTGATCGACGCTTCCTGCTGCGTCACCGCCAGCCGATCGCCGAGATAATATTGCGCGGTAAAGCCCGGCTTGCCGCCGCTCATCACCTTCAGCCCGTCGGTACCGACCAGTGAATAGGGCTGCGGATTGCCGAAGCGGGTGATCCCGTCGTTATCCCACAACAGGCCGTAGTTGCGCGTCGAGACGACGAACGGGACGGCGATGTCCATGTTGTGCTGCGCGAGTTCGACGTCCTCGCCATTGTAGTCCATTTGCGCGTTCTGGTGCTGGCCGAGCCCGTACAGCCCCTCGTCCGTGCCCCGGTTGAATTGTTGCGAGGCAGTGACGAACGGCTTCCCATCCGCACTCGTCGCGGCGAACGCAGGCGCCGCCGCCTGATCGAGCACGACCTTACCGGCGGCATCGAGGAAGCGGACGCGACCGGTCCTGAGATCGACCTCGGCGGTGTCCCGCGAGGTCGCAACCAGCACGCGCTTGCCATGCTGCGTGACCGTATACTGACCCGCGATCGGCGGCGTCGGGACCATCAGGCTCGGCGCGGTCGTCACACGCGTCGGGCTGGCGACGACGTGGATGATCCCGTCGCCGTGCACCGTTACCTCGACCCAGCCCGCAGGACCGCTCGACGGCGCCACGCCGATCCCGCCCGTGATCTTCTCGAAGCCGCCCTTGGCGACCTGCGCTTGCGCGAGTGCCGGACTAAGTGCGCTGCCAGCCAGCAACAGGCCAAAACCGAAAGCCTTCATCATCGTCATCCTTTGATATCGCCGAGCTTCGCGCTCGTTATTTATAGCTGCCCATGGTCACCTTGAGGATGACCGGCGTGACGAGGTTGATGCCGTAATCGGTCTGGTCGCCGTTCCACACGCGGCTCATGACCCAATGCCCGTCGACCACGCGGCCTTCCTCGACGCGGAATACCGAACCGTTCTTGGGTCCACCCTTTGCGGTGCCGAAGTTCAGCCGGACATGATCGCCGACCACGAGGAACTCGTTGGGCGACAGATGCGCGACCGCGACGCCGCCGACTGCTTCCTTCGCCCAGACGGGAGGCTCGGACTTGATCCACGTCCAGCCCTTCTGCCCGAACTGCCACTCGCCATAGCTTGTGCCGATCGTCCAGTTGCCCATCGTCGTGGTCTGGCCCGCGCCATCGTCCGGCTTGGCCGCACCCCAGGTCGGATGCTCGAATGCGATCTTCGCCCAGTCGCTCCCCATCGTCGCCAGCGCGCCGTATTTCAGCCCGATCGCATCGAGCGTTTCGCCGTCGAGCACCTTCGCCCCGAGTGGGTAATTGAAATACCCGGTGTCATCCATCCCGAACGGCGCGTAGCCGATCGCGCCGCGGCCGAGCGCCGCCCAAAAGAATCGCGCAAATTCCTTTGCATTGCCGATCTCGGGGACCATCAGCGCGTTGTCGGGGCGCGCATAGGCGTCGAGGTACAGCGCGACGTGCGCGGCATCGCGGTCGTAGATGTCCGGCGCCTGGAAATCGAGCGCAGGCGCCGCCGCCTTCCAGATATCCAGCACGTCCTGCTGCGGCCCACCGCTTGCGACACCGGTCGGGTCGGGCACGTTCGACGGCCCGGCGAGCGACGCGTTGACGTACATCGGCAACGGCTTGATCGCCTTGCCCGCCGCCGCGATCTCATCGACGAAGCGCGCGGTGTGCCAAGTGTTGAACGCGCGATCCGCCTGCGCCCCGAACATCTGAGTCCAGCTGCCACCCGGCTGCTTCAGCGACTTGGCCAGCTCAGCGGGTACGGGTTTCGCGAATACGGCATTGGCCTGCGCGCCGTAATCGCGAGGCGAGCGATAGCTGCCGACCTCGTTCTCGGGTTGCACCATGATCACCGTGTTCTGCGGATCATGCGACTTGAGGTACTTCATCACCTCCACGAACGCGCGCTTGTCCGCCTCCAGCGTCGCGCGGAACATCGGCGAATGGACATAATGATCGGTGCCGTCCTTCAAGGTCATCCGCGGGAAGCGCTTGTTGTCGGCCTTGAACCAGTCGGGCGTGTAGCCCGGCGAGGTGTTCTTCCACGTCCCGAACCAGAGTAGCACGACCCGCTTGTCATGGACGCGCGCCTGATCGAGGAGTGTCTGGAGAAACGACAGGTCGAACTTGCCCTCGACCGGCTCGACCTGTTGCCAGGCGATCGGGATCTCGACGGTGTTCGCATGGATCCGGTCGAGCATCGGCCACACCTGCGGTAGCGCGGCGGCGTAGTTGCTGCTGTTGTTGACCTGCCCCGCCAACATCAGGAACGGTGCGCCGTCGATCATCAGGGCGTGCCGACCGTTCTTCGTCACCAGCCGCGGGATTTCGGTCGCGGTCTGCGCGGACGCGGGCGCGGCGCCGGCGATCATCGCGGACAGCGCGAGGCCGGCCAGCACGCTCTTCATACGAACCATCATCAATCTTTCTTCGCAAAAGCAGGGTCGCCGTAAACGATCCCTCGCCCGTCAGTGCCGATATACACCCGGCCATAGGTCTTCGGATCTCCGGAGATCACGCGGAAGCGCAGTCCCCATTGATGCCGCTCGTCGTTGATCCGCTGCCAACCAGCGCCGCCGTCGATCGACCGCCACACCGCCTGCAGGTCGTCCTTGCGCCCTATCGCGTAGACTGCAGGCCATTTGGCCCCCGGCGCCGCGTGACCGAGGCCGTAGAGATCGACCGCCAAGCTATCACTAGCTTTATCCCAGCTCTCGCCTGCATCGCTCGATCGATACAGATCGCTGCCGACCTTCAGCCACAGCGCGCCGGCCTCGCCCGGCACCGCCACCAGCGGGTTCTGCTGCTCGCGATTGATCGTCCGAACTGTGCTCAGATCAGCAGGCAGGCCGCGCCCGGCTACAACAGCGAAGCTCACGCCGCCGTCATCGCTCCGTAACACCGCGTGCCGCCCGATATCGACTGCGTATAATTTGCGCGCATCAACCTTGTCTGCAGTGACCCGCGTTTCAAAAGGCAGGCCTTTGGGCGCAGACCAGGTCCGCCCGCGGTCACGCGTCAGCAACGCCAGCCGCGTGCCGACGAGGAACGTCGAACCGTCCGCAGACACGACGATCTGCGCATCTCCTGTCTTCTCCGGTGGCAAGCGTCCGGCCACTGCGGCCTGCGCCACGCTCGGCGGCACGATCGGTTGCCAGCTGGTGCCGCCGTCGCTCGACCAGGCCAGCGTGACCGCCGCCTCGGGCGCATGCGTATTGCCGCTGCGCACGACGATCTGCGGCGCCATACCGGCATAATCGAGATTGTTGGTGTTCGTCAGATACGGATTCGTATGCACCTTCGCGGGGGACACGCTGAGATCATCGTGCCTAAACCCGCCAATGTCGCCGAAACCGGAGATCAACGGTGCGCCTTCCGTCGGGCTGGTCAGCGTGATGATCGCGGTCTGCTCGATCCCTGCTGTCCACGGCTTCCACACCATGGCCCCCCGCACACCGAACGCCTCGGTCGCATACATAGTCGCGCCGGTCACATAGGCCGCATGGTTCGCATCGAACGGATCGATCGCTAGCCCCGCGATCCAGTGGCCGAAATCCGCCTCGTCGCCCGCGAGCTTCAAGAACGGCGAAGCGGCAACGTCGCGCGTGCTGCGCTTGTGAAGTTCATTCCAGTGCGCGCCGGCGTCACTCGATCGCCATACCGTATCGATCGGCTTGAAGCGATCGACGGTACTCACTGCGATGACCCGCGGATCCTGTGCTGATACTGCAACGCCCATATAGCCGCCAACCGGCGCCGTCATACGCTTGTCGGGCGTCACATCGGCCCAGATCTCACGCGCGACATCGTACCGCCACACCGCGCCACGTGTGATTCCGCTCGGGCCGATCCCGTTCGCGTAGCTGATCGTTAGGACGCCGTCCGATCCCAGCACTGCCTTGACCGGCAGCATCGCCGCCTCGGGACCACCCGCTACCGCAACCCAGGTCGCGCCATCGTCGTCCGACCGGAACAGGTGGCGCGAACCCGGATCGGCGCTCGCCACGAACACCCGGCTGGGATGAGCCTTGTCGAACAGCACGAACGACAGACCGCCGTGGGTCGCCCGCGCAACCGTGGGCGTACCAAGCCCGGCTAGCGGAAACGCTGATACCTTTGCCCAGCGTGCACCACTGTCGACGCTCCGCCATAGTCCGTCATGCCGTGATCCGAACAAGAGGTGAGAGGTCCGGTTCGGATCGATTGCCAGTCGTTCGCCGAGCCCGCGTCCGTCCTCGTTACCGCCCATCCTGAACGGCACGGCCGTCGTTGTCCAAGTCGTTCCGCGATCACCCGACCGCAGGATCGCCGCCTCGCCACGCCACGACATTCCCGCAGCTAGATACACCACGTTCGGATCGAATGGATCGGCCGCGACGCTCTCAACGCCCATATAGCTGCTGAACGAGTTGCCGTCCTGCAACGGCACCCAGTGCGCCGCAACCGTGTCGAACCGGTAAGCCCCGCCCATGTCGGTTCGTAGATAAGCAAGTCCGCGTTCGGCTAAGCTAAATACTACTCCCGGCGCGAAGCCACCGCCGCTGACGGTAACATTCCGCCATAGATAACAAATACCGGCAGTTGTGCTTGGCTTCGTCTCAGCCGATGTAGGAACAACTGCCAGTCCAAGCGCAATCAGAACCTTTATGTACATGCCCACTTCAATACCTCCACACAGGCGTCCTTTTCGGATCGTCCTGCTGCGTTATGCCATAGACAGGCGCCTGACCGGTTCAGGTGGTCAATCCGACGCCGTCGATGACCAACGCAATTCCGATACTATTCCGAGCACCGACTGGTAGGCGGATCGCAAGTGAACCAGCAGAACGGGTAAAGGGCAGCGGAGACTTGCTCCGAGGCAACGTCACTCGCTGTACTTCGCCTCTTCCGACCCGGCTACCGCTCGCCAACGTCTTTAAATGAACAACGTCGTCTGCGGGCCACCCCATTACCAGCGCATTGAGCGTACCGTCGCGAGTAACGTAACGGACGTCCTCTGCCGTATAGGTTGAGTTCTGTCCCCCTTCCGAGAAAGCGCCGCTTCCGCCGATCACAGACCCTTCCCCAAAGACGCGCCAAGGGCGGGAGCCGTAGATCGCCTCTCCGTACTGGCTCATCCATGTTGCAATTTCTTCGACGATCCGCCGCTCCTTGTCGTCGATTGTGCCGTCGCCACGGAGGGGAACACTGAGCATAAGGTTGCCATTCTTGGAAACCACGTCACAAAGGGTATGAATTACCTTCGCAGACGTCTTATATCGATTATCACGGTAGTACTGCTCGCCGTAAAACCAGTTACCAAGACACGTTTCTGTTTGCCATGGGTATTGCTCGATATAGCTCTTCTGACCACGTTCGACGACATCGACCAGACCCATCCGTCGCTGGGGGGGCGTTTCTTTGGCGGTCACCACGCCCTCTAATTGTCCGTTGTTCCATTGCATGTTCTGATTGTAGAAATAGGCCGCCATGTCGAGCCCGGCCTGCTGTAGCGGTAAATCATGGTTGTCAAAGTAAAGCATATCTGGGCGGTACTTATCGATCAGCTCCCGACAACGCAGCACCCAGCGACGCACAAAGTCAGGATTTGGCGACACACCCTCGTTCCAAAGTCCATCCGTCGCCGCGTGCCAGGAATTCGCCTCGGCGATTGACGTAATGCCACTTGGCATCGCCATGCTTGCTCCAGTGTAGAGCTGTTGGGGATCGAGCCCCTCCCACCACGTACCGCGCCCGAGAGCCTTATTTAGTCGCGCCGCATCGTAGCGCTCTCCCTGCCGCGCGCCTTCAGAGTCGTAGCCGTAAGCAGGCTGATTCCAGTGCCACGCATGACCCGAATGGTTCGACACCGCGAAACGTAGCCCACGCTCTTGTGCAAGTTTCTTCCATGTTCCAACAATGTCTTTGCGTGGTCCTACTCTTGTTGAATTCCACGAGTGATGGGAAGAAGCGTAGCAATCCAAATTATCGTGATGATTGGCGATCGCCATGAAATATCGAGCTCCTGCCCGCTTATAAAGGTCTAGCAGCTCGGCCGGGTCCCACATCTCTGCTCGCCATCGGTTCTGGATTTCCATGAACCCGCTATCTGCCGGATGCCCGTAGTTTTTCAGATGATGTTCGTACGAGGGATGCCCCTGCAGGTACATGTCCCGTGCGTACCAGTCATCTCCTGCGGCCGGCACTGATGCTGCCCCCCAATGGGCCCAGATGCCGAACTTCGCGTCGCGGAACCAGTCGGGTGCGCTGTATCCTGCGGTCAACGACGGCCAATCAGCGGAAAAGCTCTGGGGAGGTGCGACCTTCACTGGTCTGATAGACGAAGATATCGAACCAGCGCGAGAAACCTTACTCAGGACCGGACTTGCTGCTCCAGCAAGTCCGGCGCCGATAATTGTCCGCCTCGTATGTTGCATGCTCATTCCTCCACGGTCGTAGCCTTATAGAAAGGCTATCGAGGACAATTCGTCCGGATCCACGTCAAGGGATCCGGACGATTTGCACGAAAGTCGCAGTCGGCTTCCTAGTAAGTCAGACGTGCAGTGACACTGATCCTTCGATCATTCAAAACCGACGACTGCGGCCGGCTCGGCAAGCCATAGTATGTGCGGTTCTCAGTATCTGTCAGGTTAGTCCCATCGACGGTGAGCGCGAAATGCGGCGCGACCGTGTAGGTAACGGATGCATCAAGCTGACCGCGCGCATCGTTAAAGATCGGCAGGTTGCCGCTGCCATTGCCTGCGGTGGTGTCAACGAACTTGCTGCGCCAGTTATAAGCTACACGGGCAGACAGTGCACCGCGGTCGTAAAAACCGATCAAGTTGTAGCTGTACTTCGACAGCTTCTCCAACGGCACTTGCAACTGGTTGCCCGATGTATCGCGTGCGCCGGGGCTTGGGGCCTTGCTGTCGACGAACGTAAAGTTTGCTTGCGTGCCGAAACCGGAAAGCCAACCCGGCAGAAAGTCGAAGAAGGTGTTGCCGCCCACTTCAAATCCCTTGATCGTGCCGTTGTCACCATTGAGAGGACGCGTGACCTGGTATGTGTAGGTGTTAGCACCGAACGTATAACTTTCCGGCGCGGTTATGTTCGCGATGAAGCCGTCGACCTTCTTGTAAAAGCCTGCACCGTAGAACAATGTGCTTTTTGAAACGTAGAACTCTAGGGACGCGTCAAGCTGGTTGGCGGTAAGCGGACGCAGATTGGCGTTGCCGGAGCTGGCAGTACGCTGACCGCCGGTCGCGACGTATTCGTTGATCGCGATGTTGGGGTTAAGCTGCGAGAAATCAGGGCGCGTCAGGCCTTTAGATGCTGCCAGACGCAGCTGTAGTCGGTCGGTAAAATGGAACGTCAGATTGAGGCTCGGCAAGAATTTTGTGTAATTGGAGTCCACGTTGACCGGAACGAAGGCAACCGGACCGTTGCCGAACACCGGAAGTCCCGTAGTAGTGTCGGTGCCGGTCTGAACCGCCGCCGAGCGGCTCTCAAAACCCGATGTCCCAACCTTGGTCTTCACCACGCGCAGACCGATATTACCGTCGATCGGCACGGCGAAGTCAGCCACGCCGAATTTGGCGACGCCGTAAGCGGTGTAGGTCTTCTCACTTTGCGTATTGCGATCGCTCGGAAGATAGCCAACACCGTTCAGCAACGCCTGCGTTTGTGACGCATCGACATAGGGCGCGAGCGCTGCACGCGTAGCATCGTAATCGAGTACCGTGTCTCGGCTAAAGAAGACTGCCCCGACAGGGACTCCCTGATACCCGCGATACACGCTGCCCGCGAATGGCCGCACCTCGTAGAGTTCAGACGCCAATGGGCGGGTCAAACCATAATAGGCATAGCCACTGCTGTCTGTGACCGCCGAGCGGTCGGTATACCGTACGCCACCGCTTATCGACTTCAGGAGACCTCCGTCGAACTTGTAAGTCAAGTCAAGCCGACCCGCTTTTTCCGTGCCGACGGAATGTTCGATATGATCAAGGTATCCGGCGCCTGAAGCGTAGTTCGCTGGATCAGTAGTGGAGCCGTTTCCGTTGGCCGCATTGCCGTCGGGAAATATCTGGAAGGACGGCACGACGCCCCGCCCCGTCGTTTCGTACAGCCGCTCAGCTGTCGAGCCGAGGATCACGATCGAGCGCGTTCCGTCCGTCACGCCTCGGACATATTGCACGTCGGCGTTTACGGTCAGTTGGTCAGTGGGATTCCATTTGGCGTTCAACGAATAGTCGCTGGTCACCGAATGACGCGTTTCGAGGCTCGTGTTGGCGTTGGTCGGTACGTCGACGAACGTTCCGCTCGTAAAGTTCCCATCCTTGTCGAACGTGAACGGCTTGGTAAAATCTGGGTTGATCGGGTTGTCGCCTGTATAAGCGAAGTAGCTGTAGTCTCCGTATTTGAACTTGAAGTCCGAACGGATATATTCGCCCGTCAGCAGCAGCCGCTCGGTCGGCTTCCACTGCATTGCGACATCGATCCCGAGACGACGGCGGTCACCAAGATACTCGCCAATACCCACGCCGTGCGACAGATAGGTCGGCGTGCCGGTACGCCCGAGTCCCGCTGCTGTGGCGACATCGCCAGGACTGTTGGGCAGACCGGTGGTCGCATTGACCGACTCGTTCAGCAGATAAAAGGGCTGGCTCGAAATCTGGTCCTGGCGAAACGCAGTTTGCTGATAGGCGAGGTCAACAAGCAAGCCGAACTCGCCGACCCCGGTCTGCCAGCGGTCGGAAAGCAGCAAATTCGCCTGCGGCTTAGTAGTGCTGTACAAGTCGTAATAGTTCGAGCTGGCACTGACCGACGCCTTGAACCCGTCAAAATCGAACGGCTTGCGCGTGCGCAAGTTGATGAGACCGCCCAGTCCGCCTTCGATCTGCTCTGCAGACGGGTTCTTGTACACGTCAACGCCGGCAAGCAGTTCCGACGGCACGTCCTCCAAGCTCAGGTTGCGACCACCATTGGCAGTAAAAACGTCACGCCCGTTGATTTCGGTGCGAACCTGGCTGAGACCGCGGATCGCGACTTGGCTGCCTTCGCCGAAACTGCGCTGGATCTGGACACCGGTTATACGCTGTAGCGCTTCAGCCACGTTACGATCTGGAAGCTTTCCAATGTCTTCAGCGACGATCGAGTCTACGATCTGGTCCGAATTGCGCTTGATAGCCTGTGCACTCGAGAGACTGGCGCGGACGCCGGTCACAACGATGTCGTCTCCTAAAGGAGCGCTACCATTTCCTTGCGAATTAACGGCGCCCTGATCACCGCTCGGCGATACCGTTCCGCTCTGCTCCGACGCAGCCTGTTCAGGTGCCGTCTGTGCGACGGCGGGCATCGCCCAGCTAACCAGCAGCGCCCCTACCGAAGCACCGGTCTGCAAAAACATGCGCGCAACGCGACGCATTTCAACTCGATCGGTCATGGTCTCTTCCTCTCCACCCTGACGGCCCCTGAACGGAGCGCTGAGGAGGAATATATCCAATTATCGTACTTATGATATATAAAAAATGATTTCACGAGTAAATCGCTTCGCGGGCTTTGTTATCCATGCTCGTGATCGTAGAAGTTGCGGAAATGACACGGGTTGGGACCGATGACGACGAAATCGCGATATCAGGCGCCGGCGCTGACGAAGGGGCTTGAGATACTCGAGTTGTTAGCGGCCGCGACGGAGCCGTTAAGCATGTCGGATATCTCCACAGCGCTTGCCCGGTCAGTCAGCGAGATCTTCCGGATGCTGCAAGTTTTGGAAGAGCATCGCTACATCGCTCGCGGGGACGACGGCTATCGACTTACCAACCGGCTGTTCGCACTTGGAATGGGCCAGCCCCCGGTTCGCAATCTCGTAGCGATCGCGCTTCCAGTAATGGGTGAAGTTGCTCGTGAAACCGGCCAAAGCTGCCACATGGCGGTCGCCTCTGGCGCCGAAATGGTCGTGATTCTCGGTGTCGAGGCACCTAGTTTATCAGGGTTCGCAATCAGGGTGGGATATCGCCGGCCACTTCATTGGTCGGCGTCGGGACGCGTTTTGTTGGCGTTCCAGTCATCGGACGCACGCGACGCGATGCTCGAAGACGTCCGGCAGACTGGCGCGGATATCGACCTGACCGCTTTGACGGCAGAACTGGACGCGATCACGGCAGCGGGGCTAAATACCACTCCGAGTCCGGTTCTCACCGGCATTACCGACGTATCAGTCCCCATCCTCGCAATGGGTTCCGCACGGGCAGCTTTGACCGTGCCATTCGTCGATGGCCCGGGTGCCCGCGTGACGCTGGTCGCGTTGCAGACGGTCTTGCACCGAGCGGCTGCAACGATCTCGAAGCAACTGGCACCCGACATCCGCAAAGGTGCCACTCACACCATTTGCGGCCAAAATGCCACCGACTATTGATCGTGTCGCACGTTGGATTGCGGCCGCCCCCTAACGTCGCGATGTGACCAACTCCCTCACAGATTTAACGGTTTAGGATCCCATGAGAAATCTACTCTATGCCGTAGCGATGTTCCTGCCATTGGCGGCCGCAGCCGACCAATACCAGAGTTCGCCGGAGCGGCGGGTCGTGGTCGAGAAGGACTGGGGCCCCTGGTTAGGGCCGTTCCGGACAAAGCTGGTGCCGAGCTTGATGCAAGACTTCGGCGAACGGTATGTATACAAACCTGCAAACGCACGGCTACCACCGCCGCTGATGTCCAAGGGGCGCGTAGTTTTCCTGGGAGACTCGATAACGGATCGCTGGAATCTTGCTACAAGCTTTCCGGGACAACCTTACGTCAATCGCGGTATTGGCAGCCAAGTAACTGCGCAAATGCTTCTGAGGTTCCATCAGGACGTGGTTGCATTGCATCCTTCAGCTGTCGTCATACTTGCCGGGATCAACGACGTGCAAGGTTTCCTTCAACGTGAGACCCCGAAGCAAATCGAAGATAACTGGGAAGCAATGGCGGACCTAGCCGATGCCCACGGGATAGCGGTCGTCTTCGGATCTTTGTTGCCGGTCAATAACTATACCGAGTCAGCACGTGACGTCGTTAGAGAAAGGAAACCAGAAGAAATACGTTCACTCAACGCGTGGCTGCGAAATTTCTGCAAAATGCGAGGCTATGGCTATGCAGATTATTACGCCCAGCTGGTCGATCAACATGGGCTGCTCCGCCACGACTATACGACGGATGGCGTTCATCCGCTCGATAACGCCTACATGCGCATGGCTCCGGTTGCGACACGCGCCATCGACGCAGCACTAAGTCATTTAAACGAACGCAAACGCTAGACAGGCTAAAGCGTGGTCGTACGTCAACAAGGATCATTAGCGTATGTGGCATTGCCTTTTCCTCGACCTTCACGATGATGCCGATCTTATCGAGGCGTATCGCGATCGCCACCGCGCGGTGCCTCCGGCCGTGCTCGCCTCGATCCGAGCGGCGGGTATCGAGGCGATGGACATCTATCAGCGCGATGACCGGCTGGTGATGATGATGCGGACCAGTCCCGACTTTGACCCCAATGCAAAGGCCGCAGCCGACGCGTCTGATCCCGCCGTGGTCGCGTGGGAAGCCGCGATGTCGCGCCTCCAGCGTCCGTTGCCGAGCGCGCAGCCCGGCGAGAAATGGCTGCACGCCGAACGCATCTTCGCGCTCGACGAGCAGGGCTGACCGGTCAGGTCAGCGTACGGTCGAGATGCGTGTAGCCGCCATCGGGGATAATCCACTGCCCGGTCGTGTGTGACGACCGCGCAGAGAGCAAAAACACCACCGTATCGGCAATCTCGCGATCGGTCGTCAGCCGACGACCGAGCGGGATGTTGCCCGCGATCTCGTCGAGCTTGGCCTGCGGATCGTCGAACGTGTCGATCCACGTGCGGTAGAGCGGTGTCATCACCTCGGCAGGGAGCACCGCGTTGACGCGGACGCCGTCGCCGACCAGCGCCGCCGCCCATTCGCGGGTCAGGCCAAGCTGGGCGGCCTTGGCGGCGACATAGCCGCTGGTCTGGCCCTGCCCGGTCAGCGCGGTCTTCGACGAGATGTTGACGATCGCGCCGCGGCTGGCCTTCAGATGTGGCAGGCAATGGTGCGCCATGCCGTAATAGTGGCCGACATTGGCGACCAGCGACGCGAGGAAGGCCGCCGTTCCCGCTTCCAGCCCGATCCCGTCATTGGCGCCCGCATTGTTGACCAAGCCATGGATGCCGTGCCCCGCCGCGACGATCTGCACGACTGCCGAGGCGCAGGCGACATCGTCGGTCATCTCTGTACGGATGAACATCGTTGCGGGCTGAAGCGCACGGATATTCGCCTCGAACGCAGGGTCGAGCGCGCTGCGCCCAAGGATCGCGGGGATCGCGCCCTCCTCCGCGAGCAGCGTCGAGATCGCGCCGCCGATCCCGGCGCCACCGCCGGTGACGATCACCAGTTTACCGTCGAGTCCCAGCTTCATGATAGTCCATCCTCGATAGGTGTCAGGCGGTATACGCGCGCCGCCGTGCCGCCAAAGATCGCGTCGCGATGCCCAGGGCAGGCGCGCGCGACGAAGGTTTCGATCAGGTCAACCACAGCCGCATGCTCGGCGGCAAGGAGGCACACAGGCCAGTCGGATCCGAAGATCAGCCGGTCCGGTCCGAAGCAGGCGAGCAAATGGTCGAGATACCCCGCGATGTCGGTTGGCGACCAGGTGGCGTGATCGGCCTCGGTCACCAGCCCCGACAGTTTGCAGGTGACGCCTGGAAAGGCGGCGATGGCTGCGATTGTCCGGGCCCAAGGGCCCCATTCGCCACCCGCGATGTCGGGCTTGCCGCCATGATCAAGCACCAGCGACCCCGCCCCGGCCGCTTCGAGCATGTCGGGAACGCAGGCTAGCTGTGCCGGCCCGCGGACGAGTATGTCATAGGCGAGGCCGCGCGCCAGGATCGTCCGCACGCCGCGCAGGACATCCTCGCGCAGCAGATAGCGCGGATCAGGTTCGTCCTGCGCGATGTGCCGCATGCCCACAAGCGAGCGCGATGCGTGACGGTCGAGCTGGGCTGCGACGTCGGTCGCGGTCAGGTCGATCCAGCCCACGACACCCATGATCCACGAGTTTGCCTCGGCAAGCGCGAGAAGCCAGTAGGTCTCCGCCGCGCTGTGGCAGGCCTGCACCGCGATGCAGCCGTCGAACGCGGCGGCCTCCAGCGCGGGCCGGACGTCGACCGGCAGCCGGTCACGCGCGAGCATACTAGCAGGCTGGATCCAGTCATACTCCGCCGCGCGATAACGCCAGAAATGCTGGTGCGCATCGATCCTCTTCACCATCGGGCTTTTGCATCCCTTCACATGTTGCTCACCTGTGACATGATTTTTTATATATGCAAACCTCTCTCAAGGCCTATGATGCCGGCAATCGCACCAGAGGCGACGAAGAGAGGATGTCATGGCACACGCTGCGAAGGGCTCGAGCCACATGGCCGACATAGCTGACACCGCGACGAGCACCGGGCGTTTCATCCGGCCGGGATTTCGGACAGGCTTCATCCTCGTCACCAGCCTGTTCTTCCTTTGGGCGCTTGCCAACAATTTCAACGACATACTGATTCGCCAGTTCCAAAAGGCCCTCGATCTGAATCGTGCGCAAGCGGGCCTGATCCAGTTCGTCTTTTATGTCGGCTATTTCGTGATGGCGCTGCCTGCGGGTCTGGTCATGCGCCGCTTCGGGTATCGTGCAGGCATATTGACCGGACTGGCGCTGTACGCGATCGGCGCTTTGCTGTTCTGGCCCGCCGCCGAAGTCCGCGAATATGCCGCATTTCTCGGCGCGCTGTTCGTGCTGGCATCGGGTGCTGCCTTCCTGGAAACCGCCGCCAATCCCTATATCGTCGCGTTCGGCGACCCGGCGCGTGCCTCGCAGCGTCTGAACCTCGCCCAGGCGTTCAACGGCTTCGGCGCGGTGCTTGCCCCGACGATCGGCGGTCTGTTCATCTTCTCAGGCGTCGAGCATGACGCGGCGACGCTGACGACGATGCCGCAGGCGCAGCTGG
>Ga0308164_10001268_pt1 | contig 30571 bp, 21 predicted proteins | sample PhyTR2_FD_201031 | JGI IMG/M metagenome (GOLD analysis project Ga0308164, IMG submission 201031) | Phyllosphere microbial communities from UC Gill Tract Community Farm, Albany, California, United States - DLSLT.R2 | ecosystem: Host-associated > Plants > Phyllosphere > Unclassified | place: USA... | reverse complement strand
ATGATTATCAAGCTCTCCTTCGAGCATTGACTCCAACAGATGCTTTAACATTGGGGCGAAAACACCATCGGTGCCACCCATCTTTTTGCCTTGATAAAGGCCTTCCATTGCCTCATTTTTGAAGCGCCCAAAATCAAATGGTTCTTTACTTTTCATTGTGTCCTAAGTGGTACTAAATTACTTATTGTAACTCTATATTCTAGAGTTGACACAGTTCACTTTACAGTCTCGTTTAACAAAGAAGGATTTTGGTAATATTTCTTGCTCAAATTTTCCTGCCAAACTTTCCGCATTAGTTATCCAAGTATTTACATACATTTTGAGCGGAAGATCAGGAATTGGTGTGGGAGTCCATATTTTTCTGAATTGAAAGTCTTGATTTTCTAAGGTTTTCCAACTATCTATGCATGCAAGTACATCATCAGGTATATCTTTTAAGTTATGCAAAAAGCGAACAATAGTCTTGGGCAAAGATGAAGATTCTATAACTATAGGTCTGTCCTTTTTATATTTCAAAAAGGAATATATAAACTCAGATCTTTTAAGATCCTCTTCTGCTATAAATTCTGTTTTCATTATTTTTATCTTATAATTCTAATTTATTTCATTTTTATTAAACAACTAAAGGTTCAACTACGTTTCCAAACCAACTTTGTAATGTGTTAATAGCAGTTGCCGATAATTCTTGAGTAAATAATAATGTAAGGCGTTTTTTAGGTCGGGAACATGCGACATAAAATAAATTTCGGTTTCTTTCGAAGGAGTCTTGTCTGCCATTGGGTATACCATCAGTTACCCATTCTAGCATTTGATTCCAGTTATAATTGTTCCAACCTCTTCCGAACACTACAAGAACATTTTCAAATTCTGCACCTTTCACACCATGTTTTGTTGAAAACAAAGTCTTATCATCAATATATTGCACCACATTCATAAGTTCTAAATACGGAATACTTCTGATATTTTTAATCTTTCCTGCAAATGCAGTATCTTCTTCCGATTGCTGTTCTATAGGGTTCTGATTTATTTCAAAAAAACGTTTTTCTTTTTCTTCTACTTTTTTTGATATTCTGGGTCTTTTAGTTTCTTTTAAAACGTCTATCACATCGCCTATTGATCCGTTATTGCGAGCTTCAATTAATCGGTTCATATCAGAATGCCAAGCTTCTTTATCAGCATGCTTTTTAATACGAGGTGCATTCATATTAAAAGCATTAAGCATTTCCCCGTATTTTTTATTTTGAAAAGCTACTGACCCGGGTTCAACTACGTCAGATAAAAATGAAATATAATCATCATTTTTTTTCAAATAATCATCTGTATCACTAAATACCTGAGATATGTTTTGATAGTTCTGTTCTGATGCCAAAACACTATTTGTAAGCATTAATATTTTTGTTGTGTCTGCAGCAATATTCCAACCTTTTTCTTGTAACTGAGTAATTGTCTTTAATAGGTAATCATGTGCTATTTTTTCTGGTAAATCATCTTTCCAATGGTTGCCTGTTCTTCTTTCGCCAGTATAATTGTTGGAATGATATATTAGAATTTCACCTGTTGAATTAGGATCGTATTCGTGTTGTTCTAACTCTGGTCTTATTTTATTTAATGATTTAACAATCAATTTGTCCGACCTAAAATTGGCTTGTTTACCTATAACTTCAAGCTTTCCTTTTGTTGCAGTAATTAGACCACATGAATTGCTACCATAAATCTTTTGCCAGTGGTCTCCAAAAAAGCCAATTAGAGGCCCTTCTCCCGTTTCAATAAAATTTCTAACAATTGCATTCGCAAGGTTTATGTTAGTGTCTTGGTATTCATCTAAAAAAATTACAGGAAATTTATTAGTAAGTATTTTTTGAAATTTTTTGTCATCAATGAAATGTGTCAAAAGTTTTATAACATCATCGTGATGTAAGAATATTTCATCTGCAGTTATTTTCGGGTATCCCAAGTTGTATATTACTGTTTGTCGGGTAATGCCCCCTGCCTCTTCAATTCTTTCTTTCCATCGATCGGTGAGATTTGGAATTTGCTGACGCATTGCTTTTTGGAAATCTTTAATCACATACCAGCCAAAAGCATGGATTGTTTCAGCAAAGATACTGGGGTTGTTATCTGTGCGTGATTGTATTTCTTCTTTTGCAACGTTTGTATAAGTAATACATGCTATTTTTTTATTGAAGCGTAGGAAACTATCACTATTATTCATAATTTCATGCTTTAAAGCTTTAATTAAAGTGTAGGTTTTCCCTGCCCCTGCACCAGCTTCTACTAAGAAATTTTTATTTGCCGTTAAAGCGGCAAAAACTTGTTCAATACACTCAATTGAAGCCTTTTCAGCCGGGTTAATGTTTTCTACTTGTGTCATTTCGCTTCTTCGATTACATTAGCTACTATTTCTTGTACGTCCGGAGCGGGTGTGTTAGGGTGCTGTGCTAACCATTGCAATCCTTCAATAAGATAATGAGGAACATTCCAGTCTGTAACTTCTAAGGCATATTTTAATGCAAAATTTGTCTTTTTATCGTCGGTTGGAGCATTTTCATAAGCATTGAGTGCTAATTCAAGATCATTGTCGCCTGTTAATGCACACAAAACAGGATTGGCTAACATGAAAGCATCTTCATAACTTCTTGCACAACAGCCTTTGCCTGGTTCAGGGACTTGATATGCAATTCTTCGAAAACCATCAACTTTTTGTTCTGGAGTTTTTGTAATAAAGTCGGCCAGAGAAATATATCCTAAAGATTCTTTAGCAAACCAGTTTTTAATACCTGAATTACTGCTATGCGTTGACCCGTCTACCGTATGAGAAGGATAGGTTGTTTTACTTTTCCCTTTGTCATTCACTTTAAAAGTTAGTTTTACAGAATCTAAATCGGTTATCACGACCGTTCTTAGTTCTAGAAAGTCAAGAAACTTGTAAAAATGATGTGCATAGGCACCACCTACTTCAATTACGGATATATATTGCGGGCTAAGTTTAGGTATATCATTTTCTATTGTATCTATTTTTTCAATAATGACCGGCATTAGAATACGTTCCGTAGGCCCCTCAATTAAAATTGCCTTGTCAGCAAAGTATAAATCACACTTTGTAAGTGTAAGATATTTATGCAAGAATTCTTTATCTGTTTGCAATTCAGGACTAACAAATTCTTTTCTTAAGTCCTTTATTCTGGTTTCTCTTTGTTCGTTTTTAGAAGTCAAAAAATAGCGTACGGCATCAAATTTAGCTTCATTTGCAATATGAGTGGAATGGGTAGTTACTACAAATTGCACAGGCCAGGGAATGCTATTGTTCAAGGTTTTTGAAAATTCATCTGCGATCTCATTGAGTTGTTTTATAAAAACCTGTTGCATTTGAGGATGTAGATGTGCCTCAGGTTCTTCAATAAAAATTATATAAAGGCTATTTGCAGCTGGTCTACTTTGCCAATCCCTAAAAAACTCAAATAATTGGAAAAGAATGTAAATTAGATTTCGGGATCCTAATCCGTTATATGTTTCAGGAAGAAACAATCCGTTACCTTGATCATACCTTATTTTAGTATGACTGTCTAATATATTAGCTACATCTAATGTTGTTTCAGTACTAATTTTGGGGTCTACTAGCCCTTGATAGCCAAACATTTCAAAAGTAGGCAGTAATTTGTTAAGTTTTACATTAAACTCAGTGTCTACTGTTTGTTGGATCTCTTTGACAACGGTTTGTAAAGCTTCTGACTTTTCTTTCATATCTGCCGGAGCAGTATTAGCATTTGCCGTTTTGAATAATTTAGATAAAACTTTTCCTAAGACATCTTTTTCTGTATGTGTGATATCATCTAGTCCACGTTGAGCATTTATAAATCCGGCACCTAATAACTGCCTAAATTTTGAATATTCCATCGATGCTAAATTGGTATCATCGTTTGGATCTTGTGCAAAAACTTTTACTTCATGAAATTGCGGTATTTTCTCTCTCAGATTCTTTAAAAATTCAGATATACTTTCTGGGCTATCATCTGGAACACCATTAAAAATAGCCTCTATTTTACCATCTTGTAATTGATATTTTATAATAATTACAACAGTTGTAGAGTCTGGATTTAAATCGATGATAAAATCACCGAGCAAACCCAAATCAGCAGTATCAGGATTATATTCAATAGTAAACTTAATTTCTATAATTGGAAGTACTTTTCTTATCTCATCATGCTCTTCTTTTTTTAAATGAAGAATCAATGCTTCTTTGAATTTTTCTACTGATGATATATTGAAATCGTATAAGCTAAAAGAAGGAGTTTTATCAGACAGAAGTCGTCTAAAAATTTCTGTTAAAGATGTCTTCCCGGAATTATTTCTTCCGACAATTACTGTCGATTTTTCTTCAAGTGAAAGCTCAATGTCTTTTAAAAGTCTGAAATTTTTTATTTCAATTTTTTTTATTTTCATCTTTATAATTTTTTATAATTAATACCCAATCACATTTATTTCACTTCTTCCACTTTGCTGCTTACTCACCTTAATCTGCACAGGAATCCTCTCAGTCATTTCCTGCACGTGGGAGATGACGCCCACTTTTCGACCCTGATTGTGCAGCCTTTCCAAAGCATCCACGGCGATATTGAGCGTGGTAGGATCTAACGAACCAAAGCCTTCGTCGATAAATAAAGATTCCACTTTCATGCGGCTGGATGATAAAGAGGCGAGGCCTAAGGCCAATGCAAGCGATACCAAAAATGACTCGCCACCTGAAAGAGAATAAACCGTGCGCACTTCATCGCCCATATCCTGATCTACAACCTGTAGGCCAAGGGATGTTGGAATGCGCTCAATTTTATATCGACTGGTAAGTGCTTGCAAGTGGATGTTTGCATATCCCAACAAAACATCAAGAGTATATTCTTGTGCTATCTGACGGAATTTTTTACCATCGGCAGAACCGATAATTTCGTTTAGTTTGCTCCAGTTTTCAGTAATGGCGGCTTGGATCGTTATGCTTTTCAATAGGTCACCGATTCTGTTTTTATTGGCTTCGTCTTGTTGCAGGCGGAAACTGTTTTCTCCTTTTTGATGTTTTTTTTGTTCTACTTGTGTTTTGGCAACGGCGTTGAGGGCCAAGAGTTCTTCAAGCGGTTGATGATCAGTCGCAGCATTTTGCAAATGGCTGTCCATCGCTTGTTTTCGTTCGCTTAAAATTGTGGCCGCTTTATTTACTTCTTCTTCAATGGTTTGCAATCCCACTCGCTCTGTATGGATCCAATCATTGCTTAAAGCCAACAACTCCTGAAGTGCTGCAATGCTTAGTGATTGATTGTTCTTTTGGTTGTAATCGTAAAGCCAATCCTGCATTTTTTGTACTGCCTTCTGGGCTTCAGTCTCCAAAGAGGTCAATGTAGCGGTCAATTCTTCTTTTTGGGTATGCGCTTTCGTACTATCAATATTTAGTTGTTGCTGGTCTGTTTTAAGTCGTTCAAATTGTTGTTGCGCTTCATCAATGGCATGTTTAAGCAAGTTTTCAGTTACTGCTACAGGTTGTCCGTCAAATATGGCTTTACGTTGGTCAACAAGGTTTAGATAGAATTTATGTTGCGCCAAGTAAGCTTCGGTTTTTTTGTCCGCTTCTACAGCAAGGTTTTTGGCTTGGATTTTCAATTCATTTAATGTGGCATCAAGTGCTGCTTGCTGACGCGTATATTGCTCTAGTCTTTCATTATTTTCTTTCCAGTTGCGGGCAAAACTCTCAATACGTTCAACAAAAGCTGGTGGGGCAGTTTTCCAATTTGCCATCCAGTCTGAAGTGGTAAAGTAAGGTGAAAGCAACTCTGCTACACTATTAAGGTCGATACTCGCGTTAGCTTGCTCTTTTATTTTACTACTTTGTTGCTCTTTATAAACAGCTAGCCTGTTTTGAATATCCTTTACTTGGTTGGCAAGCTTGTCTGTATGATCCTTTAGCTGCTCTATCTCTAATTTGGCTGCCTCGAGTTGTTGCTTTTTGTCATTATGTGCTATTATTTGAGCTAATATTTCGGATTGTATAGTCTTTAGAGTTTGTAAATTTTCTTCGAGCCATTGTGTTTTTTTTTGATCTGCTATAGCACAGCTTTTTTTGGCACTATTGAACTGATCCCAAGCTTTCTTTTTATCGGCCAATGCCAATTGCTTTGCTGCAACAGCTTCGCATTGGTCTTTAATTATTTGTTTTAATGTACTGCACTCTTTGACTAAAGTATCATGTTGGCTATGGCAAAGCAGATAATTTTGCTCTTTTTCTTGATAGGATTTTTCTAGTTTGGCCAACACGTTTTCCAATTGCGGATTTTGAGCTACGTAGGGATGTTGGGTGCTACCACAAACAGGGCAAGGCTCGTCGTTAATTAAAGTACCCCTAAGTGTTTCTACATTTTCGGCCGATGCCAAACGAGCTTGCTGTAGCATTTGGTAGGCTGTATCTTTCTGCAACTTTATAAGTGGCAGCTGTTGGGTCAAGGTAGCTAATGCTTCTTGTTTAGATTGATCATCAGCTACATCTTGTCGTTGCTTCCTGCTTAGGCTTTCTAATTCTGTATACGCATGATAAAACAGCTGCCAATGCGCCTGTGCTTTGATCGCGTTTTCTATTTGCTGCTCATTTTCGGTTTTGGCTAGGCTTAACTCTTCGATAGGGACTAATAGCAGTTCCTTCGCTTTGGATTCATAACTTTTCTTTAGATTTTCCAAACCTGCTAACCGCTGATTCCAATTATTTTCAACGGTTGACTTCTGATCTTCGTCTGTTTTAATCTTGTTCTGTAATTGAATTAGATCTAAGCCAGAAGACTGCAAGGTGTCTAAAAATTTTTGTGCATCCTGGAGTTTAGACAGTATCAGGTCTTTATTTTCGGCAATTGCACTGCGGTGTATGTTTTCTGTCTTCCAGTCGGTAATGGCTTTAATGTCTGTTCCAAGATTTTTATGTTCTTCTTGCTTAGTCGTTAGTGCTGTAAGATGTTTACTATTTATTATAGAAGCCTTTTCGGCTTCTTCTTTAAGTAGGACAACCTGTTCTTTTTTTTCGCCTATTAGCGTATCCAACTTTTTCGCCTGTTCCAGTAGTGGCAGGGCATTGCTTAGGGTTTTGTTTTTTGCTGTAAGACTACTTTCTGCTGATTTGAGTTTGGTTTCTACATCTTCTTTTTGAGCGAGTAGCTTGGTGATGGTTGCTTTTAGAGCTATAAAAACAGTTGTTTTGGCAGTGTGCTGTTCTTGTGCGTGTTTTAAGGCATCTGCCCAGCTTCTGGTTTGCTGGGCCTGTTCGGTCATCAGCAATTTTTGCTGACGTGGCAACGCCAATGCCTCCGCTTCTGTGGCTACCTGTAACGAACTATAAGCTGCATCTTGCGCAATTTGAAACTTTGCAAGTTGTTCTTGCCAGCCAATTGCCGCATTTATTCTCTCGATGTCTTTTTCTAGATTGATGATCTGCGTTGTTAAAATCTCCTGATCATCTGATAAGGCTTTTAATTCTTCCGCTGTAAGGGTAACTATGCCTTCTTTTTTTAGCTCGAGCTCACGAAGCTGCTGTTCTTCCAGCTTATATTTTTCATAAATCTTTTTAGAGATTTCAGAATAGATATGCGTTCCGGTAAGTTTTTCGAGCAAAGAAGATTTTTCGTCTCTATTGGCTTTCATAAAAGCCGTAAAGTCACCTTGAGCCAATAATACCGATCTGGTAAATTGCTCGAAGTTTAAGCCTACAAGTCGTGCAACCTCCTGTAAGGTTTCCTGCTTTTTGCCAGGGATATCAATATTAAGTGTGATATTTTTTAAGATGATGGAATCTGATTGCATGTTGCCTTCAGGCTTGTTTTTTGCCCGGCGCACACTCCAAGTTGCACGGTAGTATTGTCCATCTATACCCTTGAAATCGACCTCAGCAAACCCATCAGCAGTGCCGTCGCGTAGGATACTGCGTACATCTCCCTGGCTAAGCGTGCTGCCTTGCACATCTTTAATTTCTATCCCGGTTTCTTTTGCTTGCAGGTATCGAGGCGTTTTGCCATATAATGCTAAGCAAAGAGCATCTAATATGGTGGATTTTCCTGCGCCGGTAGCTCCGGTAATGGCAAATATTCCTGCCGAGCATAGCGGTTCGGCAGTAAAGTCTATTTCAGTAATTCCTTCTAATGAAGCCAAATTTTTGATGCGTATCGCTAGTATCTTCATTTTATCCGGCTATTTGGTTAACTTCCTTCGCTACTTCTCGGAAAAGGTGTAGGATTTCCGTTGGTACATCGCTATTGTATCTGGATTGGTATACTTTGCCAAATACGTCGATAGGCTGTAGTTCGTTCAGTTTTTCGGGTGTAATAAACTCTGGTGCTTCTTGAGTGGAAGCAGGATATTTCCCATCAATTTTGGCAAGCCTTACATTTTTGCCTATTAGTGCGGTTTCTACTTTATGACGTAAGGCGGGCTCGGGTCCTTCCAGCAATACTCTGACCTCGAGGTATGGGGGTGTTTCTAGAGATGAATTCTTCTTAGGTAATTGTTCCAAAAGGGCTATCACTTCATGCAATGGCTGATGGCTTAGTGGAATTCTTTGAAGCGGTACAAATAGCGGTATTTCTATAGCTTTGAGGTTACTTATTTTCTGATTGATTTCGAAGACGATGACCTGATGCTTGTAATTAAGTTCTGAAAAGGACATAGGTAATGGGCTACCCGAATAGCGGATATATTCTTTGTTCCCAATTTTCTGCGCTTTATGTATGTGTCCTAAGGCAACATATTTAATCTCTTCATTAAAAACAGTGGCAGGAATACATTCTACGCCGCCCATTATCACTCTTTCGGTTTTGTCCAACTCTGTTATTTCGGCATGATGGATATGCAGGTGTCCCATGGCGATGATGGCTTGCCCTTCTTGCTTTTTCTGCTGTGCATGTCTGAAGGCTTCTTTGTATAATGCAGCGACACCTTCTGTGTAAGGGTTTGCGCAATCAGCTATAGTTGGGTAATCGCCCATACGAAGGAACGGTACAGCAAGGCACCATATTTTGATCGTCCCAGATTTATCATGTATTGGGACAAGTAGTTTTTCATAATCGATGTTACCTTCTCCATCTTTTTCAACCAATCCTATGATGTGTACATTTGAAGATTCTAGTAATGGTTTTGGTGCTTCCAGCCGAGAAGCGGAATCATGATTTCCAGCAGTGATGATAATTTGGAGATCTGGATTTGTCCTAGAAGCTTGAATTAAAAATGTGTAGAACATTCTTATTGACGTAGCAGAAGGATTAGAAATATCGAAGACATCGCCGCTTATAAGTAAAACATCTATTTGCTCTGTTCGCAATATTTGTACTAACCAGTTCAAAAACTGTTGATGTTCATCGGTACGGTCATATTCGTGGAATAACTGACCTATATGCCAATCTGCAGTATGGAGTACATTCATTTTTTGCTACTATAAATATTTGGTGTGCAGCTATGAGTCTTTTTCAATTGATGTGCCATATTCATTTACAAAAGTTAAATGTGTTATTACAATTAAAAATCTTTGACCGTTGTTAATTCCTAAAAGTAAGATTGGAAAATGGTTATCATTTACGGGAAGCCGTAAATAGACAAAATTTATTATATATGTATTGCGTTTTGAGGTTTGTCCTATATTAAAGTGTTTCAAGTAGCAATTGTTGGATAGGTATCCGTTTCGCTTTTATATTTTAAATATTTTTAATAGTAATAGCGTCTTAAAAGAAAATTAATCGAAAGGTTGAATTCTTACCTCAGGATGTATCATTATCGAATGAATATTATTCACTTGAAGACATACAACGTGACAAATCCAGTAATAGTAAAATGGGAACCACTTGAAAATCTTCCCATTTATGCAGAGTATTTATGCACCGCAGTTGATTCCGTATTTAATCTTGTGTCTTATGATTGGGTAAAAGGTCGTTACGAAATTTTTTTTGATAAACAAAAAGTGTATAGGAAGCAAGTTCGAAACTTATAACTAGGAATATGAAAAAAAAACTACTGCTTGTCGAATTTGGAATAACCAACATCCACTTATGAATCAGCAAAGACATTCAGCTCAGAAAGCAGTAACTATCTTGCTAGAATGACGATATAGGAAACTGATGATGTCCTAACAGAACTTAAAAGGATTTTTGCGGAAACAATATATACAATTAGCCTGGCGCTGTATTGGAAAAATTAATCTGACTGAAATCGATAAAATGCTTTTTATACATAGAAAGTGATAAGATTTGGGGATTTGACTTTGATTTAATCTATGAAAGTCTGGGTGCAATATGTTGCGATTTAATCCTGATGAAAATTACCAAAAATAACAACTGACAATTCAACAACATTTTGAAGTAAAATGCATTTCTAATGTTGAAGATTTTATTTTCAGAATTACCCTAAAAAATGGAACAGATCTAGATCCCGCTGGCGAGATTGGGCTTATTGATTCTGCAGAATTCAACGAGTTAAAAGGTGAATCGGCTGTTCTGGATTTATCCATATTTAGAAACAACTAATAATAATTCCTTTTGTCTTTTGTGCAAATGAAATACCCTCATATATTAGGCATCAACTTAGTGACTTAAGATGTGATTTTCCAAATAGATTAGAGTGGTTTGCTCGTGCACTTTTACTTTTAATGTTTAACGGAAATTTTAAGCTTTTATCGGACGGTTACCACCATACCTACATTGTCTGCCACTTCGGGGCATATGCCTTCTTCATCTACTGCAAATTGTGCAACTAATGTTCAATTCAAATAAGTTAATTTGAAGGTGCCAATTTGGCTCCTTCAAATTTATGAAGAATGTTTAAAGATCATCAGGTTTATATCCAATCCTTTTCCTTGAAGGATTTGGCTGTTCCTGTTTTTCAAGAAGTTCTTCAAGATAACGGAATACGATTTCCATGTTCTTGTCCTGATTGTCCAGCTTGTTCTTTATTTTTTCAATCTACAAACGTATTTTTGTGTTATCTACAAACATCTAACGGATACGGGTAAATACGCGCATGATTTGGATATTCACCGCTATTTTGCCCTGTCACTATTAAGTATCCCAGAAAGCATAGGTACGCCCTGTTCGGTAAATACGTAGGGAGCCTTTCCTGTTCCGCCCCAACTTGATGTTCCATTTTGGAACATCAAGTTTTTAAATTCGTCATCGGTTAATTAAAACATAAAGTATTCATCTGGGAAGCGCTTTAGATTTCTGCTGACTGCCTTATTTCGATTGCGGGTTTGTACGTCGTACAGTTCAGCAAGATCTCTCTCGACCATTACTTTCATCAACCTGATATAATAGATTTTATTTATGACTATCTCATCAGGGACTAATAATCCATTAATTTCACCCTCATAACCTTTAATTTCTTTTTGTAAATGATAGGCCCAATATTCAGAATTGGTGCTTCTCTATAATTTTTTCCAAAAAAAAAGACCCTGCTAATCGGATGATTGCAGGGTTTGTTAAATTTTGATAATCTTTGGTGTGATCCCGCTGGGATTCGAACCCAGGACCACTACATTAAAAGTGTAATGCTCTACCAGCTGAGCTACGGAATCATCGTTCTTGATGAACTACTCTAAGCGTTTCCGTTTAAAGTGATGCAAATATAGGAGTAGTATTCATATAGTGCAAATAAAAATCTGGTGTAACATATAGTGGTCTGATTCTAAGGAAGATTAATTGTATTTGAAGTTAAATAAGCGTTAAATTACGATGAAAACTGCGCTTTATTGTGTTAATAAAGCTACATCAAACATCAAAAAACTACTACTAAATCCGTATTAATCTACTATATCTTCAGCTTCATTCTTCTTTCTACCAATATTGAACAGCACAAATCCCATAAACAAGAAAATAAGTACCCCTAAAATCTGATAGCCACCTTCGCCAAACCATTGTGTAAATAGGGGTTCTACATTTACTGTGCTTAGATTATCCCGTACAGAAGGAATTACCATCAGAATAGCAACCACCACACCAGCTAAAGCCCCACCGGCAACCAGCCCGGTGGCAAATAGATTTCCAGGCCCCAGTTCTTCTTCCTCTACAGATTTAACTTTATTACGTTCTCTCCATTCTACAATTCCTTTAATGGCGCCGCCAGCAAAAATTGGAAGGGTAGTAGATAGCGGCAAATAAGCGCCCACAGCGAATGATAATGAATTTAAGCCACATAACTCTATAGTGATGGCAATAAATACACCTACAAGCACATATTGCCAATCCAGATTAAAAGATAACATACCCTTAATCAATGTAGCCATCAAAGTAGCTTGTGGCGCACTGTACTCTTCAGTTCCTATAGCATGTTTAATACCTTGCGCAAGCATTTCGGGAGTAGGGGTATCCAATATCCGGACGGTGAGTCCGATCACTATAGATGAAATAATAACTCCGATAAATAAAGCGATCTGCTGATATCTTGGCGTTGCACCAATGATATATCCTGTTTTTAAATCCTGCGATGTGGCACCTGCGTTAGCGGCAGCAATACAAATCATCCCTCCAACAACTAATGCCATTGGCTCATATACTTTTCCTGTCCAGCCGACAGCAATAAATACCAGACAGGTACCCATAATGGTAGCAATCGTCATCCCCGAAATCGGGTTATTACTGGAACCGATCAAACCCACAATACGGCTGGACACGGTAACAAAGAAAGCACCGAAGATGACCACCAGCACACCTATTAGTAAATTGCTGACAATACCGGCACTCGGAATTTGCGGTAAGACTGCAACAAGGATAACCAGTGCTAAACTTCCTATCCCCACAATGTTTAAAGAAAGATCGCGGTCTGTACGCTTGGTATCTGACATCGGCTTACCGTCTTTGATAGAACCCAGACTATCTTTAAATGAAGAAATAATGGTAGGTATAGTTTTTAAAAGTGTGATAAAACCACCCGCCGCTACTGCACCTGCACCAATTTGTTTAACATATGCCTGATAGATAGCCAAAGGGTAATCGGCAAAAGTTTGTGATACCGGATCCCAGCCTTCAGAACCACCCGCTTTGGACATATCGGCCAGAAGGCCAAGTTTTACCAATTGATGGGCAGCTAAAGCAGGATCTATCAATGTGGCCAGCAAAGGGATTAAAGCCAGCCAGGCCAAAACACCACCCGCAACCAATACACCTGCTATTTTCGGACCGATGATATAACCTACACCCATATATTCTGGTGTAATTTCGCCACTCACTTGTGCAGATGGTAAAAATTTATTGGTTTGCGTGGTTACCCATGTTGGAGCTTCAGAGATCACATGAAAGACTTTTTGCAGAATGGCATAAACCATAGCAAAACCTAAACCCCAGAAAGCGGTACGGGCAAATGTTCCGCCTCGCTCACCAGCTTTTAAAACTGAGGCACATGCCGTTCCTTCTGGGTAAGGCAATGTTTCATGCTCCTTCACAATCAGCGAACGGCGTAAGGGGATCATCATCATGGTCCCTAATATTCCGCCCAGGATAGCCAGGATTAGGATGGTCATATAATTAAAAAAGGCTTCGCCCGAACTGGCGCCGCCTATATCTGTACTTAGAAAAAGAAAGCCGGGTAAGGTAAATACCACACCGGCAGCAATAGACTCGCCTGCAGAGCCTGTAGTTTGGATGATATTGTTTTCCAGAATGGTAGTCTTGAAAAACTTCTTACCCAATGTAATGGCCAGTACGGCAATAGGGATGGAAGCAGAAACCGTTAAACCGGCTTTTAATGCCAGGTAGACTGTTGCTGCCCCAAATATAATTCCTGCTATACAGCCCAGCAATATGGATTTTATAGTAAACTCAGCCACATTGCTTTCTGCGGGTATAAAAGGTTTAAAATAGTCTTTATTCATGTTTAAAGATACATTTTTTAAAGAAATCACCAAATGGATAGGGCTGATTGGATTATAATTACATCTTTGTATCAAACACTAAATAATGAACAAAGCCATATTTTTAGATCGTGACGGCGTGCTTAACCACGAGATATACGATTACATTACTAAAATTGAAGACTTCGAAGTACTGGAATATCAGATACCACCACTAAAAAAACTTTATGACGAAGGGTTTTTGCTGGTAGTAATTACCAATCAGGGTGGGATTGCACTAAAGAGATATACTGAAGAAACCCTGGCACAAATGCATGATATTTTATTTAAAAAGTTTGAAGCACAGGGTGCCGAGATTATCCATGCCTATCACTGTCCGCACCACCCGACGGTTAACGAACCTTGTGAATGCAGAAAACCCAAATCTGGAATGTTATTAGAAGCGATTGCTACTTACAATATAGACCCGGCTCTTTCTGTAATGATTGGCGACAAACCAAGGGATGTTGAAGCGGCTAATGGGGCAGGAGTGAAGGGGATCTTGATTGAGCCGGACGAGCAGATTGACTATGATAAAGTGAAAGCTGTATTAGCCGGCAGCGAAATGGCCGTATAAAAATACAAGGCATAAAAAAACCGGCATGTATTACATGCCGGCTCATTCATCATCTATAATTAACCTTTAGCAGCGGCTTCTGCTGCTTTTTTGTGGTCTGCTAAGAAAGTAGCTAAACCACTGTCGGTTAAAGGGTGTTTTAGTAAACCTAAAATTGCAGATAACGGTCCTGTCATTACATCTGCGCCTAATTTAGCACAGCTGATGATATGCAATGGTCCGCGGATCGATGCTGCAAGAATTTCTGTTGGGTAACCGTAGTTATCAAAAATCAAACGGATATCTTCGATCAGTGATAAACCTTCAGTACCTATATCATCTAAACGGCCTAAGAAAGGAGATACATAAGTAGCACCTGCTTTAGCAGCTAATAAAGCCTGTCCGGCAGAGAAAATCAAAGTACAGTTTGTTCTGATTCCTTTTGAGCTGAAATATTTAATGGCTTTGATACCATCTTTGATCATCGGAACTTTAACAACAATCTTATCATCCAGTGCAGCCAGGGCTTCACCTTCTTTAATAATATTTTCGTAGTCTGTTGAGATTACCTCTGCACTAACTTTATCTTCAACGATTGCGCAAATAGCTTTGTAGTGGTCGATTACGTTTTGCTCACCGGTAATACCTTCTTTAGCCATAAGGCTTGGGTTAGTAGTTACACCATCTAATATACCAAGGTCCTGAGCTTCCTTAATTTGCTCAAGGTTAGCCGTGTCAATGAAAAATTTCATGATTATATAATTTAGGGAAAAATAAACTAAAGATAAATTCAGCGGATGCTTTGAAAAGAAGATTGTGCAATGATAACATAGTCAATCTGGAAAAGTAAAAAATGGGCAAGCAACCTTTATCGCACCGCTACAACTTTCTACCCTTGCTGCGTTCCCGCCCTGGGGGAGTTCAAAAGGAGCTGATCGTAGAGGACTTGCCCGCTGCAAATGTAGGAAAAGAGTTCAGACTACGAAAGTAAAATCAAGATATTTCTGCATAATTTCTGACTTTAGATGGTAATAAGTTGAATTGTAGCGGCTTAAATTTGAATAAAAAATTATATTAATTGGTTTTAAGCGGGCAGAGGCACATTTTTATAGCAATCAGCTATCTTCAACCTTGTGTTTGCGGCTATCAATTAGATGAAAATCCTGTATTTCTTTTCTGTTTAATCTTAAATTTTCGATCTGCAGGCCCTTTTTTCGCAGCATCCAGGAGCAGCAGGGGCCTTTACCAAACAAATTTATTGCCAATCGAAAATGATTCTAAATAGTACTATTGTTTACTTGACAATTTTTAACCTCTATAATTATTGATATGTTAAAATAGTACTATAATCATTATCCTTTTCTTGATTTTTCGCAAAAAATATAGCTAATATGGTAATTGCGGTTACTTTTTTTTATCTTAGTATTTCGAAGACAATCAACTATGGAATTAAACGAAGCAACTCAAGGCTTGTACAACCCAAGCTTTGAACATGATGCCTGTGGAATTGGATTTGTTGCCCATGTTAAGGGTAGAAAGTCGCAGCAGATCATATCTGATGCCATTACCATTTTAGAGAACCTTGATCATAGAGGGGCCTGCGGTGCAGAGATTAATACAGGTGATGGCGCTGGAATTATGATTCAGGTTCCACATGAATTTTTATACGACGAATGCCTCAGGGTAGGCTTTAGCCTGAACCAGCCTGGGGATTACGGAGTCGGAATGTTATTTTTCCCTAAAGACGTTAGGGCAAGAGAAGAGTGCAGGGAAGTGATTTACCGCGCCGCAGAGAAATTAAACCTGGAGGTTCTGGGTTTCCGTAAAGTGAACACCGATCCAAATGGTATTGGTAATATGGCTTTATCGGTTGAGCCGGAAATGGAACAGGTATTTATTGCCCGTCCGGATAACATTGCTGCAGGTGCAGATTTTGAACGTAAACTATACGTCTTTAAAAATTACCTCACCAAAACTATTGTAAATACAGTAAAGGGTATTAAGTCTGATTTTTATATCGCTTCTTTTTCATCTCGTACTATTGTATATAAAGGTCAGCTTACTTCAATGCAGCTGCGTACCTATTTTGTAGAACTCTCTGATAAAAGGGTGGTTTCTGCCTTTGGGATGGTGCATTCCAGGTTTGCAACAAACACCTTTCCGTCATGGAGACTGGCACAGCCTTTTCGCTACATCGCCCATAATGGCGAGATCAATACGCTGCAGGGCAACCTGAACTGGTTCCGCGCAAGTGTAAAATCTTTTGCCTCGAGCTATTTTACCGCAGAAGAATTAAATATCCTGTTACCGGTTATTGATGAAAGCCAGTCTGACTCGGGCTGTCTGGATAATATTATAGAATTACTGCTGCACGCAGGACGTTCACTGCCGCATGTGCTGATGATGCTGATCCCTGAAGCATGGGATGGCAATGAAGATATGGATGAACTGAAGCAGGCCTTCTATAAATTCCACGCTACCTTAATGGAGCCATGGGATGGGCCGGCTGCAATTGCCTTTACAGATGGTAACCTGATTGGGGCTACGCTGGACCGTAACGGGCTGAGACCTTCGAGGTACGCAATTACTGAAGATGACCGTGTAATCATGGCCTCTGAGTCTGGGGTTCTGGCGCTCGACCAAAGCCGCATCATTGAGAAAGGCAGGTTAACGCCGGGCAAAATGTTTGTGGTTGATATGGAGCAGGGCCGTATCATCTCTGATGTAGAAATTAAAACGCAGGTTTGCAGCAGCCGTCCTTATGGCGATTGGCTGAACCAGTATCAGATCAGGTTGGAAGAACTGTCTGATCCGCGTGTTGTTTTTACGGGTCTATCCGAAGAATCAATCTTTAAATATCATCAGGTATTTGGTTACAGCAGGGAAGATATTGACCTGATCTTAAAACCGATGGCCATGGAAGCCAAAGAGCCGATAGGTTCAATGGGTACGGATATACCGCTTGCAGTGCTGTCGCAGAAACCACAGCATCTCTCGTCGTATTTTAAACAGTTGTTTGCACAGGTTACCAATCCACCGATAGACCCGATCCGGGAGAAAGTGGTAATGAGCCTTGCGGGCTTTATGGGCAACAACGGCAATTTACTGGAAGAACATGCCATGCAGTGTCATTGTGTGGGCATCAAGCATCCTATCCTGACTAACCTAGAGCTTGAAAAAGTAAGAAGTATAGATACTGGAGTGTTCCAATCTAAAACACTGCAGACCTATTTCAGGGCTGATGGTAAACCGGGATCTTTGGCGAAAGGACTGGAGCGTTTATGCCGCTACGCGGTTGATGCAGTGGAAGACGGATTCCAGGTAATCGTTTTGTCTGACAGGGCGCTCGACTCTGAGCATGCTGCGATACCTTCATTATTGGCTGTTTCGGCAGTACACCATCACCTGATCCGTAAAGGTCACCGGGGTGCTGTAGGTATTGTAGTTGAAGCAGGTGATGTGTGGGAAGTACACCATTTTGCAACCTTAATAGGTTTCGGTGCCACGGCTATTAACCCGTACCTGGCGCTGGAAACTATTTCCGGCTTCGGTAAAGAAACGGAGATCAAAGCTGAAAAACTGATTCAGAATTATATCTATGCGGTAAACAGTGGTCTGTTGAAGATCTTCTCTAAAATGGGGATCTCTACCTTACAGTCTTACCATGGAGCGCAGATTTTTGAAATATTGGGTATCCATAAAAGTGTGGTCGACAACTATTTCACCGGCGCAGTATCAAGGATCGGTGGTTTAGGTTTGGATGAGATTGCCCGTGAAGCCCTCATTAAACACAGCCGTGTTTTTGGAAAACATACCCGGCCGGATGCCATTCTCCCTACGGGTGGTAATTACAAATGGAGAAGAAAAGGGGAGCAGCATTTGTTTAATCCACAAACTATCCACCTGCTGCAGAATGCCACACGTAAAAATGATTACAGCACCTATAAACAATACAGCAAGCTGGTAAATGAGCAAAGTAAACAGGCATATACCATTCGCGGTTTGTTTGAATTTGCCTATAACCGTCCACCAGTTGGGTTGGAGGAAGTTGAACCTGTTTCAGCTATATTAAAACGTTTTGCTACCGGGGCCATGTCTTTCGGGTCTATCTCGCATGAGGCACACTCCACCTTAGCAATAGCCATGAACAGAATTGGCGGAAAAAGCAATACTGGTGAAGGTGGTGAAGACGAACTGCGCTATGAAGTATTGCCGAACGGCGATTCTATGCGTTCGTCTATTAAACAGATTGCATCGGCACGTTTTGGTGTAACCAGTAACTACCTGACCAATGCGGACGAATTGCAGATAAAAATGGCACAGGGTGCCAAGCCTGGTGAAGGGGGACAACTGCCGGGTCATAAAGTTGATGAATGGATTGCAAAAGTAAGGCATGCAACTCCGGGTGTGGGATTAATCTCTCCGCCGCCGCATCATGATATTTATTCTATTGAAGATCTTGCACAGCTGATTTTTGACCTTAAAAATGCTAACCGTGCCGCAAGGATCAACGTAAAACTGGTTTCTAAAGCCGGTGTTGGAACAATTGCAGCTGGTGTGGCTAAGGCCCATGCAGATGTGATCCTGGTTTCTGGTTTTGATGGCGGAACTGGGGCATCACCGCTTACCTCTATACAGCATGCAGGTTTACCATGGGAACTTGGTCTTGCCGAAGCGCACCAGACACTGGTGAAAAACCGTCTGCGCAGCAGGGTAGTATTGCAGACTGACGGACAATTGAAAACAGGCAGGGACATTGCCATAGCAGCCTTACTGGGTGCCGAAGAATGGGGTGTGGCTACGGCTGCCCTGGTTACCTCGGGATGTATCATGATGCGTAAATGCCATCTGAATACTTGTCCGGTTGGGGTTGCCACACAGGATCCGGAGCTGAGAAAACTGTTTACGGGAGATCCTGACCATGTAGTTAATCTCTTCTATTTCCTGGCGGAAGAACTGCGTGAAACAATGGCAGAGCTGGGCTTCAGAACAGTGGAAGAAATGGTTGGACAGGCTGATGCATTGGTAATGCGAGATACAGCTCCGGAAGACTGGAAATTGAAATATCTAGATTTTTCTGCTATTCTGTATAAAGCACCAGACAACGGATTGAGTCTTTACAATACCGAGTCTCAGGACCATGGTATTGCAAATGTATTGGATCATGAACTGATTGCTGCAGCGCAACCGGCTTTATTAAATAAAGAGCCTGTGTTTGCGGGTTTTGAAGTACAAAATACTGACCGCGCTATTGGTACAATGTTATCAAACGAAGTGTCGAAAATTTATAAAGGACAGGGTTTACCTCCTGATACCATCAACTTTAAATTCCACGGAAGTGCGGGACAAAGCTTTGGTGCCTTTGCAGCAAGGGGAATTTCGCTTGAGCTGGAAGGCGAAGGTAACGACTATGTAGGTAAAGGTTTGTCGGGCGCGCGATTATCTGTATACCCTTTCAGGGAGGTAACTTATGTTCCGGAACAGAATATCATTATTGGTAATGTGGCCCTTTATGGTGCTACTTCGGGCGAGTTATTTGCACGCGGACTGGCCGGTGAGCGTTTTGCCGTAAGGAACTCTGGTGCTACTGCCGTAGTTGAAGGATTAGGTGATCACGGATGTGAATACATGACTGGTGGTGAAGTACTTGTGTTGGGTAATACGGGTAGCAACTTCGCGGCAGGAATGAGTGGCGGCGTTGCCTGGGTATATGATGTAAATGGAGATTTCCATAATAAATGTAACAAGGAAATGGTTGATCTGGATCCACTGGATGAACAGGACGAGCTCCGTATTAACAACCTGCTGAGAAAACATATCCAGCTGACTGGCAGTAAGCTGGCAGAATTTATATTGAGCGACTGGACAACTCAATCTGCACATTTTATCAAAGTATTTCCTAAAGAATACAAAGCCGTTTTATTACAAAGAAGCAATAAAGTTAAAACTTCATAATTATGGGAAAAGTAACTGGATTTTTAGAGTATGATAGAACTGCCCCTGTAAAAGAAGATGCGGCATCGCGTTTAAAGCATTACAAAGAATTTGAAAATGCTTTTGAACAGGAAGTAGTTAAACAGGAAGGTGCACGCTGCATGGACTGCGGCGTACCCTTTTGCCAGTCGGGCTGCCCGCTGGGAAATGTAATACCTGAGTTTAATGAGGCAGTTTACAACGCAGAGTGGGAACTGGCCTCAACTATATTGCTGAGCACAAATAACTTTCCGGAGTTTACCGGCAGGATTTGTCCGGCCCCATGTGAATCTGCCTGCGTACTGGGGATCAACAAATCTCCCGTATCAATAGAGCAGATAGAAAAACATATTATTGAGATCGCTTTCGCGAAAGGTTATATCAAAGCTGAACCACCTTTGATCCGTACCGGTAAAAAGGTTGCCGTTATAGGCTCTGGTCCCGCAGGGATGGCCGCCGCTGCACAGCTGAACAAAGCGGGGCATGAGGTGACGGTATTTGAACGTGATGACACCCCGGGTGGCTTATTGAATTATGGTATTCCAGATTTCAAACTACAGAAAGATGTAGTTGAACGCAGGATAGCTATTATGGAGAAGGAAGGCATAGAATTTAAATGTAATGCCAATGTAGGCGTAAACGTGGAACTGAATACGCTGCTCCGTGAGTATCAGTCGATCGTTCTGGCAGGGGGTTCTACAATTCCCCGTGATTTACCTGCGCCAGGCAGATCTGCTAAAGGGATACATTTTGCGATGGACTTCCTGAAACAGCAGAACAAAAGGGTTAGAAACATAACATTTGATGCGGAGCATATTACAGCGACCGGTAAAGATGTGATTGTAATTGGTGGTGGTGATACCGGTTCTGACTGTGTTGGAACATCTAACCGCCAAGGCGCCCGTTCAGTAATGCAGTTCGAAATTATGCCAATGCCAGCTAAAGGTCGCACCAATCATATGCCATGGCCTACTTATCCTATGCTGCTGAAAGTAACCTCTTCTCATGAGGAAGGATGCGAAAGGGCATGGGGCGTGAATACCAAAGAATTCATTGCTGATGAAAACAATCAGCTGAAAGCGATTCGCGTAGTAGATGTAGAGTGGGAATTTGATGCAAGCGGCAGGCCGCTGAACTTCAAAGAACTGGCAGGAACGGAAAGGGTTTTACCTGCGCAGCTGATTTTGCTGGCAATGGGTTTCTTACATCCGCAAAAAGAGGGTTTACTGGAAAAACTGGGTGTAGAGCTGGATAACCGTGGTAATGTTAAAGCGGAAGAAGGTAAATATCAAACGAACATTGCCAAGATCTTTGCTGCCGGTGATATGAGAAGGGGCCAGTCTCTGGTTGTCTGGGCAATATCTGAAGGGCGTGAAGCCGCAAGAAAAGTAGATGAATATCTGATGGGAGAGAGCAGGCTCGCTACTAAAGATGGTATTCCCTACGCATAAATCTGAATACCTTACACAACACGATAGTACTAACCAAAAAGCACTGTGATTAATTTCACAGTGCTTTTTTTTTTATCGAGGCTATTGTCTTTTTTGAAAAGACCAGATATGTTTTGAAAAGATCATATATCTATAGAAACTGACCAGGTATCTATTGACCCGTGTTTATCCCTGTAAGCGCAGTTTGGCATAAAAATCCCATAGTACAATCCCGGCGGAGATGACGATATTGAAAGAGTGTTTAGTACCAAATTGCGGTATCTCTATACACTGATCAATTTCGGCCATTACTTCATCGCTCACGCCATTTACTTCATTGCCAAAAATCAGGGCATATTTTTTATCCTGTTCAGGTTTAAACTGGTGCAGCATCACGCTTTCCACAGCTTGTTCTATCGCAATAATAACATAGCCCTCATTTCTGAGTGCTCTTACTGCATCAACTGTATTTTCATAATGTTCCCAGTCTACCGACTGAGTTGCACCTATTGCAGTTTTTTCAATTTCACGGTGTGGTGGCTGTGCCGTAATCCCGCAAAGGATCATTTTCTGTATAGCAAAACCATCGCCTGTGCGAAAAGCAGAACCTATATTGTTCATGCTTCGCACATTATCAAGTATCACTACAACAGGCAGCTTATCCTGTTCCTTGAATTCATCTATGCCTACACGGTTTAAATCCGTCATTGTTAATTTTTGCATGGCGCAAAAGTAAAATTAAATTGTGGTTGATCCGCCGCCAATTTCACTTACATAAACCTCGCATGGATAACCTATTTTCTCGGTGTAATACGCCACAAGCTGTTTACGGAAATCATCAACAGCATCTTTCTTCACAATAGCTATAGCACATCCACCGAATCCGGCACCCGTCATCCTTGCACCGGTAACATCCTTATAGGTACTGCAAAAATCAACCACAGCATCAAGTTCCTTGCCTGTTACCTCGTAAAGGTCTTTCAAACTTTGGTGAGATGCGTACATCAGTCTGCCGAATTCTTCCAGTTCTCCGGAACTCAGTGCCTCAACTGCCAGGTTAACGCGGTCGTTTTCTTCGATCACATGGGTTGCACGGTTAAGAATAGTTTGATCTTCAATCAGGTGACTATACAAGGCAAACTTTTCAGCATTCAACTCGCATAGGTTGCTGATCTGTACTTCAGTCTGCAGCGCTTTTAATGCCGCCTGACATTCCTGAACGCGTTCATTGTATTTAGATTCTGCCAGCTCTCTTGGTTTTTTGGTATTGATAATGGTCAGGTAATGATCGCCGAGGTTACAATCTACAATCTTATAATCGAGGGTATCACAGTTCAATACAATGGCTTTATCCTTTTCTCCAAATGCCACCGCAAACTGGTCCATAATACCACTGTTTACGCCTATAAATTCGTTTTCAACTTTCTTGGCTAACTGTACCAGCGCAAGTCGGTCGTAATCAAGGCCAAGGTATGCTGTAATGGCATAGGCGGTGATTACTTCGATGGATGCTGAAGAGGAGAGGCCTGAGCCTACAGGAATATTACCGTAATAGAGGAGGTCGAAACCCACCGGGATCTGATAGTTCTTCTGGATTTCATGAAACACTCCCAGGGGATAATTGTACCATCCGGGACCGTCTTTAGTATAGCTGGGCTGTAAAGGGATTTGTGCTTCTTCAGGGAAATTTACACTCTTGAAACGGATGATTCCGTCGCTATTTGGTGCCAGGCATAACCAGGTGCCCAGTGTAATGGCAGCAGGCAGTACCAGTCCGCCATTATAATCAATATGTTCGCCAATTAGATTTACCCGCCCTGGTGTAAAATAGGTTGCGGCAGGTTGCTGGCCGTAGGTGTCAAAAAATTTGGTAGTTAGTTCGGTTTTCATTCGCTCAATTTGGTTTGTATTTCGTTGTATTGTTCTGTTAAGCGTCAAAGTAACACTTATTTTTATTTTTTCTTGGTAAAATAGCTGATAAATTATCGCAGCCTAAAACATATACTTCAGTTTTTACCTTATTTATGGCATACTGCATACAAATCTCAGATGGATCATTACAGGATTATTTGTAGTATTGTTTAGTTTTAATCTGACCAAGATACGTTATATGAAAGAAAATAGAATTAGCACAGGGAAAATTATAGACGGTAAGGAAGTTTATGCTGTTGAGCTGACCAATGATAAGGGTACAAAAGTTAAAATATATAATTACGGCGGCATCATCAGCGAGTTTATTGTGACCAACAAGGCTGGCGATAAACAGGACATTGTTTTAGGTTTCGACAGCATTGAGGGATATCTGAACGAGGATTACCTGGCTAATTACCCTTATCTCGGCACCTTAATAGGCCGGTACTCTAACCGTATCAAGGATGGTCGTTTCAGTATTGAGGGCAAGGAATACCAGATGGATAAAAACCTCCACGGCGGTCTGGTAGGTTTCGACCGTAAAGTATGGGATATACTGGCAACCACTGGTCCCACTTTGACCTTGCAGTATATCAGTCCCGCAGGTGAAGAGGGTTTTCCGGGCAATTTAACGGTACAGGTAACTTATAAACTGACGGAGGAGGATGAACTGGAACTGGATTACCGTGCTACAACGGATGCTGTGACTGCGCTGAACCTGACGCACCATACTTATTTCAATTTACTGCCAGAGGGCGGAAATGTAAGAGGCCATGTACACCGGATGCCGGCAAGCAGATATCTTGAGCAGGACGCTGAATATATTGTTACCGGAAATCTTATTGATGTGGAAGGTACCATACATGATTTCCTGGGCGCAAAACCTATAGGCAGGGACTGGGACCAGGCAGAAGGTTACGATCAGAGTTATGTTTTGGATAAAGCGTATGGCGAACTGGGACTGGCTTCTGAAACGGTTGAACCTGAAAGTGGTTTAAAACTGGAGATATTTACTACGGAGCCTATCGCTCATTTCTATACAGCCAAATACCTGGATGTTAAAAATGCTAAAGGTGACAGGGATTATCATAAGTTTCAGGCTTTTTGCGTAGAGACACAGCATTATCCTAATAGCGTAAACATCCCTTCATTTCCAACTACGATACTGAGACCGGGGGAGCTATATAAACAAACCACTATTTTTAAGGTAACCATTTAATCTTCCCTATTGCTGTTGCTGGCTATGGCAAACCGCAGCAAATAAAACTTAGAATTATTCATTGAAGCAAATACACCTTAACATGAAAGTAGATATCTGGTCGGACGTGCGCTGTCCGTTTTGTTATATTGGAAAAAGGAAATTTGAATTGGCACTGGCACAATTTGAACATAAAGATAAAATTGAGATAGAATGGCATAGTTTTGAACTTGATCCCATGGCTGTAACTATGCCGGCGGCAAATCCGATTGACCATCTGGCACAGATAAAGGGACAAAGCCGTGAATGGGCACAAGAAATGACGAACCATGTGGCTAAGGTAGCGGAAGAAGTGGGACTGCATTTTAATATGGAAGAGGCTGTAGTAGCAAATTCTTTTAATGCCCACCGTTTAATCCAGCTGGCCAAAGCCAATGATCTTGGTGACGAGATAGAAGAAAGGTTATTTACAGATTATTTTATCTCGGGTAAAAATATTGATGATAAAGAGGTGCTGATCGCCTCAGGAATGGAAGTTGGGCTTGACCGGCTTGCCATTGAAATGATGCTGGACAGCGATTCTTTTACGGATGAAGTAAGAATGGATGAGGCAATGGCTAGGCAGATAGGGATATCAGGTGTTCCCTTTTTTATATTTAACCAAAAACTGGCGGTGTCGGGTGCCCAGCCACCAGAAACATTTCTGGGTGCAATGAACCAGGCATACAGTAATTTAGTTACCACATAGCACAGAACAAAAGCAGCATTGATATTTTGACACAAAAAATAATGACATTGATCCGAAAGCATTTGCTATCCACGCTTGTTATACCCTTACTGATCATGACCAGCAATCCCCTGGGCCTTAAGGCTCAGGGTGGAGGGGTTCAGAAACTGGACGACCGGATTCTGATTGATCTGTCTGAACACAGAACACCACGGCAAACCGGTTTCTTTATGTTTATCTCAAAATATAATAATCTGGTTAATGTAGCAGTCCCGGCAGGGGTATTAGCTGCTGGAGTAATTGATAATGATAAGGGGACGCGTCAGAATGCGTTATATATTGCCAGCAGTTCTGCCGTAAATTTGTTGTTTACATCTGTCATAAAAAGAATAGTGAAGCGCAAAAGACCCTTCCAGGCAACGGTTAAGATCAACGCTGTATATCATCCTAATGATTATTCATTTCCTTCAGGACATACCTCTTCAGCATTTGCTACGGCCACAGCCCTTTCGCAGGTTTACAGGAAGTGGTATGTAGTTGCTCCTTCCTACCTGTATGCAGGTGCGATAGGGTATTCAAGAATGTACCTGGGCGTGCATTACCCTACAGATGTTACTGTAGGTGCGTTATTGGGCACAACTTCAGCACTATCGATGCGTTTTATTCAGCCTGAACGGTAAAATCTTTCTTACCATAATCTCAGTCATTGCAGACCCAGGGTCTCTGTTTTCAGATTGCATGTACATTGTATATTCTTTGCCTATATTCGCAGAATTTTTAACCTGTGTCGGGTATATTAATGTTTTGGCATACCTGCTACAGAAAACAAACCCATATGAAGAAAATTTTACCTTTAATAGTGTCCCTTTGCATTTCTATAATTTATGCGGATGCTCAGCAAGATACTACAACTCATCTGAATGAAGTCATGGTAAGGGAAAACCGCCTGCAGCTTCCCTTTTCCAAACAAAACCGTAATATCTGGATCATTGATAACCAGCAGATACGCAAATTGCCTAACCGTTCCATCGCTGAATTGCTCAGCTATGCTACTGGAATTGATGTGCGTCAGCGTGGACCTGGCGGTGTACAGGCGGATATCAGTATTGACGGTGGTACATTTGATCAGACACTGGTGCTCATCAATGGTATAAAAGTTTCAGATCCGCAGACTGGGCATAACATGATGAACCTGCCCTTATCAGTTGATGATATAGATCATATAGAAGTACTCCGCGGTTCTGCTGCGAGAATCTATGGGACAAATGCCCTTACCGGGGCCATCAATATTGTAACAAAAGCAGTATCCAGAACTGGCATTTCTGCTAATGTGTTTGCAGGAAGCAGTTTCAAAAAGGACGATGCCAATGGCGATACCTATGCAAATTACGGCGTCCGTGCTACCGGAACATTGGCTTTAAAAGGTTCCAGCCATTTATTTTCTGTGGGTCAGGAAGCAGGTAACGGCTACCGGCATAATACGGCTTTTGATAATCAGAAGCTATTTTACCAGGGAAAAATAAATGTGGGCAAGTCTGATCAGTTAGACCTGACCGGTGGATATATCCATAATAATTTTGGAGCTAATGGCTACTACTCTGCACCAGGCGATCTGGAATCTGAGGAGACTGTAAAAACGGCTATTGCAGCTATCGCGTATAAAACGCAGCCGACTTCGTTCTGGACACTGTTGCCAAGGATAAGCTACCGGAACAATGTGGACGATTATTTATATATCAAAAGCACGCCAGACAAGTTTCATAACCATCACGTATCGCAGGTAATGACAGCCGAGCTGAACAATAACTTCAGCACCAGCATAGGGGAGTTTGGTTTGGGACTGGAAGGCAGGAAAGAGAAAATAAACAGTACCAACCTCGGCAAACGGGACAGGGAAAACCTGGGCATTTATGGTGAATACAAATTTGACAGGGTAAAAAACCTGCTGGTTAACCTTGGTACCTATGTAAATTATAATTCTGATTATAAGTGGCAGGCATTTCCGGGTATAGATGCTGGATATACCTTTTTGGGTAACTGGAAAGTATTTATGAATGTAGGAACAGGACAGCGACTGCCGACCTATACAGATCTGTATTATAAAGGGCCCACTAATATTGGTAACGAAAACCTCAAGCCGGAAAGATCAAGATATGCAGAGGGTGGACTTAAATATAATGCTGACCACCTGGTATTGAATGCAAGTGTATTTAAACGTAGGATCAATGATTTTATTGACTGGGTAAAAGCCAGGACCACTGATCCATGGCAGCCGCAAAACTTTTCGCAATTAAATACCATGGGTTATACCTTAAGTGCAGATTACAATACGGGAGCGCTGCAAAATTCGTCGGTATTTGATAATATGAGGTTTGGCCTGGGTTATACGCATCTTGACCCTAAGGTGAAAACAACGCTGGAATCGGCGGTATTTTCAAGATATGCAATTGAGTCCTTAAAAAACCAGCTGACCGGAACGGTGAGCGGTGACTTTTTAAAGGTAATGTCCTTAACGATAACCGCAAGGTACTGCGAACGGATAACCTATAAGGATTACACCGTTATGGATGCCCGCCTGGCTTACAAACTTAAGACTAGCAGCATCTATGCTGATGTATCTAATATTTTTGATGTAAGCTATATTCAGGCCGGTGCTGTACCGATGCCAGGGGTATGGGCTACATTAGGTTACCGGTTAACCCTGTAAAGCAACAGGAAAAATAACCGTAAATAATTATTTCCCCCATTTCTTATTCTATGGTAAGATGGGGGAATTTTTATGCCTTTACCTTTGTGCTATAATCCAGATAAGAAGATCATGGCAAAGACAATATTACATACAGCAGATTCCCGTGGCGGAGCCGATCACGGATGGTTAAAAAGCTATCATACATTTAGTTTCGCAGGTTACTTTAATCCGGAACGTGTTCAGTTTGGTGCATTAAGGGTATTGAACGATGATGAGGTTGATGGCGGAAAAGGTTTTGGGGATCACCCGCACGACAATATGGAGATCATTTCCATACCACTTGAAGGTTCTCTTCAGCATAAGGATAGTATGGGTAACCTGGCAACGATAGAACCTGGCGAAATACAGGTGATGAGTGCCGGAACAGGGATTTATCATACAGAATATAATAAACACAAAAATCAGTCAGTTAAATTTCTGCAGATCTGGGTTTTTCCTAACCAGAGAAATGTGGAGCCAAGGTATGATCAGATAAAGATTGAGCAGCCAGAGGAGCCTAATCAATTGGTACAGATACTCTCTCCGGATAAAGACGATGCCGGCGTATGGATTTATCAGGACGCCTGGTTTAATATGGCAACGCTAAGTACAGATGGTGTAGTAAACTATCAGATTCATAAAGAGGGAAATGGTGCTTATATTTTTGTTTTAAGCGGAAACGTAACTATAGGAAATCAGCAATTGGCTACACGTGATGGCTTTGGAATATGGGAAACTGATGGTTTTAACATAACCGCACAGACAGATGCCCGCGTGCTGATTATGGAAGTACCAATGGAACTCTAAGAATGGCAGAGAATATTGAAATACTGGTAATAGGTACGAATGAACCTATACTGGCCACTGTTTTAAGGCTGTTGAATAATCAGGAACACTGGCATGCCACTGGTTGTTGCACTATTGAAGAGGCAGCGCAGGAATGTAACACAGGTAAGTATCAGATTTTGCTGATTGGTGCAGGGCTTACAGCTGATGAAGAGGAAGAGTTGAAGAAGCGGGTGAAGGAAATTAATCCTGCTCTTAAAGTTATTCCGCATTACGGTGGGGGCAGCGGACTTCTTTTTGCAGAAATACACCTTGCCTTGGCAGGCGGAACAACAAACCAGGCCCAGTAAATTAGAACAAACTGAAGTCCCAGTCGTATCCATGCAAATAATCTGGATCCGATAACCGGATTTTCACGCAATGCGTCTATTAGATGTAAGGGAAGAAAAAACAGCATCAGCAGTAAGGTGCCGATACCAGCACTTCTGCGGCTGCGCGGAATAATCATACCCAAACCAAGAGCCGCCTCAATAATGCCTGTAGCATAGTTAACTGTAAGGAGGGGTAGCCAGTCTGGTATAAACCCTGCATAAAATGCCGGACGGATGAAATGGTTTATGCCGGCAGTAATCAACAGTATGCCGAATACCCATGCGAAAATATTTTTGGCAGTTCTCATAAAATCGGATTGCTATTACCAGATGCTGAACATAAAAAAAACCGGCCACGGCCGGTTTTAGTTTTTTTATTCTAACCTCTGGAATTATGCATTCTGAACATCTTCAGCAGTATCTGCTGCACCGTCTTTTGCTGCATTGAATTTAGATTTAACGGTTTCAACAGTTCTGTCTTTTAAATCAGCCAGGTCATCAACTCCGGTTTGAATTTTCTCAGAGTAAGTCTGGTATTTATCTTTAGCTACATCAGCAAGCTGGTCTGCACCTGTTTGTATCTTTTCTTTATACGTCTGTAATTTATCTTTTGCGCTGTCTGCAAGGTCTTTTGATTTATCTGCAATAAGTGTTCTGGTTTCTGAACCACTTGATGGAGCAAATAATACACCCAGAGCAGCACCAACGGCTAACCCAGCTAATAAAGCAACAACAACTGGTGTTTTATCGGTTGAAGTCTGCAAGTGGTCATCTAAAATTTTCTTGTAATTCATGGCAATTTGTATTTATGATTAATTGGTTAATTTATTAAAAAGCAATGGCACTACTGATGTGCTGCATGATCCTGATTGTTCAAAAACCAGTCCATCTTTACAATTGACCAAAAAATAATTAAGAAAAAATTACGATGAAATACGATTTTATTGGATTAACCTGCTGATATACCCTCATCTTTTTCATGTTCTACCGACAAAATACCATCTCCCTC
>Ga0308164_10001266_pt1 | contig 30618 bp, 24 predicted proteins | sample PhyTR2_FD_201031 | JGI IMG/M metagenome (GOLD analysis project Ga0308164, IMG submission 201031) | Phyllosphere microbial communities from UC Gill Tract Community Farm, Albany, California, United States - DLSLT.R2 | ecosystem: Host-associated > Plants > Phyllosphere > Unclassified | place: USA... | reverse complement strand
CGATGAGTGAAATCAATGCGTCGTCGCGCAAGATCGTCGACATCACCAGTGTCATCGACAGCATCGCGTTCCAGACCAATATCCTGGCGCTGAATGCCGCCGTGGAAGCGGCGCGTGCCGGTGAACAGGGCCGTGGCTTTGCCGTCGTTGCCACCGAAGTGCGTAACCTGGCGCATCGCTCGGCTGCTGCGGCCAAGGAAATCAAGGGCCTCATCGACGACTCGGTACAGAAAGTCGAAGCTGGCACCAGTCTGGTCGACAGTGCGGGGACCACGATGACCAATATCGTGCAGAGCATTTCCCTCGTGACCGGCATCATGAGCGAAATCTCGCATGCCAGCGACGAACAGAGCGCCGGCATCGAGCAAGTCAATGCCGCCATCACCGAGATGGACCAGGCAACGCAGCAGAACGCTGCGCTGGTCGAGCAAGCCGCTGCCGCCGCCGGTTCGATGCAGGAGCAGGCTGCGCACCTGGCCGATGTCGTCAGTGTCTTCAAGACCGACGTGCGCGCTGGCGCCGTCCATCAGGCACCAGCGCGCAGCCGGGAAGCGCCGGCGGAACGCCTTGCGTTGGCGGGCGTCTGAGACGGCCTGCGCTCAATACATGGCGGTGCCGGCATTGCGCAGGTACCCCCTGGTTTCCTGTTGTTGATCAAATACGGGATTGTCGAGATAGTTGATTTGTGAATGACGACCATCATGGATCGCAATTTGATTTCTATCTGAGAGAGCGCATACTAGCTTCATACCAGATCAAACACACAGGAAGAAAATCATGACCACCTTGTCCCTTCGCCCATCGTTCGCTGCCCAACTGGCCGCCGTGTTCAGCACCGCATTCGATTTCGTGCGTGAAGTCAAGGCAGCCCCAAGCGCCGCAACCCGCACCACCGGCAGCGCCGATGTCTGGGCGTTGTACCGCATGACCCGCGGCGCCGATGCGGTCTCGCCAGCAGTGGCCCGCCGCCTGGCTGCGCACGCCAAGTCGAACTGATCGCCTCACACTGATTGCACGTCCGGGACGATTCCCGGTATCGATTCAACGCCCTGCCTGATGCAGGGCGTTTTTCGTTGCGCTGTCAGCGCTGTCTTTGGCGCTATCAACGTTATCTGTTGATGACGCTGATAGCGATACTAAGCAATTGTTCTGACGACATAATCCGCTCACCATCCAGCGCCCAGCGCCAGCCCAGGTAATTGGGCAGGTAGCGCGACGCCACGCCACGAAAGCCCTGTAGCCAGGTCTTGAAACGCTGGTGGTAGGCATTCACGTTCTGCACATGGATGGCAAGATCGCCTAGCCGCCTCGCACGTACCCCGGCGCGCACGTTGACCGTCTCGTGCGCGATCCTGTGCTTGCGTGCAAAGGCGCGGTAGGCAGCGTGGCTGTCACTGACCAGCAACGCCTGCCGATCGAGCCTGGGCAGCAAGTCGCGTTCGAGTTGCGCAGCCGTGAGCGCACCCCGGCCAGTGACGGCATCGGCCGTGCGCCCCTCGCGGTCGCGCGCGACCAGGATGCAGTCCAGTTCACTGGAAATACCCCGTTTGGCAGCGCGGCCGCCGCGGCGCCGCGGTGGCCGATCGAGCGTACGCGAACCTTTTTGTGACTCGAGCAGAAATGTTTCGTCAGCTTCGACGATGCCGTTAAGCGCCGCGGGCCGGTCGAGCTTGACCCAATGCAGGAAGCGGTGGCGCCAACGAAAGGCGGTGTTGCGGTGTACGCCGATCCGATCTGCGGCCTTGCGCACGGGGAGTGAATCGAGCAGCACATGCGAATACGCGAGCCATTTGGCTTTGTGCCTGAGGCGCGCCAGCGGCGTGCCGGTGAGGTCGTTAAAGGTGCGGCCACAGGAACAGCAACGATAGCGCTGCAAGTCGTTGGCGAAACCATGCCGATAGCAACGCTCGTTGCCGCATTTGGGGCAGCAGCGGCCGGGCGCTCTGACCTCAGTGATGAGCGCAACCACCTGATCGAGCCCGGCTGCAGGATGCAGGGCATCGAGCACTTGCCGGCGCTGTGGCCCGTTCAGCGAAGGCAGTTTTGCGAACCAATTCTTGAAACGTGGCGCTTTCATGATCGACTCCTGACGCTGGGGGCAGGGGTCAGACCATTGGACTGCTCATCAGTTCAAAGCTAGTCTCTATTTAACGTTGACTGCGCCTTGCCTTTTCGATGGCCCTGATGAATACCTGGTATTCAAACAAGAAATTTTGCGATGCTGTGTTGCAGGCTGTCAGCCTGCTGCTTCAAGGCTGTGCATGCAGCTGACGTCTCTTCAACCAACGCGGCATTTCTCTGGGTGTGATCGTCCAGTTCATGGATCGCCGCACTGACCTGTTTAACGCCGTGTGCCTGTTCCGTCGATGCTGTGGCAATGTCTTTCAGGTAGCCGCTCATTTTGTGCGCATTGCCGACAACGACCGTCATCGTGGCGCCGGCCTGCGTCACCACATGGGTTCCACCAGCAATCTGGGAGACCGACGCCGCGATCAAGGTCTTGATTTCTGCAGCCGCTGCCGCGCTGCGATGCGCCAGGGTACGCACCTCCGATGCAACCACCGCAAAACCACGACCTGTCTCGCCGGCGCGTGCTGCTTCGATAGCCGCATTCAATGCAAGGATATTGGTCTGGAAGGCGATACCATCGATGACGCTGGTGATGTCGCTGATCTGTGCCGACGAGGCATGGATCTCCTGCATCGTGGTAACCACGCTGGAAATCACCTTGCCGCCGTCGGCGGCAAGGCTGGCACTGTCGGCCGCGAAGCGCTCGGCAGTTCCGGCACGCTCTGCGTTACCGCCGACGGTGGCGCCGATTTGTTCCATGGCTGCTGCCTGCTGCTCAAGCGATGCCGCCGCCGCTTCGCTGCGTGCCGAGAGGTCCAGGCTCGCTTGCGCGATCTCGCTGCTGGTGCCGTGCAATTCATCGGCAGAGCGGCTGACGGCGCGCACCAGGGTATGCAGCGCGTCGTACGCGGTACGCAGGTCGAGGATCACCATTGCCGGTTCATCCTTGCCCAATGGCCGCGCGGGTATGCGGCGCAAGTCTCCCCGCGCCATTTCCTTGAGATGGCGGCTGATCAGCGTCAGACCGCCGCTCGTCACCCGGTAAAACGCATAAAAGAAATACGCCGCGCCCAGTATCGCAACCACCAGCACGCCCAGCAGCACGTCGCGTTCGAGCGTGATGGCGGCAACGCGTGCCTGCAGCAGGGCATCGAGCTCCATCATGAGGCGGCCTGCAAGCGCGTACTGTTTTTCCAGCACGCCGTTGGCCAGGTTGCGGAACGCACCTGCGGTGTTCGGCTCGAGAGACACGCCGTCGATCAGGTTGCGCTCGGCATACTCGAAGAGCGCAGTCGTCGCTGCCGACGGCGCCGCTAAGGCAAGACGCGTGACCAGGGTGTCGTCACCCTTGATCTTCGCCAGGCCGGTCGCCATGCTGTTTGCCTGAAATTTCGCCACCGTGATATGGGTCGTCAGGTCACGCCGCTGCACTGGCGTCGCATTGCCTGCGCTCAGCACCCCGATCTCGAGCCCGCGCAATTGCGCGGTTCGCTCGGCGATGTCAGGAATACGCGCGAAGCTTGCATCCATCAGGTAGTAAGTCGATAGTTCCGGATCGAGGGTCAGATTCGAATTGTCGGTGACGACTTCCATCAGATGGGCCAGCGCCTGCACATGCGCTGTGTGTGCCTGGAACACGGCGGCGCTCCCGGTGACATTCATCACGTTGGCGTAGGCGGCCAGCGCTGCGCCATAAGCTTGGCTGGTCTGCAGCGTCTTGCCCTCGGCCTGTTCGGCTGCGGCCAGCCTGGCGTAGCCTGTCGCCAGGTCCGACTTGACCGCCGCCATCGACCCCGGCGCCACGCCGTCGGCCTGCAACACGAGCGTGTCGCGACGCAGTTGCTGCGCCAGGTCGATCAGCGGATAGATCGTGCGGTTGTAATGAACGCCGACGATCTCCTTGCGTGAAAATGCAAGGTTGTCCGCTGCCCGTGAAAAGTAGATGGTCGCCAGCATGGCCAGCGGCAGAAGGAACAGGGCGGCGATGATCGCGGCCTTGGCACGAAATCCGATCGTGCGCATGACGACAACGCCCGGCATCCAGATGCCGTGGGCCTTCCATGCGCTGGCGTGCTGCGGTGCGCTGTGGCGCTCTGGCCGGACGCCCGGTTGTACTCGATCGATAGGTAGAGATGTCATCATGACGGTTTTAGAGTTCAGAATTGGCAGGAAAGCGTGCAAGGCACACTGGCGGGGCAGCGGCTGATCCGATGAGGTTGCGGCAAGAGCGGCAGCGAGCACTTCGCAGCCGGCAACAGGCCATCATCGAATCGCCGCCCCCTGCATGGTCAACCGTCGCTCAGGCAAGGGCGGTTGCGCGGCGGCGACGCTTGCAGTGCAAGAAAGAGCAGGCCGGCAAGTCCGCGTCAGGCGGCCGCCAGGCGCAACGCCCCGATGCCCTGATCCGATCGTGCCTGCCTTGGCCCGGCTACACTGGCAGCGGCATGCGCGACATCGAGCTTGAAGGTACCGACCACCACTTCGAGGCGCAATGCCTGCTCCTGGAGCGACTGCGAGGCAGCGGCCGCCTCTTCGACCAGCGCGGCATTCTGCTGTGTGACGTTGTCCATCTCGTTGATCGCCGTATTGATCTGCCTGATGCCGGTTTCCTGTTCGCTGCTGGCAGCGCTGATCTCGGTCATGATATCGGTCACGCGGCGCACGCTCACGACGATATCGTCCATGGTTTTGCCGGCCTCGCCAACGAGGCGGCTTCCGGTTTCCACACGCTGGACCGAGTCGTTGATGAGCGTCTTGATCTCTTTTGCCGCAGTGGCCGAGCGGTGTGCCAGGTTGCGCACTTCCGATGCCACGACCGCAAACCCACGGCCCTGTTCGCCGGCGCGGGCCGCTTCGACTGCGGCATTGAGTACCAGGATATTGGTCTGGAACGCAATGCCATCGATCACGCCGATGATGTCGCCGATCTTTCGGGCCGAATCGCTGATGGCGCTCATGGTCGAGACCACTTCGGCCACCACGCCGCTGCCGAGCACGGCGACGTTGGCGGCATTCGTTGCCAGACCGGTGGCTTGCCGTGCGTTGTCGGCATTCTGTTGCACGGTCGAGGTCAATTCTTCCATCGATGATGCTGTTTCTTCCAGCGAACTGGCTTGTTGTTCAGTGCGCGATGACAAGTCCAGATTGCCGTCTGCGATTTCCCTGCTGGCCACGGCGATGGACTGGGTTCCCTTGCGGACATCGGTGATGATCACGTGCAGCTTCTCGATAAAACCATTCAACGACTGTGCCACCTGCCCGAATTCGGCGGGCAAGACCGGCAGGCGGTAGGTAAGGTCACCGTCGCCGCTGCGCAGATCTTCGGTAGCGGCCAGAATGACGCGCAGCGGGCGCAGGACCATGCGCGTCAGCAGGATGGCCAGCATGATCGACAGGATGGTGGCCACGCCACCGCCGCCGATCAGTGCGCTGTTGGTCGCGCTGTGCAGCGCCTCTGCCACGCTGGAGCGTTCGGCCAGCAGCACTTGTTCGGCCTGGGCCAGCTCGCCCAGTGTGGCGCGCATCCGGTCCATCAGCGCCTTGCCTGTGGCGGTCTGCTCGAAGCGGACCACCGCATCCATGGCTGCGGGGTTGCCGTTTGCCTCGCGGCGCAAGGCGATGACCGGTTCGGCAGCGACGGCGCGCCACTGCGACTCCATTTCCTGCAGTGCACGCAGGCGCGTCTGCTGCTGCGCATTGTCGGACGTCAGCGCCATGACGCTGTTGAGGCTTTGCTGGAAAGCTGCCTTGGCAGCAATATATGGTTCGAGCGAAGCGTCCATCCCGGTCAGCGCAAACCCACGCTCTCCAGTCTCCATGTTGAGAAGACTCTGCATCATGTCCTGGCTGCCGGCGAGTACGGTGTAGGTGTGCGTATTCCAGGTATTTGCCTGGGTAAGTTTTGAAAAGTTGGTATATGACACCGTCAACAGCACCAGCAGGATGGCGACAATCAGCGAGAATCCGCAATAAAGGCGGCGGGCGATGCCGAATGTGAAGCCGGCTTGGGTGGCGTGCATGGACGTGTTCCTGTGTTGGTGGATTCCCGCTTTTGCAGGAAGCAATGGTGTCGATTGGGGTGTGCAGCGTCCTGTCCAGGGAGCCACTGAAATAAACGCAGCGGGGGAGGCGGCGTGTCGCAAGTTCGTATCAAATACGGCGACGCCCGACAAATAGTACGTTGAAACTAGAGTAACTAAAGTTACCTTATTGAAATAAAGTGTGATTGTTCATATAAGACAACGCTCGTTGTCTGTTGCGTCCGGTGAGAATTCGTGACTCTCTGCATCAAAACTTTGCTTGCGCGTAGACATCCGGTCACGTCAGCCTCCGACAAGAACTGTAGTGAGTCTCCTACGCAGTGCAAATGTTGCAACCTCGATAATGTCGATTGAGACTTTGATAGCGGTGCTCTTTCCGCATTTGCACCATGAACAATGAGAACACGGCCCTCGAGGGCGAATTTAGCGAGCTGGATAATGGGTGGCCCGAATCCTATTCGTGGGCCATCGAGCAAATGCCTTGCCCCGCGTACTGCTGCTCTCCCAATGGCGCACTGGTCCACGTCAATGCTGCAGCAAAGCGGATCTGGGGTGATGACTGCCCGCTGCTGGAAGACATGCGCTGGGATGGGTTCGAAACGCTCCGGTCGCTGGATGGCCAGTTGCTGGACAAGACGGCTAGCCCGGCGGCGCAGGCAGCCGCCGGGGCATCGCCGTGTCCTACTGAACTGCTCGCCGTGTGCCGCGACGGTCAGCCCCGCCGTATTGTCGTGCACGCGAAGCCGGTATTCCACGCCGATGGCGCCGTCGTGGGCGCTTTGTGCTGCCTGACCGACATCAGCGAACAGCGCCGGCTGCAAGAGCGGGAGCGCGACGCTGCCCACGCGCGTGAAGAATTCCTGGCCATGCTTGCGCACGAATTGCGTAACCCGCTGGCACCCATCATGAGCATCGCTGGCCTCCTGCAGCGCGCCAACAAGGACCCGGGCGTGGCGAAAATGGCCGGTGTCGTCCAGCGCCAGACCAAACAGCTGGCGCGTTTCATTGCCGATCTGCTGGACGCGTCACGCGTCGATTGCGTGCACACGCTGCCGGTCGAGCTGCGCCGTTGCACGAAGCATGAGATCGTGAACCTGTCGCTGGACGCGGTGGAAACGCTGGTGCGCTCGCGCAATCAGCGCTTGATCGTCGAGGTCGACAATCCTGATGCCGAGTTGCGCTGCGATCCGGAGCGGGTAGCGCAGGCACTGGGTAACGTGCTGTGCAATGCCAGCGCGTTCACGCCGGACGGCGAGGAAATCTGCCTGCGGGTCTATATCGAAGGCAATGTGCTGCGCGCCGAGGTCATCGACTGCGGGGCCGGCATTGCGGCGGAAGACTTGCAGCACATTTTCGAGCCATTCGAGCGCCGTGCGCTGGCGCCGGGCCGCGCGCCCGTCGGTGCGGGCCTGGGCTTGACGATTGCCAAGGGCGTGTGCGAAGCCCATGGCGGATCGATCTTCGTGCGCAGCGCGGGGCCGGGGATGGGCACCACCGTGTCGATGGCCTTGCCAGTGGCCGTCTGCGCTGCCTGACCTTCTGGCCGGGGATATTCCCCGGCTTGGTTGGCAGCAAATGTGGTCAGGTCAGACCTGGCCGCCGGCACGGCGCGCGCGGTGTCGTTCCATCAGCCAGGCCACGATGCCCGGCACCAGCGACAGCACGATGATGCCCATGATGACGGCAGTCAGATTGTCGTTGACCCACTTGATATTGCCAAAGATATAGCCGGCAACCGTCAGCGACACGACCCACAGGGTGCCGCCTGCGACGTTGTACGCGAGGAAGGTGGCATAGCGCATGCTGCCCAGCGCCGCCACGAACGGTGCGAGCGTACGGACGATCGGCACATAACGCGCCAGCACGATGGTCTTGGGACCATGGCGCTCGAAGAAGCGCTCGGTATGCGCGATGTGCTCGGCCTTGATGAGGCGGAACCGGTAACCGCGCTCCACACGTTCACGAAACGCACTGCCAATGGCAAAGTTGAGGATATCGCCGGTTACCGCTGCGACGATCAGCAGCGGGATCAGCATTTCCAGTGACAGCATGCCTTTGGCCGCCAGCGCGCCGGTGACGAACAGCAGCGAGTCGCCGGGCAAGAATGGCATCACGACCACGCCCGTCTCGACGAAGATCACGGCAAACAACAGCACGTAGACGAGCAACTGGTATTCGGCCGCCAGTACGGCGAGGTGGCGGTCCAGGTGGAGGAACCAGTCGAGCAGGGTAGTGAACATTGAATTTCTCGTTGAATCAGGTTGCGGCAGGACCCCGGCCAACGTGATGCTGGCCGGAGCAAAGCGCGTATCTTACCTTTACTGCAACCCTTCCTGTTACTCTTCCTGGAATTCGTCCGAGCGGCAGAACAGATCCCAGGCCGCGATGAACAGGGCCGCAATCACCGGTCCGATCACAAAGCCGTTCAGGCCGAACAGCGCCATGCCGCCCAGCGTCGAGAGCAGGATCACGTAATCGGGCAGCTTGGTATCCTTGCCGACCAGAATCGGGCGCAGGATGTTGTCGACCAGACCGATGACCAGAACGCCATACGCGGCCAGCACCACGCCCTGCCAGATCGCGCCCGTCACCAGGAAATAGATCGCCACCGGCCCCCACACCAGTGCCGCGCCGATGGCCGGCAGCAGTGACAGGAAGGCCATCACCACGCCCCACAGCAGCGGGCCGGACACGTCCAGCATCCAGAAGATCAGTCCGCCCAGTGCGCCTTGCGCGACCGCCACCAGCACATTGCCTTTGACCGTGGCGCGGATGACCGTCGTGAAGTTCTGGAACAGACGGCTCTTGTATTCGACGCTCAGCGGCACGGCGCGCTGGATGCGCGCGGCCAGGATGCGGCCGTCGCGCAGCAGGAAGAACAGCAGGTACAGCATGATCGTCATGCTGACCACGAAGTCGAGCGTGTTGCGGCCGATATTGAGCGCATACGTGGCGGCGGCCTGGCTGATCTGCGCGGCAAATTCGGTGATCTTGGTCTGCAGCGAGGCCAGGTTGGTCAGTTCGAAGCGTTCGAGGATCGAAATGGCCCAGTTCGGCAAAGCGCGCATCACGACCTCGAAGTAGTGGGCGAAATCGATCTGCCCGCTGCTGACCATCGTGTAGATACCGGCGACCTGGTCGACCAGCGACGCCGTGATCATGGCCAGCGGCAGCAGCACCATCAGCACGATGACCAGGAGCGAGAGCAGGGCGGCAATGGTCGGCTTGCCCTTGGTTGCCCGCAGCAATTTCGATTGCAGCGGCGCGAAGATGATGGCGAACACGACGCCCCAGAACACGGCGCCAGAGTACGGCAACAGAATCCAGAGGAAAGCGATCGTGACGATCGTGAGCAGGAGCAGAAAGGAATTCTGCGGAAGGGTAAATTGCTTCATTGGCTGCGTTTGCAAAAAGGTTAATGTTTCTGGATGATAAACCATGCCGCTGAAAGCACCGGGTGCGTTCGTGTAATGACGCGGGGTGGTGTGCCAAGTATGCAACTTGCATGGCTTGACATTCCCTTGTGGCTTAATGACCACAAAGTCAGTTCAATCGTGTGGGTTGGCAAACTAACATCTTGCGATAATTAATTGTTGCCGCGTCGAGACACAGTCTGGCGGGCACTTCTATCAATTGATTATCCGGAGAACGTATGTCCCGTCCTGCACCACGCACTGCTGCCCCGTCCGTCCACACCACCCTCGTCCGCGCGCTCAAGGGCGCCATCCTGCTGGGCGCCGCCGCAGCAGGCATGGCGCAGGCGCAGCAGTCGCCAGCGCTCGATCGCGTCAGCATTTCTGCCGGCGCGTTCTACGCCGAGCCTGAAATCCACCTGGGCGGCGATACCCGTTACGGTCGTGTCGACACTCCGGACGAAGAAATCGACGACGTCACGTTGCCACGCGTAAAAGCCGAAGTTCTGATCGGCGACAGCCACGGCGTTTCGTTCGATTACTTCCGCTTCGACGAAGGCTATGGCGCGGATCTGAATGGCAACACCGTGTATGAAGGCCGTCCGGTCAGCGGTTCGCTGCGCGCCGACGCCAACCTGCGCATCGAGCTGGCGCGCCTGTCGTACAAGTTCTGGTTCGGCAAGGAAAAGAACGTCTTCGGCGTCGGCCTGGGCGCGGCCCACCTGCGCGCCAAGATTTCGGGTTCGGCGTCGGCCAATGTCAGCGCGAGCGCGCCAGTCGAGAACTACTCGTGGAGCGGTTCGGCGTCGGCCAGCGAAAGCGTCTGGGCCCCGACCGTCGAACTGGCATGGCGCCATGCCCTGAACGACCAGGTCCGCTTCTATGCGGAAGCTTCGGGCGTGAAGAAAAACGGCGGCAACGTCGAAGGCCATATCTACAACGGCGCCCTCGGCGTGGAATACTTCCCGCACAAGAACATCGGCCTGGTCCTCGACTACGGCATCCAGAAAATCGACCTGCATCGCAATGGCGAGCGCACCGCCGACATCGACCTCAAGCTGACCGGCCCATCGGCCTACGTCAAGGTCCGCTTCTGATCGGGACTGCGCTCACGTTGGAACTGCACGTTCAGTTGCTCTCGGTCATAATACCTAGTGTAGAAGCACTGGTGTAAGGGGAGTGGGTGAAAACGGATCAACTGGTCGCGTGTCATGACTGTGGCAGCCTGTATCACTGGCGGCCACTGGCTGCCTGCGAGCGTGCCAGCTGCAACCGCTGCCAGCATGAGTTGTACCGCTGGCATAAGGGCAGCCCGGCGCGCCAGGCCGAGGTGCTCGCTGCGCTGACGCTGGGCGCCGTGTTCGTGTTTTTGCTGGCGCAGTGGTTCCCCATCGTCACGCTGGAGATGGGTGGCATGCTGTCGGGCGCCACGCTGTACCAGGCCGTGGCCGTGCTGTGGGGTGCGGGCGACCAGGTCATCGCGGCCATGGTCTTCTTTTGCGCCATCATCTTTCCGGGCATCGAGCTCGGCTCCCTGTTTTATGTGGCGCTCGGTCTGACCCGGGGCGTGCGCGTACCCGGTTTCAATCTCGTGCTGCGCACCGTCCAGGGCGCACGCCACTGGGCAATGACCGAGGTGCTGATGATCGGCATCCTGATCACCGTGATCAAGATGACGAGCCTGGCGCGCGTGGAGCCGCATCCGGCCCTGTTTGCCTTTGGCGTGCTGACGATCCTGTGCGCGCTCGTCATGCGCTACGAACCGAGAGCGCTGTGGGCACTGGCCGACCGGCTGGCGCCACTGCGCAAATCCGACCCGGCGCGCCAGACCACCACGCTTCCCGAAGCCGATTCGGTGCTGGTCTCGTGCAGCGCCTGTGGCCTCGTGAATCACACTTGCCCGTCACGCGACGGCACCGATCGCTGCGCCCGCTGCAGCGCGGCCCTGCATCGCCGTATTCCCAACAGCGTCGGCTGGACCTGGGCCATGCTCCTGGCCGCCACGCTGCTGTATATTCCCGCCAATATGCTGCCCGTGATGTACACCCGCTCGATCGGTGGCACGGAGGGCGATACGATCATGAGCGGCGTCGTGCTGTTCTGGAACACCGGGTCGAAGGGCCTGGCCATCATCATCTTCGTGGCCAGCATCGTGGTGCCGGTCTCGAAGCTCGCTGCCCTGGCATGGCTCAACGCCACGGCCCAGGCGCGCTCGCGCACGGCGCCGATGGCGCGCACACGCGCGTATCGCGCCATTGAATTCGTCGGCCGCTGGTCGATGCTGGATATTTTCGTGGTTGCCCTGACCGTCGCGCTGGTGCGCTTCGATGCGCTGGTGGTGATCACGGCCGGACCGGGCGCGATCGCGTTTGGCTGCGTGGTGATCGTGACGATGGTCGCATCCCACCAGTTCGACCCGCGCCTGATCTGGGACCCTATTGAATCGAACGGAGAACCACATGTCTGACCAGGACAGCGCGCACGCACCTGCCAACCCGCCGAGCCCGTCTGAACCACCCGTGGGCCCATCGGCGCCGCTGGCGGCCTCGCCCGCCATCGACCGTCCCAGCCGCTGGCTGCCATCGCTGATCTGGATGATTCCGGTGCTTGCCGCGCTGATTGGCGCCTGGCAGGTGGTCAGCTGGGTCACCAACAAGGGTGCGACCGTCTACGTGTACTTTTCCAGCGGCGAAGGACTCGAGGCGGGCCAGACCAAGGTCAAGTACAAGGACGTCGACATCGGCCGCGTCGTGTCGGTCACGCTGGGCGAAGATGGCAACCGCGTCGTCGCCAAGATCGAGATGGCCAAGGAGGCCGACCGCTTCACCGCCATCGACTCGCGCTTCTGGGTCGTGCGGCCGCAGATCGGCGCCAGCGGCGTCTCGGGCCTGGGGACGCTGTTGTCCGGTCCTTATATCGGCGCGGCGCCCGGCGTGAAGGAAGACACGACCAACAGTTTCACGGGCCTGGAAACGGCGCCGCCGATTCCGATTGGCCTGAAGGGGCGCGAATACAAGCTGCATGCCGAGACACTCGGCTCGGTGGCACCCGGTTCGCCCGTGTATTTCAAGCGCGTGCGCGTGGGCCAGGTGGCGTCGGTGGCGCTGGACAAGGCCGGGCAGGGTATCGACATGTCGGTCTTCGTCGAGCAGCCCTACATCGGCCTCGTGGGTCCGGACACACGCTGGTGGCATGCCAGCGGCGTCGACCTGCGGCTCGATGCGAGCGGCCTGAAACTCAACACCCAATCGCTGGCGGCGCTGGCCACCGGCGGCATCGCCTTCGAATCGGTCGATGGTCGCAAGCCGGTGGCTCCGGCGCCGGTCGGCACGCGTTTCCTGTTGTCCGAAGACCGCAGCGCCGCGCTGCGCCCGCCCGACGGGCCGGCAGTCACCGCCATGCTGTACTTCGACCAGTCGCTGCGCGGGCTGTCGCCGGGCGCCGTCGTCGATTTCCGCGGCGTGGCGCTGGGTGAGGTGCGCGCCGTGGGCATCGAGTTCGATCGCGAACGCCAGAAATTCACGATGCCGATCACGGTCGACCTGTACCCGGGCCGTTTGGGCAAAGGCTTCATGGCGGCGATGGAACGCGAAGACGGTGGCCAGCGCGCCCTGACGGCGATGGTGGGCCGTGGCCTGCGCGCGCAGCTGCGCAACGGCAATCTGCTGACAGGCCAGTTGTATATCGCGCTCGACTTCTTCCCCAACGCGCGCAAGGCCACGATCGCCGAGCAGGGCGAGTTCCTGGTGTTGCCGACGGTGCCGGGCCAGCTCGATGAACTGCAAAGCCAGATCTCGCGCATCGCGGGCAAACTCGACAAGATTCCATTCGACGAGATCGGCGTGAACCTGAACCGCACGCTGGTGCAGGCCAACGCGACGCTGGCACGGATCGATGGCAAGGTGCTGCCCGAGATGCAGCAGACGCTCAATGCCGCCAAGGCCACCTTCGCCAGCGCCGAAAGCGTGCTGGCGCAAGATGCGCCGCTGCAGTCCGACCTGCGCAAGGCGCTGCAGTCGGTGACCGACACGATGGCCAAGATCGATGCGCTGGCCGATTACCTCGAACGCAATCCGCAGTCGCTCATTCGCGGCAAACCTCAGGAGAAAAAAGAATGACGCTGTTTATCCAGGCGCGCCGCGCACTGACCGGCGCGGCGCTGGCAGCCCCGTTGCTGCTGGCGGGCTGCTCCAGCACGCCGACCGACCAGTTCTATACGCTCAGCGGCGGCGCCGCCACGGTCGTGCCGCCGGCAGCGGCCAGCGCACCGCTGTTTTTTGAAATGCGCCCCGTGACGATTCCCGCGCAGGTGCGGCGTCCGCAACTGATGGTGGCGGGCGAGGCTGGCAAGATCGAGCTGATGGAGCACCATCGCTGGGCCGGTCCGCTGGCCGATGAAATCACCACCGGGCTGTCGCTGGGGATCGCTGCCAATCTGGGGGGGGTGGATGTGTACCGCAACCCGGCGCCGACCGGCAGCACGCTGTACCGTATCGGCGCGAACATCCAGCGTTTCGAATCGAAGGAGGGCAGCTATGCCCTGATCGACGCGGTCTGGAACGTGCGCAAGGTCGATGGCGGCGCGGTGCAGACGTGCCGCAGCGTGTTCCAGGAAAACGTGGGACCGGGTTACGAGGCACTGGTGGCCGGGCACCGGGCCGCGCTGGCCAAGCTGGCTGCAGCGATCTCGGCCGGCGTGCGCAGCCAGGTTGCCGGCGGCACGCTGGCCTGCGTGAACAACCCATAGCGCAACAGCGGGCAGGCCCGCGTCACGCAGTGGCTGCGGGCTTACTTTTTCGGTGTCAGCATCAGGAGCTTGCCGCGCGGACCGTCCTCCAGCAGCCATACTGCGCCGTCCGGCCCGGTGCGAACGGCGCGGATGCGTTCGCCCATGTCCCAATGGTCCACCTTCTTCGCGTTCTCGCCGTCGAGCGCGATGCGGTCCAGCGACTTGCCCGAGAGGCCGGTGATGAAGAGGGAATTTTTCCACTTCGGGAACAGGTCCGCGTCGTAGTAGGCAAGGCCCCCTGGTGAGATGGCCGGATCCCAGGACACTTTCGGGGCTTCGAAGCCGTCGCCAGGCTTGTGGTCAGGAATGTCCCGGCCGTCATAGTGGCTGCCATTCGATGCTTTCGGCCAGCCATAGTTAAGGCCTGGCTTGATCAGGTTGATCTCGTCGCCATGGCGCGGTCCCATCTCCATTTCCCACAAGCGCCCCTGCCGGTCGAAGGCCACGCCCAGCAGATTGCGGTGACCATACGACCAGACGGCTGGGTTGAACCCCTTTGCCGCGAGCGGGTTGCCAGATGCTGGCGTGCCGTCGAGGTTCAGGCGCAGCACCTTGCCGAGCGTCGACTTGGGGTCTTGCGCCGGGTCGAACAGCTGGCGGTCGCCACTGGTAAAGAACAGGTACTTGCCATCCGGCGAGAAGCCAATACGGCCCGAATAGTGCCCGCCCGTCGACGCATCCTGGCCGCGGAAAATGACCTTGGTATCCTTGAGTGCGCCGCCTGCCTCATCCAGTGTCGCAGTCGCGAGCATCACCCGGGTGTCGGCGCCGCTACCCGCTTCGGAGTAGCTGAAGTAGAGCATTTTGCTGGCCGCGAAGTCGGGAGCGGGGACGATGTCCATGAGCGCGCCCTGGCCCTTGCTGCTGACGGTGGGTGTGCCGGACACTGTCCGCTTGTTACCGGTGGCAGGATCGAACAGGATCATCGTCCCTTCCTTCTGCGTTACCAGCACGTTGCCGTCAGGCAGAAATGCCATCGCCCAAGGATTGTTGAAGGTGCCGACCGGCTTGACGTCGAAAGGCAGGCCGCCGGGCGCGGTTGCGCTGGCCTGCGCGTTTGCGGCCGCCGGGGCGGCGAACGCGAGCAGGGTGAGCGAGAAAGTGGTGGCAAGGCCGAGCATGCTTGAATTCATGTTTTCCAGATCTCCATTCGCGGAATGATGCCAGGTTGTTGAGGTGGTGCACGCCCGTCGCCCACGCGCGCGAAGTAAGCGCCGGCGCCGTTGGTGCAAAGGGGCGACAGGAAGTGTAGAGCAAAACGCCCATTGCAGACGCTGCGCTGGTCGCGGCCGAATCCTTCTGTGCCCTGGGCGAGCGGCCCGCGGTCGGCGCTCAAACGCTGCGTTGGGAAAAATGACAAGGTGCTACGGGCATCCCTCGGTGGCCATGCCATCAGCCTGCATTGGCGCCGTTGAAGATGCGAGATGACGCCATGCGGTGCAGTCGATTTATATGTTGTTTCATGGCAACGATCTATTCTTTATGTGCAGCGCATGGCATTCTGCCGAGAAATTTTGCTTACACTGAAGCCTGTAATGACGCAGTGATGAGTTGAACATGTCAGCGTGCGTTGGTACCGCTTCGCTCATGACGCCCTGTCAAGAATATATCGGGTCGACCTGCTGCGTTCCATGCTCTGATAAACCGATATGCGAGGCAACGTCGTTCTGTCGTTGTCAGTCAAACCGCATCCGGCTTCAGTGCACATGGCTATCGCACTGTCGACATCAACGAGCAAAAACCCTTCCGAGGCAAACATGAACGCATTCAAGAACTTGAGAATCGGCACCCAACTCATACTGGGGTTTGGCCTGGTCACTGCAGTGATGTTGTTACTCGGTTCATTCGCCATCTTTGGCCTGACAACAATTCACACCGCATCGCAGAAGCTGCATCGCGTCAATCAGGAGCACCTCAAGCCACTGTACATCGCCCGCGAAGCACTGGCGCAGACCGGGCTGGCAGCGCGCAATGCCTACGTCTTCACCAGCGACGCGCAGGCCAGGAACGAGCTCGACCTGGTCGACCAGCAAAAGAAGGTATATCTCGCCGCGCTCGAGGGCATGACGCCGGCGTTTGCCGGCGACTCCCAGTTCGACAAGGTGCGCACAGGATTGCTGGCGATGGCCACTGCACTGGAAAAACCACGCAAGTTCCGTGAAGCGGGCCAGATGGAAGCATTTGGAAAATTCCTGGTCGAGGAGTGCAGCCCGCTACGACAGCAGATCGTGAAAGACATCGCGGTACTGGTCGCCAACGCCGAGCGCGAGGTGGCTGACGCCGACGCATCGGCCGAACAGGCTGAAGCTGCCGCTCGTAACTGGGTGATCGGTCTGACCCTGACTGCGTTCGTGTTCAGCGTCGTGATATCGACCGCCATTAAGCGCCTGCTCCTTAAGCAGCTCGGTGGCGAGCCTGCTTATACCGCCCAGATTGCCAACCTGATTGCCTCGGGCGACCTCGCCACGAACGTAGATGTTCGCAGCGGTGACAGCACGAGCCTGCTGTTCTCGGTAAAAACCATGCGCGACAGCCTCGCGTCGATCGTCGGCAAGGTGCGCCATGGAACCGATGCGATTGCGAGTGCCTCGTCCGAAATCGCCGAGGGCAGCTGCGATCTGGCCTCACGCACCGAGGTACAGGCCTCTTCACTGGAACGCATTGCATCTGCCATGGAAGAGCTGACCACGACCGTCCAGCAAAACGCGAACAATGCAAGGCAGGCCAACACGTTCGCGCAGTCTGCGTCTTCGGTCTCGCAGGAAGGCGGCGCCGTCATGCTTCAGGTGACGGACACGATGGCGTCGATCAATACGTCATCCAAGCGCATCGTCGACATCATTTCGGTCATCGACGGCATCGCCTTCCAGACGAATATCCTGGCGCTCAACGCCGCCGTGGAAGCAGCCCGCGCAGGCGAACAAGGGCGAGGGTTTGCCGTCGTGGCCAGCGAAGTACGCAACCTGGCGCAGCGTTCGGCGAGCGCCGCCAAGGAAATCAAGGTCCTGATCGAAGACTCGGTTGGTAAAGTGGACACGGGTTCTGAACTGGTCCAGCGTGCAGGCAGCACCATGCAGACCCTGATGGAGAGCGTGCAACGCGTGACCGAAATCATGGGCGACATTTCGATTGCCAGCGCCGAGCAGAGTGTCGGCCTGGGCGAAGTGAGCAACGCAATCGGCGAAATGGATGGCATGACCCAGCAGAACACCGCGCTCGTTGAAGAAGCCTCGGCCGCCTCGCAGGAACTGCAGGCGCAGGCATCAGGCCTGGCCAGCCTGGTGGGCCAGTTCCGGCTTTCCAGCGCCGGTAGCGACACGGGCCGGCAAGAGCGGCCCGCGCGTGCTGCTGCGCCGCTGCGTCTTGCCGCTGTCGCCTGAACATGGCATCAAGGTGCGGCCGTGACAGCACGGGCCGCACCTGCCTAGTGGATTATGGGATCAGACGTTCTGCGCGCAGGCGTTCAAACAGGTCGAAGAACGACGCGTCGGTCGCCTGATAGGCCGTGAAGCCAAGGCGGCGGCTGTTGCTCATGTCCGTCATGACTTCAAGCGGCCGGCCCAGATCGAGGTCGGTATGCCAGGCCGAGGCCAGGCGATCCAGATCGGCTTCCACCAGGCCGTGGCGCGCCGCGATGTCACGCCACACCGGCGCATCGTTTGCCATCGCCGCTTCGAGTGGTTGCACCGTGCCATTGAAACCGGCCGCCTCGACGCCGAAGAACGCGGCCAGTTTTGGCCACAACCAGCTCCAGCGGAACACGTCGCCATTGACGATATTGAAGGCCTCGTTGCGCGACGCGTCGGTATCGGCGGCCCAGACCAGCTGCTTGGCCAGCATCCGGGCATCGGTCACATCGGACATGCCATTCCACTGCGCGGCTGACCCGGGGAACTGGAACGGGCGGCCCGTCTCCTTGCAGATTGTCGCGTACACGGCCAGCGTGGTGCCCAGGTTCATCGCATTGCCGACGGCCAGGCCGATGACGGTGTGCGGCCGGTGGATGGTCCAGGTGAAGCGGTCGCGCTCGGCCGCCGCATAGACCTCGTCTTCCTGCGCATAATAGAAATTCTCGAGCGGCAGGCGCGGCTGCGATTCGCGCAGCGGCGTGTCGGGCAGCGTGCCCGAACTGGCGTACGCTTCGAACGGCCCCAGGTAATGCTTCAGGCCCGTGACCAGGGCGACATGGCGCACGCTCTTGTGCGACGACAGTGCATCCAGCAGGTTGCGCACGAGCGCAGCGTTGACGCGGATGTTCTCGGCTTCGGTATCCTGGCGCATCCAGGTCGTGATGAAGACGTGGGTCGGGGCAACGTCCTTCAACGCAGCGCCGAGCGCGGCAGGGTCGAGCAGGTCGGCGGCGATGTGGCGCACCTGCGGCAGATCGCGCGGTGCGCGGCGCGACAGGCCTACGACATCCCAGCCTTGCGCCAGCAATTCGCGGGCAGCGTGGTTGCCGCCAATACCGGTGACACCAACGACGAGTGCAGTTCGTTTCATGTGTGACTCCTGATTTGACAATTGTCGTCCATTTTACTGCGCACGATTGATGTGCGTACTGGCGGGCTGCGCCGTACTCGGTAGAGTTGACTTCCTTTCCTCTCAGAAATAGTCCACCCATGACCACGTATTGTAGGTCCTTACCCTGCAAGTTCGCCGCCATTCCCACGCTGGTCGTGCCGGTCCTGCTGATGGTGCTGGCCGGTTGCGCGTCGTCGACCGCAAACCGGATCGGGACGGCAGCGACCATGCCACTGACCGACCTGAACGTCGCGCAAGAGGATATTCCAGCCATTTTGCTGGCCGCCCGGGAACATCCGTACCAGGTACCGGCCAGCCAGAACTGCGTGGCGATCTCGCTGGAAATCCGCGAGCTCGATGAGGTGCTCGGCGCCGACCTCGACGCGCCGGTGTCGCCTGTCGATCCGTCCGTGATGCGCCGCGCCTCGTCACTGGTCCAGGACCAGGCGGTGGGCGCGCTGCAGCGCACGGCCGAGGGATTGATCCCGTTTCGCAGCTGGGTGCGCAAACTGAGCGGGGCAGAACGCCATTCGAAGCAGGTCTCGGCCTGCATCGCAGCAGGCTCGATGCGGCGCGCTTTCCTGAAAGGGTTCGCCGCCTCGGAACATTGCGCCTGGCTCAATGCGGTCGGGGCCATGGCCACACGCTGACGGCGTCAGGTTCATGGCCAGGCCCACGACAGAGGGCTTTACTGCATCACCCCATCAGAAACGGTAGCGCAGCGTCAGCGATGTGTTGCGCGGTGCGCCGTACGTGAACTGGTTGTAGGCGGCGAACATTGCGAACGTTTTCTTGTCGGTCGCATTGTTGACGTTCAGCTGGGCCGACAACTGCTTGCTGAACTCATAGCGTGCCATCAGGTTGACCAGCGCGTAGGATTCCTGTTCCATGCGGCCGTCGATCCCCGGGGCGACGGTGCCGTCGATCGTGTAGGTTCGGCCTTCCCAGTTCACGCCGCCGCCGACAGTCAGCTTGTTCCACTGGCCAGGCAGGCGATAGCTGGCAAATGCGCGCAGCGTTTTGCGTGGATAGATCGAGTTGAAGTCGACGCCCGTTGCATCCTTGGCGCGGAAGATCGCGTAGCCGATGCTGGCGTTCAGGCCCGAGACGATCTCGCCCGACACATCCAGCTCGATCCCCTTGCTGGTGGCGCCCTGGGCGGCGCGGTAGTAGCTTTCTTCGAGCAGCGGGCCGGCCGCGCCATCGCGGTCGATGCGGCCGGCGGCCTGGCCCAGGTTGTCCTGCTTCAGATGGAACACGGCCAGTGAGGCGTTGACGCGACGGTCGAAGAACTCGCCCTTGATGCCGGCTTCGTTGGCCTTGCCTTCGATCGGGTCGAGCAGGTTGCCCGCCAGGTCCCTCAGGTTTTGCGGCTCGAAGATGCTCGTGTGGCTGGCATACAGCGAGTAGGTGTCGTTCAGGTCAAACACAAGGCCGGCGTAGGGCGTGATCTCGTTGTCGTAATTGAGCGAGTACGGGTCTTGCCATTGGCCGCCGCCTTGCTTTTCGTAGTTGGTCACGCGCGCGCCGATGATTGCCTTGAGATCGTTGGTGACCGAGAAGCGCGCCATGCCGTACAGGCCTTGCTGCTTCGTTGCGCTGGTCTCGTAGCGGGCCTGCTGGCCCCAGGCCGGGGCGGGGTATGACGCCGGATTCCAGTTGTTGAAATCGCGGACGGCTGGTGCAGCACCGTCAGGTTCGCCCGCGAAGCTTGCCAGGCGGTTGTTCGAGTGGAAGTCGGTCTTGGCATGCAGGTAGCCGAACGCGGCTTCATGCTGGCGTCCGAACGCCGAGAAGGGGCCGCTGGCGTGCGCGCCAAGATCTTTCTGCTTCGTCTGGATGACGTAGGAGCCGGCAAAGGCCCCCAGGCCAGAACCCGTCACGCGATCCGGCACGCCCGACAGGTACAGCAGGTGCGAGTCGCCGTCGCGGGTGGCATCGGTGTAGGTCAGGCGCAGGTTCCAGCCGTTGGCAAAGCGATGTTCGTAATCGGCGAAGAAATTGTCGTACTGGTTTTCATAGCCGGTCCACGGGGTGCCGGTGGTCTTCGAACGGTCCCAGTCGATGATCGAGCCGTCGCTGTAGCGGTATGGCAGGCCGCCCCACATCGAGCCGCGCGGGTTCATTTTCTGGCGCGAGAAACCGGTCGAGAAGGTGCCGTCGCGGCCGATGTCGGCTTCGACGGTGGCGTAGATGGTGCGATCCTTGTTTTCGAGGTACTGCACCCAGCTGTCGCCGGCGCTGTACTCGGCCACGGCGCGGCCACGGATGCTTCCCGACGCGTTCAAAGGCGTCGAGACATCGGCCATGATGCGGCGCTTGTCCCAGCGGCCGACGGTGGCCTCGAGCGTGCCGTCCAGCTTCTTGCTGAACGCGCGCTTGCGCACCAGGTTCAGGGCGGCCGATGGCGTGCCGGCACCGGTCATCAGGCCGGTGGCGCCGCGCACGACTTCGACGCGGTCGTACAGGGCCAGGCTGCCCAGCACTTCGCCGGCGCTCCAGGCGGCGTCCCAGGTGGTCGGGATGTTGTCGATCTGCAGGTTGGTGACTTCGAAACCGCGGGCCGTGAAGCTCGCGCGGTGGGTTTCGTACTGGTTGACCGAGACGCCGGTGACGTTGTTGGCGACGTCGGTAATGGTGAGCAGACCCTGGTCTTCGATGCGCTGCTGCGTGATGACCGAGACCGATTGCGGTGTGTCGCGCAGCGACATGTCCAGTGGCGTGGCGGTGCGGGTACGGCCGATCGTGTACGAGCCGACCGCGTCGCCCAGCTTCTGCGCCTGCACTTGCACTTGCGGCATCGACGTGGTGCCCGCGTCGGTGGACTGGGCCTGGGCAACGAACGGGAGCGCGAGGCTCACGCACAGCGTCAGTGTTTTCACGTGAAGACGCCCGGTAGGGCAGACCAGCTTATCCATCTTTTTATCCTGTTGTTCGTGGTTGGGACACAAGACCGGTACCCGGTTTTGGTGGCCGGGTGTGGTCAGATCGCCAAAAGACGGTAATGATAACCATTCTCATCTAAGAGTGTCAACTTGTTAATGGGAAATATAATGAGTTCGCCCGGCATGGTGCCGGGCGACTGTTCAGCAGGCTGGAGAATGATGGGTGACCGCGCGGGATATCGCAGCGGCCGTGCTGGTTCAAGCCACCGCGCGCTTGTTCGCCTCGGTCACCGTCCAGTAGTAAATGGTTCGACCATCGACCTCGACCGTTTTTTCGGCAGGCCATTCGGCGCCCATATCGAAGGCATGCGAGACCACGCGCGTGCCGACCTTCAGTTGCTTCCACAATTGCGGGCGCAGCTTCGCGTTGATGTTGGGCAGCAGGTACAGCGTTACGACAGTGGCAGTCGAGAAATCCGTCTTGAACAGGTCGCCGACACGAAATTTGGCGCGGTCGGACACCCCCGCCTTTTTCGCGTTTTCGATTGCCTCGGCGATGCGGACCGGATCGATGTCGATGCCGGTGCCACGTGCACCCCGCGCTTTTGCGGCCGTCACGACGATGCGTCCGTCGCCGCAGCCAAGGTCGAACAGCGTGTCGTTTTTGCCGACCCTGGCCAGGTCGAGCATCTTGTCGACGACTTGCTGCGGCGTCGGCACGTACGGGACATCGAGGCGGGGCATGGCGGCCGTGATCTGGGCCAGTACGCGCCCGAACGGCAGCATCATCAGGCCGGTGGCGGCAGCGGCGGACAGCAGGATCGTACGACGGCGGGGGTGCGGGGTCATCGGAGCATCTCCTTCGGGCAGGTGGGTTGGTCAGGTAGCCGGCCGATCGTGCCGCGAACGCAATACGAGCAGCAGCAGGGCGCCGCAGGCCAGCACTGCGACACCGATCCATGCCGCATTCAGGCCGCCGAGCGACTGGCTGTACACGTACGACAGGCTGGACCAGAGCATATAAGCGCAACTGGCGCAGAACAGCAGCGGCAGTACCGGATACAGAGGGACCCTGAACGGACGTGGCATCTGCGGCTCGCGCCGGCGCAGCACGAACAGCGACAGGCCGGTGAGCAGGAAGAACAGCCAGAACACGGGCGCCGTGAATTCGACCATGGCCTTGAACCCGCTGCCCAGCGCGGCGCCCAAACCGACCAGCGCCAGCGCGGCGATGCATTGCACCGCCATGGCCACGGTCGGCGTGCCGCGTTCGTGATCCCAGGTTGCGAGGCGGCCGAGCTTGTTCCAGTCCAGCCCCACGGCATAACTGGTGCGGGCGCCGACGATCATCGTGGCGTTGATCGAGGTGAGGGCCGAAACCGCGACGAGCACCGCCATGATCTTCTCGCCGGGCGCGCCGAACACGGTCTTCATGACATCGGCCGCCACGGCCTGGGATGCGGCCATGCCTTCCAGGCCCAGCACGGTCCAGTAGGCCCACGTCACCAGCAGATACAGGACGGTGATGACCACGATGCCCAGCGTCAGCGCGAGCACCATATTGCGCGGGCCGCCGCGCAGTTCGGCGCTGATATAGGCGGCCTCGTTCCAGCCGCCATAGGTCAGCAGCACGAAGACCATTGCCATGCCGAGCGCGGCGACTTCTGGCACTGCAGCAGAAGCTGCGGCAGCGCTGCGCGCCGGCGCCGGATCGGCAAACAGGGCGGCCGCGCCGACGATCACGAGCAGGCCCAGGATCTCGGTGATGGTCAGGAGGGTCTGGGCGCCGGCGCCGGTGCGGATACCACGCAGGTTCAGCAGCGACAAGCCGGCGATGACCGCCACCGCGTACGCCGTGCTGCCCCAGTCGCCAGGCAGGAACGTGAGGGGCACTGCCTGCTGCATGTAGTCGCCGAACACGAAGGCAAGCAGCGCGATCGAGCCGGTCGTGATGACGGAGAAGCGGGCCCAGCCAAACAGAAAGGCGACCGGGCGGCCGAATGCGCGCTGCAGGTAGTGGTAGTCGCCGCCAGCGTGCGGGTAGGTGGTCGTCAACTCGGCATAGCAGAGCGCACCGATCAGCGACAGGACGCCGCCCAGCACCCACAATGTGAACATCTGCGTGGCGCCGCCGCTGAGACTGGCGACCAGGGATGGCGCCTTGAAAATGCCGGCGCCGATGACCACGCCGACGATGACGGCCACCGCCTCGCGCAGGCCGATCGTCGGCCGGGGATGGGTGCCGGCACGTGATGAAACAACGCATTCAGCTTCGATGGCATCCATGGTGGATATGTCAGGAAGTTGCCCGGCGGCTCAGGGCGCGCCTTGCGTGGTTGGTCGTATCCAGTGCTGCCGACACGCGGCTGCGCACCCGCTGTTCATCGAATAATAGTAGACGGCGACTGGACGGCGGCGCGCGATTGGCGAGCGGAACGTGGCGCTTCAACCTGGATGGGTTTGCCTGACGGGGATGGGGGCAACAGGGGATCAGCGGCGCAGGCTGCGCCGCTGATCGTTGCTCAACCGTTCGACGCGGGCGCGCCGAGCCAGTCGAAGATGGTGGGCCACAGCGTCGCATGCGCGTTGCGCCCGGCGAGCACGCCGACGTGCTGCAGGTTCACGCCGATGTCGCCGTGGTATTGCAGCACCTGCTTGCGCGCGCTCGAGGTCGCCTCGTGGAATGGCACCATCGCGGCCGGCGGAATCACCTTGCTGCGAAAATCGACGACGCTGATCAATGGCGAGCGCAGGTCGGCCGGGCCGATCGTGCGGCCGTTGATGACGAGCCGGCCGCCCATGAAGTCATCGTTGCGGTAGAGCGACTCGACGATGTCGACGAACAGCTTGCCGGGCAAGGGGAATTCGTCATGGCTCCAGCGCTCGACCTGCATGTGCGTGGCCAGCGCTTTGGGGTCGAACAGCGATAGCCAGCGGTCGGTCGCGCGCTCCCAGCCGAAGGCCTGCGGCTCGGCCATCGCACTCATCAGGTTGAGGAAGGCGCCCGGCACGTGACGGAAGGTGTCGGCAATCTGGCGCGCATCGGGCGTGGCCTTGACCAGCGGCGCGAAGCACGAGGCGCCGTGCCCGAAGCCCAGCGGCGATTCGAGCAGCACGGTGGCCGTCACGTGCTCGGGATGCATGGCGCTGTAAATCGCGGCGAGGATGCCGCCGAGCGAGTGGCCCACCACTGTCAGGCTGGCTTCGCCGCTATCGGCCTGGATGGCGCGCTGGCAGCTCGACAGCATGCGGTCGCCATAGTCGGCCAGGCCGACGGCCGGGTCGCCGTCGGGCATCGGCAGCCATTCGGCCAGGTAGACGCGGTAGCCGCGCTCCTGCCAGCGCTGCACGACGCTGATGTCGGGCGCCAGGTCCCAGATATAGGCGCGCTTGATCGGCGCCGGCACCAACAAAACGGCCGGCCCGCCGGCGGCGGCAGGTTCGTAGCGGCGCAGTTGCAGGCCTGTCTCGGCCAGGATGACCGAAAACGGCGTTTCCTGCGGGCCGTGACCGGCCTGCTCGAGTTGCCGGCCACGCTCCTGGCGGCTGCGGTCCATATTTCTGAGGGCTTGTACCTGCTGCGGCCCCAGGGTAGTCCAGTTGCTGGCGTACATGGCGATCCCATCGAAGTGGCGACCATGGCACTTTACCTGCTCTGGCGATCTGCGCCAATCGCGGCGTGCAGGAATCGCCCTGGGGTTTGCGCTCGCTACCACCCGGGCCGCGACGGCAATGACCACACCGACATTGCAGCCGGTGGCTACAGGTACTTGACCCAGGCCTTGCCGCTCTCGCGCTTGTAGCGGCCAAAACGCTGCGTTGGCCAGTACAGCAGCAGCGCCAGCAAGACCGAGCCGAGCCATACCTGCCAGACATGCCCGACATCGACGCGCGGCATATCCAGCACGAACGCGGCCACGCGCTGCGCCACCAGCAACAGATACAGGTGCGCGATATAAAAGAACAGCGGCGCGCCACCGAAGACGGCCGCGACCCGTACCCAGCCGGCGTCGATGCGCTCGATCCAGGCCAGCACCAGCAGGCCCACGCCGAGCGTAAGCAGCAGAAAGTCCAGCGATGGCGGGTACTTCGTGAAGTTCAGCCACGACATCGCGCTGTGCAGCAGCGTCTCGTGCGGCGCCCACGGCAGCGGCTCGCCATACACGTTCCAGGTGCGCAGCAGCGCGAGCAGCAGCAGGCTGGCCGCGCCGGCCACCATCAGCCAGCGCCGGCGCTGTGCGGCGGGCATGCTGCGTGCATACAGCGGGCCGCAGGCGTAACCGAGCAGGATCACGCCGATCCACGCCAGCAGCGGATAGCTGATGCGCACCCGCACCGGGTCGTACATCAGGTTGCCGCGCTGTTCGAGAATCGTCCAGGCACTGGCGGCCCATGTATCCGGCGCGAACGCCACGCCAGCCAGCCCATTGTGGCCGCCGACGATCGCCGCGCCGATGGCCGCCAGCAGCAGCAGAGGCAGGCGGTGCAGCAGGGCCAGCGCCAGCATCGACAGGCCGATCGCCCACATCACCTGCAGATACACGGTGTGTGGCGTGAAGGTGCCGGTCCAGGCGAAGTTGATGACGACGATTTCGAGCAGGATCAGGAACGCGCCGCGTTTGGCCAGAAACCCCGTCGCGCTCCTCGGGCCGCTCGCCGGATTGGCGTACAGCCAGGCCGACAGGCCGGTCAGGAACACGAACATCGGCGCGCAGAAGTGCGCGGCCAGGCGCGAAAAGAACAGGGCCGGGTCGGTGGTCGCGACATCCATCGGGTCGCTGACCTGGTGCTGCAGGTAGAAGGTTTCGCGGACGTGATCGAGCGTCATGATCAGCATGACGAGACCGCGCACGACGTCGATCGAGGCGATACGCGGGCTTGGCGGGGTGACTGGGAGGCTGTGCACGGTGGCGTTCATGCAGTGGCAAAGCCCGGCATTCTACCCTGCGCCGCGCCTGGCATGCGGCGCCTCTGGCATACTCGGGCCATCTTCCACGACGAAACGGCAGGGTGTTGAACGATGAAACCGAGCATTCTCGTATTGGGCAGCGTCTGGTCGGACGACGTGCGCGAACAGGTAACGCAAGCCTTCGACTGTCACTTCATGAAGGCGATCCCGCAGGCCGGCGACGCCGCATTCGACGCGGTCGCCGGCAGCATCCGCGGCGTGCTCACCACCGGCACGGTTGGCGTCACGCCAGCGCTGGTGGCGCAGCTGCCGCGTCTGGAAATCGTGACGGTGCACGGCGTGGGCGTCGATGCCGTGCCGCTGTCGCTGCTGGCCGGGAAGGGCATCCACGTGACCAACACGCCCGACGTGCTGACCGACGACGTGGCCGATTTCGCCGTGTTGCTGCTGCTGTCGACGGTGCGCCGCCTGCCAGTGCTCGATCGCTACGTGCGCGCCGGCGAGTGGCTGGCCAAGGCGCCCCTGGGGCACGTGCAGGCACGCGCACTGAAGGGCAAGGTCGCCGGCATCGTCGGGTTCGGGCGCATCGGCCAGGCCGTCGCCGCGCGCCTGCAGGGCTTCGGGCTGCAGATCCGCTACTACCAGCGCAGCCCCGGCCCGGCGCCCGCACAGCGCAGTGCGACGCTTCTCGCGCTGGCACAGGAGAGCGACATGCTCGTGCTGTGCATGCCGGGCGGCGCCGACACGCAGGGCATGATCGACCGCGAGATCCTCGAGGCGCTGGGCCCGGAAGGCACCCTGATCAACATCGCGCGCGGTACCGTGGTCGATGAAGCGGCGCTGGTGGCAGCGCTGCAGGATGGCCGGCTGGGCGCTGCGGGCCTGGACGTGTTCGAGAACGAACCGCAGGTGCCGGAGGCGCTGCTGGCGCTGGACAATGTCGTGCTCACGCCGCACGTGGGCAGCTTCACGGTCGAAGCGCGGCGCGCGATGGGCGCGCTGGCGGTGGCCAATCTGCGGGCACACTTCGCCGGCGAGCCGCTGCCAACCCCGGTGGACTGAGGTCGTTATTCAAGGGCGGTAATGGGGCGCGATTGCTGTATCATCCCCGTCCTGCAAACGAAAGTCACACATGCTCATCATCACCATCAAGCAGGGCAAGGAAAAAGCCCTGCTCGCCGGCGACCCGTGGATCTACCTGTCGGCCGTCGAAAAAGTCGACGGCAAGGGCCACGAACGCAACAAGCCGGGCATCACCGCCATCGTGCAAACGTCGACGCGCCAGTTCATCGGCCGCGCCGCCTACAACGCCAAGTCGCAGATCGTCGGGCGCATGTGGTCGTTGCGCGAAGACGAACCGGTCGATCACGCGATGATCAAGCGTCGGGTCCAGGCCGCAATCGACAAGCGCGCCGCGGCTTTGCGCATTGCCGATCCGCAGGCGCTGATTGGCTTGATCGATGGTGAAAAGGACGGCTTGCCGGGCCTGCAGGTGCATCAGTATGGTGGTGCAGACGGTTACCTGATCTGCCAGTTCAACGCTGCCGGTGTCGACATGTGGAAGGTGCCGGTCGTGCAGGCGCTATTGAAGGCCACCGGTTGCCGCAACGTCTACGAACGCAGCGACCCGCTCGTGCGCCAGGGCGAAGGCCTGTTGAATACGCCGGGCGCACTGGCCGGCGACGAGCCGCCCGACCGCCTGATGGTACGCGATGGCAAACGCCTGGTGCCGATGGATATCGCCACCGGGTTCACCTATCCGCGCTGAGCGGCTGCCCTGTCAGTCCAGGCGCTCGTGATGATCGGCCACGCCGCGCTTCCAGTAGGCCGATACTTTGGCGGCCTGGCGTGGCATGCCCGTCTCGACCAGCACCTGGCGCACACGCGCCATCAGCGCCGCTTCGCCGCCACCCCAGGCCAGCCCGGCGCCCGGCTGCAACGGCAACGCCTTCAGCACCTGCAACAGCGCATCGTCGCTGTCGACCCAGTGGATGCGGGCATCGGTGCGGGTAGCAAACGCGCGGCGGTCCGCGGCGCCCACCAGCAGCACCGCGTCGACGCGGGCGTCTGCCGGCAATTCTTCGAGCCGGCGCGTCACGGCCGGCAGGGCGCTGTCGTCGCCGATCAGCAGATGCCAGTCCATCGCCAGCGGCAGGATCATCGAGCCGCGCGGCCCGCCGATGATCGCGCGCTGACCGATGGTCGCATTGCGCGCCCACTCGGCCGCGCCGCCATGGCCGTGCAGCGCAAATTCAATGTCGATCTCGCGGGCATCGGTGTCGACCCGGCGCGGTGTGTAGTCGCGCCGTACTTGCTCGCCATCGGCGTCGTTGAACATGAACTTGACGTGGTCGTCGAACGACAGCGAGGTGAAGTCCGCCAGCGCCTCGCCCTGGAAGGTGATGCTGGCAAAGCCGGGGCTGACGCGGTTGATGCGCGCCACGGTGACCTCGCGCAGTTTCAGGTCGTGGCGCACGCGTTCGATCGTGGGAATGCGGTTTTCACTCATGCTACACTCCATCAATTAGTTGATAAAGTCCACCATTATGCAAAAAGAAGTTGATAAAGTCAAACAAAAAGGCGACGAAGATCCGCTCGAGGCCATGCACGCGATCGTGCACCTGTATCGTTCGCAGCAGATGCGCGGCCTGCGCGCTGGCGTGCAGGCCGGCTCGCACGAATTGGCGCACATGGAAATCAAGGTGCTGCGGTTTTTCGGCCGTCATCCCGGCGCGACGCAGAGCGATCTGGTCGCGCATTCGGGCCGCGACAAGGCGCAGGTTGCGCGCCTGATCAAGGGCTTGCGCGATGCGGGGATGCTCGATGCGACAGCCGACGAAGCGGACCGGCGCAGTACACGGCTCACATTGAGCAGTGCAGGGCAGGCAGTGTCTGAGGAACTGCGCCGGCAAAGCGGCGCATTGGGAAAGATTGCCCTGGCAGGGCTGGACGGGGCCGAGCAGGCCCAGTTGATGGCATTGCTGGCGCGCGTGCGCGCCAATCTGGAAGCCGGCGCGGCCTGAGGCCGCGCCGGCGGGTGGTCGAATCGCCTACTCGACCCAGCCAAACCCGTCGCGCGCGAGCAGCGCGAACGATTCCGGCGGACCCCACGAACCGGCCGCATACGCATGGGGCTTTTCGCCCAGCGTCTCCCAGCCGTTGATGATCGGCTCGACCCATTCCCACGCCGCCTCGAGTTCATCGCGGCGCATGAAGTGCGTCAGGCGACCGCGCACGACGTCGATCAAAAGACGCTCGTAGGCTTCGGCGCGGCGCTGCGCGAATGCCGACTGCAGATCGAGGTTCAATGCGACCTGCTGCATCAGCATGCCGCTGCCCGGCTGCTTGGCGAAGATCTGCAGCTTGATCGCTTCTTCGGGCTGCAGTTCGATGACGAGTCGATTGGCCACGCCGCCCGGCGTTTCGGGGAACAGCGGGAACGGCGGATTGGCGAATTCGATGACGATCTTCGACGAACGGCGCGCCATGCGCTTGCCGGTACGCAGATAGAACGGCACCTTTGACCAGCGCCAGGTATCGATGTGCGCGCGCAGGGCGACGAAGGTCTCGGTGTGGCTGTCAGCCGGCACGTTGCTTTCTTCGTGATAGCCCTTGGCTTCCTGGTTGCCGCTCACGCCACGCGAATACTGGCCGCGCACGGTGTCACGTGCAATGTCGGCCAGACCCATGCGGCGCAGCGAGCGCAGCACCTTGAGCTTTTCGTCGCGCACGGCGTCGGGCGAGAGCGAAGTCGGTGGCTCCATCGCCACGATGCACAGCAGCTGCATAAGGTGGTTCTGCACCATGTCGCGCATCGCGCCGGCGCTGTCGTAGAAGCCCGCGCGGCTGCCCACGCCGACTTCCTCGGCCACCGTGATCTGCACGCTGGCGATGTTCGGCGCGCGCCACAGCGGTTCCAGGATCGAGTTCCCGAAGCGCAGCACCATCAGGTTCTGCACGGTCTCTTTGCCCAGGTAGTGGTCGATGCGGT
>Ga0308164_10001265_pt1 | contig 30631 bp, 21 predicted proteins | sample PhyTR2_FD_201031 | JGI IMG/M metagenome (GOLD analysis project Ga0308164, IMG submission 201031) | Phyllosphere microbial communities from UC Gill Tract Community Farm, Albany, California, United States - DLSLT.R2 | ecosystem: Host-associated > Plants > Phyllosphere > Unclassified | place: USA... | reverse complement strand
AGATATCGTCGTGTTCGCGGCTGACGCGCTCGAGGAAACCGGCGGGCTTGTCCTGGTCGAGCACGGGCGTGTTGAGCCGCGCGCGCGGGATGAAGGCATTGCCCAGGCGGGTCAGGATATCGACGAAGTACCGGTTGCCGGTCGATTGCGCAATCAGCAGGTGGAAACGTTTATCCGCCTCGACCGCAGGCCTGCCCTCGGCCATCGCCTGCTGCATCTCGCGCAGCGCGGCGGCCAGCTCGTCGGCCTGCTCCTGGCTGCGGCGGCTGGCCGCCAGGCCTGCCGTCTCGGTCTCGACGCCGATGCGCAACTCCAGCACGGCCAGCACGTCGCGCAGTGTCACGATGTTCTCGGAATCCAGCCCCAGCCCCGCCTGCGCGCGTTCGATCACGAAGGTGCCGATGCCGTGGCGGGTCTGGACCAGGCCGGCCGCCTGAAGATGTGTGATCGCTTCACGTACCACGGTGCGACTCACCCCATGCTGGGCCATCAACGACGACTCCGTGGGCAATTTGTCGCCAGGCTTGAGCGCGCCCTGCCGGATCGTGTCGCTGATCTGCTCGACCACTCCCTGGGACAGACTGCGGTGCTTGCGTTGCGGGAGCGTCATGATGGGAAATCGCGATGAATGGGATGGTGCAGATTATACGCGACGATTAAGTTGTATGACGTCCTATAACTAGGGAAGCTCTGATCAACATTTGCGGTATAGCCACGTTGCAAAATTGGTCCGACCAACCTAGAATCGGATGATCATAAGAATATGGAGACACCGTGGCCAACATCCGCCCTTCTGCCCTGACCCTGCTATGCCTGCCGTTATGGTTAATGGGCGGCGCCGCCACGGCCACGCCACCCGTCCACGACCGCGTGATCCTGGTGGGCGACTCCACCATGGCCAGCACCACCGGCTACGGCGACGCGCTGTGCGAACGATTCACGCCCGAGACGGCCTGCCTGAACCTGGCACGCGGCGGGCGCAGTTCGGGCAGCTTCCGGGCCGAGGGCCGCTGGGACGAGGTGACCGGCCTGCTGCGCGCCGGCGGCTACCGGCGCACCTTCGTGCTGATCCAGTTCGGCCACAACGACCAGCCGGGCAAGCCGGGCCGCTCGACGGACTACGTGACCGAATTCCCCGCCAATATGCAGCGCTACGTCATTGAGGCGCGCGCACTGGGTGCGGTACCGGTGCTGGTCACGCCACTCACGCGGCGCAGCTTCAAGGGAGGCTATGTGCAGGATGACCTGGCGCCATGGGCAGCCACAGTGCGTAAAATTGCCGCCGCGACGGCCACCCCGCTGATCGAACTGAACGCGCTGTCACTGGCGGCCGTGCAGGCCATGGGACCGGACGAGGCCGACAAACTGGCGCGCGTCGGCGAGAACTTCGACCGCACGCACGTGGGACCGCTCGGCGCCCGGCGCTTTGCGGACATCGTCGCGAGCGAGATCATACGAAAGGTGCCGCAACTGGCTGACGACATGGTGGCTGCTGACGGCGCCGGGGGCGCGCAATGAACGCCGCGCTGGCAGCGGTCGCACTGGCACTGGCGGCGGCGCAACCCGTCCACGCGCAGACCGTGGCGCCGGCAAGCGCCGAGCGCCAGCACGCACCGGCTGACGGCTGGGCCGCGCAAGCAGGCGGCACGCGCGGCGGCGCACTGGCGCTGCCTGCCCACGTGTACACGGTGCGCAGCCGCGCGGAACTGGTCGCAGCGCTTACAGCATCTGCGCCCTCGCGTATCGTGCGGGTTGCGGCAACCATCGACATGACCGAAGGCCGGCCGTTCGCCGACAGCGCCGACCAGGCGCGGCGCGGCGCCGTAACCATTCCTTCCAATACCACGCTGCTGGGCGTGGCGTCCGGGGCGGGGTTCATCAACGCCAGCTTGACGATCGACGGGGTCGAACAGGTGATCGTGCGTCATCTGGCGATCCGCAATCCGTGCGACATCCAGCCGGAATGGGACCCGCACGACGGCCCGCAAGGCAACTGGAATTCGGATTACGACGGCATCACGGTGCGGGCCGCGCGCCACGTCTGGATCGACCACAACAGCTTCACCGATGCACCCGCCACGGACGACCGGGCGCCGGTCGAGAATGGCAAAATCAAGCAGTGCCACGACGGGGCACTGGATATCTCGCAGGGCGCGGATCTGGTCAGCGTCACCTACAACCATTTCGCCGATCACGAAAAGAACATGCTGATCGGCGCCAGCGACCGCGCTACCGGCGACACGGACCGACTGCGCATCACGCTCAACGGCAACCTGTTCGAGAACGTCGCCGAGCGCGCGCCGCGCGTACGCTATGGCCAGGTGCACCTTTTCAATAACTATTATGTAGGCGAGCGCAAGCGAGCCGTCTACCGTCACCACTACAGCATCGGCGTGGGGCTCCAGGCACTGGTGCGCTCCGACGCCAATGCCTTCGATGTGACCGGCGCCCAGGGCTGCGCGGACCTGGTGCGCGACCCGGGGTCGAGCCACGGCGTGTTTGCCGACAGCGGCTCGCTGCTCAATGGCCAGCCGCTTGGCGCCTGTCCGTTTGGCGGTCCTGCGCTGCCGCCCTTGCCCTACACCCATACGGCGCTGCCGGCGCAGCTGGTGCCCGAACACGTGCGCACGAATGCCGGCCCACGGCCTGCACAGGACGGAGACGGCGTGGCCGAAGTGCGTCTGTCGCTGGCGCCGGGCGCCCCGTTCGTGCTGCGCGCGCGGCGTCAGGCGAATGGCGACTGGCAGGGCGTGAGCGTGCAGCTGGCCGACGAAGGAAAAACCCTGCAGGTCGAACTGCTGGCGTCGCACAGCGGCAAGGTGGAACGCCTCAAGCAGGTGCGACGCCGTCTTGCGCCAGCGTTCGTGGCATCCCGCACGCCGCTGACCGTGGGCCTGACATTCGAGGGCGGCGTCCTGTTTGCGCTGATCGATGGCGAACGCGTCACGAGTGCGCTGGAGACGCCGTTGCTGGCAACCCTGCCGCTCGACTGGGAAGTAGGCGCGCACACGGTACTCGACGTGCGCACCGGGCCGGAAGGTGCGGTGCCGGCACGCGTCACCCCGCAGGTCGCCGACAACCGGATCGCGCTGCAGGCCGGCGATCCGGCCGAGACGGTCGGCATCGGCGGCGCGGCCGACCTGGTTGCCGTGGTGGCCGATGCGCGCATTGCAGCGGCTGCCGTGGTCGATGGCGCGCTGCGGATCACGCCGCTGGCGCCCGGCCACACCACGGTTGCACTGACCAGCGCGGGCGACCCGTGGGCCGGGGCGAATCTGGCCGTGGCCGTCGGTCCGCGCTTTGCCGAACCGACGGGCGCGCCGGCTGGCGCCGGCCTTGATCCGGCGCGCGGCGCACGCGGCGTGCCGCCGGACACGCTGCTCCGCGTGGCGCTGGCACCCGGCGCGCAACTGACCGGAGAAGGCAGCATCCGGATCTGGCGCAAGCGCGATGGCGCTCTGGTGGGCGTGATCCGGCCCGGCGAGACGGTGAGCAGAATCGGCCCGGCGCCGCGCCAGCGCCTGGTGCGCGAGCATCGGCTGCGGCTGGTCGACGGCCAGTTGCGCGGCCAGTTGCCGCAAGCGCTTGAGTACGATACCGAGTATGTCGCGACTGCAGAAGCACGCCTGGTGCGCGGCGCGAACTTTGCCGGCGCACGCTGGGCGTTCCGCACGACCCCGCACCGCCCGGTCGGCGACAGCGTGACGGTGGCCGCCACCGGCCGCGCCCACTTCCGCACCGTACAAGGCGCGCTCGACTATGCGATGAGCCTGCCCCGCGCCCTGCCGCTGACGGTCAATGTGCGCGATGGCGTCTATCCCGAACTGCTGTACCTGCGCGACAAGGACCGGCTGATGCTGCGCGGCGCCAGCCGTGAAGCGACGATCATCCGCGCCACCAACAGCGACACGATCAATCCCGGCTCCGGCAGCGGTCAGGCGCCGCAAGAGCCAGGGCTGCTGGGCGGGCGCGCGCTGCTCCTGGCCCAGGACAGCGACCTGCTCGAACTCCGCGACATCGCCCTGCACAACACTACGCTGCGCAGCGACGGCCATTCGCCGCAGGCCGAAACGCTGTTCTTCAACAGCCCGGACGGGCACCTTTCGGTGCGCAATGCGCATTTTTCGAGCGAGCAGGACACCATGCAACTGAAAGGCTACGCGTGGATCTACAAATCGCTGGTCGAGGGCAATGTCGACTTCGTCTGGGGGAACAACCGGACGACACTGTTCGAAGACAGCGAAATCCGCACGGTCGGCGACAGCGCGAATCCCGACAGCGGCGGCTACATCGTCCAGGCGCGCACCATCGGCGCTGAGGAGCCAGGCTTTGTCTTCCTGCGCTCGCGCCTGACCCGCGGCCCCGGGCCGGCAGGCAACCTGCCCCCGGATGGCAGCGCCTACCTGGCGCGCTCGCCGGGCACGGCAAACACCTGGGACCACGTCGCCTTCATCGAGTGCACCATCGGCCCGCACATCGCGGCCGACGGCTGGCTGCGCCGTCCAGCACCCAATCCGCTGCAGGGAGGCTGGCGCGAATACGGCAACCGGGCGCCGGACGGCCAGCCGCGCCACTACGGCGGCGCGGTGCTGGATGCCCCGCAGGCGGCGCGCTACCGCACCCGCGCCGCCGTCTTTGCCGGCAGCGGCTGGGATCCGCAGCCATGAACAGGTAACAAGAACGATAACTATTTGCCGCGCGCCCTTGCCACATCAGGCCGGCCAAACTAAGATTCGCTAGTTTTGGCAGAGCTGCCAATTATCCAGGACAAACCGACCGATGAAGATTACTCCAGCGCCGAATGAACCAGGCACCACCGAGCCGCGGCTGTACCGGGTCGTGGCGGCCAGGATCGAAGAACTGATCCGTGCCGAGAACATCCGCGGTGGCGAGCGCCTGCCGGCCGAGCGCGAGCTGGCGGCCAAGCTCGGGGTCAGCCGCACGTCGCTGCGCGAAGGCCTGATCGCGCTCGAACTGGGCGGCAAGGTCGAGGTGCGTGGCGGTTCCGGTGTCTATGTCAGCGAACAGGCGGCGCCGCAGGCGGTGGTGCCGACGGCCGGACCGGGCCCGTTCGAAGTGCTGGCCGCGCGCCGCATGATCGAGGTCGAAGTCGCCGCGCTGGCGGCGAAGCACGCCAATGATTCGGCCATCGACGCCATCCTGCTCGCTGTCGAGGAGATGGAACAGCACCATGAAGACCGCAGCGCCAATGAAATGGCCGACCGCAATTTTCACCTGGCCATCGCGCGCGCGACCGGCAACAGCGCCATGGTCGGCGTGATTGAATACCTGTGGAGCCAGCGCGGTTCACTGTGGCACAAGCTCAAGGAGCACTTCCAGACCGAAGAACTGCGCCAGCAAACCCTGATCGACCACCGCAATATCTTCGCCGCCATCGCATCGCACGATGTCGCCGGCGCACGCCAGGCGATGCGCGCCCACCTCGACCGCGTCACCCGCACTTTCTCGCGCGGCTGACCAGCCTCATCACGACAGGGGGCCGCGCACCAGCGCCCGCTTCACGGGCCAGCGCTGCCCGACGTCTGCCCTTCCCCTGCCCTGCACCCTTCCTCCCTCTTCGTCATCCGACATAAATCAGACATAAATCAGACATCATCTGTATAGACCAGAACATATTTCGGCACGTCCAGATTGCCTAAGTGGTCTTACCAAAGTAAAATTGAACATACCAGTCGCCGGTTGCGCACGATTCACAGAAATCACGAACCGCCAGACATGCACGCGATCCCGAGACACATCCGGACGCACTCTCACGATGACAGGCAGGAGACACTCAGTGAAGATCAACCGTACAACCCCATTCCAGGGCTTTCTGCTCTCGGCCGTCGCATTGGCCGCCATGACCCTCGCCAACGGCGCAGCAGCGCAGGAAGCGCAACCGCAGCGCGTCGAAGTGACGGGCTCATCCATCAAGCGCCTGGCGACCGAAAACGCCCTGCCGCTGACCACGTACAAGGCCGAGGAACTGGTCAACCAGGGTCTGACCACGATGTCGGAAGTGGCCGTGGCCCTGACCGTGGCTGCCACCAACGAACCGGTTGGCGGCGGTGGCGGCGGCACCATGATCAATATGCGCGGCCTGAACACCAACCGCACGCTGGTGCTGCTCAACGGCCGGCGCCTGGCCAACGAAGCGCTGGGCGCGAGCTCGGTCAACGTCGACGTCATCCCGATGGCCGCCATCGAGCGCGTCGAAGTGTTGCGTGACGGCGCATCGGCCCTGTACGGCACCGACGCGATCGCCGGCGTCGTCAACTTCATCACCAAGCGCACGGTGCAAGAAGTCACGATCCACGCCAGCACGGTGCAGCCGCAGCAGTCCGGCGGCGGCGAACAGAAGCGCGTGACGATCCTCGCCGGCAAGGGCGATATCGCCACCGATGGCTGGAACGTCTACACGGCGTTCAGCGCCCAGCGCCGCAGCTCGCTGCTGCAGCGCGACCGGCCGCAGATTTCGGATGCCGGCAAGCTCGCGTCGCTGGGCGGTACGCCGTTCACGGCCAACACCTCGGGCGGCTCGGCGTCGCCCGCCAACTTCACGATCTACCGCAACGGGCGCCCGGCCAACATCACCGGCAACCCGTACTTCGCCGCCGGTTGCGTGGCCCCTGGCCTGGCCCAGACCACGGTGCCGTCCACCCGCACTGCTGCCAACGGCGCCCGTACCTGCATCACCGACCCGGGCATCTACCCGGAACTGCTGCCGGAAAACCAGCAAGTGACCTTGTTTACCAAGGGCAGCCTGGCGCACGGCGACGGCAAGATGCTGACCGTGGAACTGAATCTCTCGCGCTCGTACATCGACGCGATCAGCCCGCCCCAGCCGTTCGGCAACAACACCGACTACGACCGCCTCACCGCGTCGCGCCGGCCCCTGATGATTACCAGGGCGAGCCCGTATTATCCGGGCGGTCGCGGCGGCGTGCCGGCCGTGGCCGGCCTGAACGGCGAAGATCTGGCCCTGACCTGGAGCCTGGATGAACTGGGCGCGGCCAAGCTGCATGACGTGCAGACCAACCACCGCCTGGTAATTGCCGACGAAGGCGAGTTCAAGGGTTGGGACTACCGCGTCGGCGGCTCCTACGGCTACAGCCACCGCGACTCCGGCTTCAAGGAAAACTTCGTGCGCACCCCGGCCGTGTATGCCGGCGTGGCCAACGGCATCCTCAACCCGTTCGGCGCGCAGGATGAAGCGGGCCGCGCCTACCTCGAGGACATCTCGGCCGACGGCCAGCTGTTCCGTCAGGCCGACGTACGCTACTACGGCGCCGACTTCAACCTGAGCCGCACGCTGATGGCGCTGCCCGGCGGCGATCTCGGGATTGCCGTGGGCGGCGACTGGCACCGTGAAACGTATGCCGAAAACGTGCCGATGATCGGCAACGAGGTGGTCTGGCGCGTCAGCGGCTCTCCCGGCAACAGCCCGAGCGGCCAGCGCCGCGTGGCCGGTCTGTACGCCGAGCTCGACGCCCCCGTGACGAAGGACCTGAACCTGAACTTCGCCGTGCGCGGCGACCACTTCAGCGACTTTGGCTCGACCTTCAACCCGAAGGCCAGCTTCCGCTACCAGCCGATCAAGGAACTGATGGTGCGCGGCACGGTCAGCACGGGCTTCCGCGCGCCGACCCTGCCGGAACTGTATGGCGTACCGCGCACCTTGACGCCATCGACGTCGAGCTGGGACGATCCGCTGCTGTGCCCTGGCCCGACACCAAACGTGGCCGGCTCCGGCACCCTGACCACTGACCCGCGCTTTGCCGGCCTGGGCCTGGACGCCGAGCGCGTCTGCAACACGCGCCTGACCACGCTCGTCGGCGCCAACCCGGACCTGGAGCCGGAGAAATCGAAGACCTACACGGTCGGCTTCGTGATCGAGCCAGTCAAGAACTTCGTCGCCACGATCGACTTCTGGAAGATCGACATGAAGCGCACGATCGCCCAGATCAACGAAGACTCGATCTTCGATAACCTGGACCGCTACCAGGACCTGTTCGTGCGCAATCCGGACGGCACGCTGCAGTACATCACGAAGACGCGCCTGAACATGGGCGGGCTCAAGACCCAGGGCATCGACCTGAGCCTGAACTACATGCTCCCGACCGCGCACTGGGGACGCTTCGGGTTCTCGATGGACGGCACCTACACTGACCGCTACGAAGGCCAGAACGATGCGGGCAGCCCGTGGGTCGACAGCGTCGGACGCATCGGTGCGCTCTCGACCGGCTCGACCTCGGCCAACACCTACATCTTCAAGTGGAAGCACCAGGCGCGCGTGAACTGGCAGTACGGTGCGTTCTTCGCCCAGCTCACGCAGCAGTACAGCTCGAGCTACGAAGACACGAATGCGCTGCCGACCCAGCAGCCGGGGCAGCCGTTCTACAACGTGATCGAGCCGTACCGCGTCTACAACCTGTCGACGACGTACAAGGTCTCGAAGCAGCTCAAGATCGGCGCCGGCGTGAACAACCTGTTCGACACCGATCCGCCACTGTCGAACCAGCGTCTGTCGTCGCGTGTGGTGTTCGCCCAGAACATCGCCAAGCCGATTGGCCGGGCATTCACGGTGCGGGCTGACTACACGTTCTGATCGTCGGTGAGGTCCGTCGTTTCCGTCTGCGCGGAGACGGCGGACGCATGCGCTATTTGAAGGACATGGGAAGGCCATCCATCGGCCGACGTGAAGCGCGTGGTGCGGGATGCGTCGTCGGTCAAGCGACGGGAAATACCCGATCGTTGAGAAAATCAATGAGAACCCTGATTTTGGGCGAAGTCTGCCGGCCGGAGGGCCACAGCATATGGAACGCGCCGGTGCGCTGCACATACTTGTCCAGCACCGTTCGCAGGCGGCCATCCGCGATCGCTTCACGAATGGCAAAATCCGGAAGACATGCGATACCGAGTCCCTGCAATGCGAACGAGACGCGTGTCTCGATATTGTTGCAGATCATCGAGGTGGGCAGTTGCAGTTCTGGCCCATTCGGTGCGATGCGCAATGGCCAGACTTCCAGCTTGCCCGTGTTCGGATAGCGATAATGCATGCAGCTATGTTGCTCCAGCTCGACTGGGCACTGAGGCGTTCCTCGTTGTTCCAGGTAGTCGGGCGACGCCACGAGCAACATCTGGAACTCGCCCAACCGCCGCGCCGACAGGCGCGAGTCAGTGGGCTCGCCAGTGCGCACGACGGCGTCAAAACCCTCCTCGATCACATCGACCATGCGGTCGGTAAAATCCAGGTCCAGTTCGATGTCGGGATATTGCCGCATGAACTCGCCGAGAACTGGCAGCACGAGCGAACTGACCAGCGGCAGGCTCACGCGCAGACGCCCGCGCGGCGCGGTGGTCGATTGCGACAATTCCAGCTCCGCAGCCTCTAGTTCAGCGAGGATGCGCCGGCTGCGCTCCAGGAATTGCGTGCCCTCCGACGTCAGCGTGACGCTTCGTGTGCTCCGGTGGAACAGTCGGACACCGAGCCTTGCCTCCAACCGCGCCACACTTTTACCAACAGCTGACGCCGATAAGCCCAACTGACGGCCCGCCGCCACAAAGCTGCGCGTTTCAGCAACTTGGACAAATACCACAAGGCCACTCAGGCTATCCATCTTCGCACTCCCTCAATTGCGGACAAGTATGTCCGCATACCGAGGAACTCTACCCTAGTTTATCTTGAATAGAGGAAAGCCTATCGTTCAGGCATCATCCATGAACAAAGGAAATCCCCATGCCAACGCTTCCGCCTTCGCTGTGTTCTAGCGTCCCGCGGCCACATCTGGCTGCCGGCGACGATCGCGAACACTGCAACGAATCCGGAAAACCCGCCCCGCTACCGATCACATCATTGCTGGCACTCGCCTTGGCGGGATTCGTGACGATCCTGACCGAAGCGCTACCCGCCGGACTGCTACCGCAGCTCAGCGCAGGGCTGATGGTGTCCGAAGCGCTCGCGGGTCAACTCGTCACCATCTATGCCATCGGCTCTCTCGTTGCCGCTATCCCGCTGATGGGAGCGACCCAAGGGGTGCGACGCAGGACCTTGCTGCTGGCTGCCATTGCCGGCTTTGCCGTCGCCAATACCGTCACGACGCTCTCCACCAGCTTCATCCTGACGATGGTGGCGCGGTTCCTGGCGGGCATGTCCGCCGGGCTGCTTTGGGCACTGCTGGCTGGCTACGCCGCTCGAATGGTGCCGAAGCATCAAAAGGGGCGAGCCATTGCCATCGCCATGGTGGGCACACCATTGGCGCTGTCTCTGGGTGTGCCAGCGGGCACGTTTCTCGGAACCCTGGTGGGGTGGCGCATGTGCTTCGGCGTCATGAGCCTGCTGGCACTGTTGCTGATGGTATGGGTGCGCGTGAAAGTGCCTGACTTCGCCGGGCAGACCACGGGCAAACGGTTGTCGCTCACGTCGGTCTTTCGCCAGGCAGGAATTCGACCAGTGTTGTTTGCGGTGCTGGCCTTCATACTTGCGCACAACATCCTCTATACCTACATCGCCCCGTTCCTGGCGGTTGCCGGCATGGCACAACGCACGGATCTCGTCCTGTTGGTGTTCGGGATGACGTCGTTGCTGGGCATCTGGATCACCGGCGTGCTGATCGACGGTCATCTGCGCACGCTGACGCTTGCCAGCACCGCCTTGTTCGGTGTCGCGGCACTGGTGCTGGGCGTGGTGGGAACGGTACCTGTCGCCGTCTATGCGGCGGTGGGCGCCTGGGGCCTTGCCTTCGGTGGCGCCGCGACCCTTTTCCAGACTGCACTCGCGCACACAGCGGGGGACGCGGCAGATGTCGCACAAGCCATGCTGGTCACGGCCTGGAATATGGCCATCGCGGGCGGCGGCATCATCGGTGGACTGTTGCTGGAACGCTTTGGCGTCGGCGCATTCTCTCCAGCGCTACTGCTTCTGCTGCTGGCAACGCTGCTGATCGTGTCATCTGCCAGACATCACGGCTTTCCTGCCAGAGGCAAATGAATCTGCACAATCCGCATCGCCCCTCCCCTGGCGTTGGCACGCCAGGGGAGGCGCCGGCGAACATGCCTCTGCCGCTGAACCCTCTGATTGCGCAACTGGCGCATGCCGTAACCAAGAATACATTCTACAATCGCAGCGATAATGGATACCGCCACATGACAGAACTAAATCATTACCTCGAAAGACATTTCCTGAACGAGGCGCAGCTGACACATGCCGGTGCCATAAGTATCGATGAGCTGGATGCTCTGATCCACGATCGACTGGTTCCCGCGCCATCGTATGTGGTCACCGAGGCGGGGAACCTGTGTTCTTTTGTGTTCGGCGAGATGGCTGCACCCGGCGCCACGCCCGGTCGTTACTTTCCCCCGTCTCAGCTGATCTGGATCGATCGGGCACGCCACGCCATCGCATGCGATGCGACGGAAGACACCGCGGTACGCCTGAAGGCTCAGTTCACAACCAATTTTGCCACCGCGCTCGCAACACTGAATCTGTCAACCTGGCGTTTGCGTGACAGCTTCGATGACCGTGGGGCACCGATTGACGATGGCTTGCTCGCGCGTACCGATGCTGCGTGGGAGCATTTTTTGAACGGGACGTTCGGCTTGTGCGTTGCCAATGCAATGTCGGAGGCGCACATCGCGTACAAAGAAGTGCTTCAAGAAAAACTCACACAGATCAGTGATAACGGGCGTCAAACGAAGTTTTCCGTGCAACTGGCGCAGTCGACCAACGAGTTGATCGACGCTTACGCGGCAGCGGCCATGCCTTTCTCGCCCATTGAGTACGCTTCAAGCAGCCGTAAGCGACTGGTCGAGGATCTGCGAGAAAACATCCACAGATCGGCTGGCGCCGCTTGACGTTGCCGAATTCGGCCGTGCATCTTGTTGCGAAGCCTCAGCTGTCAAGGCGTAACGCGCACGTAGTCAACGTGAGCCCAGGCGCCCTGCGCGCCGGTCGCGAACAAGCCAACTTGCGCGCCAACCCAGCGCCCCATCGCGGCATCGAATGACTCGCCCAGCGGCGTGAACACCGTCCCATCCTGGCTGTACGAGAACGCCACGCGCGCGCCATGCGTCACGTGCGCGCGCAGCAGCACCTTGTATCCCGCCAGTGCCGGCCCAATCGTTTCGATGCACTCGCCCGCCGCCTCGCAGCGCGCTGCCACCATGCGTGGCTTGCCGTCGACGCGGCGCAGCCCGAACCACTGGCTGGTCAGTCCCAGAACGCCCAACCCAATCTGGTCACCGTCGCGCACCGCGCGCAGTTCGACACTGGCCGTCACGCCAAAGGCCGGCGCCGGGAATTTCTGCGTCAGCACTGACGCCATCGTATGCAGCGGCGCCGCCGGCTGCGCGAACAGGCGCAGCATGCCGGGGCGTGCGTCGAGCGCATACCAGCCGGGTTGCGGGTTAGCCGTCCATTGCCACTGGTGCCCGAGCACAGCGCCGTCGAATTCGTCGCTCGTGGCCGGCTCGCGGCGGGCAAACCGGCCCGGCACCGGCTTGACATACTCGATGACCGGCTGACCCACGCCCGGCGTGGCAGACGGTTCACCGATCAGCGGCCAGTCATCGTTCCAGCGCAGCGGCTGCAAATGCACCACGCGACCGTAGGCGCGCAGGTCCTGAAAGTGAAAGAACCAGTCCCCGCCCTGCGGCGTCGTGACCCAGGCGCCCTGGTGCGGACCGTTGATATCGGTCGCGCCCTGCGCCATGACGATCCGGTCTTCGTAAGGGCCCTCGATCCGGCGCGAACGAAACACCGATTGCCAGCCGTGCTCGACCCCACCGGCCGGCGCGAACACGTAATACCAGCCATTGCGCTTGTACAGCTTGGGCCCTTCCAGGGTCCGGTAGCCCGGCAGGCGGTTGCCATCGATGATCACCCGGCCCTCATCCAGCAAACTGCGTCCGTCAGGCGCCATGCGACGCAGCGTGAGCACGTTGTTGATGCCGGCGCGGCTCTTGGCCCACGCATGGATCAGCCAGGCCTGGCCATCGTCATCCCACAGCGGGGCCGGATCGATGAGGCCTTTACCGGGCAACAGCAGGTGCGGCGCACTCCACGGGCCGGCGAACTCGGTTGCCGTGGTGACGTAAATGCCGTGATCCGGGTCGGGATAAAAAATCCAGAAGCGCCCGTCGTGATGGCGCAGGCTGGGCGCCCACACGCCCTTGCCGGGCTGGGGCGCGGCGAACGCAGCCAGTGGCGTAAGTTGTGGCAGCGCGTGGCCCACCAGCTCCCAGTTCACCATGTCGCTGGACGCGAGCAGCGGCAGGCCCGGCGCGTTGGCGAAGCTCGATGACACCATGTAGTAGCGCTCACCGACGCGGATCGCGTCGGGGTCGGAATAATCGGCGTGCAGGATCGGGTTGCGGTAGCGGCCGTTGCCGAGATCCGGCGACCACGGCGCGCATGCGGATACCGGCCCGAGTGTCTGGCGCAAGAAGCGGTCCATCGCATCGACGGTCGGCGCCAGCCAGGGATCGAACAGCCAGAAGGAATGCGGCGCGCCGTCCAGCGCCACAGTATCGGTGGGGATACCGTGGCTGGCCAGCGTGGCCGCCAGCGCTTCGCGTCCGCTCGAAAAGCGCGGCGCGGCGCCGACGATGAACTGCACCGGCGGGCTGTCCTTGCCGGCATGGGTCAGCGGCGAGGCGTCACGCCAGAGTGTTGGCTGCTCGGCATACCGCCCACCAAACCAGGCACCGGCCGCTGACGGGCACTTGGCCGGGTCGTCTTCAAAGCGCAGCGCCAGTTCGGACGTGAAATCGGACAGGCCGTCGATATTGACCACGGCGCGCACCACATCCGGCCGGGTCATGCCCACCAGCGCCGCAATCTGCCCGCCGGCCGACCCGCCCGCGATGGCGATGCGCGCCGGGTCCAGGCCCAGGCCGGGCGCCTGAGCGCGCAGCCAGTCCAGCGCGTCCTTGACATCATCGATCGCCGCTGGATAGCGCGCCTGACCCGACAGGCGGTAGCTGACGGTGGCCGCCGCATAACCGCGCCCAGCCAGGCGCGCTGCCAGCGGCGCCATGTTCGAACGCTCGCCGCTGGCCCAGCCACCGCCATGCACGAGCACCACCAGCGGCGCCGGAGCGTCGCCCGCTGCTGGCAGGTACAGATCCAGTGCCAGGGTCAGTGCGCCCCGTTTCGCGTACACGATGTCCTTGCGTACCTGCACCGGCGCCGGCGCGTCGGCGCTGGCAATCCGGATGAAGGGGTAGTCGCCCACCAGCTTCTTATAGGTGGTGTCGGCGTCGTAGCGTGCCTGCGCCGCTGCTGGCGCCATGGTCGCGAGCATGCCCAGCGCAAGGCAGGCCAGCACGATGCGTTTGCCCACTGCGCCCTTTGCAGCCCCGGCCATGGGTCAGGTCACAGGTGCGGGATTGAACAGCGCCAGCGAGTTGTGCAGCTTCCAGTGCTCGGCCCAGGTCTTGCGGCCGCTCGCCACATCCAGGATCAGCCGGAACAGTTGCCAGCCGACGTCCTCTATGCTCGCTTCGCCGCTGGCGATGGTGCCGGCGTCCAGGTCCATCAGGTCATGCCAGCGGCGCGCCAGCTCGGTGCGGGTGGCAACCTTGATGACCGGGACCGCGGCCAGGCCGTACGGGGTGCCGCGCCCGGTGGTGAAGATGTGCACGTTCATCCCGGCGGCCATCTGCAGCGTGCCGCAAATGAAGTCGCTGGCTGGGGTCGCTGCGTAGATCAGGCCCTTCTGCGTCAGCTTGTCGCCCGGCGAGAGCACACCGGTGATGGCCGTGCTGCCCGACTTGACGATCGAACCCATCGCCTTTTCGACGATGTTCGACAATCCACCCTTCTTGTTGCCGGGCGTCGTGTTGGCGCTGCGATCGACGCTGCCGCGTACCAGGTAATCGTCATACCACTGCATCTCGCGCACCATGGCTGCGGCCACTTCCGGCGTCGCGGCGCGCGCGGTCAGCTGGTCGATGCCGTCACGTACCTCGGTGACTTCGGAAAACATCACGGTGCCGCCAGCGCGCACCAGGAGGTCGGTCGCATAACCCACGGCCGGATTGGCCGTCACGCCCGAAAACGCATCGCTGCCGCCGCACTGCACGCCCACCACCAGGTCGGACGCGGGACAGGTTTCGCGGCGGCGCGCGTTCAGTTCCTGCAAGTGCCGTTCGGCGGTGACCATCAGCGCGTCGATCATCGACATGAAGCCCACATGCTGCTGGTCCTGCAGCGTGACCACCGACGGCGCGCCATTGCCGATCGGGATCGAGCCGGCCGGGAACAGGCGCGCCGGTGGCAGCTTTTCGCAGCCCAGGCTCACGACCATCACGTTGTCCCCGAAATTCGGATTCTTCGACAGGTTGCGGATGGTCCGGATCGGAATGTCGGCGCCGGGCGCGTCGATCGCCACGCCGCAGCCATACACGTGCTCGAGCGAGACCACGTCTTCGACGTTCGGGTAGCGCGGCAGCAGTTCATCCCGGATGCGCCGCACGGCGTATTCGATCACGCCCGAGACGCATTGCACGGTGCTGGTGATGGCCAGCAGGTTGCGCGTGCCAACAGAACCATCCTTGTTGCGGTAGCCCTCGAATGTGTACCCTTCCAGCAGCGGACCGGCAGCGACGGCGTGGGTGCCTACCGGCAGGTCGTCGAGCGAGCGCGCCGCCGGCATGCGCAGCACGCGCTCGGAGACCCAGCTGCCGCGTGCAATCGGACCGCTCGCATAGCCAATCGTCACGCCATAGCGGATCACCGGTTCGCCGTCGGCCAGGTCGCTCAGCGCGACCTTGTGGCCCTGGGGAACGCCTTCGAGCAGCACCAGCCCGCCGGGCAGCACGGTGCCGGCGGGCAGGCCGCCATCGTTGACGACGATGGCAACATTGTCGCCTGGCTGCATGCGGATCGTGCGCGGAACGTCGTGGTTCATGTGTCGTGTCTGCCTGTCGGCTGAAGTTGGGAGGATCGTTTTTAGTATGCCATAAAACGTTCCAATGCGGCTAGTCCACATCCCTATTTTGGCCGGACCAAATAAGAATGGCCTGACCAAAGCGACACAAAAACGCAACGCTGTGCCAGCGTCGTGGACGCGGCACGCTACCGGATGAGCGGTTGAACAATCAGGGGAATCGTGGGAGTGACAGCGACGGGTGCAGCCTGCGCAGACGGGAAATCTGGCAGGATAATGAAGGGGGTATGGTCTGTTACAACGGCCGGAACATCATTCGTCTGGCGACGAATCAGGCGCCGGGAACGCTGCACGCAGCAGCATCCCCAGCGCCGACAGCATCAGTGATGCGCCAGCTTCAACGGTGCCGGGCGGCCACCGCTGATCGACATTGGTGTCGACGTGTCCAGCTTGAACACGGCCAACGCTTCTGACAATTGCGCGGTCTGGTCCGTCAGCGAGGTGGCTGCTGCCGATGCTTCCTCGACCAGGGCCGAGTTTTGCTGCGTCATCTGGTCCATGTCGCTGATCGCCAGACCGATCTGCTCGATGCCTTCGCTCTGGCGCTGACCGGCGTCGCTGATGTCGCCCATGATCGTCTGCACGCGGCGCACCGCGGCCACGATCTGCTCCATCGTGCTGCCTGCCTGGTCAACCAGCGCGCTGCCGGCGTCGACCTTGGAGACCGAGTCGCCAATCAGCTCCTTGATTTCCTTGGCGGCGGTGGCGCTGCGCTGGGCCAGGTTGCGTACCTCGGACGCCACGACCGCAAAGCCGCGGCCCTGCTCGCCTGCCCGCGCCGCCTCGACTGCCGCATTCAGCGCCAGGATATTGGTCTGGAACGCAATGCCATCGATCACCGAAATGATTTCCACGATCTTGGTGGCCGACGTATTAATGGCGCTCATCGTCAAGACGACGTTGCCCACCACTTCGCCGCCGCGCGTGGCGATGTCGCTGGCCGTCACCACCAGGTCTTTGGCCTGGTTGGCGTTGGCGGCATTGGCACGCACCGTGTCGGTCAAGGCTTCCATCGCACGGGTCGTGTTTTCAAGGCGACCGGCCTGCAGCTCGGTGCGGCTGGCCAGGTCGGCATTGCCGCTGGCGATGTCGCCACTGGCCGATGCGATCGTGTCGGCCGAAGTCTTGATGCCGGCAACCATATTGGCCAGGCGATCGCGCATGTCGGACAGCGCGGCCAGCAGGCTGCTGTTGTCGCCCGGTTCGATGCGGATCGCCATCGACAGATTGCCGTCGGCGACCATGCGGGCGATGTCGCGCGCATATTCAGGCTCACCACCCAGTTGCTGCCAGATCGTACGCACCATGAACCATGAGACGGCGATCAGCACGGCGATCACGATCAGGCCGGTGACGATGGTGACCGTCACGACGTTCGTCACGCTGGTTTCGCTGCGCGTGATGCCGGCCTTGAATTGCTGCTGCGCTTGTTCATTGACCTTGGCGACGTCGGTGGTCAAGGTTGCGAGCGTCGACTGCATGCGCGTCACGACGGCCTGCGGATCGCCCTGCTCGATCTCGAGCATGATCTTGGCCGCAGAGACGGCCGGGTCGTAATATTGTTCGAATTCCTGGCTCAGCCGGGCGCCGGTTGCCTGCATCCCGTCGATCTTGCCGAATTTGGCCAGTTTGGCCCGTACTTTGTCGGCCTGTTGGCCAACCTGTGTCAGGCGCGCCTTGTCGCCTTCGCTGACGGCGTCGCGCAAGCCATTGGTGACCGACTCGATGTCGCCCGCCAGTTCCTTGCTGATGTCGAGCGCCGGGTAATCCACGCTTTCGGTGGTGTGGATCGAATTGAGTGCTTTGTTGGCGATGCCCGCACTGACGGCAACCCCGAGGGTGAAGATGATGGCCGAGATGATCGGCAATGCCCAGATCCTGCGTTTGATACTCATGCTGCCTGCTCCTGAAGTCAAAACCCGCCGCACGCGCGGCGGGGTACCGATAAATGATCAGGAACCGGCGTAGACCACTTTGACCGACGCGTCGACCGCGCTCTTGTCGATATAGCCGATCGCTTTCGGGTCGGCTGCGACCGCTTTCTTGACGCCGGCGTTGTCGCCGACTTCCTTCGGCATCGTGGCCTTGCCGGTGAAGACCAGCTTCGACCAGAGGGCCTTGATCTGCGACGGATCCTTGTCCGTGACTTTCTTGTAGAACTCGGCGCGCGCCGGGGCGCTTTCTGCCTGGTCGACCGGGGTCATGGAGGTCGATTTACCCAGGAAGAACTGGGACACCTGGTCCTTGGTCAGCGACGACTCGGCAGCTTTCGCATTGACGACAACAACGACTTCGGCAGCGGCTGGCAATGCGAGCAACAGAGCGCTCAAGGTGATGCTTGCTTTGAACATTTGATTCATTGGTAATTCCTTAGAACACGAAGTCGATCGCGACTGCGCCGACGGTCACCGGCCCCTTGAAGCCAGGCTGGACGTTGATGAACTGGCCGTTGGTTTGCGGCTTGATGCGATCGATCTGGACCTTGAGTGCGGCCGACGTCATGAAGTCCCAGCGCACACCGATGCTGTCGGTGGTCTGGCTCGTGCCATCGATGGCCGTGGTCAGCGTGTTCATCAGGCCCGACAGCGCCGCCAGGGTCGGTGCGCATGCGAACGAGGCGCCTGCCGGGCAGGTGCGCGGGATGGTGTTGGTCACACCCTTTGAAATGATCTTGGCGTGGGTGTAGTACGGCAGAAACTTGCCGAAGCGGTAACCGCCCATCACGTAAAACGACTTGGACGAACCCAGGAACGAATCCGGCATCTTGCGCTTCGCGTACTCGGTCAGCACGACGATATTTTTCCAGTCCATCGACAGGCCAGCCGACGTGAACGTGTATTTGCGATCTTTGGTCTTGAGCAGCTCACCCATGTCCGCCACTTGCGGGACGTTGAATGCGGCAGCAGTATTGTTGAACGTGATCACGGCGGCGTCCAGTTGGGCGCTTTCCGACGACAGCTTGGTGCCGCTACGGCCCACGCGCACGATGAACGGGCCATGCTCGGCCGTCAGGTTCAGCGCGTACTGGTCGCGGGATTCGGCGGTTGGGCCGCCCGAGGTCTTGAATTCGCTGCGGCCGTACGCGGCGGTTGCCGTGACGGTCGTGTCGGCGAACTGCTGCTGCCAGGTGATGTCGGCGCCGTCGATGTTATTGAGCGGCATCTGCGAATACAGCTCCTGCGGCGGACGCAGGAAGGTGTTGGCATAGCCGACGTTGCGGTATTCCGAAATCATGAAGGCCGGCATGGCCATGCGGCCAACGCGGATGCTCAGATCGTCCGACAGCTTGGCCTTGACGAAGGCCCACGACAGTTCGGCGCCGTAGCTGTCTTCGCCATCCTTGCGTACCAGGCCCTGGCCGGTAACCGACAACCAGGAGTTGACGGTGTAGTCGGCCTGCAGGCCGAGGTTCGAATCGACGCCGGTGCGTGGATCCTTCTTGACACCCGACGACTGGTTCGAACGGGCAAATTCAGCCTGGTCGGTATCGGCAAACGTGAGGGCGCCGGTACCAAAACCGCTGATACGAACAGCATTACTATCTTGAGCAAAGGCGGATGCGACGGCGAATGGCAAAGCGAGTGCCACCACGATGAAACGTGTTTTCATAATTTCCTGGGGAATACAATTGAAATAGTTTATTGAATGCAAAGACGGCGACATGACCTGCGCCGCATCGCATTTGCTGAGGCAATTGTATCCATGCAGAAACTGTTGCCGCAACGAAAATTCACAAAAAGTCACTTTATCTGTTCAATAAGTGTGATTTTGTTGTGAACTTCTAACGCATTATTGCAATTCAATTACTTCAAGCGATCCCCAACACGCGAGATGACACCAGGCTGCGACCGGTTATCGCAGCCTGGTACTGCCATGTACTACCGGTCTGTCAGAATGCCGTCCTGACACCCAGCACCACACGCCTGCCTGGCAACGGTGCGACGTCCTTGAGCACCGACGTCGACAGGCGAATATCGTCGTTCAGGATATTCTTGGCCAGTGCGAACCAGGTCAGATCCAGGCCCTGCACGCGCTGTGTGTACGACAGGTTGGCGTCGAGCTGGTTGTAAGCCGGCGTGTCCTGGCGTTCGTTGGCGGCCAGGCGATCCTGCCCGCGCGCATGGACCAGCGACAGGCCACCGCGCCAAGCCCCCTCACGGTAACCAACGCTGGCGCCGATCCGGTCCGCGGGTTGCAGCGGCAGGTTGCCACCGCCATCGCCAAGCTCGCCGCGCGAGGTATCGCCGAACAGCCGCCCCGACCAGCCGGCACCGGTCTGGTTGTAGGTCAGCTCGGCTTCGGCACCATGAATGCGGGCACGGCGCTGCTCGAATGTGCGGGTGCGCAGTTCGTCACCCGGGTTGCCGTCTTCATCGACGAGGTCGCTACCAATCCGGCCGAAAATGTAGTTGTCGATATTGTTGCGAAACAGGTTGGTTTTCCAGCGCACCAGGCCCGTGTTCTTCTGCAGCGTGAGTTCGACGTTGCGCGAAGTTTCCTTGTCGAAGTCGGCATTGCCAATATCGAAGGTGGCGGTCGCATCGTGCGGCCCGGCCGAGTACAGCTCTTCGATCGCTGGCGCGCGCTGCGCGTACGACAGCGTCGCACCGACGCTGTAGCCCGGCATGAACGGCCAGGCGGCGCCCAGCGAGCCGGAGCCAAGATCGAAGGTGCGCTGCCTGCCGCCCACCGGCTCGCGCTTGACGTTTTCGTAGCGCGCGCCAGCGCTCATGCGCACCGGACCGGCCTCCCCCTCTTCCACCATGAACAAGGCCATCGTTTTGGAGTGGGTCAGCGGCACCGTGTCCGGCCCGCCTTCGGCATTGAGCGCCGAGAAGTGCGTATTTTCGGTCTGCGCACCGATCGTGCCGCGCAGGCCGGCAATGACCTCATGTGTGAGCTCCAGCCGCGTTTCCAGCGAGCGGTTATTGAAGATCACCTCGGGACCGTCCTCGCCCAGTTCAGCGTGCTCGTAGTCGGTATAGCCAGCCTTGAAGCGCAGCGATTCGATCCCCTTGAACGGTTGCTTGAGCATGCTGTCAAAGTCATAGCGGTCCTGTTTCTGGTCGATGCGCGAACCTTCGGCGCTCGGAATGCCGTACAGATTGCTCAGGTGCGATGCCGACACACCCGCATAACCCCAGTCATCGACCCACGAGGCGCCGGCGCCAAGGTTCTTTTCTCGCGTGTCCGAATGCGGCAGGCGGCGCATCGCCGAGTCGGCGTCCTGCAGGACCCGGCGGTCGGGAATGCGATAGTCGTCTGTATCGCGCCAGTTGCCATCGACGTGCAGCGCGATCTTGCCGCTGGCGGCGTCCGCGGTGCCGGACACATTCTTGCCGTTGTCACCGGTGCTGTAGCGGGTCTCGACCTGGCCGGTCGGCGTGGCTTCGAGGTGCGTCGGAATGCGCTCGTTGACAACATTGACCAGGCCACCGATCGCGCCCGAGCCGTACAGCAAGGCGGCCGGGCCGCGCAGGATTTCGATCTGGCGCGCGACCGCGCCCTCGGCCGATACCGCGTGATCGTTCGACAAGCCCGACACGTCGGACACGGACATGCCGTTTTCCAGCATTTTTACCCGCGACCCCTCCAGGCCGCGAATGATGGGACGTGATGCGCCGGCGCCGAAGGCCGAGGCGGATACGCCGAGCTCCTGCGACAGCGTTTCGCCGAGCGAGCTGCCGGCCTTGTCGCGCAATTCATCGCCGGCCAGTACTTTCGCCGGGGTCAGGATCTGGTCGTTTTCACCGTTGCGAAACGGTGACGCAGTGACAATCACCTGCTGGGTATCGGCGTTGCGTACCGACTGGGCCTGTGCCGGCATGTTCCAGGCGAGCAGGATGGCGCTGGCAAGCAGCGTGCGTTGAATATTCATGATGACAACCTCGAGCAAAATGGGTGCGAACGGCACTGCCATGGCGACGCCACGGCAGTGCATCGATGACTGCAGATCGAATCAGTTCGCCCGAGGGGGGCCGCGTGGAAGGCATGCGCGTACAGGCTGCACGCGCGCGCACTCGGCGCCAAGCGCCAGTGGGCCGGATGCGGCCAGTTGCGGTAGATGCCCAATGTACTGCGGCAGCGGCAGCGCGACATCGAGCTGGGCGCCGGCTGCGCATTCGGCGCAGAACTCCTGTAGCGCAGGCGCATCCGGCTGGCCACCCGCCTGCTGCATGCCCTGACGTTGCTGCGTGCCATGCCAGTGCGACAGCCCATGCGCCAGCGCCATCTGCTGCGAGACGAGCAATAACAGCGATAGCAGGCAATGAAGGATGGAACGTGGCATGCGCGGCGAATGACGGTTGACCCGCGCATTCTACGTGATGGGAGTCGATTGCGACAGCAACCATCATCGCCATGAAGCAAACTGCTTCAACGACATGCCGTCGCTGCGCCGGCCAGAAATGCCCGCCGGCGTCATCCCGAAGCGAACGCTCGTAGCCCCATCCTATACCGGGTCCAAGTCGGATGGAAACCGGCTAGCTTCCTGCCACTCCTCTTGATCAAGGCCAAGGGGTTTATTCCGGCGATGCCAAGCGCGGTTCAAATGAGAGAAGACGTGGCCCAGTTGTATGCGTAGATCGACTTCGTGATAGTCGTCTGTCGCGTTCATTTCAGAAATCAGCGCCGTCAACTGCTCCTGCGCATCTTCAAGCTCATACATGAGCCCAGCCCACTCGACTGGCGCATTTTTTTTGCTTATCAATGGCGCTCCCTAGGTTTAGCCGCCCGCTGATGGGTATTGCGGACGTCTGCTTTGGCCGGAACCGGCAGCTGCGAAGCTTGGCTGGTTGACGAGCCGGAGAAATCACCGACTGTCCCGACAGGCAGGAGCCGGTCCACAGCGGCACTAAAGTTACAAACGATCGTTTTAGTCGCTCGAAAAATTCTCAGCTGGCTGAAGGCCAAGCAAGAACTCTTCAAACGTATCTGCGAGCACTGTCACGCGGTAGTCAAGTTCTTGATCCACATGAACGACCCGCGGCTCTTTGGAAGGGCCGCAAACCGAATAATCCAGACAGATCATGTCATGCCCATCAGAGGGGCAGTCGGCAAAGTAAACGCCGATTGGCGGATAGCCCCACTCATCAATCCAAAACTGGCTACCAAGTTCTCCACACAGCGAGTTTGGTTTGCTCTCGCTAATTCCGTAGATGCCAGTGATGCCTACATGATCGTGCGCCCACGATGTCCGCTGCGTCGTCCCGTGGCACGTTCGCGTCAGTAACCCGCCGTTCTGGGTCTGCATCAACGCAACATAGGACAGTGGCAGCCGATATCCAAGCTTCGCTTCGACGGCTGAAACAAGGTTATCGGTCACGGGTTCTGCTTCATACTCTTTTCTCGAATATTCGGACTGTTCCCAAACATCCGGCGGCAAATTTCTCATGGTTCTGTCAGATGATGAATGTTACGAAGGGTCCGCTCCAGGCCAGTTCCAGCCAGTCGCCCCCGCACAACAGGTTGCTGAGTTGAAAATCTGGCGACGGCAGTGAACGCTAGCAGTTGACGTCGAGAGGCCAGGCAGGTGGCCGGGCTGGGCTATTCGTATAGTTTCCCCATATAAAGGATTTCCGCCGCGCGCTTCCATGGGTTACTCGGCTTTTCGTAGCATTCAATGCCATCGGACGACGAATCCCCCCATTGAAATGCTGCATCCAGATAGGCGCCAATCGTATTGTTCTCCCATCCATTCGCCCCAGGGCCATAGGGCTGACTCGGGTTTGCCAATTCCTTTTGCTGTCCGTGTTCCCAGTTTCCTGCAAGCGCTTGCAAGAATCGGAGAAAGGACTTCTCGTCATTTACGAAATCAAGGATTGCTCGAAGCTGTGAACTCATCAGATGGGTAATCTATCAGGTAGCATGCAGAATGGATTGGGACCCGCGCCTTGGCCCGGCGGCACTCCCTGAAACCAAGCTCCCTCGGGCGTGACCAGCATACGTTGTGTTGTTGTCGGATGGACTATTTCGACCAGGGTAAAGTTGTCGAGCATCGCAACAGGCTACTGCTGCCCAGATGCGGTCGTTCATTCTTCAAATAACGATAAACGCGGGGTAGATTTGAAGGCTCTCGTACTGGGTAGAATTGTCGTGGAGGCGCAGCCGCAGTCCATTCTGAAACCTGATCTCCATGGTCTCTTCGCACAGCACGGCGTAACTCTCGACCATCTCGTTCAAGAGCTTTTGAAACGCCGTCGTAGTCCAATTTCGCTCTTCGTCCCAGGTAGCGACTAGCTCATCGCCCTCAAACACCTCAACCAGACTTTGAACGCAGATCTTGGTTCCTGATCCGAACAGAAATTGGACGTCGTACCGCCCGAGACCAATCTGCTGTATTTCTGATCCGACGACACCTTCCAGTTTTATATCTTCCGAGAAGCCGTGCATTTGATTCCTTAGTGTGTCGGTAGCGCGTCGCCAGTGTCCGCTCTTGGCCCTGAATTCAACCGCTCGGCCCCAGTGGCAGGTCGCCATGTTGACAGTTTAGCGATTCCCGCGACAGGCGGGTATTGACCAGTTGCGGACATTCTTCGACCGGCTAGGTCAATTGTTCGATCGATACTGCGGCGTTACGGATAACAACGTCCCCAAAGTCACCTTCAAGCGTCAAGATATTTTCCACCATAGACACGCCTTCGAGCTCGCCAAAGGTAGGACGGTTGCTTGAGTCCGTGCGCGACGCCAGCAAATCAAGCGCGCCGAACGTGACGTGTAGGCAAGCGCCGGCCGTGTTACACGCCGACAGCTTATACCTGGCCCCGCCCTCAGCACGTACCACCATTTCGAAGCAGAGATGTTGTTGATCAAGAGAGATCGACAGGACTTCGGATTCTTCAAGATCGCAAAGATTCATGGAAAGGTGAATGAGGTTGAAACCATGTAGAAGTCCGCTTCTGGCCGAAGCCCGCAGTTCGTCAGTGCTCTGTTTGCCTGGATAATTTGCCGCTCAGCTAATTTTTTGGAGTCCAGCAACCGGGGCGAGAAACCGGAACTGCCCGGAAACAGTTCTCCATTAACGGGGCGGAAGCCATTTCATCAAGCGCTGCTGCTGCTGACTGTATTGCTGTGCGACGCAATCGGCTAACTGTGCCACCCCAGCGCAGGTGGCGTCCCGGCGTTTCAGCCAGTCTCGCTGGAATGCCCTCACAGCGTCCTGGTCGCTAACGGTGTCGAACCCCTGCCGCAACTGTCTGACTTGCGCGGCCAACTCGAGATCCTGTTTTGACAAGCCTGGATCGTTGCAGATTGCCAGCTCGATCCTGGTTCTCGCCCGCGTGCAATCGAAGGACGGCCCTTGTGGGCGCGGGCGGAAGCGGCCAGCCTGACCGAATTCGGAACGGGCAAGCGGGTGGATCGCTCCATTCGCATTCACGAATTCTACCTTGTCTGGTTCAATGTCGTTGTCGCTCAGCCATGCCGAAAGCGCCTGACGTGCCGTCGCTGGCAGAGCGGTGCTGGAGAGCTCCTTCGATCCGACCAGCAATGCGTTGTCGACCACGGCCGCCCCCAGCGCAGCCCCGCTTTGTACATCGATCCAGAAGAAGCCCTTCATCATGCATGCGTGCGCGACGCAAGCCGAGACGCTCACATAGCGGTTCTCAACGACGCGCACCGGATCTGGCGGACCGCTCAGCCCATCCTTAACGTCTTTCGCAAGTTGCGTCGGAACGCCCGCCCGGATCAGCCCATGTGCGCGTTTATCCCAAATGAACGCGTTGGTCGATTTGCCTTTGTAAGAGAGTACCCAAGCGTTCTTATTGTCGGAGGCCAGCGCATGATCGCCCCACCAGATCAAGCAACTGGCAAGACCGAATAACAGCAAGTCGTGCCAACGGCGACGAAATTGATGGAAACCGATGTTCATACATCTCCGAAGTTCGGCATAGGGTGTGAAGCGCAGCTGTTACGGGCGATACGCGATCACTCCGGTGGCGGCGTCGACAGCGCAAGGTCGTTCGGGACGAGGTAGGTGAAACTCCTCGGATCGAACATCAGCTTCCACTTGCGCGACTCGACCGCCTGCCCGTCCCGGCTGCCCGACAGCGTCACCGTGATTGGCGCCGGAATCGTGCCGTTGACGACGCCGACCCGGTAGCGCCAGCGCCGCTTGTCGCAGCGCAGCGGCTCTTCAGGCTCCTCGATATCCATCTCGGCTTCATCGACGCCGTGGCTGCCCAGGTCAGGCGGCGTCGTGCTGTTGTACACATCGTAGGCAGCCTTGGCCTCGGCGCATGGCTGGGCGGGGATGTAGTCGCTCGATCCCGGGAATTCAGCCAGGATCGCCACGCCGCCCTTGTGCGGTGCCAGCACGTTATTGGTGACCGTGACCGGCGAATGGTTCGGATCGCTCCCGGTCTGGGTCTTGATCACCCAGCCCCACAGGTTCTCGCTCAACGCCTCGAAATAGACCTGTTCGGGCTGCACGGCAACGCCTGCACTGTACTGCACCTGCAGATTCGCCGCGGTCAGATCGCCATCGCGCGGCTCGGTGGGATGCACGTGGAATGCGCCGTAGCGCGCACGGTCGGTGCCGTCGACGGCAACGCCGCTGGCGACGAAATACATCTCGTCGCCAGCGAGATTATCGGGAATTTTGACTTGTTGCACTACCCGCATGACGTAGGTGACGTCGTCATCGTCGACATACACCCAGCCTTTTTTCGCGGCAGAGTATTTGCCGTAGACTTTGCCCATCACATCATCGATGACGGTCGCTTCATCGATGACAACGCGCTCCGGCGCCGGTGCCACGGTGTTGTGACGGTAGATAGCGTAAGCGAGCGTCAACAGCGCCAGCAAACCAACCACAGCCAACAGATACAGAAGCGCGCGCAGCCAGCGGCGGCGTGGACGCCCGCCCGGGATCGCTGCGGCGCCAACCTCCCCTGCAACCGGCACAGCAGCCGGGTGTTCCTTCAGATCGTCCATCGAGCCACCACGCAAATGAAAAATGTTATCAACAATTAATCATTGTACGTCCACTGCCGGGGGTTGAAACGGCATCCGTGCGCGGCTATGCACTGTGCTTGAATGCGTTGTGCAGGGTGCGATTAACGCACTGTCAGAACACGCCGGGATCGAGTTCCGATTTCTACCCTAGCGCATCAAAGCGACTCGCCCCGGAAGACCACCGAGCGGCTCACACTGGCGCCGGGTGCCAGCACGGTCAAACCGGGATAGCCCGGCATATTGTGCGCATTGATCGGATGGTCGACCGGCTCGAAACAAAAGAAGTCGCGGCCCGGTGGCGCATACAGGATGAAGTAATCCATCGCCGCCTCGATCGAGAGACCCACGCCCCGCCCCGGCCAGCGCACACGCGCTACGCCGTCCCAGCCGGCGAACGCGTTGTCGACGGCCTCCTTCGGCAGCGGCGCGAACGTGCGGTAGTCCCACTGCGCAGGCACGGCGCGTCTGCTCGACGGCAGTTTGTCGGGACCCGACAACCAGACCGCATCGGCCCGCGCCTGCAGCTGCGCGCCGCCCGGATCGGGCAGCCACGGGTGCAGACCAAGGCCGAATGGCAGCGCCACCGCGCCTGCATTGCGCACCGTGAGTTCCACGATCAGCGCGTCGCCATCGAGCGTGTAGCGCAGCGTGGCGTCATACGCGAGCGGCGCAAACGCGTGGCGCGTCAGGCGCAGCAGGATCGAATCGAACGTCAGCGACTGCACATCCCACACCTGCTGCCAGCCATCGCCATGAATGGCGACCTTTTCGCCCGGGCGGTTCGGCGTTGGCACATAGCGCTGGCCGTCGTATTCGAAGCCGGATGGCGCGATCCGGTTCGACCACGGCACCAGCGGGAAGCAGGCCAGTTGGCCGGGTTGCGGCACGTCCGTAAAATCGGGTGGCAGGCCACGCAGCAGCGGCACCGGTTGCGCGCCGCGCAGCCAGTCCAGGCGCGCGAGGCCGCCGCCGATCTGCGGCACAATGACGGCCGCCAGGCTGCGGTTTTGCAGCACGAGGCGTTGCAGCATGGGGCGCGCCGCCGGCATCAGTATTGCGGGCCGTCGAGCAGGAACTTGCCGCCCTGGTAGATCGTCGTCACATCGTCCGGCGCCGGGAATTCGGCCGAATCCGGGAACAGATGCGCGAAGGTGCGCGAGCTGTCCTTCGGCTTGAAGCCCAGGTGCGCGACCAGGCGGTTGTCCCACCAGACGCTGTCGTTGTCCGACATGCCGTAGACGATCGTGTGGCCCACGCGCGGCGCAAACAGCGCGCAGCGCAGCAGTTCGGTCAGATCGTCATACGACAGATAGGTGCTCATCATGCGCTTGTTGGCTGGCTCCGGGAAGCTCGAGCCGATCCGCACGCAGACCGTCTCGATACCGAAGCGGTCGTAGTAATAGCGGGACATCTGCTCGCCGAATACCTTCGACAAGCCGTAGTAGCTGTCCGGGCGCGTCGGCGAATTCGCGTCGAGCATCTCGGTCGTGCGGTGGTAGCCGATCGCATGGTTCGAGCTGGCGAAGATCACGCGCTTCGTGCCGGCCTTGTGCAGCGCCTCGTACAGGTTGGCCACGCCGAGGATATTGGCCTGCATGATCGGCTCGAACGGCTTTTCGGTAGACACACCGCCAAAGTGCAGCACGGCGTCTACGCCCTCGAGCAGCTTGATGACTGCTTCCTTGTCGGCCAGGTCGCACTGGACGATTTCTTCGCCTTCACGGGCTTCGCCCATATCGACGACATCCGACAGGCGCACCACGTCGGCCCACGGCTTGATGCGATCGCGCAGCACCTTGCCCAGGCCACCGGCCGCGCCGGTCAGCAGGATGCGTTTGAATGGTTTGCCGACTTTCTGTACTGCTTGGGTCATGCCCGTCTCCTCATGTGTTCTATTAAATTCTGCCGCGATCTTGTTCGGGGAAAGTATGCCATACAACATCGAAAAGTGGCTAGTCCAGCTTGCGATTTTGGTCAGACCAAATTAGAATGAGCCGACCAAAAGAGCTTACCTGCACTTCCGGAACACAGGTAATACAACAGTGAATATCACGACGCCGATTGGAGACAAATGAAACTGCACTTCGTTGCCGCCCTGCTGGGCTGCGCATTGGTATCCTCGCCCGCGCTGGCCCAGGGACCATACCGCAATACCGACAACACGAACCTGGGCGATGCCGGCGAAGGCACCTACCCGATCCCGTACAAAAAGCCGGTCGTGGCAGAAGTCACCGCCCAGCTGCAGGCCATCCGCGCCTTCATGGACCGGGCGACGCCAACCCGCATCGTCAGCAAGCGCACCGGCCAGCCGATCACGGACCTGAAAAAGCCGAGTGCGGACGCCGTCTTCGAAAAGAGCGCCGGCGACTATGGCATCCAGGTGTACGAGATGGGCGTGGTGCATTCCGGCCTGCTCAAGGCGGCCCAGGTCACCAAGGACCCCGGCTTTACCGCGATGACCAAGCGCCACTTCGCCTTCTTTGCCGAGACGCTACCGTATTTCCGCGCGCAGGAACAGCAGTTCAAGCTCGAACGCGGCAACAGCTTCTCGCGCTTTCTCGATCCGCGCTCGCTCGACGACGCCGGCTCGATGTGCGCGGCCCTGATGCGCGCGCGCGCCGCCAAGGTTGGGCCAGACCTGAAACCCATGATCGATACCTGCAGCGACTGGGTCGCCAAGCGCCAGTTCCGGCTGGACGACGGCACGATGGCCCGCAAGCGTCCGCAGGAAGTCTCGCTGTGGGCCGACGACATGTACATGAGCATCCCGGCGCTGGCCGAGATGGGCCGCCTGACGGGCGAGCGCGCGTACTTCGACGATGCAGTCGCTAACGTGATGGGCATGTCGAGCCGCATGTTCAATCCGCAGCTTGGCCTGTACACGCACGGCTGGCATGCGAACCACCCGGACGCGCCGCGCTTCTACTGGGCGCGCGCCAATGGCTGGGCGGTGCTGGCAATGTCCGACCTGCTCGACGTGCTGCCGAAAGACCATCCCGGCTACCCGAAAGTGCTGGCGCAGCTGCGCGCGTCGCTCAAGGGCATCGCCGAACTGCAAAGCGGCAGCGGCCTGTGGCACCAGATGATCGACCGCAACGACTCGTATCTGGAAACGTCGGCCAGCGCGATCTTCACCTATGTGATCGCGCATGCCGTCAACGAGGGCTGGGTCAGCCCGACGACCTATGGCTCGATCGCCCAAACCGGCTGGAACGCACTGTCGACCCGCATCACGGCGCTGGGCCAGGTCGAAGGCACGTGCGTCGGTACGACGCTGGCCGGCGACATGGTCTATTACTACCATCGCCCGACCAGTGTGGATGCGCTGCACGGCTATGGCCCGATGCTGCTGGCCGGTGCCGAGATCATTCGCCTGGTGACGAACCCCGCGTTCGAAGTGCAGCACAAGGTGCGCACCTACCACTACATGCCCAAGGGTGGGCAGACCGATTACCGCGAACACCACTGACCCTGGAGTGACATCATGAACCGACTCGTACTCGCCGCGCTGCTCATTCCCGCAGTGGTCGCGCCGCTGGCGCACGCCCAGGCGGATGGCATCCGCGTGACTGTCCAGCAGGACCTGGCAATCGCCCGCCCATCCGAAACCATCTCGATCCCGTGGAAGGACGTCAATGCCGCCCTGCCCGGCGCGATGGTGCAGAAGATTGCGGTGAAGGATGCGCGTGGCCGTGTGCTGCCGCATCAGGTCACGAATATCGCACCGC
>Ga0308164_10001264_pt1 | contig 30635 bp, 28 predicted proteins | sample PhyTR2_FD_201031 | JGI IMG/M metagenome (GOLD analysis project Ga0308164, IMG submission 201031) | Phyllosphere microbial communities from UC Gill Tract Community Farm, Albany, California, United States - DLSLT.R2 | ecosystem: Host-associated > Plants > Phyllosphere > Unclassified | place: USA... | reverse complement strand
CCGACTCTCTGGTCGGGTGATGAACTTCCGGAATTGCCGCCTTGCGCAGGTCTCTGCGTCGTCAAGGCCCGGCATGGCTGCGGCCAGACGGAGATTGTAGGTCCTGGTGCGGCGGACTGGACCGATGTGCGGCGTCGGGCGCGGTCCTGGGTGAAAAACTCCTATGGTCGTTGGCTCGACGAATGGGGCTACCGCGACGTCCCGCGCGGCTTGCTGATTGAGCCGTTCGTCGGCGCACCACCGGTCCTACCGATAGATTACAAGCTCTATGTCTTTCACGGCCGAGTGGAGGCTATCCAAGTGCACCTGGGCCGCGCCACAAATCATAGATGGTCGCTTTTCGATCGCTCGTGGCAACAATTGTCGGCTGCAACCCCGAAGAACGAGATACATCCCCCGGCGACGTTGTCCGAGATGATCGATGGCGCGGAGATTCTCGGGGCAGGCTTCGATTTCGTCAGAATCGACTTTTACGACGTCGGCGCCACCCCGCGGTTCGGCGAGATGACATTCTATCCGGGATCAGGTCTTCATCGTTTTAACCCGCTGGAATTGGACTTTTTGCTCGGCCAGTTGTGGCTCGCGCAACCCGGTCCACTTCGCGACGCTACAACATCGGTTGTCCGAAACGAACGGACGGACAACGCCCCGCCGATGATCGATCATGAGCATGAGGCGCAAAAGGATAAGGCGACATGACTGGTCGATCACCCCATCGGGAGCGACATCTTGTCTCGCGGATCGGCTGGCTGCGGGCAGCGGTCCTAGGTGCCAACGACGGAATCGTATCGACGTCCAGTCTCATCATCGGCGTCGCTGCCGCGGCCGCAAAACCATCCGATATCCTGATCGCGGGCGCTGCCGGGCTCGTAGCTGGAGCGATGTCGATGGCGGCAGGTGAATACGTCTCGGTCAGTTCGCAATCTGATACCGAACAGGCTGACCTGAAGCGAGAGCAAGCGGAACTGGCGGACGACATCGACCTCGAAATCGCTGAGCTTGCCGGAATTTATATGGCGCGCGGCGTTGAACCGGCGACTGCGGACGCCGTCGCGAGGCAACTAATGGCCAAGGACGCGCTTGGTGCCCATGCGCAGGACGAACTGGGCATTTCAGAGATCACAACCGCCCGGCCAATCCAGGCAGCACTCACGTCTGCTGCTACCTTCACGACAGGAGCCGCCCTACCCCTGGCAATCGTGATCTTCGTGCCCGCCAATTTACTGGTCATAACCGAGGCTATCGCGTCGCTCCTCTTTCTTGCCCTTCTGGGGGCGATTGGCGCGCGCGCGGGGGGCGCTCCCATTGTGACAGCGACGGTACGTGTCACGTTTTGGGGAGCGCTGGCGATGGCTCTGACCGCCGGAATCGGCCACATCGTGGGCAGAGCCGTTTGACGTATCGTGCTTCGATGTTCCTCGAAGACACCGAGCGATGCTGTGCTGAAAACAATCATTCTCGGGCAAGGGTCTGACTGACGACTCCGTCTGCTACGGTTAGGGCGCGGCTCGACGTTCCTCCCGCGCGGCTTCCCACACTTCCCGCGCAGCGTCTGCGTTCATCAGCGCGATAGCGAGCCCGACGATCAAATCGGGCCAAGCCGAGCGCCAGAGTAGAGCCGTTACGATACCCGCCGCGATAATCGCTACATTGGCGAGGGCATCATTGCGCGCCGACAAAAATGCCGCGCGGGTCAGGCTCCCGCCATGATGGCGGAACCGAGCGAGCATGAAGGCGCAGGTCAGGTTGACGGCGAGCGCTCCCAAGCCGGCAAGCGTAAGCGGCAACGGATTAGGCGCGACGGGCACGTTGAACTTCGCCCAGGCTGTCCACAGCGTCGCCAGCCCCGGCGCGAGCAGGATCAGCGCCAAGACCATGCCCAGTCGTGCGCGGCTGCGTATCGACCAGCCAAGGGCGGCCAGGATCAGGAGATTGACCGAGGCGTCTTCGAGGAAATCAACGGAGTCGGCGAACAGGGACACCGACCCTATCCTTGTGGCGACAGCGAACTCGACGCCGAAGTAAGCGAGATTGAGGAAGGCGACCGTGCCCACGACAGGGCGAAGTTTGGCGTTCACCGGGTTCCCGATCACCAGTATTTCGAGATGGCCCGGAACTGCTCTATCGCGTGCTGCGGCCCTTCCCCTTCCTCAGCGTGAACGAGGCAATGATCGATATGATCGTTGATGAGTGCGCGCTTGGCGCTGGCGATGGCGTTCTCAACCGCCTGAAGCTGCTGCGCAAGGTCGATGCAGGGGCGCTCCTCCTCGATCATCCCGACAATGCTGCGCAGATGGCCGGCAGCGCGATTGAGCCGCTTGATGATCGCCGGGTGACTGGTGTGAGCATGATGAGCCATGCCGCTATGTAGGACCGGCTGCGTCATAATGTCGAGTATCCCCCGTGGGGGATAGACTCGATCCCCCCAGGGGGATATGCGCGCCTATGCTCAGCGTTCTCGCCAACCGGACCTATCGCCACCTTTTCCTCGCGCAGATCATCGCGCTGATTGGGACCGGCCTCGCGACCGTCGCGCTGGGCTTGCTTGCCTACGACATCGCGGGCGGCAACGCCGGCGCGGTTCTGGGCACCGCGCTCGCGATCAAGATGGTCGCCTATATCGGCGTCGCGCCGATCGCCGGCGCTTTTGCCAATCGCGTGCCGCGCCGTGCGCTTCTGGTCAGCATGGACGTGATCCGGGCCGTGGTCGCGCTGTGTCTCCCGTTCGTGAACCAGGTCTGGCAGGTCTATGTTCTGATCTTTGTCCTGCAATCGGCATCGGCCGCTTTCACGCCGACCTTTCAGGCGACGATACCCGAAGTGCTGCCCGAAGAGCGTGACTATACCCGCGCACTTTCCCTTTCACGGCTCGCTTACGACATGGAGAGCCTGACCAGCCCGATCCTCGCAGCCGGGCTTCTCACTGTCATGAGCTATCACTGGCTCTTCTCCGGAACCGCGATCGGCTTCGTCGCGTCGGCGCTGCTGGTTGTTTCGACCGTCCTTCCCAAGCCGGCCCCCGTCGAGAACGAGGGCGGCATCTACGACAAGACGACACGCGGCACGCGCATCTATCTCGCCACCCCGCGGCTGCGCGGGTTGCTCGCGCTGACGCTGACGGCTGCTGCGGCGAGCGCAATGGTCATCGTCAACACCGTCGTCATCGTGCGCGGGATGGGGCTCGGCCAGCGCGACGTCGCGCTGACCCTCGCCGCGTTCGGAGGCGGCTCGATCACCGCCGCCCTCACCCTACCCCGGATTCTCGACCGCATCGCAGACCGAACCGTCATGCTCGCCGCTGCGGCCGTGCTGACGCTGGCCCTCGCCGCCCTTGCCGGGATCACCGCGACGATGGCACCAGGAGCCGCCTACTGGCACGTCCTGCTCGCCGGATGGCTTGTCCTGGGTATTGCCTATTCCGCGAGCGTGACGCCTTCAGGGCGGTTGCTGCGCCGTTCCGCCAACGCCGAGGACCGCCCGGCCCTCTTCGCCGCCCAATTCGCCCTAAGCCACGTCTGTTGGTTGGTCTGCTACCCGCTGGTCGGCCAGCTCGGCGCGCGCGTCAGCATGACGGCTGCGTTCGGCGCGATGGCCGTCGTCGCGGCAATTGGCACGCTTGTCGCGTTCTGGATATGGCCGGCAAGCGACCCCGATGCGGTCGCGCACGAGCATGGTGATCTTGCCGCCAATGACCCGCATTTCCACGTTCATGCACAGGGTGACCATCCCTACGTGATCGATCGACGGCATCCCAAATGGCCGGGAGCGTGATTGCCTTGTCGCCCACTAGACCGCACCGTAATGTGGCTGGCGTGACTGCCCGCCATCCCTACTTCGCGCTTTTGGGCGCGCTGCTCGCCTTCGCGGCGATGCTGGGCATCGCGTCGTTGTCGGTTTGGCACAGCACGATGGTCAACGACGCGGACCCGATCCACGCAGTCTCCATTGGGCATGTCGACAATGCGGCGGACAACACCGATCCGGACGGACCGCTTCATGTCGCTGCGCACGCGACCGGCCAGTTCCTGTCGATCGACCCTCAATCCGCAACGACGGTTCTCGCGACACTGCCCGAGCGGATTTGGACCCCGTTCACGTCCTTGTTCCGGGATGACAGCGCGCAATCCGGTCTCCTGAGACCTCCGCGCGCCTGACCCTCGCTGGCGTGCGGACGCCACAGGTTTCCCTTACGAGGATCACAGAACATGAACGGCAGACATCGCCGTCAGCGCAGCTTTGCGCTGATCGGCACGCTCGCGGTGCTGATGCCCGCGGGCACGGCGTGGTCGCAGACCGCGCCTCCTTTCGCACAACTACTCCGTCAAGCCGGCGATACGCCGCGGGTTACGGTGTTGGATGCAGACGTCGCGCGCGCCGAGGGGCTTGCCCAGCAGGCGCGGGCGCGGCTCAATCCGTCGCTCAGCATCTATGCCGAGAACTTCATCGGCGATCGGTCCCGCAACGCGACCGACCAACAGCAGACGACGTTCCAGATCGATCAGCCGCTCGAACTTGGCGGTAAGCGATCGGCGCGGATCGCTGCCGGTGAAGCCGGCATCGTCGCGGCGCGGGCACGCGGTCTTGACGGCCGCCTCGCCTACGCAACCGACCTGGCGCGCGCCTATGCGGGCGCTGAGATCGCGCAGCGGCGCATCGGGGTAGCACGGAGTCAAACCGACGAAGCTGCCGCTGACTTGAGGGTCGCGCGCGCCCTGGTCGACGCGGGCAAGGAAGCGCGGCTGCGCCAGCTCCAGGCCGAAACCGAACTCAACACAGCTCAGGCCGAGCTGGAGATGGCCCGCGCGCAGCAAACCGTCGCGCTGGCGCGCCTGTCGGCGCTGGCGGGCGTTCCAACCTCGTTTACAGGCATCTCGGAATCCCTGCTCGACCGGCTGAACGCTAGACCGACGTTCGGGCCGATCGACCCGATGCAAGCGACGACGGTGCGCGTGGCGGAGGCCGAACGCGAGGCCGCGGCGCGGGCCGTGACGGTGCAACAGCGCCTCGCCATCCCCAACATCACCGCTCAGGTAGGCGTGCGCCAGCTTCGCGTGGCGAGCGGCCCGGCCGTCGTCGCCGGCATAGCGGTCCCACTGCCCTTCTTCGATCGCAACCGCGGCAACATCGCCGCCGCGCGTGCAGAGCTTCAAGGTGCCGAAGCGCGAGCGGCCACAGCCCGCCTCGATGCTGAAACTGGCGTGCGCGCCGGGCTGGCGCTCGTCGAGGCGGCCGATCAGCGCGCTGCGGCGACCGAACGGACGCTTGCGACCGCCAACGAGGGCTACCGGCTTGCCCGGATCGCTTACGAGGCGGGCAAGTCACCGCTGATCGAACTCATTGCGGCGCGGCGCAGTCTCGGCCTCGCCCGCGGCACCGTCCTCGACGCTCAGGCCGGCCGCCTCGACGCCCGCGCCACTCTCGCCCGCCTACAGGGCCTTACCATCACCGGAGAACCGGTCCAATGACCGATAGAAATCGCCTCTACACCGGCGCCGCCATCGGGCTGGTCGCTGCCGCTGCGCTCGGCTTCGGCGCAGCGCGCCTCACCCAACCCGCTCCACCGGCTCCTACGCCCACCAGCGAAGTCGCGGCACCGGCCAAGCCCACCACCGCAGTCGCGATGACGCCGCAGGCGCTCAGCGCCTCTCAGATCACGGTCGCGCCGGCAGCGTCCGGCGAGCTGGACGCGGCGATCCTCGCTTCGGCTACGGTCGCCTCCACGCCCGATGCCGAGGCGGTCCTGACGGCCCGCGCGCCCGGCACCGTCACGCGCATCTTCGCGCGGATCGGCGATCCTGTCCGGGCCGGACAGACGCTTGCGCTGGTCGAGAGCCGCGACGCCTCGCAGATCGCAGCCGACCGGGCATCCGCATCGGCGCGCGTGACGCTCGCCGGGCGCCAGCTCGCACGTGAGCGCACGTTGCTCAACCAGGGCGTCAGCCCGCGCGCCGACTTCGAGACCGCACAAGCGAACCTTGCCGTCGCACAGGCCGATGCGCGTCGCGCCAGTGCAGCAGCGGGTGCCGCGCGCGTGTCGGGCGACGGCCGCTCGGTTGCCGTCGTCAGCCCCGTATCGGGGCGGGTGACGAGCGCCGCGGCCAATCTCGGCCAGTTCGTCGCGGCCGAGAGCGAGCTGTTCCGCGTTGCTGACCCCACCCGGCTTCAGATCACCGCGAGCGTCCCACCGGCCGATGCCGGGCGCGTCCGCACGGGCGACCGGGTGGAGCTGATTACCAACGACGGGCGAACGATCGAGGGCCGAGTTCGCGCGGCGACTGGCGTCGTCGATCCACAATCGCGCACCGCGACAGTCGTCGTGACGCCGACCGCGGGCACCAGCACGCTGTCGCCGGGCCAGCTCGTTCAGGCGCGTATTCTCGCCAGCGGCGGGGCCGCCAAGAACGGCGTGATGGTGCCGCAGGACGCGGTGCAGACGCTTGGGCAGCAGACCGTCGTGTTCGTGCGCACGCGCACCGGCTTCAAGGCGCAGCCGGTCCAGATCGGCAGCCGATCGGGCGGCATGGTTGCGCTTGTTGACGGCCTTGCGGCCGGCACTCCGATCGCGACCGTCAACGCTTTCCTGCTGAAAGCCGAGCTGGAGAAGAACCAGGGAGGCGAGGAATGATCGAGCGCATCCTATCGACGTCGGTGCATCTGCGCTGGCTTGTCGCCTTCCTCACTCTCATCGTCATCGGTTTCGGCGCGTGGCAGATCACCAAGCTGCCGATCGACGCGGTGCCGGACGTCACCAACCGGCAGGTCCAGATCAGCACCTTCGCGCCGACACTCGGCCCTGTCGACATCGAGAAACAGGTAACTTACCCGGTCGAAACCGCGCTTGCCGGCATCCCCGGCCTCGAAATGACGCGATCGTTCTCGCGCAACGGCTTCAGCCAGGTGACGGCGGTGTTCACCGACGCGACCGACATCTACTTCGCGCGCCAGCAAGTCACCGAACGACTGGCGCAGGCGGCCGGCGAGCTGCCCGCGGGCATCCAGCCCAAGTTGTCGCCGCTGGCGACGGGTCTCGGCGAAATCTTCATGTTCTCGGTCGCCTTCCGCCATCCCGATGGCAAAGGCCCCGAGCATTCCGCCGGCAAGCCCGGGTGGCAACCGGACGGGAGCTACCTGACCCCGGAGGGCGAGCGCCTGACGACCGAGCTTGCCCGCGCCGCCTATTTGCGGACGGTGCAGGACTGGATCATCCGGCCGCAGATGCGGACCGTGAAAGGCGTCGCTGGCGTCGATTCCAACGGCGGTTACGTCAAACAATATCTGATCGAACCCAACCTTAATGCGCTCGCCTCCTACGGCCTCTCCATCACCGAGCTGGCGGATGCGATGGAGCGGGCCAACCTGTCCGCAGGGTCGAACTACGTCCGGCGCGCAGGCGAGAGCTTCCTTGTCCGCGCCGACGCGCGACTGAAATCGATCGCGGACATTGAGGAGGCCGTCGTCGCGACCCGCAACGGCGTGCCGGTTCGCGTGAAGGACGTGGGCCAGGTCGTGATCGGGGGCGCGGTGCGGACCGGCTCGGGAAGCCGGATGGGCTCAGAGGCGGTTATCTCGACCGTGCTGATGCTCGTCGGCGAAAACAGCCGCATCGTTGCGACCAGCATCGGCGAGAAGCTGACCGCGATCAACCAGGCGCTCCCGCCCGACGTGTTTGCCGAACCCGTTTGTAACCGTTCCAAGCTCGTCGACGCGACCATCGCGACCGTTGAGAAGAACCTCGTTGAAGGTGCGCTCCTCGTCATCGTCGTGCTGCTCCTGCTGCTCGGCAACTGGCGCGCCGCCCTGATAACCGCCGCCGTAATCCCGATCACCATGCTGATGACGGCCGCCGGCATGAACGGGCTCGGTGTGTCGGGCAATTTGATGAGCCTGGGCGCGCTCGACTTCGGCCTGATCGTCGATGGCGCGGTCATCATCGTCGAGAATACTTTACGACGGCTCGCCGAACGCCAGGAGCATGAAGCGCGGCTACTCACGCGGCGCGAGCGCCTCAGCGAGGTGATCGGCGCCGCGCAGGAAATGATCCGGCCTACCGTCTATGGTCAGCTCATCATCTTCCTCGTCTTCGTGCCGCTGCTCACCTTTCAGGGCGTCGAGGGCAAGACCTTCTCCCCGATGGCGATTACGTTGATGGTCGCGCTGGCGAGCGCCTTCGTGCTGTCGATCACCTTCGTTCCGGCGATGATCGCGATCATTATTTCCGGGCGCGTTAGCGAGACAGAAGTGCGGCCGATCCGCTGGTTCAAGGAGAAATATGCGCCGGCGCTAGGTTTCGCGATTCGTCGACCCCTGCCCTTTATCATGGGCGGTGTCGGCGTGTTCGCTGCCGCGGTGCTGTGCTTCGGGCTGCTCGGCGAGGAGTTCATGCCCCAGCTCGACGAGAAGGACATTACCGTCACCAACTTCCGCGTGCCGTCGGCATCGATCGACCAATCGACGCAAATGCAGCTCCAGATCGAGAATGCGTTGAAGACGCTCCCGGAGGTGGCGCTCGTCTTTTCCAAGAACGGCAATGCCGATCTCGGCACCGACCCGATGCCGCCCAATGCGTCCGACACCTATGTCATCCCGAAGCCCGCAAGCGAGTGGCCCGCTGACGTGCATAGCAAGGAGGACATTCTGCGTCGCATCGAGGAGCGCATGAAGCCGCTGATCGGCAACCGGACGGAGATCCAGCAGCCGATCCAGATGCGTTTCAACGAGCTGATCGCCGGCGTCCGCTCCGACGTGGCGATCAAGCTCTACGGTGACGACCTTGACCAAATGACTGACCAGGCGCGGCGTATCGCCGCGACCATTCGGAGCATTCCCGGAGCGGCCGACGTGAGCGCGGAGCAGACCGATGGCGCGCCAACCTTCGACGTCAAGATCGATCGTCAGGCGGTCGCTCGCTACGGGCTTACCGTCGAGGAGGTGGCGAACACCGTCGCCGCGGCGCTTGGCGGTCGCGAGGCGGGCTTGCTGTTCGAGGGCGATCGGCGTTTCGCCGTGGTCGTCCGCCTCCCCGACGCGCAGCGCGATGACATCGACACGCTTGGGTCGATCCCCGTCATGTTGCCGGCGATCGACGGCCAGACGGCCCGCTCGATCCCGCTCAGGGAGGTTGCCCGGTTCAGCTACACGAACGGCCTGAACCAGATCAGCCGCGAGAACGGCAAGCGCATGGTGATCGTCCAGGTCAATGTGCGCGGACGCGACCTTGGCGGCTTCGTCCAGGAAGCACAGGCCAAGATCGGTCAGATGCAGCTCCCGAGCGGCATGTATACGCAATGGGGCGGCACCTTCGAGAGCCTGCAATCGGCACGTCTGCGCTTGATGATCGTGGTGCCGATCTGCTTCGTCGCGATCTACGCCCTGCTCTACATGGCTCTTGGCGGCTTCATCCCGGCGCTGATCGTGTTCTCGGCGGTGCCGATGGCGCTGGCTGGCGGCGTGTTCGCGCTATTGCTGCGCGGCATCCCGTTCTCGATCACCGCAGCGGTCGGGTTCATCGCCCTGTCCGGCGTGGCGGTCCTCAATGGACTGGTGATGATGAGTTCGATCCGAAAACATCGCGAGGACGGGGAAGACGAGGACCGGGCCATCGCCGATGGCGCGATGGAGCGCGTGCGGCCGGTGTTGATGACCGCCCTGGTCGCGTCGCTCGGCTTCGTGCCGATGGCGCTCGCCACCGGCACTGGCGCCGAGGTGCAACGGCCGCTGGCGACCGTGGTGATTGGCGGGCTTATCACGTCGACGGCGCTGACCTTGTTGGTGTTGCCAGCAATCACGGCTTGGACGGCGCGCCTGATGGCGCGCCGTCAGGCGAAGCGACCGGCCATTGAAACCGGCACCGTTCCGGCAGGAGAACTTTGATGGCGTCCGATCACCAGCACGACCACGCGGGGCACGGTCACGGCCAAGCCCCTAAGAGCTTCGGCCGGGCCTTCGCGATTGGCACCGCCCTCAATATGGGATTCGTCGTCGTCGAGGCCGTTTACGGCCTCCTGGCGGGGTCTATGGCCCTGCTAGCGGACGCCGGGCACAATCTGAGTGACGTGCTGGGCCTGTTGATCGCGTGGGGCGCGGCGAGCTTGGGGCGGCGCAGGCCGGGCGGCAAATACACCTATGGCTTCCGTAGCTCGTCTATCCTGGCAGCGGTTCTCAATGCGCTGTTGCTACTCGTCGCGATTGTAGTGATCGCGGTGGAGGCGGTCCGGCGCTTTTCCGATCCCGCACCCGTTGCGGGCGGGACGGTGATGATCGTGGCGGGCATCGGCATCGCCGTGAACACCGCGACCGCCCTGCTGTTCATGTCCGGTCGCAAAGGCGATCTAAATATCCGCGGCGCGTTCCTTCACATGGCGGCCGACGCGGCGGTGTCCGCAGGTGTGGTCGTCGCCGGGTTCATCATTCTGAAGACGGGCTTTACTTGGATCGACCCGGTGACGAGCCTGGTGATCGTCGTGGTGATCGCGATCGGAACGTGGGGGTTGCTCCGTGACTCGGTGAACATGAGCCTGCAAGCCGCACCCCCGGGACTGGACCCGCAGGAGATCGGCAACTTCCTCCGCGGCCAGGAAGGTGTGGAGACGATCCACGACCTTCACGTCTGGCCGATGAGCACAACCGAAACGGCGCTGACCGTCCATCTTCTCGTGCCCGGCGGCTATCCCGGCGACGCCTACACCGCGCAGGTCGCGGCAGAGTTAAAGGAACGGTTTGGGATCGACCACGCCACCATTCAGATCGAAACCGACCCTTCGACGCCGTGCGAACTCGAGACCGACAAGACGATGTGACATGCCGCGGCGACGAGAGCGCCCGCTTCATCCCTCCATACTGCGGATGATCGGGCAATCCGGGCGATCGTCGCCGTGGCAGCGGTCCACCAGGTCGACCAACGTCGATCGCATGGCTTCCAGGGCACGAACCTTGCGGCCAAGCTCGGCAGCGCGAGATTCTGCTAGCGCTTTCACTTCCGCGCTCGACCGATCGCGATCCGACCACAGCCCCAGCAGCGTGCGGATTTCCTCGATCGGAAACCCCAGGTCGCGTGCGTTGGCGATAAATCGCAGCCGATGAACGTCGGCATCTTCATAATCTCGGTAGCTCCCGCGCCGTGGCGGCGCGGGAACAAGGCCGATCTTCTCATAGTGGCGGATCATGCGCTGGGAGACGCCGCTGGCGGCCGACGCCGCCCCGATGTTCACAGTTTCACCGCGTTCAACCGCAACGCATTGAGGACGACGGTGAACGACGAGAGCGCCATCGCCGCACCGGCCAGCATCGGCGATAGTAGGATGCCCGCGACGGGGTAGAGCACTCCGGCCGCGACCGGCACGCCAATCCCGTTGAACAGGAACGAGAAGAACAGGTTTTGGCGGATATTCCGCATTGTCGCGCGGGCCAGCTTGCGGGCGCGAACGATCGCCGAGAGGTCGCCGCGCGTGAGCGTCATGCCGGCGCTTTCAATCGCTACGTCCGTCCCCGTCCCCATCGCCAGGCCGACATCGGCAGCGGCAAGCGCCGGGGCGTCGTTGATCCCGTCGCCGGCCATTGCGACCTTGGCGCCGCTCGCTTTCAGCTCGCCGATGATGCGCGCCTTGTCTTCCGGCAGCAGATCGGCCCGCACGTCATCGAGACCGCCCACGGCGCGCGCAACCGCATCGGCCGTCCCACGATTGTCGCCCGTGAGCATCACGACGCGCAGACCCTCTTTGCGAAGCGCGGCGATAGCGTCGCGCGCCGAGGCTCGCACTGGATCGGCGACGGCGAGTAGGCCGGCAAGGGCACCGTCGATCGCGATCAGGACGACCCCTGCCCCTTCGCCGCGATGACGATCGGCCGCGGCATCGAGCGGCTTGGGATCAGCATCGATTCGGCGCATTTGCGCGGCGTTGCCGATCACGACCGAGCGGCCGTTCACCGTGGCGCTGACCCCCAGGCCGGTTTGCGACGCGAAGTCCGCGACCGTGCCGGGCTGAATTCCCCGCTCTTTGGCGGCAACGACGATCGCGTGTGCAAGCGGGTGTTCGGATTGCCCTTCGACGGCCGCGGCGAGCGCGAGCATATCGTTCTCTCCGACCGCACCGACCGTCTCGACCGCGATCAGCTTGGGCTTGCCTTCCGTGAGCGTGCCCGTCTTGTCGATGACCAGCGTATCGACCTTTTCGAGACCCTGTAGCGCTTCCGCGTTCTTGACCAGAACGCCGGCAGTCGCGCCGCGCCCGGTGCCGACCATGATCGACATGGGCGTGGCGAGCCCGAGCGCACACGGGCAGGCGATAACCAGCACAGCGATGGCATTCAGGATGGCGTGGCCCATGCGCGGCTCAGGGCCGACCAACGACCAGATGACGAACGTCGCGATCGAGATCAGCACGACGAGCGGCACGAACCAGCCCGACACCCGATCGGCGACCGCTTGAATCGGGGCGCGGCTACGCTGCGCTTCCGCGACCATGCGGACGATGCGCGCCAGCATCGTATCCGAGCCGACCGCGCGGGCTTCCATGACCAGGCTTCCCGTGCCGTTCACCGTTCCCCCGGTGACAGCCGCCTCGATTTCCTTGAGGACCGGCGCAGGCTCGCCGGTGAGCATGGATTCATCGACCGACGACCGGCCCTCGACCACTACCCCATCGACGGGGATGGCTTCGCCGGGACGGACTCGTAGCCGATCGCCGGTCGCTACGTCGACAAGGCCGACTTCCTCCTCAGAGCCGTCAGGGCGCAGCCGGCGCGCCGTCTTGGGCGCGAGGTCCATGAGCGCGCGGATCGCGCGCCCGGTTGCCGCCCTTGCGCGCAGTTCGAGCACTTGGCCGAGCAGCACCAGCGTCACCACGACGCCGGCAGCCTCATAATAGACCGGGACCATGCCCCCGTGCATCCGGAACGTCGCGGGAAAGATGCTCGGCGCCAGCGTGGCGACCAAGCTGTAGAGGAACGCCGCGCCGACCCCGATCGCGATCAGCGTGAACATATTGAGGTGGCGGGTGCGGATCGAGGTCCACCCCCGCTCGAAAAACGGCCAGCCTGCCCACAGCACGATCGGCGCGGTCAGCGCGAGCTGGACCCAGGGCGAGGCGGCAGGGCTGACGACGTGCAAGCCCGTCATTTCGGCGAACATCGAGACGATCAGCAGCGGGATCGTGAGTGCGCCCGCCACCCACAGTCTGCGCGTGAAATCGACCAGCTCGGGATTAGGCGCGTCGTCGAGCGACGGTTCCTCCGGTTCGAGCGCCATGCCGCAGATCGGGCACGTCCCCGGCCCTTCCCGGCGGATTTGTGGATGCATAGGGCACGTCCACATCGCCCCCGGCGTCGCCATCGGCGCAGGCTTCGGCTTGTCGCCGAGATAGGCGTCAGGGTTGGCGACGAACTTGGTTCGGCATCCGGCGCTGCAAAAATGATAGGCGTGCCCCGCGTGCTCGGCATGATGCGCCGTCGTCGCCGGATCGACCGTCATCCCGCACACCGGGTCCGTCACCTTCGCCGCATCGTCAGGCGCTGCATTGCCCGAACAGCAGCCGGCTTTGCCGTGCTGTTCGGCCGTCGCTGGCGCGATCGACCCACCGGAGCAGCAGGACGTGGAAGCAGTAGCCGGTTCGGCCGTTGTTTTTGCCGAGCAGCCGCAACCCCCGGCATGGGAATGGGAATGAGGGTCGTTCATGGCGTCTGACTCCTTCGACCCGAAGGCATGTAGGGTCTGACACCGTGTCAGGGTCAAGGCCCCAATGCCAGCTTCTGCGATAAGCCCTACCTATAGTTACGCGATTGGCGCGGCTTGCCCTCGAAACTAGGCGCCGCGACCAAGAGACAGCGGCGCGGGCCGTGGATGACAATTGGGCGGCGAGGTATCGTCGCCTGTTGCCTCACGTCGACGCGGGCGGTTCGAGCGTTCCAAGCCACGCCACCAGCGCCAGGATCGCGACGATGCAAGTCACCTCGACCGCGAGGCTCCGGCGCAACGCTCCGGGTGCGCCGCGATGGTCCTTTGCGGCGAGCGACGTCTCGAAACGCGGCGTCAGCCGGAAGCGATTGAGCGCGGCCAGGCCCAGCATGGCGGCGAACAGCACCAGCTTGGCGAGCAGAAGTCGACCATAGAGGGTTGTTCCCAACGCCGCGATATTGCCGGGTCCGACTAGCAGCCAAGCGTTGATGAGGCCGGTGGCGACGAGCGTAGCGACGATGATCGTCCCAACCGTGCCGAACCCGTGCAGCGCGCGATGCGTGAGCGCGAGATGAGCGGCGTCGACCCGGGACACCGGCCGCGTCACCAGCAGGATCAGACCGAGCAACGCGCCGACCCAAGCCCCAGCCGCGAGAAGGTGGAATATATCGGCGACCAGATGCGCCCAGCCGGTCGTGCCGTCGTCCATCGCGCCGTGTCCAGTCCAGGCGAGCGTCGCGAGCGCGATCCCCGAGGCGAGCGCGACCAGGCCGAGGGGGAGGGCACGCCCGGCCGCGACCATTGCGCCGATCGTCGCCACGAGCAGCGCAACCATGCGCACTTCCCATGCCGTGCCCGTCGCGGACCCGGAAAGCAGCATCCCGATCGCCTCGCGGTCGATTGGCCAAGGGGGCGTTCCCGCCATCGAGGCGGCCAGCAGCGCGAGGGCGACGGCCGACAGCAGCAGGCCGAGCGCACCGCCCCCGACCAACCAGGGCTTGAGCGCGAGCGCGTCGCCGCGCTCGCCAGACCTAAGTCCATAAAGGCTGAATGCTGACAGGCCGAACAGTCCGCTCAGCAACCCATAGAGGGCCAAGCGGACCGCGATCATCGGCCAGTCGGCATCCACTTCACTTCACCGCAAAGGCATAATTTCCCGCGACCCGGTGCGTATCGGCCGAGACGACGTGCCAGGCGACGCTGTAGCGGCCCGCGCCGATCGGCGACTTCGGCACGACAACGAGCGTGCGACCATCGGCGCCGACCATCGTGGTGCCCGCGATCTTCATCGGCGCGTGGGCGGTGCCGCCATGCGCCGTCATTATCAGGTCCGCGCTCGAAAACTTCGGCATCAGCCGTTCGCTGAAATGCAGCTCGACCCGCCCCGGCTTGGCAACTGTCGCATTCGGCGCTGGCGTCGCGGATACGAGCTTGGGGTGAGCATAGGCCGCGCTCGCAGTGCCGAGGAGAGCGAGAGCAATGGGGACAGTGACGCGACGCATAGGGCTACTCCGATCATGTTCGTGTCCTTCTACGCGGCCCGACCGCGCGCCCCTCACGCACGGCCTAAGTGAGGGATGATGGGCAGCACCGCGTATCCGATGATAGAGGGGTGGGAGTGGACGGCATGGACGATCTGGACAGAGCGTTGGCGAGGCTGGCGGGGGCACCCGCCCCGGCTGCGCTGGACGGACTTGAAGCGCGGGTGCTGGCGCGGATCGGCGCGCGGCCGACCGGCGCGAGGGCCGGGTTCGGGATCGGCGTCGCGACGACGATCGCGGCGCTCGCGATCGGCGTGGTGGGCGCAGGGATGCCGGCGACACCAGGCCAAGCGGCGTCGCTTGGCCCGCTTGGGGGCGGCTCCCCGCTCGCGCCCTCGACCTTGCTGATTGGCGCGCCTTGACCTCGACAATGCGCCTGATCCTGTGCGTAGTTCTCGCCTTTCTGGCGGCGATCGGCGGGGTGTTCGTCGGGCGCGCACTGTTGCCCGCGCCCAAGCAGCCGGGGACCGAGCTGCACGAGCTGTTGCATCACCGCATGGCGCTCGACCCCAACCAGCAGGCACGGTTGGCGGTATTGGAGCAGCGGTTCGCGGTGCAGCGGCGCGCGCTCGAGCTGGAAATGCGCGCTGACAATGCCAGGCTCGCCGAGGCGATCGAGGCCGAGCATGGCAATGGTCCCCGTGTCACCGCCGCGGTCGACCAGAGCCACGCTGCGATGGGCGAGCTACAGAAGGCAACGCTGGCGCACATCTTTGCCATGCGCCAGCTTTTGCGGCCCAACCAGACCGCCGCGTTCGATCAGGCGGTGGTGAAGGCGCTCACCGACGATCAGCGGTGATCGACTGGACGGCGTTGAGCGATGGCGAGCTGGCGACGCTCAGCATCGCCGGCAGGCAGGCGGCGTTCACCGAGATCATGCGTCGGTATCGCCAGCCGGTATTTCGGCTCGCGCGCGCCTCCCTTGGCGACAGCGATGAAGCCCTGGACTTGACCCAGGAGACGTTCGTCGCCGCCCACAAGGCGCTTTCCCGCTACGATGGCGCGCGGCCGATGCGTGCGTGGCTATCTACCATCGCGATCAACAAATGCCGCGATTGGGCGAGGAAGCGCACCGTGCGCCGGTTCCTGTCTTTCGCAATGCCGATCGACGGCCACGCCGAGACCGTGCCTGACGACCAGGTGGCGATCGACGATGCCGCATCCGATCGGCAGGAGCTAGACCGCGTGACGCGCGCCATCTCGACCTTGCCGACGAACTTGAAGGAAGCCTTGGTGCTTCGCACGATCGAGGGACTTAGCCAGGCCGAGACGGCCGAGATCCTGTCGATCAGCGAGAAGGCGGTTGAAACCCGCGTCTATCGCGCCCGCGCCCGCCTGCTCGAAAAATTGGAGCGAGCTAAGGGATAGTCCGCCCGCCCGCGTAGAGGTGAGAGACGGGGCCACTGCCGGCCCATCCCAGGAGCCTTCATGTCGCGCGTTCTCGATCGTCGCCAGCTTTTGCGCGGAGCCGCAGTCGCCGGCAGCGGCTTTGCCTTTTCAGCCTATATGCCGGCATGGGCGCAGCCCGTGTCGGGGGGGATCGTGAAGCCGCTCCCGACCGTGAGCGGCACCGAGATCGCGCTGACCATCGACACCTTCCCGCTGATTATTGATGGCAAGCGGACGCCCGCGATCGGCGTCAACGGCACCGTTCCCGCGCCGCTAATTCGGTTGAAGGAAGGGCAGAACGTCAGGCTGGCGGTAACGAACAGGCTCGACGTCGACAGCTCGATTCACTGGCACGGGCTGCTGGTCCCCTTCCCGATGGACGGCGTGCCGGGAATCAGCTTCCCCGGCATCGAGGCGGGCAAGACGTTTACCTACGACTTCCCGGTCAGGCAGGCCGGCACTTACTGGTATCACAGCCATTCCGGCGCGCAGGAGCAGGAGGGGCTTTACGGCCCGATCGTGATCGACCCGGCCGGCCCCGATCCGGTCGCGTTCGATCGCGAGCATGTGATCGTGCTTGCGGACCATAGCCCGATGCACGGCGACGAGATTTTTCGGAAGCTCAAGCAGCAGGCGGACTATTTCAATTACCAGAAGCAGACCCTGGCGGGGCTGATCGCGGGTCGGGACCAGACGCTAAAGGAGCGGCTGCAATGGGGCCGGATGCGGATGGACCCGACCGACAATTCCGACGTGACGGGATCGACCTACACCTACGTCGTCAACGGCTATGGCCCGCGCGACAACTGGACCGGGCTGTTCACCCCCGGCGAGCGTGTCCGGCTTCGCTTCGTCAACGCGGCCGCGCAGACCAACTTCAACGTCCGCATCCCCGGCCTGCCCATGACGATCGTTCAGGCAGACGGGCAGAATGTGCGCCCGGTCGAAACTGACGAGTTCCAGATCGCCGTCGCCGAGACATACGACGTGATCGTGACCCCCGGCGATCGGGCCTACACGCTGGTCAGCGAGGCGCTCGACCGATCGGGGCTTGGCCGCGCGACGCTCGCGCCCCGCGCGGGCATGAGTGCGCCTGTTCCCCCGCTCCGCAATCGTCCTGTCGTCACCATGAAGGACATGGGGATGGGCGGGATGAGCGGCATGGCGCGGCCGTCCGCGACACGCGGCGTCGATCCCACGGCCGAGCAGAACGCATCGGCGAAACTCGCCCAGGCCACCGGATGGAGCGCCGCAGCCGCGGCTTCGGCCAGCGCACCGCCAAGCGGCGCGGGAATGACCGGCATGGCGACCGGCAGCGGCGACGCGATGGCCGGCATGGCGGGAATGGACCACGGCCAGATGGCCGCAGGCGGCATGGCCGGGATGGACCATAGCCAGATGGGCGGCATGTCGGGCCAAGGCGGGATGGGCGGCATGGATATGTCCATGCGAGACCCGAAAAATGCGCCCGGCGTCGAGATGGGGCCGGGCGTGCAGACCATATCGCCCATGCCGACCGATCGCACCGGCGAACGCCCGCAGGGGCTGGAGGAGGCGAATCACCGGGTTCTCACCTATCGTGACCTTATGGCGCTGTCCCGCAACCCGGACGTGCGCGCGCCGAGCCGATCGCTCGACATTCACCTGACCGGCAACATGGAACGCTATATGTGGTCGTTCGACGGGGTGAAGCTCAGCGACCCCGCCGAGCCGATCCCGTTCCGCAACGGCGAGCGGGTGCGGGTGAACCTCATCAACGACACGATGATGCCCCACCCGATCCACCTTCACGGCCATTTCTTCGAGCTGGTGACGGGCCACGGCGATCATGCGCCCCGCAAGCACACCGTCAATGTCGCGCCGGGCGGCAAGGTGACGTTCGACCTGACCGCCGACGCGCCCGGCGACTGGGCGTTCCACTGCCACAACCTCTATCACATGACCGCAGGCATGATGCGCGTCGTGACGGTCAGGCCGACCGAGGGAGCGGCGGCATGATCCGCGCTCGCGCGGCGTTTGCAGCGACCGCCATGCTTGGCTTCGCCGCCCCCGTCATGGCGCAGGATCATTCGATGCAGGGTATGAACATGCCCGGCATGTCGATGCCGATGCCGGCGAAGAAGCCGGCCGCGAAACCCGCCGCGAAGCGCCAGCAGCCCGCCAAGGCGCGGTCGCGCGTCAAGCCGAAGGCACCAGCGAAGGCCAGCGCCGCGCCGATGAGCGGCATGGAGGGCATGGACCACGAAACTATGCCCGGCATGGATCACTCGACCATGCCGGGGATGACGATGCCCACCACCGGCCAGCAGCCCGCCCAGGGCGGCCAGTCGATGCCGGGGATGCCGATGCCCGGCGACAGCCAGGCAGGCCATGACATGGCCGGCATGGCCGGCATGTCGATGGAGGTCATGGCGCAGACCGGGACGGCGCTACCCGCCGGAAACGCGCCGCCCCCGCCCGTCCCGACCGACCATGCAGCCGATCGCGTCTATAGCGCGGACGCGATGATGATGGGGCGTCACCACCTTCAGCAGCACCACGGGGGCGGCAACTTCTACCAGGTGATGTTCAATCTGGCGGAGTATCAGTTCCGCAACGGTCGCGACGGCTATCGTTGGGACGGCGAGGCCTGGTATGGCGGCGACATCAACCGCCTGTTCGTCAAGACCGAGGGCGAAGGCACGTTCCGCCAGGGCGTCGATAGCGCCGAGGTGCAGGCGCTCTACAGTCGGGCGGTCGGACCCTATTTTAACCTACAGGCCGGCGTCCGTCAGGACTTGGGGCCGTCGCCGAAGCGCACCTATGCAACGGTCGGGTTCGAGGGACTGGCACCCGGTGTCTTCGAGCTTTCCGGCGCGGCGTTCCTCTCGAACAAGGGCGACCTGCTAGGTCGGCTTGAGGGCTATTACGACCAGCGCATCACGCAACGGCTGATCCTTCAGCCGCGCGCCGAGCTTAATTTTGCCGCCCAGGACGTGCCGGAGAACCGCATCGGATCGGGCCTGTCCAACGCCGAGCTGGGATTGCGGCTCCGCTACGAGATCAGGCGCGAGTTCGCCCCCTATATCGGCGTGTCATGGGATCGGAAGGTGGGCGACACCGCCCGCTTCTCTCGAGCCGCGGGCGACGACGCGACGGCCAAGAGCATCGTCGCCGGCGTGCGCGTTTGGTTTTGAACAATAACAGGAGAGTGAACATGAAGGCATTGAACATGATCGCGGCGACAGCCGCATTGCTGGCGGCCCCCGCGCTCGCACAGCAGGCCCCGATGCAAGGCATGAACCACAGCCAGATGGGCGGCATGAACCATGCCGACATGGCGAAGATGATGGCCGGCAATCCCTACGGCCAGGCCGAAATGGATATGCACATGAAGATGATGGCCGCGAAGCAGGGCGACGCATCGGAAATGTGGACCCGCAAGATGATCGAGCATCATCGTGGCGCGGTTGCTATGTCGCGGGTGGCGTTGCGCGATGCTGGTGACGCCGAGACGAAGCGCATGGCGCAGATGACGATCACGATGCAGGAACAGGACATCGCGAAGCTCCAGGGCTGGCTTCGCAAGCACGGCAAGCGCCCGCAGTAATGGGCGTTGCCGCCGCCCTGTCGATCCCCCCTATCCCCCCGGCAGGGCGGGGTTTCCATCAGATTGGAGCAGACTCATGAAGCACGGACTTCGCGGCACTGTCGCTGCTCTCTTGCTGGCAATTCCTGCCGTGGCTTCGGCCGCCGCCGACATCGCGATGCACCGCGATCCGGGATGCGGGTGTTGCGAAAAATGGGCGGCCCAGGTCCGTCAGCAATTCGGCCGTAAGGTTCAGATCATCGACGATGCGAACCGCACCGCCCTTCAGCGCCGCGTCGGCGTGCCGGCGCAGCTCGCGTCCTGCCACACTGCGATTATCGACGGTATGGCGTTCGAGGGGCATGTCCCGGTCGCCGACATGAAGCGCGTCCTCGCGCAGCACCCGAAGGGCGTGCGCGGCCTGGCGGTCGCCGGAATGCCGACGGGTTCCCCCGGCATGGAGGTCGCGGGCGTGAAGCCGCAAGCCTATGACGTGATCGCATTCGGCCCGACTGGCCAGCGCGTCTATGCCCACCACGGCAGTTAACGCGCCGCCTTGGAGAAACGGGGGCGGTTGTCCGCCCCCGTCCCGGATTAGTGGTTCATGCCGGGCATCGGCGCGGGCTTGGGATCGCCCGGCTTCGCCTTCATCTTGTCGCAGCAATCCGCGCCATCCTTGCAGCACGCCTTGTGGGCACCGCAGCAGCAGCCGGCATCAGCGGCGAATGCCGCAGCCGGAACGAGCAACGCCAGCGCAGCCGCGATCAGTTTGAACTTGGTCATCAGTATCTCCGTCGAAAGTTGTGTGAGCTGTTGGAGCATCACACCGTTTGCGGAGGAGGCGTCGCTGGCGGAACTGGGAACCCGACCATGCCCGAAGCTGGCACGGGAGTAGGCGCGATCGAGGGCAATCGCACCGGCTCGATCCTAGCGAGGGTTTCGCCTTGGACGGCCGCGCAAGGGGTGGCGCACGCCGAGACAGGTGCCTTCTTCTCTGGCGTTCCCTTCCCTTCGCATCCGGTCATCACCGTCGCTATCGGAGCGGCGTGCGCCGCTGCCTCGCAGAACGGCCCGAGGCGGACAAGCAGCAGCGCCGCCAGGACGCCCAGGACGGCGATGCGCAGCAGGCTGGCAAGAGGTCGCGAGGATTTTTCCACGCCTGCTATCGGCACGGTCCCCGCCCCAATGTCAACGAGAAGCCTAGTGGGCGTCACCTCAAGGTTTGTGCGCCAGACAACGATTTGGCAGACATAATGCGAACATCGGCTAATTAGCGAGCTTGAGGCGCGACATGGGATCGTTGAGCTGGCGGAATTCACCGCCAGGCGGACGCTCCGCCTGCCCTCAAAGGCAGCCGCCGGGCAGGCTACGCCGCGGGGTACGATGCTACTGACATGGCCAAGCCTTCGCTAACGAGCGTTCAGCTCCGGCCACCATATGAACACTCATAAAATAGCTATTCTGCTCCGCCCAGCGTAAATATGCCGCGCGCAGCGCCGATCGGTCATAGCGTGGAGCGCGGCATTCCGCTTTTCGCGCGACGATCATCATGTCGAGCACGCCTTGGAGGTAAGCGCCGCATCGCGGCTCATTCGCTTGACAGCTTACGAACAACGCCGAGCCCGTCGCCGACGCGGGTTCGGTTTGGCCGATCGCACTATCAGGCAGGGCGGCCAAAGCGGCGCATAACAATATCCATCGCCTTGGCCGCATTTTCGTCTCCTATTCCGCAGTATCATTTCGGAAGGGGCGCACGGCCCTCGACGGCCGGCGCCCCGTGCTGATCCATCATTCGCGGCCGAGCACCTGGCCTTCGGGCGTGACGAACAGTTCGATCGTCTTTCCGTCGCTGTTCTTGCCCTTGATTTCATAGAGCGTGCTTCCGTCCGCCTTTCGGGTGACTTGCTCCGCTTTGCTTATTGACGCGAGTTGCGCGCGTGCCGCGTTCATCGCGGCCTCGGGCACCTGAGCAAGCGGGATGTCTCGTTCGCTGTGCTTGCCGATTATCCGGTTTTCGTTCGCCTCGTGGTTTTGCGCGATCGCCACGCCCGCGATCGCCAGCGCGGCCGCGCCCACGCCTGCGACAACAGTGAGAGTTCGTTTGCTAGCCATGTTCCATTCCACTTCCTGCATAAGGGCCGTGGGGTCGGGCGGGCGGCGGTTACGGCCCAATGAGCCGTCGTCCGAGTTCAACTCCTCTGATTGTTCATCCTGTCGAGCGCCGCGCGCAGCCCACGGGCGAGCTTGGCTGCGTCGTCGTTGGCCCAGAAGTGCATGAAGAACAGCCGCGGCTCGTCGTTTAGCATATGATTATGCAGCGCCGTGACCTCGATCCCGTTCGTCCGCAGCACGCGCAGGACCGGATCGACCTCGTTTGCGACAAGTACGAAATCGCCGGTGATGGCGGCTCGGCCGTCCCCGGTTGGCTGAAAGTTGATCGCGGTCGCCGTGCCCATCGTCGGCGGAGTCTCCATATCGCCGTCCATCAGCCGCTCGGCGCGCGGAAAGCTGTATTGGAGGATGCCACCGGCCGTCTTGCCCTCACCGCCCATCAACCGGTTGAGCGCGGCCACATCGAGGTCGAGCCGCGATGCGGCTGCGCTGGCCGAAGGCGATTGCGGCGCGGCGAGCGGGGTCCGACTGGCTGATAGCGCTTGCCGGAGCGCGGCCGCGAGCTTCACCGGGTCGCCGTGGCCGGCAATGTGCATGTACATGGTCGCAGGCGAAGAGCGGAGCAGGTGATTGTGGAGCGCGGTGATCGTAAAACCGCTTGCGAGCAGGCGGCTCAAAACGGGGTTCACCTCGTCGTGGGTCAGCACGAGATCGCCCATCACCATCGCCTCGTCGCCCATCGGCTGAAACGCCGCCCAAGAGCCGAGCGCGAGGGAGGGCTTGATCGTCACCCCATCCAGCGTGACGCTCAGGTCCGAACGCGGGAAGCTGTAGCGGTGAACGCCCCCCGGCTGTTCGGCCCCCGCTCGTCCTATCGCCCGGTCGACAGCCGACCAGTCCGGCGCTGCCCAAGCCGGGCTTGCCAGCAGGAGGCTGGCGAATCCCAAGGCGATGGTCTTTTTCAGCATAATTGATCCTTCATCAGCGCACTCGACACGGAAAGCCTCACGTCATGCGAGCGCGCCGCCGGCGAGCCGCGACATTACGCTCCGGTTTCTTTCTTCGGGATAAGCAGTCCTATGCTCATGAGGCTTGTGATGCAACCCTTACACTTGTAGGCTAGTGACGATACAACTATGACAAACACACAAGCTTCCCCTTGGTTGCTCCTGATCCCGCAGCTTCCGGCTAAGCCTGCCTATTTGCGGGTGAAGGTCTGGCGGCGTTTGCAGGCGATCGGGGCCGCGCCGCTCAAGAACGCCGTCCATGCGCTCCCCAATCGCGAGGACACGCGCGCGCTGTTCGAAGAACTGCATCGCGAGATCACCGAAAATGGCGGCGAGGCGCTGATCCTCGAAGCGCGCCTTGTCGGCGGCATGGGCGATGCGGAGCTGCGCGGAGTGTTCGACGCTGCGCGTGACGCCGACTATGAGGAGTTGGCACGCGAGGCGCGCGCGCTGTGTGAGGGCGAGTATGTCGCGGCGGCGGATGTGGGCCGCCTGCGCAAACGCCTGAACGAGGTCGCCGCGATCGACTTTTTCGGTGCGCATGGTCGGCAGGCGGCACAGGCCGCCATCACCGAGGCGGACCGCCGCTCTCACCAACATCCCGATGTGAGCGGCCCCGGTGCGCCCGAGCTGACCCCGGCGGAGCTAAAGCGCCGCGTTTGGGTGACGCGCCGCCATGTCCATGTCGATCGCATCGCGTCCGCCTGGCTCATTCGCCGCTTCATCGACCCCGAGGCGAGCTTCAAGTTCGTCGAGGGCAAAGGATATGTGCCGGAGCCTGACGAACTGAGGTTCGACATGGCGGACGCTGAGTTCACCCACGAAGGCGACCGCTGCTCCTTCGAGACCTTGGTGTTCCTCACCGGTCTCGAGACCGACCCCGCGCTGCGGGCGCTCGGCGAAATTGTTCACGACCTTGATATTGCCGATGCTCGGTTCGAGCGCCCGGAAACTCCGGGAGTGAGCGCGCTTATCGCCGGCATCTGTGCCGGCACCGACGACGACGAGGAGCGGATCGCGCGCGGATCGACCGCGCTCGACGGATTCTATGCTCACTTCACCCGGCGAAAAGAGGACTAAAGATGGAGGCCAGCGCACGCGCTGAAATCGCAGTCGAGACGCTGCACGAGCACGGCATCAGCTTTGGCGAGGCGGTGCGCGTCTGGATCAGGGTCGCGCTGCTCAGCTTCGGCGGACCGGCGGGCCAGATAGCGGTGATGCATCGCATCCTGGTCGAGGAGAAGCGCTGGATCGGCGAGGAGCGGTTCCTCCACGCGCTCAACTATTGCATGCTGCTGCCCGGCCCTGAAGCGCAACAGCTAGCTGTCTATATTGGCTGGTTGCTCCATAAGACCAAGGGCGGCCTGGTCGCGGGCGCGCTATTCGTGCTGCCCGGCTTCCTCGCGATTTTAGGGCTCAGCTATGTCTATGTGCTGCTCGGCGAAGTGCCGCTGGTCGAGGGATTGTTCTTCGGATTGAAGGCCGCCGTGCTGGCGGTGGTGCTACAGGCGGTGGTCCGGGTGGGTTCGCGTGCCTTGAAGAACAACGTCATGCGCGGTTTTGCCGCGCTGGCGTTCGTCGCGATCTTCGTGCTCGACGTGCCCTTCCCGCTGATCGTGCTTGCCGCCGCGCTGATCGGCTTCTTCAGTGGCCGCGCTGGTTACGCCGCATTCAAGGGCGGCGGCGGACATGGTCCCGCCGGCGCTGAGATAATCCACGACCGCGACACCGCTCTTGGCGAGGGCCTTCCCGACCATGCCCGGCCGAACCTCTCTTGGTCGCTGCGCATCTCCGGCGTCCTGCTGCTGCTCTGGCTCGGGCCGGTCGCAGCGCTGCTGTTCGCGTTCGGCCCCGACGACGTGTTCAGCCGCATCGCCACCTTCTTCAGCCAGATGGCGGTGGTGACCTTCGGCGGCGCCTATGCGGTGCTCGCCTATGTCGCGCAGGAGGCAGTCGAGACCTATGGCTGGCTCCAGCCCGGCGAGATGCTCGACGGGCTCGGCATGGCCGAGACCACGCCCGGGCCGCTGATCATGGTGACGCAGTTCGTCGGCTTCCTCGCGGCCTTCCGCGAAGCGACCGGGCTGCCGCCGCTCGTCGCCGCGACCTTCGGCGCAATCCTCACCACCTGGGTTACCTTCCTGCCATGCTTCCTGTGGATCTTCGCCGGCGCGCCATTCATCGAGCGGCTGCGCGGCAACCGCGCATTGTCGGCCGCGCTTTCGGCGATCACCGCCGCAGTGGTCGGCGTGATCCTCAATCTGGCGGTCTGGTTTGGTATCCACACTCTGTTCGAGCAAGTCCGCGAAGTGCCGTTCGCAGCCGGCACCATCGATCTCCCAGTCCTAACGTCCGTCAACTGGCCGGCGCTGGCGCTCGCGGTGGGTGCGATACTCGCCATGTTCCGGTTCAAGGCCGGCATGCTGCCGGTGCTCGGCGTCTGCTCGGTCCTCGGGGCCGCATATGTAATGATCATCTGAAGGAGTGACGCGTGACGATCGACCATCTTTCCCGACGCAGTGCAATCGCAACTCTTGGCATCGGAGCCGCCGCCATGACTATCAACGAAGCCTCTGCGCAGACGCCGGCCGCAGCGCCGGCGGCTGTCCCCGCCTTTGCCGGAAATCATCAGGTCAAGCCGCTCAGGTTCAATCCCGCCAGGCTTCACGGCCTCTCCGAAAGGCTGATCACATCGCACCACGAGAACAATTATGCGGGCTCGGTCAAGGCCCTGAATATGATCGAGACACGACTTGCCGCCGCGCTCGCTGACACGGACCTGCCGCCGGTGGTCTATGGCGGATTGAAGCGCGAGGAGCTGCACCGCACCGGCTCGGTCGTGCTCCATGAGGTCTATTTCGACGGGCTCGGCGGCAACGGCCAGGCAGCCGGTTCCATCCGCGACGCGCTGGGCGCGGCGTTCGGCTCGTTCGACCGCTGGGAAGCCGACTTCCGCCGTACCGGGATGAGCCTTGCCGGCGGATCGGGCTGGTGCGTGCTCGTCTACAATCTCCACACGCGCTCGCTGCACAACCATTGGGCGTGGGATCATATGCACGGTGCGATTGCCGGCGTGCCGCTGCTCGCGCTCGATATGTACGAGCACAGTTTCCACATGGATTACGGCACCGCCGCCGCCAAATATGTCGACGCCTTCTTCCGCAACATCGACTGGGAAGTGGTCGACCGGCGCTATGCCGCGGCTTTGCGCGGCGGCGGCTGAACCCGACCGCCGTGGCTTAACACCCACTGCTGCGCGACACCTGAGTTCGCGACCACAAAGGGGACAGGTCCGATGGGGAGATGCAACAATGACATCCGGCCCGAACATCGCTCTTCTTTGGCGTGGGCAAGCAGCCGAGTGGACGCATCGCTTTCATGAAGCCCGGCAGTGGCCGATAATGCAGGCCTTGCGGGCGCTCGGGGCGACCGCAAGGCCTGTACTGTACAGGGACGAGGCGGTTCGCGAGATTCGGGACGAGCTGCTGTCGTGCGACGCAGTGCTGGTCTGGGTGAATCCGTTGGACATTTCAGGCGACCGCTCGCAGCTCGATCCAATGCTGCGCGAAGTCGCGGGGTGCGGCGTTGTCGTCAGCGCGCATCCTGACGTGATCGCCAAAATCGGCGTCAAGGAAGTGCTCTACACAACGCGATCCATGGAATGGGGCAGCGATGTCGATCGATACGTGGACGCTGAAGGCCTTCGCGCTCGTTTCCCCGAACATCTTGCCGCAGGCCCGCGCGTGCTGAAGCCGAACTACGGCAACGGCGGCAGGAATGTATGGCGTGTCCAACTAGACGAAGCGGGAAACGCTCCGGCTTTGAAAACGTCGGTGAAAGTTCAAGAGGCCCGCCAAGGAAGCAAATCGGAGCGCATCAGCCTAGCCGAGTGCTTGGAAAGGTGGGTGCCGTTTCTAAACGACGGCGGCGTGCTGATCGATCAGGCTTATCAGCCGCAGTCGTCCGAGGGCATGGTCCGCTGCTACGTGTGCGGGCACCGAGTGGTTGGCTTTGGGCACAACCTGATCACTGCGCTGATGACGCCAACGGCCATTGATACAACGTCGTCAACCCCACAGCCGATGGGCCGCGCCATGTTCGGACCGGAGGTGACGCGCTTCGCAGCCTTACGGAAAGCGATGGAGGATCGCTGGATTCCAGAGATGCAAAGGTTGCTGTCGATCGCCGACCACGATCTTCCGCTTCTTTGGGACGCCGACTTCCTATTTCGCCCTGGTGAAGCCATCAGCGATGGCTCCTATGCGCTTTGCGAGATCAATGCTAGTTCGGTTGCACCATTTCCGCCAAGCGCCGTCCAGCCAGTCGCCGCAGCGGCAATCGGTCGCGCTCTTGCCATTCGTTTGACGAAGGAGACCTCCAATCCTCATTGATATGATTCAAGCAATTCAAGAGACGTGACATTGGTCGTATCAATCAGACAAGCCTAAGGGTGAGCGAGGCTGGGTGAAACCGGCTCAGGTGGCAGCGCGGAGATACTGGTAGAGGGTTTCGCGACTGATCCCCAGGTCACGGGCGATGACGGCCTTGCGCTCGCCGTCATCAACACGGCGGTGCAGCTCGGCGACCATTTCGTCGGAGAGGGAACGTTTCCGCCCGCGATAAGCACCGCGTTGTCTAGCGACCGCAATGCCTTCGCGCTGCCGCTCCCGGATCAGGGCGCGCTCGAATTCGGCGAACGCACCCATGACCGAGAGCATCAGGTTGGCCATCGGGGAATCCTCGCCCGAGAAGGCCAGGCTTTCCTTCACGAACTCGATCCGGACGCCTCTTTTGGTGAGGGACTGAACCAGTTTGCGCAGATCGTCGAGATTACGCGCCAATCGATCCATGCTGTGGACCACGACGGTGTCACCCTCGCGGGCGAAGGCGAGCATGGCATCGAGTTCGGGGCGGTTGATGTCCTTGCCCGATGCCTTGTCGGTGAAAATCCGGTCGAGCGACTGCCCGTCCAACTGGCGATCGACATTCTGATCGAATGTGCTCACCCGGACGTAACCGATCCTCTGGCCTTTCATCGCCGCCTCCGGTCAAAATGTCAGGTTGAATTCTATGACACGGCGGAACATGCGTCAATAAATGCTTGCCATAACCCTATCCTGGCAGAAACCGCCGCTGCATCCTGACGTCCGGTTAGGCTATACTCCAGATTGACGCTAGCCTGTCGCTCTCGACTCGGGATGGAGGCAGGATGGCGCGGCGGCGATTATTGACCGGAGAAGAAAGGCGTCGCCTGTTCGATATCCCCCATGACGAAACCGCGATCGTCGGCCACTATACCCTTGCCGCCGAGGATCTCGAACTGGTCGGTCGCCGCTATCGCCCTGCCAACCGCCTCGGTCTGGCAACGCAGATCGCGCTTATGCGGCATCCCGGCTTCGGTTTGCAGCCCGACGTCGACGTCCCCGATGCGGTCCTTCACTATCTCGCCGCCCAGCTCTTCGTCGATGTTGATGCGTTCGCCGACTATGGCCAGCGCGCGCAAACACGTAACGATCATGCCGACATTGCGGCACGGCATCTGGGGCTACACCCTTTTCGGCGAGGGGATATACCGCTCGCGCTCGATCTCGCCGCAAGAGCTGCGGAGCGGACCGATCGGGGCGAACCTATTGTCCGCGCATTGATGGAGGGGCTGAAGCAGGAACGCTTCATTCTTCCATCGGCAGACACGCTCGAACGTGCGGGCCTCGCCGGCAGGGCACGCGCCCGCAAAGCCGCGGCGGCGCTCATTGTCGAAAGCCTGGGTCATGCCGAACTGGCGCGGATCGATGATCTGATCGTCAACAACAGCGACTTCGGCATGACGCCGCTGGCCTGGCTGCGCAATTTCGAGGAAGCGCCCACCACGGCGAACATCAACGGGCTGCTGGAACGGCTACGCTATGTGCGCGGAATCGGCATCGACCCGGCGATCGGCGCGAAAATCCCCGACTTCCGGTTCGCGCAGTTCATGCGCGAAGGTGGCGTTGCGCCGGCGTTCCTGCTCTCCGATTATAGCCTTAACAGGCGCCGCGCGACGCTGATCGCGGCGGTCATCGACCTCGATGCCAGGCTCGCCGATGGTGCGATCCAGATGTTCGACAGGCTTGTCGGAAGCCTGTTCACACGGGCGCGGCGCGGGCGGGAAAGGCGCTATCAGGACAGCATCCGCTCGGTCGGCGAACTTATGCGGCTGTTCGGCGCGACGATCGCCGCGCTGGGAGAGGCGGTCGAACATGGCGGTAATCCGCTCGAACTGATCGACGAAGCGGTAGGCTGGCACAGACTGGTCGCAGCCAAATCGCAGGTCGATGCGCTGGCCGAGCTGGCGGGCGAAGATGCGCTTGTCGCGGCGACTGGTCGCTATGCGACGCTGCGGCGGTTCAGCCCGGCTTTCCTCGATACATTCACGTTCAAGGCATCGGGGAGCGGATCGCAACTGGTCAAGGCCATCGAGGTCATCCGCGATACCAATGCCCGCAAGGCCCGCAGCCTGCCCGAGGGCGTTCCGCTCCCATTCGCCAACCGGCAGTGGAAGCGCCTCATCACCGAAGGTGGCCAGGTCGATCGCCGGCGATACGAGACGGCCATCATGGCCACGCTGCGCGATCGGTTGCGCGCCGGCGACATATGGGTCGAAGGAACCCGCAATTATCGCCGCTTCGACACCTATTTGCTGAGTCGACGCGATGCCGATAAGGTGGCCGACAGCCTGCCATTCCAGACCGATGCGGCCGCCTATCTGGAGGAGCGGGCAAGGACGCTCGACTGGCGGCTGCGCCGTTTCGCCAAGCAACTCAAGGCGAACAGGCTCGCGGGCGTGGCGCTCGAACGCGACCGGCTCAAGCTGCAACCCATGCCGGCGATCACTCCACCCGAGGCGGAGGCTCTCGATCGCAGGCTCGACGCCTTGCTTCCGCGCGTGCGGATCACCGAACTCCTGGTCGAGGTGGCCGAGCGCACCGGGTTCCTGAGCGCATTTCGCGATCTTCGGTCCGGCAAGGAGCATGACAACCCGCACGCGATCCTCGCCGCCATTCTCGCTGATGGATCGAATCTGGGTCTAGAGCGCATGGCCAACGCCAGCGACGGGGTGAGCTACGCCCAGCTTGCCTGGACCCACAACTGGTATTTGTCGCCCGAAAACTATCAGGCCGCGTTGGGGATGATCGTTGCCGCGCACCATGATCTTCCTTTCACGCGCCATTGGGGAGCCGGCACTAGTTCATCCTCCGATGGGCAGTTCTTCCGCTCGGGCCGCAACCGATCGGCGGCGGCCGACATCAATGCGAAATATGGCAGCGAGCCGGGCCTGAAGATCTACTCCCACCTGTCCGATCATTTTGCCT
>Ga0308164_10001263_pt1 | contig 30645 bp, 23 predicted proteins | sample PhyTR2_FD_201031 | JGI IMG/M metagenome (GOLD analysis project Ga0308164, IMG submission 201031) | Phyllosphere microbial communities from UC Gill Tract Community Farm, Albany, California, United States - DLSLT.R2 | ecosystem: Host-associated > Plants > Phyllosphere > Unclassified | place: USA... | reverse complement strand
ACGCCAAGCTGTACGCGCGCATCAAGTCGCTGTACGACAAGCGCGACAAGCTGCACCTGGACGCCGAATCGAAATACCTGCTCGAGCGCTACCACACCGATTTCGTCCGCGCCGGCGCCAAGCTGTCTGCGGCCGACAAGGACAAACTGAAGGCCATGAACTCGGAGCTGGCCAAGCTGCAAACCACGTTTGCGCAAAACGTGCTGGAAGAAGCGAATGCGTCGGCCCTGATCGTCGATACCCGCGAAGAGCTGGCCGGCATGACCGACAAGGCCATCGACGCCGCCGCCAAGGTGGCCGCAGCGCGCGGCTTGCCGGGCAAGTTTGCCATTCCGGTGGTGAACACCACGGGCCAGGCCAACCTGGCCGTGCTGACCAACCGCAGCGTGCGCGAGCGCCTGATGGCCGCGTCGCTGGCACGCGGCAGCCATGGCGGCAAGTTCGACAACACCGGCGTGGTGCTGGAACTGGCCAAGCTGCGCGCTGAAAAAGCCGCACTGCTCGGCTATTCGAGCTTTGCCGCGTACTCGCTGGAAGACCAGACCGCGCGCACGCCGGAAGCGGTCAACGAGCTGCTGTCCGCGTTCGCCCGTCCGGCCGTCGCCAATGCCAAGAAGGAAGGCGCCGAGATCCAGCAAGTGATCGACAAGGAAAATGGCGGCTTCCAGCTGGCCGCGCACGACTGGTCGTTCTACAGCGACAAGGTACGTGCCGAGCGCTTCAACTTCGACCAGAACCAGCTCAAGCCATATTTCGAACTGAACAGCGTGCTGGTCAACGGCGTGTTCTTTGCCGCCAACCAGGTCTACGGCCTGACCTTCAAGGAACGCAAGGACTTGCCGGTGTACGACCCGGACGTGCGCACGTTCGACGTGTTCGATGCCGACGGCAAGCAACTGGCCATCTTTATCGCCGACTTTTACGCGCGCAGCAACAAGCGCGGCGGCGCCTGGATGAATGCGTATGTGTCGCAGTCGTCGCTGATGGGCTCGCATCCGGTCGTGGCGAATCACCTGAACATTCCGAAGCCAGCCGAGGGCGAACCGACCCTGCTGACGTACGACGAACTGCGCACCATGTTCCACGAGTTCGGCCACGCGCTGCACGGCATGTTCTCGGACGTGAAGTACCCGCGCTTTGCCGGCACCAGCGTGCCGCGCGACTTCGTCGAGTTCCCGTCGCAGGTCAACGAAATGTGGTCGACCGAGCCCAAGGTGCTGGCCAACTACGCCAAGCACTACCAGACCGGCGCGCCGATGCCGCAGGAGTTGCTCGATAAGGTGATCGCCTCGAAGAAATTCAACGAAGGCTTCCGCACCACCGAGTACCTGGGCGCCGCCATGCTGGACCAGAAATGGCACCAGCTCGGCGTAGCGCAAATTCCGACCGACGTGCTGGGCTTCGAAGCGGCCTCGCTGAAAGCGGCCGGCGTCGACTACGCGCCGGTGCCACCGCGCTACCGCACCACGTACTTCTCGCACGTGTTCTCGGGCGGCTACTCGGCCGGCTACTATGGCTACCTGTGGGCCGAGCGTCTCGATGCCGAAACGGTGTTGTGGTTCAACGAAAACGGCGGCATGCTGCGCAAGAACGGCGACCGTTTCCGCAAGATGCTGCTGTCCAAGGGCGGCACCATGGATGCGATGCAGATGTTCCGCGAGTTCCGTGGGCATGATCCGAAGGTGGAGCCGTTGCTCGAGCGTCGTGGATTGACGGAGAAGTAAGCGCGGCGGCCTCAACGGGTTCGTCAGTCGAGCCAGAACTCGTTGAGGTCGTCTTCGTAGTCTTTATTCGGGTATCGCGGCTGTTTGCTTGGCGGGACCGGCACCGGGAATCCATGCTTGCGCGTCCAGGCCTGCATGTCGTGGATCACACCCGGTTGCTAACCTGCCGGGCATTCGTGCAAGCATAGCCACTGTTTTCCCTGCATGCCGATAATCGGCGTGGGGCCATCCTCAAAGCGCGCCCAACCTACCACCTCGTTGATAAAGTTTCCTTTTTTGGAATACGTCGTGACGTCGATATAGGGTTCTTTCTGGTAGAGCTGGGCGGTCCATTCGCGGCAGCCGACGTTGCCGCTGCTGTCAGTTTTTTTCCAGTGGTTGCTGTACCGATGCCTATCTGTTGTGACGCATACCGCCGGCGAAAAGCTGACATCGCCCGGAATTCCCTGATCCCAGTTCGCAATTGAGTAGGGTTTTTCATCGGTGCCTTCCTTGGTCAGCACCAGTCTGTCGATGCTGGAGCATTTAGCTGTAATTGTTGAAAATGGTAATTCCCGGCTTTAGGTTTTACCATTCGGATCAAAATAGATATTTGAATTAGGCTTACCCGTCACCAAACCAACTCGATTAAGTTTGACTGCTTGGTGAACATAGGCGATCGCTACCACATCTGAGCCCAACCCCGCCCGATGAACAATTGAGCCCAGCATCGGGCGCCAGCACGACGTCACCGAAATATCATTCACCCCCGCGGCATATGCCTCCGTCATCAACGCGGCAAAGGCATGGGGATGGGTACGCGGTAATACGTCCTTCAATAACGAGCCGTTGCGGCCGGCGACTGCCGGGTCATGACTGCTCATCATCTTGCTGGTCATCGGGCACTTCGGTTTCCCAGCGGAGTTCGACCGTGTCCGCTTCCTGGCTGGCGGAACACTGGGTCTTGCCGTCGGCATTGGTCACGCCGCGCAGGATGCTTCCGTCCGCCAGCACTATCCGGTAAGCCAGGCCTGCGACCGGTTCCCCGGTGTGCTGGTCCACTGCCCTGAACGAGGCGCCGTAACTGATCTCCGCCTTGGCAGCTTCGGGCGCCTCGGTAGCGCCGGACTCGGCACCTGCGCCCCCGCCATCGGCAACGAACACCAGTTGCTGCGTGGCGATCAGCTTGGCGCCGCAGGCGGTTTTCATGCCGTCCACCGCGGTGCCTTTGCCCGTGTAGTGATGAAAATCGAGTCCCTCGCTGATGGGAAAGTTGCCCTTGCACTTGGGGCAGAAGGTCATGTGGCCCTTGTATGCCACCAGCTTTCCCTTGATTTTCATCGCCGGATTGCCTTCCAGGACCTTGCCGCCGTGGCTGGTGGGATCTCCCTGGCAGATCACTGCGCGCATGGTTCGCTCCGCCTCGCGTAAAGCGTTCAATGTAGAGATGCGCGGCGGCAATGAATTGACAGGTCGCAATAATCTGGCGGGCGCGGGGTGTGCGGGAATTCGGCGCGATTTATGTCAGAATGCTGGCTGATAGCTTAACGAGTACGAACACATGAGCAACGATTTACACGGCGTAACGCTGGAAGCGATGGTGACGCGCTTGCAGGCGCATTATGGTTGGGAGCAACTGGGGCGCAAGATCGACATCAACTGTTTTATCAGCGATCCCAGCGTCAAGTCCAGCCTGAAGTTTTTGCGCCGCACGCCGTGGGCAAGAGCGCAGGTGGAAGAGCTGTATCAAACCACCACATTTGCCGATTGAATAACAAGGATCAGGATTATGGACAGTCATCTCAAAGAATCACTGAAAGACCTGCAAGGCAAGCTGGCCATGGCCGGCCCAGTCGATGAAGAACTGAAAAGCCTGCTGGTGCGCCTCGATGGCGACATCCACGCGCTGCTGGCCAGCCGCCAGGGCCTGGGCATGGCCGGTGCAGCGCCTGCCGTGGCAGGCGTCGCCAGCGTCCCGCCTGCCATCAACGCGGTGCAGGCGCCGGAGGAAAGCACCACGTACGGCCTGGCCGAACGCACCCAGGAAATCTCGGCCAAGTTCGCGGCCCAGCATCCGACGCTGGAACCAGCGCTGCGCGAGCTGGGACGCATCCTGTCCAACATGGGTATCTGATCATCATTGACGTCGAGATAACGGTGCATGTTTCTCTACAAGTGATTGAATAGTAAAAGATTTTTCTTGCGCACGGTGAGCGGGCGGCAGGCATTTCCGGTACAATGCCGTCCGATATGATCTCCCCTACCAATTTATTTGCGACCGTCCCCAAGCGGTCTGCCCGCGCTGCCGTTGCGCCTTTCCTGCCGATGTCCCGCGCGGAGATGGACGCGCTCGGCTGGGACGAGTGCGACGTTATCCTGATTACCGGTGACGCCTACATCGACCACCCGAGCTTTGGCATGGCCCTCGTCGGCCGCCTGCTGGAAGCGCAAGGCTTCCGCGTCGGCATTATTTCGCAACCAGACTGGCACTCGGCCGACGCCTTCCGCGCGCTCGGCAAGCCGCGCCTGTACTTTGGCGTTACCGCCGGCAATATGGATTCGATGGTCAACCGCTACACGGCCGACCGCAAGATCCGCTCCGACGACGCCTACACCGCCAACGGCGAACCGAATAAACGCCCGGACCGCGCGGTCACCGTGTACGCCCAGCGTTCGCGTGAAGCCTATCCCGGCATTCCGGTCGTGATCGGCTCCATCGAAGCGTCGCTGCGCCGCATTGCCCACTACGATTACTGGTCGGATAAAGTGCGCCGCTCGGTGCTGCTCGATTCCAAGGCCGACCTGCTGATCTTCGGTAACGCCGAACGGGCGCTGGTGGACCTCACCCACCGCATGGCCGCCGGCGAAGATATCAAGGGCATCCGCGACCTGCGCGGCACCGCGTTCCTGGTGCCGGGCGGCTGGCTGCCTACCGACGAGTGGGGCGTGCACAACAGCACCCGCATGGATACGCCCGGCAAGATCGATCCGCCGATCGATCCGTACATGATGGTCCAGCAAAACACGTCGTCGTGCGCGACCGACAACGCGCCCAAGGCGGGTGCGGAAGTGAATGAAGCCATGGTCGAGCCGAAGCCGATCGTGGAGGCTGCGCCAGCGCCTGCTGCCCCCGCTGCCGGCGTCGTCAAAACCATCCGCTTCATGAGCCGCGAAGACCGCCTGGCCATGGAAAAGGAAAAACACACCAAGACCGTGGTGCGCCTGCCGTCGTTCGAAACCGTGAGCGCCGATCCGGTGATGTATGCGCACGCCTCGCGCGTGTTCCACCTGGAATCGAACCCCGGTAATGCCCGCGCCATGGTGCAGGCGCACGGCGAGCGCGACGTGTGGATCAATCCGCCGCCGCTGCCGCTGCGCATGGACGAGATGGACGGCGTGTACGACATGAATTACGCGCGCGCGCCGCATCCGTTCTACGGCAAGGCTCGCATTCCGGCGTGGGAAATGATCCGCTTCTCGGTGAACATCATGCGCGGCTGCTTTGGCGGCTGCACGTTCTGCTCGATTACCGAGCACGAGGGACGCATCATCCAGAGCCGTTCGGAACCGTCGATCCTGCGCGAAATCGAACACATCCGCGACAAGACCAAGGGTTTTACCGGCACCATTTCCGACCTGGGCGGCCCTACCGCAAATATGTACCGGCTGGCCTGCAAGGATCCGAAGATCGAGGAAACCTGCCGCCGCCTGTCGTGCGTGTACCCGTCCATCTGCGTCAACCTCGGCACCGACCACAGCAAGCTGATTTCCCTGTACCGCAAGGCGCGCGCCATTCCTGGCGTGAAGAAAATCCTGATCAGCTCGGGCCTGCGCTACGACATCGCCGTGCGTTCGCCGGAATACGTGAAAGAACTGGTCACCCACCACGTGGGCGGCCTGCTCAAGATCGCACCGGAGCACACGGAAGAAAACACGCTGTCGAAGATGATGAAGCCCGGTATCGGCGCGTACGACGAGTTCAAGGAAATGTTCGAACGCTTCTCGCTGGAAGCGGGCAAGAAGCAATACCTGATCCCGTACTTCATCGCCGCCCACCCGGGCACGACCGATCTCGACATGCTGAACCTGGCGCTGTGGCTGAAGAAAAACAACTTCAAGCTCGACCAGGTGCAAACCTTCATGCCCACGCCGATGGCCATGGCCACCACCATGTACCACTCGCGCAAGAATCCATTGCGCAAGGTGACCGAAGATTCGGAAGTGGTCGAGACTGCCCGCAGCGGCAAGATCCGCCGCACCCACAAGGCGTTCCTGCGTTACCAGGATCCGGAAAACTGGCCGATCCTGCGCGAAGCGCTGGTGGCGCTCGGCCGTGCCGACCTGATCGGCAATGGCGAGAAGCACCTGATCCCGGCCTGGTCGGCGGGCGAAGCCAACAGCAAGCCGAGTACCGACGGCCGTCGCGGCCCGGCGTCGGCGCTGCCTATTCCTGGTACTGGCATCGCCAAGGGCGCACGGGGCGGAAAATCCGGCATTGTTGCAGGCACTGCGCCGCAGCAGCCGGGCCAGCGCGCCAATGCGCTCACCGGCTCGCTGACGGCGCGCCAGACCGTGGAAACCAAGGTGCGCGCCTCGATCCTCGACACCATCAAGGTCAAGAAGGCAGCGCCGCCGCCACCGACCAAGGGCGGCAAGCCGGCCCGCGGTGCGGCACCGGCGCCGCGCGGGCGCAAGTAACTTGTCAAGCTGAAGTAAATAAAAGCAGGCGCCGATCCCGGCGCCTGCTTTTTTTTGTGTTGCGTAATTGCGCCAATGGCGAAATTACCCGAGGAAATGCGTCCTGATCGGTGGATGTGCACCGTATGCTTGGGGCTACACTGGTGCAAACCTTTCCCAGGACGAACATGAAAAACTTCACCTTCTCATCCTTGTGGCTGGCGCCGCTTTTGGTCCTGCTGACCGCCTGTGGCGGCGGGGGCGGCGGCGACAGTGGCACCAGCACGCCCACCACGCCGGCCGTGGTGACGCTGCGCAGCATAGCCATCACGGCGCCGGCCACCACGCTGATCGTCAACGGCGCCAGCCAGACGCTGGTGGCCACCGGCACCTACACCGATGGCACCACCAAGGCCCTGAGCGGGCTGACCTGGACCACCAAGTCGGGCGGTGTGGCGGTGGTGCAGGTGACCAGCGCCGGCGTGGTCAGCGCCAAGGGTATCGGCGCCGAGACCGTGATCGCCACCCAGGCGGCAACCGCTACCGTGGCGGCCGTGACCGGTTCCATCGATTTGACGGCAATCGCGCCGTGGACCCAGGTGGCGGCCGGCGGCAACCAGACGCTCGCCCTCAAGACCGACGGCAAGCTGTACAGCTGGGGCCTGAATATCCAGGGCCAGCTCGGCGACGGCAGCAACGCGCGCCGCAACACCCCGGTTACCGTGGCCGGCAACAGTACGCTCTGGAAGCAGGTGGCCGTGGGCGACAGTTTCGCGGTGGCGATCCGCACCGACGGCACCTTGTGGTCGTGGGGTTACAACCTGTTCGGCCAGCTGGGCCAGGGCGACCAGGTGGCGCGCAACGTGCCGACCCAGGTGGGCACCGCCAAGGACTGGACCTATGTCGCGGTGGGCAAGTCGCACGTGGTGGCGCTGCGCACCACCACGTCGGGGTCGGCCGGCGCCACGGTGTCGTTGTGGGTATGGGGGAATAATTACGCGAGCCAGCTCGGCGACGGCAAAACCGTGGACCTGCTGGTGCCTACCCGGCTTGGCACTGACAACTGGCGCGCGGTGGCGGCTGGCGATGCGCATACGCTGGCCATCAAGGCCAGCGACCAGAGCCTGTGGACCTGGGGCGACAACAGCCACGGCCAGCTCGGCAACGGTTTATCGAGCGGCAGGGTGGGCGTGCCTACCCAGGTGGGCACCGCCAACTGGTCGGCCGTGGCGGCCGGCAGCAACCATTCGCTGGCCATCCGCAACGACGACGGCGTGCTGTTCGCCTGGGGCGAGGGCGAGGACGGCCAGATCGGTAACAACAGCAACAGCCTGCAATCGTCGCCCACCCAGATCAGCGACGGCGGCGCGCGCTGGACCCAGGTGGCTGGCGGCGTAGCCCATTCGATCGGGGTGCGCAACGACGGCACGCTGTGGGCCTGGGGGCGCGGCACCGACGGTCAGCTGGGCCAGAACGTGGCCAGCAGCCTGTTACCGCTTCAGGTTGGCGGTCTGAACACGTGGAAAGCCGTTGCTGCCGGCGCTTACCATAGCGCCGCGCTGCAAACCGACGGCAATACGTTGAGCTTGTGGACCTGGGGCCTGAATGGCGACGGTCAGTTGGGCAATGGCAGCAATGCCAGTGCTGCTGCCCCCGTTGTGATCAGTTATTAAAATTTTTTTAAAGCCGCGCTTATAGCTAGCCCATCAATTTTCGCCGACCGTACTCTGCTGCGCCGCTGCCGCGTCCTGGTAGCGGCCTGCCTGTTGCTGGCCGCTGCGCTCACGCCGGCCCCGGCCGTGGCGCTCGAACGCGTGACCTTGCAGCTCAAGCATGCGCACCAGTTCCAGTTTGCCGGCTACTACGCCGCGCTCGAACAGGGCTACTATCGCGAGGCCGGACTCGATGTGCGCATCGTCGAGGCCGCCGATAGCAGCCAGGCCGAGCGCGATGTGGTCTCCGGCAAGGCCGAGTACGGGGTAGGCAGCAGCAGCCTGCTGCTGGCGCGGCTGTCCGGTCAGCCGGTGGTGGCGCTGGGCGTGATCTTCCAGCATTCGGCCTATGCGCTGGCAATGGCGCAACAGCCGGGCCAGCCACCCGACCTGCGGCGCTTGCGTGGCGGCCGCGCCATGCTGGGATCGATGGCCACCGGCATGGGCAATGCCGACGAACTGCTGGCCTACCTGGTCAAGGAAGGCGTGCCGGCCAACAGCTACGAGCGGCTGGCGCCAAGCTACGATCCGTACGACCTGGTGACCGGCAAAGTGGCGGCCATGGCCGTGTACACCACCAACGAGCCCGACGTATTCGACCGCGCCGGCTTCGCCTACGACCTGTACACGCCGCGCGCGGTGGGCATCGATTTTTATGGCGACACTTTGTTTACCAGCGAGCGCGAGCTGGCCAGCAATCCGCTGCGGGTGCGGGCATTCCGCGCGGCCAGCCTGCGCGGCTGGCAATGGGCGATGAGTCACCACGAGGAAACGGCCGACCTGATCCTGAATAAATATTCGCGCCGCAACGACCGCGAACATTTGTTGTACGAGGCGCGCCAGATGGTGCCGCTGGTGCAGCCGGTGCTGGTCGAGATCGGCTACATGAATCCCGACCGCTGGCGCCATATCGCCGACGTGTACGCCAGCCTGGGCATGTTGCCGGCCAAGGTCAACTTCGACGGCTTTTTGTACGACCCCGATAGCCGCAAGACGCTGGTCTGGCTGTACCGCGTGCTGGGGGCCGCGGTGCTGCTGTTGCTGGGCGCGGGCGCCGTCCACTTCATCTTGCTGGCGCGCGAGCGGCGTCGCTCGAATGCAGCGATCCGCCACGGCGAGCAACGCTTCCGCACCATGTTTGAAGCCTCGCCGCTGGGCATGGCGCTGGTCGATTCCACCACCTACGAGTACCGCGACGTCAACGCCCGCTACCTGGAGATCGTCGGCCGGCCGCTGGCCGAGCTGCGCACCCATAAATGGCTCGATATTTCGCATGCCGACGACGTGGCCCAGTACAAGGCGCAAATGAGCTTGCTCACGGCCGGACGCATCGCCGCCTTCAAGTGCACCAGCCGGGTGTTCCGCGCCGATGGCGAAGTGGCGTGGATCGACATGTCGGTGACCGCCATCGATACCGACACCGCCACCGAAGCGGGCGGCCACCCGCACCACTTGTGCATGATCGAGGATGTGACGGCCGCCAAGCAGCGCGAGGCGCTGATCTGGCAGCAGGCCAATTTCGATCCGCTCACGCAATTGCCCAACCGGCGCATGCTGCTCGATCGCCTGAAGACCGACCTGGTCAAGAGCCAGCGCGAACGCTCGCGGCTGGCCATCCTGTTCATCGACCTCGACCATTTCAAGGAAGTGAACGATACGCTGGGCCACCACCAGGGCGATATCCTGCTGGTGGACGCAGCGCGCCGCATCAGCGCCTGCGTGCGCAAGTCGGACACGGTGGCACGGCTGGGCGGCGATGAATTTACGGTGATCCTGTCCGAGCTCGACAAAACCGAGCGGGTGGAGCAGATCGCCCAGCAGATCATCGACAGCCTGCGCGCGCCGTTTACACTGGGGCAGGAGCAGGCGTTCGTCTCGGCCAGCATCGGCATCACGCTCTACCCGGACGACGCGCTCGATATCGACGATCTGCTCAAGCATGCCGACCAGGCCATGTATGCGGCCAAGGATGCCGGCCGCAACCGCTATGCCTATTTCACGGCCACGCTGCAAATTGCCGCGCTGAACCGCATGCGCCTGACCAACGACCTGCGCAGCGCGCTCAAGACCAACCAGCTGGCGCTGTACTTCCAGCCCATCGTCCACCTGGCCAGCGGCCGGGTGCACAAGGCCGAGGCGCTGATCCGCTGGCTGCATCCGCAGCGCGGCATGGTCAGTCCGTACGAGTTCATCCCGCTGGCCGAGTCCAGCGGCCTGATCCTCGACATCGGCGCCTGGGTATTCCATGCAGCGGCGGACTGGGCCCGGCGCTGGCGCACCGAGGTTGATGCCGATTTCCAGATCAGCATCAACCAGTCGCCGCTCGAGTTTCAACACAGCGATGACAGCGGTGGGGGGTACGGCGCCTGGCTGCGCCACTTGCGCGAGCTGGACTTGCCGGGGCAGGCGCTGGTGGTGGAAATCACCGAGGGGCTGCTGCTCGACGTCAACAAGACGGTCAGCGACAAGCTGCTGCAGTTGCGCGACGCCGGCATCCAGGTGGCGCTCGACGATTTCGGCACCGGCTACTCGTCGCTGTCGTACCTGAAAAAATTCGACATCGATTACCTGAAAATCGACCGCTCCTTTACCCGCAACCTGGCGCCAAACTCGAGCGACATGGCCTTGTCGGACGCGATTATCGTGATGGCCCACAAGCTGGGGCTGAAAGTGATCGCGGAAGGCGTGGAAACGCCGGAGCAGCGCGACCTGCTGACGGCCGCCGGCTGCGACTATGGCCAGGGCTACCTGTTTGCCAAGCCGATGCCGGCGGCGGACTTCGACGCCTTCCTGCGCGCGTCAATGCCATAATCGCTATCGCCAACTGCCCGGGTCATAGTTAAAGACAATCGAAACTATTGCGACAATCAATTTTGCAAATCGATTAAAACGGGCTACACTGGCGTCTCAATGATTCACAACCCAACGAGGAAACCACAATGTCCCTGATCAATACCCAAATCAAGCCATTCAATGCCACCGCTTATGTTGACGGTAAATTCATCGAAGTCAGCGACGAATCCCTGAAAGGCAAGTGGGCCGTCCTGATGTTCTACCCAGCCGACTTCACCTTCGTGTGCCCAACCGAACTGGAAGATCTGGCCGAACAACAACCTGAATTCGCCAAACTGGGCGTGGACGTGTACGGCGTATCGACCGACACCCACTTCGCTCACAAGGCATGGCATGACACGTCGGACGCCATCAAGAAAGTGAACTACCCGCTGATCGGCGACCCAACCGGCAAACTGTCGCGCAATTTCGAAGTGATGATCGAAGAAGAAGGCCTGGCACTGCGCGGTACCTTCGTGATCAATCCGGAAGGCCAGATCAAGGTCATGGAAGTGCACGACAACGGCATCGGCCGCGACGCTTCGGAACTGCTGCGCAAAGTGAAAGCAGCGAAATACGTTGCCGAGCACCCAGGCCAGGTTTGCCCAGCAAAATGGACCGAAGGCGCAGCAACCCTGACCCCATCGCTGGACCTGGTCGGCAAGATCTAAGTCTTGAACGACAAAGCAACAAACAAGTAGTTACCGCGATGCCGGACCGGGCGTCCGGCCCGGCATACGCCTAAATATTTGTAAAGGAAGAAAAAATCATGTTAGACGCAACCCTCAAATCGCAACTGAAATCCTACCTGGAAAAAGTGGTGTATCCGCTTGAGTTGGTCGCTTCTCTCGATGACAGCGCCAAAGCCCGCGAGATGAAAGAACTGCTCCTCGACATCGCCGAGTTGAGCGACAAGATCACGCTGGTGGAACGCGTCGATGCAGGCGTGCGCCTGCCATCCTTCAGTATCAACCGTACCGGCACCGAGATCGGCGTGCGTTTTGCCGCCATCCCGATGGGCCACGAATTCACCTCGCTGGTGCTGGCGCTGCTGCAAGTGGGCGGCCACACCATCAAGTTCGACGAAGCGACCATCGAGCAAATCCGCAACCTCGACGGCGATTACGAATTTGAAACCTTCATGTCGCTGACCTGCCATAACTGCCCGGACGTGGTGCAGGCACTCAACGCCATGTCGGTGATTAACCCGCGCATCAAGGTCACCACCATCGACGGCGGCGTGTTCCCGAAAGAAGTGGAAGAGCGCCAGATCATGGCTGTGCCGATGATGTTCCTGAACGGCCAGCACTTCGGCCAGGGCCGCACCAATGTCGAGGAAATCCTCGCCAAGCTCGACACCAATGCCGGCGTGCGCCAGGCAGCCGAGCTGAGCAAGAAAGACGTGTTCGACGTGCTGATCGTCGGCGGCGGTCCTGCCGGCGCGGCAGCGGCGATCTACGCCGCCCGCAAAGGCATCAACACGGGCGTTCTGGCCGAGCGTTTCGGCGGCCAGGTGCTCGACACCATGGCCATCGAAAACTTTGTGTCGATCAAGGAAACCGACGGCCCGAAATTTGCCGTGGCGCTGGAGCAGCACGTCAAGTCGTACGACGTCGACATCATGAACACCCAGCGCGCTGCCAAACTGGTGCCGGGCGCCAAGCTGGTGGAAGTGCAAACCGCCAGCGGCGCGGTGCTGAAAGCGAAAACCGTGATCCTGGCCACCGGCGCCCGCTGGCGCGAAATCAACGTGCCGGGCGAGAAGGAATACCGCAACAAGGGCGTGGCCTACTGCCCGCACTGCGACGGTCCTTTGTTCAAGGGCAAGCGCGTGGCCGTGATCGGCGGCGGCAACTCGGGCGTGGAGGCGGCGATCGACCTGGCCGGCCTGGTCAAGCACGTCACCCTGATCGAATACGGCGCCGAACTGCGTGCCGACGCGGTCCTGCAGCGCAAGCTGCGCAGCCTGCCCAACGTGACGGTGATCGTCTCGGCGCAAACGACCGAAGTGCACGGCGACGGCCAGATCGTCAACGGCCTGAGCTACAACGACCGCGTGTCGGGCGAAGCGAAGAAGATCGACCTGGAAGGCGTGTTCGTGCAAATCGGCCTGGTACCGAACACCGAGTGGCTCAAGGGCACGGTAGCCCTGTCGCGCCACGGCGAGATCGAAGTGGACGCCCGCGGCCAGACCTCGATCCCCGGCGTGTTCGCGGCCGGCGACGTCACCACGGTGCCGTACAAGCAGATCATCATTGCCACCGGCGAAGGCGCGAAAGCGGCCCTGTCCGCCTTCGATCACCTGATCCGCTCGGACATCGAAGTGGTGGAAGAGTCCGCTGAAAAGCACGCAATGACTGCATAAGCAACGCCCGCAAATGAAAAGCCCGGCCCGGCAATTCGCGCCGGGCTTTTTTATTTCCGGCCTACTTCGCGCGGCCTACTTCGGGGTCAGTGCCGACATTTGGACACAGGCTCAGCAGTTAATGGTTGGGTTCGTGTCCGAATGTCGGCACTGACCCCGAAGTTTAAGGCGTAGCGCTTGCTTGGGACGCAGCGTGATGTTCAGCTCGGGCGTGGGCGCAGGCATGCCGTCGGGCACGGCCAGCTCGAAACGCTGTAGCAGCAGCGCTGCAATCACTGTCATTTCGGTCATGGCCAAGTGCTGTCCCAGGCATACGCGCGGGCCGGCGCCCAGTGGCATGTAGGCACCACGCGGGGCGTTGCCGGCCGTCTCGGCAAAGCGTTCCGGTTTGAAGGCGTGCGGATCGGTAAACCAGGCGGGATCGCGGTGCATCAGCTGCGTCGGGATCATGAACATGGTGCCGGCGGGCAGTTGCCAACCACCGAGCGTGATCGGCGCCGTAGCCCGACGGCTCAGCAGAACCGGGGCGGCCGGGTACAGGCGCAGGGTTTCCTGCAGCGTGCGGGTTACTGCCTGCAGCACGGGCAGGTTGGCGGCGGTGGGCGCGCGGCCTTGCAGCACCGTTTCCACCTCGCTGCGTGCAGCTGCCTGCGCGGCGGGATTGTTCGCCATGCACCAGACCCACCAGGTCAGCGTGGCGGCCGTGGTTTCGTGGCCAGCCAGGAAGGCCGTCATGCATTCGTCGCGCACGGCCTGGCGCGGCCAAGTGACGCCATCGTCCAGGTGTAACGCCAATAATCGGCTCAATACATCGTCGGGCCAGGCTGCGCGGTCCATTGCCAGCCGGTGGTCGATCTGGCGGTTGATCAACCGGTCCAGCACCTGTTTCGCCGCGCGCTTGGCGCGCTTCCACGGCGCCCAATCAGGCCAGCTGGCAGGCCAGTAGAATTCTGCGTTGCCGGCCACGCTCATACGGTGCACGGCGTGCTCCGCGCGTGCGCTATCGATATCGCCAGCGCTGGAAAACAGGAAGCCCATGATCACGTCCATCGTCAACGAGGTGAGGGCGGTTTCGATCGGCCAGTCGGCATCGTTGGCCGGCCACTGCGCCAGCGCCGCTCGGGTGGCGTCGGCAATCAATGGCACATAGGCTTGCACGCCCTTGGGCGAAAAACTCGGCTGCAGCGCGCGGCGCTTGACCTGCCATGCCGCGCCTTCCGCTGTCAGCACGCTGTGGCCGTGGAGTTGGGACATCACCGCGATGCCGCGCTCCCAGCGGATCAGGGTGTCGTGGTGAGTGACCAGCAGTTCGCGCGCCAGGTGCGGATCGGTGACGACGATCTGATGCTCAGGCCAGATGCGCAGGTGCACCAGGTTGCCGTACGCGCCGCGCCATTCCTCCAGCGCGCCAAGCAGGTCGCGCGCCATGCGCCGCAGCAGGCTCCAGCCGGTGAGCCCGGGCGGTGGTCCCGGCGGCCAGCTACCGGGCGGCTGCAATGCCGGCTGCCGGGACGAGGATAGGGGAACGCCGGCGCGGTCGGCGTGAAAGGGGCAGGCGCTGGTGGTGGGCGTCGTCATGGCACCGATAGTGCGCCGCGCGGCGCGGTGCGTCTTGAACCGAAACGACATGCCGCCGCCAGCTTGCGCTGGTTATACTTGCCAGCCATGGAGACCAATAATCTATCGATGCCGGTGGCATGTCCCGATGCGCTGGCGCGGGCCCCGCGTGTGGCTGGCACGGCACAGTCGCTGCGACTGGCGCCGCCAGCGCTGAACGGGGCGCTGGTGGCGCTGATCGGCCGCGATATCGGCGGTCTGCAACTACACAGCACCCAGCGCCTCACGCATTTTCCCGCGTCGCCGCTGGTGACAATTTCATGGTTTCCCGACATGGATGCGGGCCTGGTTACGCCGCAAGGCTGGCAGTCGTTCGGCGCTTCCGTGGTGATCTCCGGCACGCAGTCGGCACCCCTGGTGAGCTGGGCGCCCGCACCGGGACGCGGCTACATGGCGTGCTTCACGGCCGATGCCGCGCAAGCGTTGTTCGATGTCGACCTGGCCGCGATCCAGAACCGCTTCGTGCCGGTCGCGCAGGCGCTGGGTGCAAATTGGGCGCCGCTGTGGCAGGATTTACTGGCCAGCGATGACCACGGCGTACTGGCGGTGCTCGAACACCACCTGGCGCCGCGCTGGCAAGCATGCCAAGGGCGCGCATCGGCCACGCCATCGCTACGCCAGGTGGGGCGGCACTGGGTGGAGCGGCTGGCGTGGCAAGCATATAGTTGGCGCAATCAGCACAGCCCGCGCCACGTGGAACGCCGCATCAAGTCGTTCAGCGGCCGGTCGCTGCGCGAGTGGCAGGCGCTCACCCGCACCGAGGGCCTGTTCTTTGCCGCGCGCGACCGCCACGACGCGGGCCAGCCGCTGGACTGGGCCACGCTGGCGCTGGACGAAGGCTTTGCCGACCAGGCCCACATGAGCCGCACAGTAAAACGCATCACCGGCTTCGCCCCCGGCGAATTCGCCGAGCGGTTCATCGAGGACGAGTCGTTCTGGATCTACCGCCTGTGGATGTAAATCCGGGGTCAGTGCCGACATTCGGACACGGACGCAACCATTCGCAGTTGAGCCTGTGTCCAAATGTCGGCACTGACCCCGAAGTTAGACGAGGTCTATGCTGGCTTGCCGGGTGCGCAGGTGGATGGCGTTGCGGTGGCGGGCGCGCAGGCGCGGGTCGGTGATCAGGCGGCCCAGGGTTTCGCCGATCACCATGACCACGCCTAGCAGCGGCAGCACCAGCATCAGGCCCGCGATGCCCGCCACCGAGCCGCCGATAAAGATCATCAGCACCGTGATCAACGGGTGGATGTGCAGGCTGCGGCCCAGCGTCAGTGGCATGAACACGAAGTCGTCGAGCAGCCGCACGAAGATGAACACGCCGATCGCCAGGTACGCCACCATCGGGTTATTGGGCGCGTCGGTGGACGCCACCATCACCACCAGCATGCAGCCCACGATGGAGCCCACGTACGGCACCCACGCCAGCACCGCTGCCATAAACCCCAGCAGCAGCGGCGACGAGACGCCGATGGCCCACAGGCCCAGTCCCAGCACCGCCGTATCGAGGATGGTCAGTTTGAGCAGGCCCTGGAAATAGCGGTACGCAGTCTGGTGCACTTCATGCAGCAGGAACAGCGTGCGCTCGAAAAATGCGTTCGGCACGGCGCGCGCCAAAAACTTCTTGAAGCGCACGCCGTCGCGCAGGAAGAAGAACGTCAGGAACGGCGCCAGCAGCAGCGACGGCAGCCACGCCGCCACCGACACCAGGATGTCGGTCAGGTGCTCCTTCACGAACCCGCCGGTAAACGATGTCAGGCGGTTGTTGATGTTGCGCGCAAATTTCACCTGTTTGAGGAACGGGAACTGCTGTTCGAGCGACTGCGTGGTATGGCGCACGAAATCGATGCCGCCGGCCAGGTACACGCCCAGCGTATGCTGCCATGACTCGGATGGCGCCGAACGCCACAGCATGATCAGCAAGACCGTCAGCCCCACCACCAGCACGAACAGCGCGCCCACCAGCAGCGCGGCGGCGCTGCGGCTGAACCCCAGGCGCAGGAGCGTGCGCATGGGCGGCAGCAGGATGTAGTACAGCACGATGCCGAGCAAAAAGGGGATCGCCAGGAACAGCATCTGCTGCAGCAGGAACAGCAACGCACAGGTGGCAATGACGATGCCGCTCCACACCACGGGGCCGGCGCGCTGGTGGCTGGACAGCACGCTCATAACACTTCGGTGCGCGAGGCGCCCACCATCCATTCGCGCAGCCGGCCGCCGAGGTGGCGGGCCAGGGCCAGAGCGATCTTGTAGCCGATCACGGCATCGGTTTCCATCAGGCCCATGAAGTCGCCGCGGAAGAAGACGGCCAGTTCGCAGTTCTCGATGGCGCGCGTTTGCGCATTGCGCGGCGCGTTGTCGAGCAGCGCCAGGTCGCCGAAGAAGTCGCCCGGTTCCAGTTCGGCCACCAGTTCGCGGCCGCCATGGTGCAGGCGGCTGATCAATACCCGCCCCGAGATCACCAGGTACAGCGCCTGGCCTTCCTCGCCCTCGTCGAAAATGATCTCGTCGGCCAGGTAGCGGCGTTCGTGGATCAGGCCATCGATCGATTGCAGTTCCAGCGGGGTGAGCGTATCGAATAGCGTCGAGGCTTTCAGCTGCAGCAGCCGGGGAGACAGGGTGGGGGACTTGAGGAAACCGAACATCGGCAAAAACTCCGGTAGCAATCACTGACAAGCCGCTATTGTCGCCGCTTTGGGGAGCGGTTTGCCATCCTGTCAGGTGTCTTGATGAAATATTTTTGAGTTACAACATGACCGTGCGCGCCACCGGCAGTTCCGGCTCCAGGTGGCTGGTCAGCACGATGCACTGGCGCGCCAGCCGCGCCGGTGCACTCAATTGCCGGCGCAGGTAGGCCATCGCATCGGCATCGAGGCCGTTGAATGGTTCATCGATCAGCAGCAGCCGTACCGGCAGCGCCAGGGCCAGCGCCAGCTGCACTTTCTTGTGCTGGCCCAGCGACAGCGTGGTGACCGGTTGCGCCAGCGTGCCGGCCAGGCGCAGCGCCTGCAATTCACCGTCGAGCAGCGCAGCATCGGTGGCGGGATACAGCGCCAGGTGCAGGTCGAGCAGTTCGCGCACCGTGAGCCACGGCAGCTGCGGCAAATCGCCGCCACAATAAAACGTCTGCAGGCGGTAGGCCAGCGGCTGGACGCCGATGTCCGTGCCATCGAGCGCGATGGTGCCGCCATGTGCAGTCAGTGCGCCGCCGGCCAGCTTCAATAGCGTGGTCTTGCCGGCGCCGTTTTCACCGCGCAGCCAGGTTACGCCCGCACCCAGTTGCAAATCGAAGCCGCGAAACACCGCGCGGCCCGCGTATTCGAACGTCAGCTGATGGATGTTCAGCACGGGGTTCAATTCCACAGGAGCACCTCGAAAAACCGTCGCGAGCGGCCTGTTATCGTTGGGAGTAGCGCAGGTGTACGCATGTATGCTGAGCAACGCAGCGGCGATAGCGGGCCGCGCAGCAGGTTATTCGAGGTGCTCATAATTCGCTTCCAATCGCAGTCAGTACAAGGATGGCGCCCACCACCAGGCCCACGCGGCCGCGCACGGTAAGCCGGCGCAGCGCGACGATGGCCACTTGCGCCAGTCCCGCGCAGCACAGCCACGCCACGGCCACCGTGTGGCTGATGCCGGCGTGGTTGGGAATGAAGACCAGCGCCGCAAAGCACGCCAACACCAGCGCGCCGGGCAGCAAGGTGAGGACAATGGCGCTGCGGAACAGCCGCTCCATCGACAGCGGCCAGCTGGCCACCGCAGGCCGCAGCCGCGCGATCTGTTCCGCCACGGCCTTGTCGCCGCGATCGGTCAGCAGGATCAACATCAGCGCCGCGCTGGCGCCCCACAGGGCCGGCGGCACGAGAGGCACCGACGGCGCTTGCCACAACCACAGTGCGACGCTGAGCAAGGCGCCAGCCAGCAGGCAGCTTTGCTGGATGCCCACCACGCTGTCGCCGCGCCAATATGGCAGCCAGAACAGCTGGCGCCAGTAATAGAGCGCCGCCGGTATCGCACGTGTGGGCGCGCGGTAAGGCGTGGCGGTTGGCGCGGAGGTCAACGTTGGTTGCGGCCGCCGTGGCGCAGCGGGCCGGCCCGGCCGCGCGCGCCGCATCAGCACCACCGTGGCCAGCGTCCAGCCGAGCAGCAGCGACAACACGGTCGCACCGAGCGCCAATGGCGCGACCGGCCGCAGCCAGTCCGGCCACTGGTACAGCCAGATCGCGCACGACGCCGAATAGGCCAGCGCCAGCGGTCCGACGACCAGGCCCGCCACCGCCGCTTCGGCCTGCCATTGCTGGCGCGGCGCGACCGGCAGCGCACGGCTCCAGCGCGCTACGTCCAGCGGATGCAGGCGCTGGCGCAGCAGCCACACGGGCGCGGCCACCAGCAGCGTTTGCGCGGCGATCAGGCCGGTGGCTTGCCACCACGGCAGCGTGGGCGCCAGTAACGAGGGCAGGGCGATGCTGGCCAGCAGACCGAGCATCACCGGCGCAAAAGCGAGCAGCACGATTTCCAGCGACCGGGCCACGCTGGCTATCAACTGCACCAGCGCTGCGCGCGCCATGCGGCGGCGGAAGGAAAGATAAGAGTAGGGAGAATTTTTCATCGGCTGCCAGCATACTGCCTGAAACTGCGCCGGAAATGAATAAGGGCCCGAGGCGCATAACGCATCGGGCCCTTACAGGAATGTTGGCGGAGTGGACGGGACTCGAACCCGCGACCCCCGGCGTGACAGGCCGGTATTCTAACCAACTGAACTACCACTCCTACGTCTTTAAGTTTTCTTGGTGGGTGCTGAGAGGCTCGAACTCCCGACCTACGCCTTGTAAGGGCGCCGCTCTACCAACTGAGCTAAGCACCCAGAAAACTCTGCAGTGTTTGTTACTACTGCTGAACGAGGCCGTATTCTACAGGGGCGTTTAGGAAGTCTGCAAGGGGTTTTATAAATTATTTGGAAAATTTGCCGGGCGTAGCCCCGTGGCACGATCTCGGTTACATTGGCGCCGCCGCATCCCTTCTCTGAAAGCCCCAGCATGAACGACAACCTCGATGCCCTCTATCGCCGCGTAAGCTGGCGCCTGATGCCCTTTTTGTTCCTGTGCTTTGTGGCGGCGTATCTCGACCGCGTGAACGTGGGCTTCGCCAAATTGCAGATGCTGGCCGACCTGCGCTTTTCCGACACAGTGTATGGCGTGGGCGCCGGCATGTTCTTCATCGGCTACTTTATTTTCGAGGTGCCGTCCAATTTGCTGATGACGCGCGCCGGCGCCCGCCTGTGGATCGCCCGCATCATGATCAGCTGGGGCGTGATCTCGTCGGCCATGATGTTCACCAGCAGCGTGACCACATTTTACGTGCTGCGCTTTTTGCTGGGCGCGGCCGAGGCCGGCTTCTTCCCCGGCATCATCCTGTACCTGACCTACTGGTATCCGGCGCACCGCCGCGCGCGCATGGTGGCGCTATTCATGAGCGGGGTGGCGATTGCCGGCGTGGTGGGCGGTCCGCTGTCGGGCTGGATCATGAAGGCGTTCGACGGCGTGCACGGCCTGTCCGGCTGGCAGTGGCTGTTCCTGCTGGAAGGCGGGCCGTCGGTGCTGCTGGGCGTATGGACCCTGTTCTATCTCGACGACGGCATCCGCGATGCGAAATGGCTCGGCGAAGACGACAAGCGGGTGCTGGAAGCGGCGATTGCGCAAGACCGCGTGGGCCAGCAGCACCTGCCGCTCGCACAGGTCTTCAAAAGCGGCAAGGTGTGGCTGCTGGCGCTGGTGTACTTCCTGTTCGTGATGGGCCTGTATGGCGTGAGTTTCTGGCTGCCGCAGCTGATCAAGAACAGCGGTGTGGCCGACGTGTTTCACATCGGCCTGCTCACGGCGATTCCGTATTGCGTGGCGGCGGTGGTAATGGTGCTGGCGGCCCGCCACTCGGACCGCACCGGCGAGCGCCGCTGGCACGCAGCCTGCGCCGGCGTGGCCGGTGCGCTGGGCCTGGTGGTGGCCACCGCCTACAGCGACAACACGGTGATCGCGCTGGCCGCGCTCAGCGTGGCCACGGCCGGGATATTGACCACGTTCCCGATTTTCTGGAGCCTGCCCACGGCCATGCTCGGCGGCGCGGCGGCGGCGGCCGGCATCGCCATGATCAATTCGCTGGGCAACCTGGCCGGGTTTGTCAGCCCGTACCTGGTGGGCGCGATCAAGGATGCGACCAGCAGCACGGCCAGCGGCATTTATTTGCTGGCGGCCAGCCTGGTGGCGGGGGCGATCCTGGTCGTGGCGGCGGTGCGTCCTTCACGCTAGCAAGACTTGCAGGCGGTCGTGTTTCCGTGGATACTGTATGTATTCACAGTAATCTTTGTCGCGGCATGGTGGAAGATCGGCGTCGTATAGCTCACCTGGACATGGATGCGTTTTTCGCGTCCGTGGAATTGTTGCGCTATCCCGAATTGCGCGGCCAGCCGGTGGTAATCGGCGGGCGCAACGCCGTGCCCGTATTGCTGGAGGACGGCAGCCATCAATTCTCCCGGCTGCGCACCTACGTGGGACGCGGCGTGATCACTACCGCCACCTACGAGGCGCGGGCGCTGGGCGTCGGTTCCGCGATGGGCATGATGAAGGCGGCCAAGCTGGCGCCCGATGCGATTTTATTGCCTGCCAATTTCGAGGATTACCGCCACTACTCGCGGCTGTTCAAGCAGGCCGTGGCGGATATCGCGCCGCAGATCGAGGATCGCGGCATCGACGAGATTTTTATCGATCTCACCGACGTGGAAGGCGAAACCCATGCACTGGCGGCGCGCATCAAGCAGGCCGTGTTCGACGCCACCGGGTTGACGTGCTCGATCGGCATCACACCCAACAAGCTGCTGTCGAAAATCTGCTCGGACTTGAACAAGCCCAACGGCATTACGGTGCTCGGTTTCGACGATATTCCGGAACGGATCTGGCCGCTCAATGTGCGCAAGGTAAACGGCATCGGTCCCAAGGCCACGGCCAAGCTGGCATCGCTCGGGATCGAGACCATCGGCCAGCTGGCGCGCGCCGATGCAGGGATGCTGCAGGATTACTTCGGTGCGCATTACGCCGCCTGGCTGGCGCAAGCGGCCCACGGCATCGACGGACGGGTGGTGGCCAATCGCGAGCGTGCCAAATCGATGAGCCGCGAAACCACGTTCGAGCGCGATCTGCATGCGCGCCAGGACCGCGAAACGCTGTCAGGCATACTCACCACGCTGTGCGACCGGCTGGCGGAAGACTTGAAGCGCAAGGGGTACGTGAGCCGCACTATCAGCATCAAGCTGCGCTACGACGATTTTCAGATTGTCAGCCGCAACGTCACCGTGCCCGAGCCGGTGGCTGATGCGGCGGCGATATTGAGCGCGGCGCGCGAATGCCTGAAACGGGTGCCGCTGCAACGCAAGCTGCGCCTGCTCGGCGTGCGCGCCAGCACCCTGGAAGTGCCGGGCGCAGCGACCCACAAGCCGCTCCCGGTACAGGGAGACCTCTTCGGTTCGTAAACGGTTCGGCGCCGCCATCAGCGTGTAAAATGGCGCTCTTTTGTTACACTCAATTCAGGACAAGGCAACACACATGTGGTTCAAGAATCTACAGATTTATCGTCTGCCGGCCCCTTGGGCCTACACCCCCGAACAACTGGAAGCAGCCCTCGAACCGCACGCGTTTGTTCCCGCCAGCAGCAACGAATTGTTGCGCCAGGGCTGGGACAAGCCGCGTCCTAACGGCGGCTTGGTCCACGTGGTCAACAAGCAGATGTTGATCGTGCTGGGCACCGAGAAAAAACTGCTGCCGTCGAGCGTGATCAACCAGGTTGCCAAGGCCCGCGCCGCCGAGATGGAAGAAGCGCAAGGCTTCGCACCAGGCAAAAAAGCCATGAAGGAACTGAAAGAACGCGTGGCCGACGAGCTGCTGCCGCGTGCGTTTTCGATTCGCGGCAACGTGTGGACCTGGATCGATCCGGTCAACGGCTGGCTGGTGGTCGATGCGGCCAGCCCGGCCAAGGCCGACGAAGTCATCAAGCTGCTGTTGAAGGCAGTCGATAAACTGCCGCTGGAAAGCCTGCGCGTGCAGCGCTCGCCAGTGGGCGTGATGACCGAATGGCTGCAAACGGACGAAGCGCCGGCCGGTTTCACGGTTGACATGGATACCGAACTGCGCGCCACCGGCGAGAGCAAGGCCGCCGTGCGTTACGTGCGCCATACGCTGGAACCGGCGGAAGTGCGTCGTCACATCGAAGCGGGCAAGCAGTGCACGCGCCTGGCGCTGACGTGGGACAGCAAAATCTCGTTCGTGCTGACCGAATCGCTGGCGATCAAGAGCGTGAAAGCGCTGGACGTGCTGGCCGAGAAGGAATCGAGCACCCGCAACGACGAAGAACGTTTTGACGGCGACTTCATGCTGATGACGGGTGAGCTGGCCAAGATGATGGCCGACGTGGTGGAAGCGCTGGGCGGCGAAGCGAAGGCCTGATTCCACCAGCGTTACACCATCACAGCGGCTGGAACACTCCAGCCGCTTTGTTTTTCTGCACATTATCCCAGGCAAAAATCTTGCCGTTCATCGCCACGTACACTCCCGGCGCCAGGGTCTGCGCCACGCCGCAGGCAAAACCCAGGTTGAACAACGCATCGGAATTGGCAATCGAGTACGGAATCATGGCGCCCGTCAGCACGATGGTTTGACCGAGCCCGGCCGGTCCCAGTACGGCGGCCGTTTGCGGCATGGTATCGGTGCCGTGGATGATGACGATCGCCTTTTCGCTGGCGGCGCGGCACGAAGCCAGGATGCGCTCGCGGTCGGCATCGACCATGTCCAGCGAATCCATCAGCGGCAGCTGTTCCAGCGCCACGTCCACCGTCAGGCGGCAACGTTCGAGCAGGGCGGGCACGTGGCTGTCCGCAAAGCCCAAAGTACCGTTGAGTTCGTTGTAGTGTTTGTCGAAGGTGCCGCCGGTGGCGAGGATGCGCAGGGTCATGATAAAAGCTCGGGCCAAGTAAAAATGATCTGCATCATAACCCAAACCGCCGCTGCAAAAGAATGAAGAAAGTGACGTCATCGCACTGGAATAATCGGCATACTATGCCTATATTGGTTTCTTTGTCTGCCTGGATCCCATGAAAGCGCTCGCTCCCGGAACTGTTATTTTTCACCGTCATCGCGGCTATGGCGTGATCACGGCCGTCAATCTGCTCACTGGCTGGATCTCGGCGCGTTTCGGCAGCGAGGCGCGTACGCTCGATCTCAATCTGTCGACCGACGCAGTGCAATATGCCGATGGCGAAGCGATCCTGTTCCGCCGCGCGCCGCCCGACCGCATGCCCCACGCGCGGCTGATGGCCATGGTGCGCGCGTTGCACCAGGCCGGCTATCAAAAGCTGTATCTGTACGCGTGGCCCAAGCCGTCGGGCCTGCACTGGCGCTGGCATCTGTTTACCGGCAAGCGCGACTGGATGCAGCGGTCGTGGCGCGAAGGCTGGTATGGCTCCGGCGCCGACTACAACAGCAATCCGGTCATGGGCTGGGGCGACAATCCCGGCGCCACCACCGAAGAACTGATCCACGCACTGGCCAAATTCGATCCGCAAGGACTGGCGCAGGCGCTGGGCCGCGACGACGATCACACCGCGTGGTTTGCCAGCGTGTGCGATGCCTTGCTGCCGGGCTACATGTATAGCCTGGACATGCAGCGTCCCGCGGGGGCGCCCTTGATCGACATGCCGCCGGTGCCGGTGATCCCGGTGCGCGCCACCCTGCCGCCGTACAGCGGCCCCGATATTACCTGGCCGCCGGGCTGGGCCGGACTGTGGAGCAAGGTGCATGCAATGCCCGCGCCACGCATCAACCTCACCGGCCTGCCTGAAAAAACCGACTGATAACCCGCGCGGCCAAGGACGGGGTCCGACCCCATGCGATAGCGGATGCGTATCGCAGGTGGCGGGTGCAGGGTTAACGGCGGGCGTTGCGCACAAACTCCGGGTTGTGAATCGCGTCGTACTTGCCGGCCGCGAAATCGACAATGTTCTGGAACGCATGGCGGAAGTACAGCTCGTAGCTGTCCTGCTCCACGTAACCGAGGTGCGGCGTGGCCAGCACGGTGGGAATGCGCAGCAATTCCGACGTGGGCGCCAGCGGTTCCGATTCGAACACATCGAGCGCCGCATAGCCGGGCCGGCCCCGGTGCAGCGCCTGTTCCAGCGCCCCCGCTGCCACGAGCTCGGCGCGGCTGGTGTTGACGAACACGGCGGTGGGCTGCATCCGCGCCAGGTCGTCGGCAGTGACGATGCCACGGGTGTCGTCATTCAGACGCAGGTGCAGGCTGAGCACATCGGCCTCGGCAAAAAATGCTGCGCGCGAAGTGGCCGCCACGCAGCCATCGGCCTCGGCCTTGTTACGGCTGGCCTCACTACCCCACACCACTACCCGCATGCCGAATGCGCGTCCGTAACCAGCCACCAGTTGGCCGATTCTGCCATAGCCCCAGATGCCGAGCGTGCGGCCCTTGAGCACAAAGCCGAGGCCGTTCAACTGCGGGTTCACCGACGCCGTCTGCCACAGCCCGTCCCGCAGATTGTTGGCGTAGGGGACAATCTTGCGCGCCGCTGCCATGATCAGGGTCCACGTCAGTTCCGCCGGCGCCACCGGCGAACCGATGCCTTCCGCAATCGCGATGCCCAGTTCGGTGGCGGCGGCCACATCGACGTGGCCGGCCAGCTTGCCGGTCTGCGAAATCAGTTTTAGATTCGGCAACCTGGACAGCAGGGCGCGATTGAGTGACGTGCGCTCGCGGATCAGCACCAGCGCGTCGAACGGCGCCAGCCGGATCGCCAGCTGGCCAAGCCCGCGCGTTGTATTGTTGAACACTTTGATGTCGTGCCCCTGCAATATTTCAACACTTTTTAGCGCGGCACTGGCATTCTGGTAATCGTCTAATACGGCAATTTTCATGTGAGATAACCGATCTTGTCTTCAAATTCGTAGCGGAATAACAGGCGTGACACAAAACCAAATAGCTTACTACTTTAGTCGACTATTTTTCCTACATTTTTGATTGAATCGCCCGATCAGCGGTGTACAATCGCTCAAAAAATGAACAGCCGGACACCGATCCTGCTGTCGCCGCCAGGCGCCCGCAGGGCCTGGCACCACGACAAGACCGCCGTATATCTGACGCCGACCCATCCCGGATGGAACTCCGCGCGCCAAGCTATTGCTGACGACGATCCTGCCGAAAGAATTTTAATTGGCATTGGAGGTAGTATGAATCAGCCCATCATGGGTGGCGTTGCAACGCTGAACGTCCCAGCTTACATCAAGCATCAAAAACTGATCAATTGGGTCACGGAAATCGCCGCGCTGACCAAGCCGGACCGCATTTACTGGTGCGATGGCTCACAAGAAGAGTACGACCGCCTGTGCGCGGAAATGGTTGCCGCCGGCACCATGAAAAAACTCAACGAAGCCAAGCGTCCCAACTCGTACCTGGCCCTGTCCGATCCGACCGACGTGGCGCGCGTGGAAGACCGCACCTACATCTGCTCGGCCACGAAAGAAGAAGCCGGCCCCACCAATAACTGGATGGCGCCCGACGAAATGCGCGCCACGCTGAACCCGCTGTTCGACGGCGCCATGACCGGCCGCACCATGTACGTGGTGCCGTTCTCGATGGGTCCGCTGGGCTCGCCGATTGCGCACATCGGCGTGGAACTGTCCGACTCGCCCTACGTGGCGGTCAACATGCGCGTCATGACCCGCATGGGCAAAGCCGTCTACGACGTGCTGGGCACCGACGGCGAGTTCGTGCCATGCGTGCATACCGTGGGCGCGCCGCTCACGGCCGGTCAAAAAGACGTGGCGTGGCCGTGCAACGCCACCAAGTACATCGTCCACTACCCGGAAACGCGCGAAATCTGGTCGTACGGTTCGGGCTACGGCGGCAACGCGCTGCTGGGTAAAAAATGCTTCGCGCTGCGCATCGCCTCCACCATGGGTTACCAGGACCAGGCCAAGGATGGCATGGGCTGGCTGGCCGAACACATGCTGATCCTCGGTGTGGAATCGCCAGAAGGCAAGAAGCACTACGTGGCAGCGGCGTTCCCGTCGGCTTGCGGCAAAACCAACTTCGCCATGCTGATCCCGCCAGGCACGTTCAATGGCTGGAAAGTCACCACCATCGGCGACGACATCGCCTGGATCAAGCCGGGCGCCGATGGCCGCCTGTACGCGATCAACCCGGAAGCCGGCTACTTTGGCGTGGCGCCTGGCACCAACGAAAAAACCAATTTCAACTGCATGGCTTCCATGCGTGAAAATACCATCTTCACCAACGTCGCGCTCACCGACGACGGCGACGTGTGGTGGGAAGGCCTGACCAAGCAGGCCCCGGATCACCTGGTGGACTGGCAAGGCAAGGACTGGACCCCGGCGTCCGGCACCAAGGCTGCGCACCCGAACGCCCGCTTCACCGTGGCCGCCACCCAGAACCCGGTCATCGATTCGGCCTGGGACGATCCTGCCGGTGTGCCGATCTCGGCCTTCATCTTCGGCGGCCGCCGTTCGACCACCGTGCCGCTGGTGACCGAAGCGCGTAACTGGGTGGAAGGCGTGTACATGGCTGCCACCATGGGTTCCGAAACCACCGCTGCCGCTGCCGGCCAGATGGGCATCGTGCGCCGCGATCCGTTCGCCATGCTGCCGTTCATGGGCTACAACATGAGCGACTACTTCCAGCACTGGCTCAACCTGGGCGAAAAACTGGGCAAGATCGACGGCGCCACGCTGCCGAAAATCTACTGCGTCAACTGGTTCCGCACGGACGACCAGGGCCACTTCGTCTGGCCTGGCTTCGGCGACAATATGCGCGTGCTGAAATGGATGCTGGAACGTATCGAAGGCAAGGCCGGTGGCGTTGAAAACATCTTCGGCACCACCCCGCGCTTCGGCGACATCCACTGGGATGGCATTCCCTTCTCGCCGGAAGAATTCGAGACCATCACCTCGATCGACAAGGACGCCTGGCGCGAAGAGCTGAAACTGCACGATGAACTGTTCACCAAGCTGGCCTACCACCTGCCGCAAGAACTGACGGCAGTGAAAGCGCAGCTGGAGCAGCGCCTGGCAAAATAAGCCGGCCTGATTCGAGATTCTCAAACGGCGCATGAATCATGCGCCGTTTTTTTTCGTGTATGCTGGTCTGACTGCCCGACTCAACCGAAAACTCCGCGCTGAGGGACACGTGAACAGCAAGCTCATCATTTTCGATTTCGACGGCACCCTGGCCAACACCTTTCCCTGCTTCGTGCAAGTGTTTGACGAGGCAGCGGCCAAATACCGTTTCAAACCCATCGACCGCAGCAACGCCCAGGCCTTGCGCGGTCTCGACGCGCGCCAGATCATGGCGCTGCACGATATCCCGTTATGGAAAACACCGGCCATCGCCCGCTTCATGCGCGCGCGTATCGGTGACGAGGCGCACGGCATTCATTTGTTCGACGGCGTGGATGCAGCGCTGCGCGCGCTGAAAGCACGCGGCATGGTGCTCACCATCGTTACCTCGAATGCGCGCGCCAACGTGCTGCGCATCCTCGGCCCGGAGTTGCTGGCGTTGTTCAGTCACGTGGAATGCGGCGCGGGCCTGTTCGGCAAGCTGCCCAAGGTGCGCAAGGTACTGGCCGCCACCGGCATCGCGGCAGCGGATACCTTGTTGATCGGCGACGAAATCCGCGATGCGCGCGTGGCGCACGAGGCGGGCGTGGATTTCGGTGCCGTGGCGTGGGGATTCAACCACGTGGACGCGCTGGTGGCGCAGGGGGCGGCGCGGGTGTATCACCAGGTGGCGGATTTACTGGTGTAGTTTGCGGTAAGGCGTGGAGCGGCAAGCCGTAAGGCACAAGTCGCAGCCTGTCGATCCGTAAGCCGCAATCGGTAAATCCTTCATCCCCGGCTGCGCGGGGATGAAGGATTTGGGCCGCCGCGGATTGCCGGCTTCACCCCCGGCTTAACGGCTTACTTCAAAAGCGGCCCCAGGTACTTCCCGGTCACGCTGTTCGGATTCTCCGCCACTTCCTCCGGCGTGCCGGTCGCAATGATCTTGCCGCCGCCAGCACCGCCTTCCGGCCCCAGGTCCACGATCCAGTCCGCCGTTTTGATCACATCGAGATTGTGCTCGATGATCACCAGCGTGTTGCCCTGGTCGCGCAGGCGGTGGATCACCTTGAGCAGCAGGTCGATATCGTGGAAGTGCAGACCGGTGGTCGGCTCGTCCAGGATATACAGCGTGCGGCCCGTGTCGCGCTTGGACAGTTCCAGCGACAGTTTCACGCGCTGCGCCTCGCCACCGGACAGCGTGGTGGCGCTCTGACCGAGCTTGATGTAGCCGAGGCCCACGTCCAGCAGCGTATGCAGCTTGCGGGCGATGACCGGCACCGGCTTGAAGAACTCGTGCGCGTCTTCCACCGTCATGTCCAGGATTTCGGTGATGTTCTTGCCCTTGTAATTCACTTCCAGCGTTTCGCGGTTATAGCGCTTGCCGTGGCAGACGTCGCACGGCACGTACACGTCGGGCAGGAAGTGCATTTCCACCTTGATCACGCCATCGCCCTGGCATGCTTCGCAGCGGCCGCCCTTGACGTTGAACGAGAATCGCCCGGCGCTGTAGCCGCGCTCTTTTGCCGTCGGCACGGTGGCAAACAGATCGCGGATTGGCGTAAACAGCCCGGTGTAGGTGGCCGGGTTGGAGCGCGGCGTGCGGCCAATCGGCGCCTGGTCCACCGAAATCACCTTGTCGAAGTGTTCCAAACCGGCGATGGAATCGTGCGGCGCCGGCTCGGTCTGCGAACCGTACAAATGGCGCGACAGGGCGGGGAACAGCGTGTCGTTGATCAGCGTCGATTTGCCGGAACCGGAGACGCCGGTTACGCACGTCATCAAACCCACCGGCAGCTTGAGGCTGACCTTTTTCAGGTTGTTGCCGGTGGCGTCCGAGATGACCAATTGACGATCAGGATCGGCCTCGTGGCGCTTGGCCGGCACTTCGATCTTGCGGGTGCCGTTCAGGTACTGCGCCGTGAGCGACTTCTTGTTTTTCAGGATGTCCTTGAGCGAACCGGCGGCAATCACTTCGCCGCCATGCACGCCGGCGCCCGGGCCCATGTCCACGATGTAGTCGGCGGTGCGGATCGCGTCTTCGTCGTGCTCCACCACCAGCACGCTGTTGCCGATGTCGCGCAGGTGGCGCAGCGTGTCGATCAGGCGGTCGTTGTCGCGCTGGTGCAGGCCGATGGACGGTTCATCGAGCACGTACATCACGCCGGTGAGGCCGGAGCCGATCTGCGACGCCAGGCGGATGCGCTGCGCCTCGCCACCGGACAGCGTATCGGCGCTGCGGTCGAGCGACAGGTAATCGAGGCCGACGTTGTTGAGGAACTGCAGGCGCGAGATGATCTCTTTCACCACGCGGTCGGCGATGTCCTTCTTGGCGCCCTTGAGCTTGAGCTGTTCGAAGAACGACAGCGTGTCGCGCAGCGGCTTTTCGGCGATCTCGTAGATCGCCTTTTCCTGCTTGCCGGTGCCCACCTTGACGAAGCGTGCCTCGATACGCAGGCGCGCGCCTTCGCACGACGGGCATTTTTTCTCGTTGATGAACTTGGCCAGTTCTTCCTTGACCGCCATCGAATCGGTTTCGCGGTAGCGGCGCGCCAGGTTGTTGACCACACCTTCGAAGG
>Ga0308164_10001262_pt1 | contig 30656 bp, 27 predicted proteins | sample PhyTR2_FD_201031 | JGI IMG/M metagenome (GOLD analysis project Ga0308164, IMG submission 201031) | Phyllosphere microbial communities from UC Gill Tract Community Farm, Albany, California, United States - DLSLT.R2 | ecosystem: Host-associated > Plants > Phyllosphere > Unclassified | place: USA... | reverse complement strand
GGCCCGGTAGAAGCCACCTGCCGAGCCGTCCGTGTATGCCGCCCCAGCGAAACATTCAAAACCAGCCGCAAACTACGAGACTCATTACTCAAGCCGCTGCTGCGAATCAACCCGTACGGATCGGCCAGCTCCGTACTCTCGATATGCGACAAACCCAAAACCGTCCGCGCAAACAGCGTCCAGGTATCCAGCTGATCCTCATCCAGCCCCATCGCCAGATGGTCCACCCCCAAAACCCCGCAATCGTCCACCGATAATCCCGCATCGACCGGAAAATCCGCCGCCAGATCCAGCGCCCCCCCCACGAAATGCACCACCGTCCCCCCCGGCGCGGTAATCGCCGGCAAATCGAGCTCACTCGGCCGCCGACGCGTGGTATGCCGCGCCGACAGATAAGCCACCGCATGGCTGGCCGCCGCCGCCGGATCGTCCACGGTAATCCCCACTGCGCACACCGTCGGCCCCTGCTGGCCGAACCGCTCGCGCGCATGCGAGTCCGGCTGGGTATTGACGATCAGGCTCGCCTGTCCCTGCCGGTACAGCGTGACCGCCTTGCTCCGATGCCGCCCCACCCGCGCGAAACCCATCGCCTCCAGCAATGCGCCGAGGGCCGCGCCCCGGGCCTCGTCGGTGGCGAACTCGATGAATGAATAGGCCTGCGGCGACGGCATCTGCGGCGGATCGAACAGCTCGAGCCGCTGCAAGGCACGCTGCGCCCGAACGTCGTCCACCGTCGCCGCCGCCGATTTTTCGAGCCGTGACCGCACCTCGGCCTCGAGATACAGCAACGAGCGCATCGCATCCAGCGCGGTGCGCCGGTTCGCGGTGCCGCGAAAGACGTCGTTGAAGATTTCCAGCGACAACGTGCCGGTGTAGCCCGCCCGCAGCGCCTGCTCGTAGAAGCCGACCACGTCGAGCTGCCCCTGGCCGGGAAAGTTGCGGTGGTGGCGCGCCCACTGGATCACGTCCATGCCCAGCAGCGGCGCATCGGCCATCTGCACGAAGAAGATGCGGTCCCCCGGGATGTCGGCGATGCCGGCCGGATCGTCGCGCAGGGACAGCGTGTGAAAGCTGTCCAGGATCAGCCCCAGGTGCGGGTGATCGGCGCGCCGCACGATGTCCCAGGCCTGCCCGTACAGCTTGACCCAGCGGCCCCAGGCCAGCGCTTCGTAGCCGATGCGGATGCCGCGCGGCGCGGCACGGTCGGCCAGCTCGTGCAGTTGGGCCGCGGCACGGTCGGCCTCTCCGGTCGACACCGGCGAGACGTTGGAGCACACCAGCATCAGCGACACGCCGAGCTGGTCCATCAGGTCGAACTTGGCTTCGGCGCGGTCGAGGTTGCGGCGATTGGCTTCGTCGGGCATGCCCTCGAAATCACGAAACGGCTGGTACAGGTCGATGCCCAGGCCCAGGTCGTCGCAGATGCGCCGCACCTCGCGGGCGCCGCCCTGGAAGTGGATGAAGTCGGCCTCGAACAGCTCGACCGCGTCGAAGCGGGCGGCGGCGACGGCTTCGAGTTTCTGGCGCAGGGTGCCGCTGAGCGACACGGTGGCGATGGCACGGCGCATGGGATTCGGATCTCCGGAATTCGTCAGTCGGTCAGTCGGTCAGTCGGTCAGTCGGTCTGGCGGTGAATGGGTCGATCGATCGGTCGATCGATGGATGCATCGACCGGTCGGGTCGCCTGCAAGGCCCGCAGGCGCAGCAGTTCGGCGCGGGCGAGCCGGCCGGCCTGCACCGCCAGGGCCGGGTCGAACCATTCTTCGGCGGCCTCGGGCGGCAGGGTGGCGCGCAGCGCATCGAGATTGGCGCGCATGCGCGGGACGTGCACCTGCAGGCCCGGCAGCGCGCCGGCCAGGGCGCGTGCCGAGCCGTGCGCGGACAGCATCAGCTGCGACCATTCGGCCAGTTCGGCCTGCCAGTGGCCCAGCGCACGTTCGTGCTCCTGGGGCATGGCGGCCAGCAGCCCGGCGACCGACAGCGGTGCGCGCTGCGCCGCCGCCAGCGCCACCATGCAGGCGACGGGATTGCGCTTGTGCGGCATGGCACTGGAGCCGCCCCGGCTGTCGCCGGAGGGCTCCGAAATTTCGGACACCTCGAATTGCGTCATCAGGGACAGGTCGCGCGCCACCTTGCCGAGCGTGCCGACCAGCCCGCCCAGCGCACAGCCCAGCGCCACCCAGGCGTCGCGCTGGGTATGCCAGGGCGTGGCGGGGGCGGACAAACCGAGTTCGTCGGCCATCAGCGCGACGACGCGCGAGCCTTGGCCTTGGAGCTGCGCCTGGGTGCCGACCGCGCCGCCGAGCTGCACCGCCAGCGCCGGGGGCGCGGCCTGGCGCAGGCGTTGCAGGCCGCGTTGCAGGCCGCCGGCCCACAGCGCGCACTTCCAGCCGAAGCTGGTGACGGACGCCGGCTGGCCGAGGGTTCGCGCCAGCATCGGGGTGTCGGCGTGGCGGTCTGTCAGTCGCAGCAGGGCTTCGAGAATGGCCTCGCCGTCGGCCAGCACCAATGCCAGCACCGGCTGGCTGACCAGCGCCATGGCGGTGTCGATGACATCCTGGCTGGTGCTGCCGAAGTGGGTGGCGGGCACGGCCTCCTGGCTGAACAGGCCGACGGTTTCCTTCAGTGCCTTCACCAGCGGAATCGCCAGGCTGCCGGCCTGGCCGCTGTCGCGCACGATCTTCGGCACGTTGAACAGGTCGACCTTGCAGGTGCTGGCGATGGTGTCGGCCGAAGCCTGGGAGATCAGGCCGACCTTGGCCTGCGCCCGTGCCAAGGCCGCCTCGAAACGCAGCATCGCGTCGACGAAGCTGCGCTCGCCGAAGGCTTCCAGCGCCTCCGGGGTGGAGAGGAATCCCTCGACGACCGTCATGTCAGGGCTTGCGCACCTGGGCGATGGCGCCCATCAGTTCCTTCACCGTGGCCTCGCCGATGGAGGCGCTGTACTTGTCGACCACGGGCTTCACCTTTTCGCGCAGGCGGTTCATCTCGGCCGGACTGAATTCGGTGACCTGCATGCCGGACTTGCGCAGCGCATCCAGCGCCTGGTCGGCCTGGCCGCGCGACACCTCGCGCTGGTAGCGGGTGGCTTCGGTGGCGGCGTCCTGCACGACTTTCTTTTCGTCGGCGCTGAGCGAATCCCAGAACTTGCGGCCGACCAGCAGGGCCTGCGGGTTGTAGATGTGGTGGGTCAGTGCCAGGTGCTTCTGCACCTCGTTGAACTTGGAGGCGAGGATGGTGCTGTTGGGGTTCTCCTGGCCGTCGACCGCCTTCTGGTCGAGCGCGCTGTACAGCTCGGGGAAAGGCATCGGCGTGGCGGTGGCGCCCAGGGCGTTGAACAGGTCGATGTAGAGCGGCGACTGGATGACGCGGATCTTCAGGCCGGCGATGTCCTCGAGCTTGCTGACCGGGCGCTTGCTGTTGGTCAGGTTGCGAAAGCCGAGGTCCCAGTAGCCCAGGCCGATCAGGCCCTTGTCGGCCAGCTTGGCGAACAGGTTGCGTCCGAAGGCGCCGTCGGTGACGGCGTCGGCCTCTTGCGGGTTGTTGAACAGGAAAGGCAGGTCGAACGCGCCGAACTCCTTGACCTGCGCATTCAGGATGCCGGCGTTGAGCACCGTCATCTCGACGGTGCCGCCCTGCAGGGCCGACACCGTCTGCAGGTCGCCGCCGAGCACGCCGCCGGCGAACAGCTTCACCTGGATCTTGCCGCCGGACTTCTGCGCCAGCAGGTCGGCGAACTTTTGCGCGCCCTGCGCCTGCGGATGGCCGGTCTGGTTGAGGAAGGCGAACTTGATGGTGCGCGGCTTGATGTCCTGCGCGGAGGCGGTGCCGGCGACGGCCAGGGTGGCGGCGGCGAGCAGTGTCTTGATGAACATTCTTTTCATGGGAGGTCTCCTGTTGTGGATGGATGCACGGTCGAAAATTGGGGTTGGGGGCGGGGGGATCGGGGCCTGGTTTAGCCGCCGAGCAGGCGGGCCGGCCAGATGATGAGTTGCGGGAACAGCACCATCAAAAACATCATGGCGAACTCGGCGTAGGCGAAGGGCAGCACGCCGCGGATGACCTCGTCCATCTTCATGCGGCCGACCCCCGCCACCACGTTCAGCACGGTGCCCACCGGCGGCGTCACCAGGCCGATCGAGTTGTTGATGATGAACAGCACGCCGAAATAGATCGGGTCGATGCCGGCGGCCTTGATTACCGGCATCAGTACCGGGGTGAGGATGAGGATGGTGGGCGTCATGTCCATCGCGGTGCCGACCGCCATCACCAGCACCATGATCACGATCAGCAGCAGCGTGGGGCTGCCGATGAGCGGCTGCAGCAGCGCCACCAGCTTGCCCGGCAGGTCGGCCACGGTGATGAGCCAGGCCGACACCATGGCGGCCGCCACCAGGAACATCACGATGGCGCTGGTCTTGGAAGCCGACACCAACACGCCGTAGAGCTGGCTGGGCTTGAGTTCGCGGTACACCACCGTCGCCACGAAGGTGGCGTACACCGCCGCCACGACGGCGGCTTCGGTGGGCGTGAAAACGCCGAAACGCAGGCCGACCAGGATGATCAGCGGCAGCAGCAGCGCCCAGGTGGCTTCGCGGAAAGCCGCCAGCACTTCCTTGCCGCTGCGCCGCACCGGGGGAATCACGCTTTCGCGGCGCACCAGCCACCACCAGGTGAACCACAGCGCCGCGCCGATCAGGATGCCGGGGAAGATGCCCGCCAGGAACAGCTTGCTGATCGACACGTTGGCGGCCACGCCGAAGATCACGAAACCGATCGACGGCGGGATGATCGGGCCGATGACACCGGCCGCGGCGATCAGGCCGCCGGAGCGCGCCTTGTCGTGGCCGGCCGCCACCATCATCGGGATCAGCAGGGCCGACAGCGCCGCCGCGTCGGCCACCGCCGAGCCCGACAGCGCCGACAGCAAGCACGCCGCCATGATCGCCACGTAGCCCAGCCCGCCGCGGATATGACCGACCAGCGCCAGCGCCAGGTTGACAATGCGGCGCGACAGCCCGCCCTGGTTCATGGCCTCGCCGGCCAGCATGAAGAAAGGCACGGCCAGCAGCGGAAAGCTGTCGGCGCCGTTGATGACGTTCTGCGCCAGGATCTGCGCGTCGAACAGGTCGAGGTGCCACATCAGCGCCATGCCGCAGAGCAGCAGGGAGAAGGCGATGGGCACGCCGATGGCCATGGCGCCCAGCAGGGAGCCGAGGAAGATCAGGATGGTCATGGCTCAGTGCTCCTTGCGGCCGTCGGCGGCTTCGGCCGCATCGCGGCGGGCAAGGTCGGCGGTGATGCGATCGATGTCGCCCTGCTCCTCGGACTCGTGCACCTGCACCAGTTCATGGTCGGCGAGCTGGCCGCTGACGATGCGCCACAGGCCGTGCAGCAGCATGGCGATGGCCGACACGCCGAAGACGATGCCGGAGGCATAGAAGATGGCCACCGAAGCGCCGGTGGTGGGCGCGGCCACCTCCCGGTTGATCAGCGCCTGCGCCCAGCTGCCGGTGAGCAGCAGCCAGCAGGCGTAGAGCATCAGCAGGTGTACCGCGACCAGGCAGGCTTTCTTTCCCCAGGCCGGCAGCCGGCTGACCAGCATGTCGGTGCCCAGGTGGCCGTGTTCGTGCACCGCCACGATGCCGCCCAGGAAGGTCATCCACACGAACAGCCAGCGCGAGACTTCTTCCGAGACGGTAATGCCCGAGTTGAAGCCGTAGCGCAGCACGACGTTGCCGAAAACCATGAAGACCATGATCGCCAGGCAGGCCGCCATCACCGCCTCCAGCGACCGGCAGTAGCGATTGAAAAGTGTGTTGATCACCTGTTTTGTCTCCGCGCTCGAGGCGCTGTTTATGGGTGTTGAAAAAAGCCGGCCTCAGGCCGCGACGGGCGTGGCGGCGCGGTCCTGGATTTCGCCCGCCAGTTCGGCCGGATAGATCATTTCGCGCAGGAAGCGGCCGTCGGCGCGCACCGCCTGCGCGGCCTCGGCATGGCCGAAGAATTCCAGGTAGTGCGGCGCCTGCTGGATCAGCATCTCGAATCCGGTGACCGCCTGCATTCCGCGGGCGCGGGTGGCGCGCACCAGGGGCGTCGGCTGGTTCTTCATCAGGATGTCGACCACCGCCGCATGGGCGTCCAGGCGGGAAACATCGCAAGGCACCGGATCGGCGGCCTGCATGCCGAGCGGCGAGGCATTGACCACCAGGTCGAAGCCCGCGGGGTCGCTGCTGGCGACCGCATGCGCCCGGCAGTCGAACACCTTGCGCAGGCGTGCCGCGATGGCCTCGGCCTTGCCCGGCACCGGATCGAACAGGGCGATGTCGGCAGCGGGCGTGGCGCTGCCGGCCAGCGCCGCCGCGATGGCCGCCGCACCGCCGCCGGCGCCCAGTACCAGCACCCGGCGGCCGGCGTAGGCGATGCCCTCCCAATGCAGCGCGCCGAGGAAACCGGCGCCGTCGAACAGGCCGCCCTCCAGGCGGCCGTCGGCATTGCGCCGGATGCCGTTGATGGCGCCGGCCGCCTGCCCTTCACGGCTGCAGATGTCGACCAGCTCGCTCAGCGGCGCCTTGTGCGGGATGGCGATGAACATCCCGCGCACGTTTTCGGCCAGGAAGGCGGTTCGCACGAAGGTGGCGATATCGGCGGGCTTCACCCGGACCGGCACCAGCACCGCGTCGATTCCCATGCGGGCGAAAACCCGGTTGAAAAGCTCGGGCGCCTTGACCTGGGCCACCGGATCGCCGGGGATCAGGTAGACGGAGGTGGTGCCGGAAATGCGCGGCGCGCTCTGGTCGGCAGCGGCGGGCGGGGTCGAAAAGTTCATGAATCGTTCGCGGAAGCTGGTTGCGGGCCGGATTCTGGCGAGGGCGGGGGCTGCCAACACCCCCCGTAATGCCGCCGACGACCGATCAGCGCACAAAGCTGTGCGATAAACGCACGTTTCCCGCGTTACCCCCAATCCGGAGGACGGGGATGTATTCCGCAGACTCGGGCGCCATGGACCTGACAGACACCACACTGGACCGGCGCGACTGGATCGCCGGCATCGAAAAAGGCTTGCGGATGCTGGAAGTCTTCGACGGCACCCATTCGCGGCTGACCGCCTCCGAAGCCGGCAAGCTGACCGACATGACCCGCACCGCCGCGCGCCGCCACCTGCTGACGCTGGCGCACCTGGGCTATGTCGGCACCGACGGCAAGCTGTTCTGGCTCACGCCGCGCGTGCTGCGGCTGGGCCAGGCCTACCTGGACTCGTCGCGGCTGGCGCGCATCGTCCAGCCCTTTCTGCAGCGCATCACCGCCGGCACTCACGAAGCGGCCTACGTCAGCGTGATGGACGGCGACGATGTCGTCTACATCGCCCGCAGCGGGGCCAACCGGGCGATGAACACCGGCTTCGTGCTGGGCGCTCGCATGCCGGCCCAGGTGACCGCCTCGGGCCTGATGCTGCTGGCCCAGCGCGACGAAGACGCCATCGGCCGCTGGCTCGACAGCCGCAGCCTCACCGCCTTCACCTCGTACACCATCGCCAGCAAGGAGCGCCTGCAGGTCGAGCTGCTGCGGGTGCGCCAGCAGGGCTACGCGCTGTCCGAGCAGCAGATCGACCTCTACTACCGGGGTGTGGCGGTGGCCTTGCGCAACAGCAAGGGCGAAGTGGTGGGCGCGGTGAACGTGACCATGCCGATCGGCCACGAGACGGCCGAGGACGCGATCCGCCGCACCCTGCCGGTGTTGCGCGAGACGGTGCAGGCGATGCGCGGCATGCTCTGAAACGGGGTTGGGTAAACCGTCGCACTCCTAGAGAAAGCCCGACAAACGTGCGCCTTGCGGACGTCCGCGTGCGCTGATCGCACGCCTGCGGTGCCGGCACCACACCGCTGAGCGCTGCTCCCTTCTATCGTCCGCGCCGCGCCCGCTTGCCGGCCAGCGGCGCCCACTTTCATAAAAAGACCGGCCATGAAGGAGAAGAAATCTTGTTGAACGCCCTGCCCAAGCGAACCGCCCTCGCCCTCGGTTGCGCCGCCCTGCTGTGCGGCACCGTGCATGCCCAGTCCGCGTCCACTTCCAGCGTCACGCTGTACGGCAACCTGGACCAGTACCTGAACTACATGCGCAGCAACTCCGGCGCGCATTTCACATCGCTGGAAGACGGCGCCTACCTGCGCAGCCGATTCGGCTTTCGCGGCACCGAGGACCTGGGCGGCGGCTATGCGGCCAAGTTCCAGCTGGAGGCCGGCCTGAGCGCCGACACCGGCGGCATGGCAGACACCACCCGGGCGTTCGACCGGCAATCGTGGGTGGGCATCGCCACGCCGGTCGGCGAGTTTCGCGCCGGCCGCCAGAACGGCCCCATCCTGGCGCGCGGCGGCTACATCGACTACACCACCCGCACGCTGGGCTCGATGGTCAACAACTTCGGCGTGCCTTCGCGCTACGACAACGACATTTCCTACATCTCGCCGCGTATCAACGGCTTCATGGCCGAGGCGCATTACGCCTTTCCGGAAACCCGCAACGCCATCGCGCGGCAATCGGTCTACCAGGGCGCCATCGACTACATCAACGACCAGTTCCGCCTGGGATACATCGGCCTGCGCGGCACTGCGCCGGGCGGGGCGCCCTTCAAGCGCGACGTGGCCTACGACAACCTGTTCGCCAACTGGCTGTACGGCAAGGGCACGGTCTACCTGACCTATGTGCGCACCAACAACGTCACCGGCAGCACGGCCGGCAACAACGCCGCTTCCATCCTGGGCAACGTCGGCGGCACCGTGGCGGGCACCGATCCGAACGTCAACAATTTCTATCGCATCTACCAGCTGTCGGCCGACTACCAGGTGAGCGCGCAGCTGCGGGTGGGCGCGCTGTACGGCCGCATCGAGGACACCTCGGGCAACGGCCGCAACGCCAACGGCGGCTCGGTCGGCGCGTACTACGACATGTCCAAGCGCACCACGCTGTTCGCCATGGTGGAGACGCTGCGCAACGACACCAACGCGGGCTTCCGGCCGTCGGGTTCGGCCGGGCTGAAGACCAACTTCACCGGCAACGACGTCAATGGCCGCAACATCAGCGGCGTGCAACTGGGCATCCTGCACCGCTTCTGACCGGTTCGGCGCGGGCTGCGATGCCTGCGCCGCCTGGCCCGGTTTCAGGGCTTGGGCGTGGCGCCGATGCGCAGGTCGAAGTCGCGCAGGCGCTTGCGGCCCTGGAAGTGGTCCTGCACGAAGCACAGCACCGCCCGGTGGTTGACGCCGAGATAGCCGCCGGCGACGGCCACCACTCCGCTGCCGGCGGCCAGGCCGAGCCCGTCGACCTCGGCATCCCAGGCCAGCCGTGCGCCCGCAGATTCGGTCTGCGGACCGTATTCGCCGCGGACCGCATAGCTGGCCCCCTGGATTTCAATCGTGCCGGACAGGGGCTGACGTGGAGACAAGATGCGCTTTCGGTTTGGGCGCTGCAGTATGCGCCCGGCGCAGGGGCCTCCGCTCTCCAAATGCAACGCCCGAACGGCCCCGGGCAGCCGGTCGCGTGCGCGGGCACCGTCTGATTTCAGAGATGGAAATATTCGAAAGCCGACCAGGCCAGCACCACGAGCGGGCACACGATCACCAAGATGGCGACCAGACGCCCCAGGCCGGTTCGCAGGACCTGCGGAAAGCCGGGGTGCGGGCGTTGGTATTGACTGGTCACCGTTACCTTCCTGGCCGATGGCCAGATCGGCAGATCGGATCCTTCCTCCCCGTCGTGGGGACGATCCGTGTGCGTCTCGGGCGGCAGGCGGCGGTATACCGACCGGTTGGGGGCGGCGTCCCGCCGGGCGACGTATTCCGCCCGCTGACGAGCCAACGAAGATCTGCGCTTGGACCGGCGGGGCGACATGGGTACGGATTTTGCCAATAACGCATCACCCCGCACCTGATCGGGGCGTTTGCGGGCCGTAGTGAAAATCGACGCATCGGCAACTCCGAGTTGTTGCAGGTCCGTTCGCGCGTTCTATCCGCGTCACTAAAATCGCAACCGCCGGGACACTGGGTCGATTGACGGACCCAAGGAGCTTTTGATGGAGTTCAGTGACAGCGAGATGGACGACATGATCGATTTTCTCGATCTCGATCCTCGCTCGGCGGCCGTCGCGGTTGCCCGGCAGTGCCTGGATCAAGGGTATGCGAGCCTGACGCCCAAACAGAAGGCAATCTACGACGCGTACCTGAAGGATGTCGGCGAGAACCCGCCGCCCGTCACGGCGGGTACAACCGCTCCGCCAACGCCCACGAAGACTGCGGCGGCATCGCCGGTTCCGCCGCCCGACGAAACGCGTTGATTGATTGGTATCAGCCTGGGGCTCGGCGCGTTTTTTCCATGCATGGTCGGGGCTTCCTGTCCTACGGACTCCCCGCGCCACGGCCTGCGAGTGAGGCCTTCCTGCTTTCATACGGTGGAGGCTCCAGAAACAAGGAGATATCCATGAACGTCAAAGCAATCACCGCAGCATCCGCAATCGCCCTGGGTACCCTGTTCGCAGTGCCGGCAATGGCACAGACAGGCGGCATGGGATCGGGAACGACGACCACCCAAGGTGGCACCGGATCGGGTAACGCGACCTCCACCACCAAAAAAGACGGTGGCCAAAACAGCACGAGCGGCGCGGCTGCAGCGCGCACCGGGACCAGCGGTCAGGGAATGAAGGCAGGCGGCGGCGCGGGCATGTCAACCACCCCAGGCACGGCCGCAGGCGAAAGCACCACCGGCACGACCGGCAACATGGGCGCGGCGGGTGGAGCCGGTGCAGGCACCACCGGCGGCACCAGCGGTTCGGGTGCGCTCAAGACGACTCCGGGTTCGATGCCGGCACGCTGATCAGCAGTGGACGAGGGGCGGACCTTATCCGCCCTTTGCTCTGCCTCAGCCGAAATAATCTGCTATTGCGCAGTCAGAAGGTGGTCCGCACAGCGTCGTGCGGCTGCCATCGCATCAGCGAATTCCTCAAAACTGCCAGCGTCCGGTGTTTGGCGCTTGGACTGACCCAGGACTTCGATACTGTCGATCGTCCATCGATCGGGTCGAGAAAAAACCATACGCAGGCTTTGATTGCCGCGGGTTTCCATAACGGTACTACGTTGCATTAATGCGGTTTTAAAAGATTGAGTGGTGCGTTCGAATATTGGGCACACCCATTCGATTAATGGGTCAGAACCATGACGAGCGCGGCCAGGCCGGTCAGGCCCAGTCCGAACGTGACTCCCATGGAAACCAGTTCGCGCCATGTTTCGTCGCGACGCGGAGCCTGGTCCATCGTGCCTTGCAAGGCGCTGTGAGCAAACATGTCGCGATGCCGCCGACGATATTGAGTGTTAATTTCTTCTTTCATGGGTCCTCCTCGGAGCAGATGAGAGGTTCTCCGAAAGCGCGGGAAAACACTGTAGGACGGTATCCCGCAAGATTTCATGGACACGAGACCAATGAAAAATAATGAAATTTTTATCGCTCAGGGCAGATGTGAGGGGGCGAGCTTATTGAAAAGCCGGGGCGGCAGCTTACGCGGCTCGTGTTACCGCGACCTGATGCGGCATAAACATCAATGCGGCAAGATTACCTATCTACGAATAGGCATCGCATATTCGAATCCATTGCGTCATCGGTAAGCGCATAAAGAAAAACGGACTACGCCTTTTGGACGTAATCCGTTTTTGATCCCGCAGGATTTGTAATGGTCGGCGTGGTGGGATTCGAACTCACGACCCCTTGCACCCCATGCAAGTGCGCTACCAGGCTGCGCTACACGCCGAGCCTCAAATTCTAGCATCAAATTTGCAGCGGTTCGGCAAGCAGCATTCGAATCGCCAAAAGTTCATATCGCACCGCCGATAGCGACAGGGGCGGATGGCCGATGCCGTCGCTTGGCAGCGATTCGGCCGCTTCTGCAGTGGTGTCGCCGCCGCCCTCGTGCGCTTCGGACCTGTCCGCGTCGTGCGCTCCCGCCGACAAAGTAGACGCCGACGCCAGACCGGAGCGCGCGCCGCGCTCGGCCTGCATCCACTCCTGCAGCTTGTTGCGCGCGCCGCTGATGGTGAAGCCCTGCTCGTACAGAAGGTCACGAATGCGCCGGATCATCAGCACTTCGTGGTGCTGGTAATAGCGCCGGTTGCCGCGCCGCTTCATCGGACGGAGCTGGGTGAACTCCTGCTCCCAGTAACGCAGTACATGGGGCTTGACCTCGCACAGTTCCCCCACCTCGCCGATGGTGAAATAGCGTTTTGCGGGAATGGCCGGAAGGGTGGTACTGCCCATGGGTGCGCTTTGGAGAAGGCTGCAAATTTAACCGAAGGCCCGTCGCGCGGACAAGCCGAACGCTCAACCCTGCAGCTGCTCCTTCAATTTGTGGCTCGCATGAAAAGTGACGACCCGGCGCGCCTCGATCGGAATCGACTCGCCGGTACGCGGATTGCGCCCCGGACGCGGCGCCTTGGTGCGGATCTGAAAGTTGCCGAAGCCCGAGATCTTGACGTCGTCGCCTTCGATCAGGCTGGAGCAGATCAGATCGAAAAATGCGTCCACCATGTCCTTGGACTCGCGCTTGTTCAGGCCGATGCGGTCGAACAGCAGTTCGGCCAGTTGCGCCTTGGTGAGTGCCGGGGTTTCCAGGCTTTCGACGGCGAAATCTTCCGCGTTGGCATCCATGGTGATGAGATCTTTCATGCGCGCAACCGTGCGCCGGCGTCGCCGGCCAGGCGGGCCAATACGGCCTGCACGGTTTGCTCGATGTGTTCTTCGGTGAGCGCAGTGTCGCCGCCATTGAGCGTCAGGCGCAGCGCCAGGCTCTTTTCGCCCAGCGCCAGACCGCCGGCGGGAAGCGAGCCGTCCTTGGCAGGCTTGGGACGATACACGTCGAAAAGCTCGACACCGCGCAGCACGCCTGCCGGATCGGAACCCAGCGCGGCCGCCCGGATGCGGTCGTAGCCCTGCTCTTCCGCCACCACGATGGCGATGTCGCGTTCCACGTCCTGTTGCTTGGCAACGGGCCTGGGCGCCGGCACGTCGCGTACCATGACGGCTGCCAGATCCAGCTCGAACAGAACCGGCGCCTGGGCGAAGCCCCACGACTGGCGCCAGCGCGGATGCAGTTCGCCGACGAAGCCGATCGCCACGCCGTCCAGCAGCACGCGGGCGGTGCGCCCGGGATGCAGCGCGGGGTGTTCGGCTGCCTGGAAGACCGGCTTGCGCGGCGCCAGAAGCGCCTCGACGTCGCCCTTGACGTCGTAGAAGTCGACGGCGCGTTCGTCGCCGCTCCACTGCAGCGCGTCGGCCGGTCCGCAGGCCGCGGCGGCGACGCGCATGGGTTGGTCGAAGCCCTGAACCGTGGTGTCGGTGCTGACGGCGGCGGCATCGCGCAAAAACACGCGGCCGAGCTCGAACGCCCGCACGCGCGGCAGCTTGCGGTCGAGGTTGAACTTGAGCACCTGCAGCAAGGAGCCGAAAAGCGATGAACGCATCACGCTCATCTGGCTGGCGATGGGGTTCAGGAGACGGATCGGGTCGGTATTGCCGGCCAGTTCGCGCTCCCAGCTTTCTTCGACGAAGCTGAAGTTGATGGTCTCCTGGTAGGCCCGGGCCGCCAGCGCGCGGCGCACCGCGAACGGCCCGCGGCGGGCTTCCGGCTGGAGGCGCGGCGTGATGGGGCCGAGCGGCGGCGTGGTCGGCAGTCGCTCGAAACCGACCATGCGGGCGACTTCCTCGATCAGGTCTTCTTCGATGGAAAGGTCGAAACGCCAGGACGGCGGCATGACCACCAGCGAGCCGTCAGCGCTTGTCTGCACCGGCAGGCCGAGGGAGGTGAGTGCGTCAGCGCATTGCTGCGCCGAGAGATCCATGCCGATGACCTTGGCGGCGCGCGCAGGACGCATCGCGACCGGCTGGACGGCCGGCAGACTGGGCGATACATCGGTGATCGGGCCGGCGGTGCCGCCGCAAATGTCCTGCACCAGCGCGGTGATGCGCTCGATGGCGGCGACCGTCTGGCCGGGATCGACGCCACGCTCGAAGCGGTGGCCGGCATCGGTCGAGAAATTGAAACGGCGCGAACGGCCGGCAACCGCGCGCGGGTGCCAGAAAGCCGCCTCGATATAGATGTTGGCCGTGTCGTCCCACACCGCCGTGGCGTCGCCGCCCATGATGCCGGCGAGCGACTCGACCCGGCTGTCGTCGGCGATGACACCGACCTGGCCGTCCAGCGCGATGGTGTTGCCGCTGAGCAGCTTCAGGCTTTCGCCCTCGCGCGCCCAGCGCACCTGCAGCCCGCCGTGGATCTTGTCGAGGTCGAAGATGTGCGTCGGCTGGCCGAACTCGAACATCACGTAGTTGGAAATGTCGACCAGCGGCGACACGCTGCGCTGGCCGCAGCGTGCCAGGCGCTCGACCATCCATGCGGGGGTCTTGGCCTGCGGATCGACGCCGCGCACCACGCGGCCGCTGAATCGGCCGCACAGGTCGGGCGCCTGCACATCGACCGCCAGGGTGGCATCGTGTGCCACCGCGATGGTCGGCACGGCGGGCGTGACCAACGGTGTCCCGGTGAGCGCGGCGACCTCGCGGGCGATGCCGTAGAGGCTCAGGCAATGCGCCAGGTTGGGCGTGAGCTTGAGCGTGAAGAGGGTGTCGTCGAGTTGCAGGTATTCACGCAGATCGGCGCCGACCGGCGCGTCGGCAGCCAGCTCGAGCAGGCCTTCGTGGCCTTCGCCGATACCCAGTTCCTTGGCCGAGCACAGCATGCCGAAGCTCTCGACGCCGCGCAGCTTGCCGACCTTGATCTGGAAGGGCTTGCCAGCGGCGCCCGGTGGCAGCTCGGCTCCGACCAGGGCGGTCGGGATGCGAATGCCGGGTCGCGCGTTGGGAGCGCCGCAAACGATGGTCAGCGGAGCGCCCTGCCCCGCTTCGACCTGGCAGACACGCAACCGGTCCGCGTTGGGATGCTGCTCGGTCGAGAGGATCTCGCCGACGACGATTTTTTGGAAGGGCTTGGCCACCGGCTGCAGCTCTTCGACTTCGAGGCCGGCCATGGTCAGGGTGTCGGCCAGGGCCTGGGTGCTCAGGTTCGGGCTGCAGAACGCACGCAGCCAGGATTCCGGAAATTGCATTGCTCTCGCTTCTTTCTTCTTCGGTGTTTCTGGGGCGGCGCGGTTTACTGGAACTGGCGCAGGAAACGCATGTCGCCGTCGAAGAACAGGCGCAGGTCGCTGACGCCGTAGCGCAGCATGGTGAGACGGTCGGGGCCCATGCCGAAGGCGAAGCCCAGGTAACGCTCGGGGTCGAGCCCCATGTTGCGAACCACGTTCGGGTGGACCTGGCCGGAGCCGGCAACCTCGAGCCAGCGGCCGGCCAGCGGACCGCTGGCGAACTGGATGTCGATCTCGGCGCTGGGCTCGGTGAAGGGGAAGAAACTGGGCCGGAACCGCAGCACCAGGTCGTCGCGCTCGAAGAAGGTTCGGCAGAAGTCGGTGAACACGACTTTCAGGTCCTTGAAGCTCACGTTTTCGCCGATCCACAGGCCTTCGCACTGGTGGAACATGGGCGAATGGGTGGCGTCGCTGTCGACCCGGTAGGTGCGGCCGGGAGCGATGACGCGGATCTCCGGCATGGACTGCCCCGCGTCGATGGCTCCGCGATGGCGCTTGACGTGCTGAACCGCGTGGCGGATCTGCATCGGGCTGGTATGGGTGCGGAGCAGCAAGGGCGCCTCGGCGGTGCCGCCCTCGACGTAGAAGGTGTCGTGCATCGAACGCGCGGGATGGTCGGCCGGCGTGTTGAGCGCGGTGAAGTTGAACCAGTCGGTCTCGATTTCGGGGCCATCGGCCACCGCGAAACCGATCGAGCCGAAGATGCCTTCGATGCGCTCAAGCGTCAGCGAGACCGGGTGCAGGCCGCCTTCGCCGCGGTTGCGGCCCGGCAGCGTCACGTCGAGCGATTCGGCGCGCAACTGGCGCTGGAGCTCGGCATCGGCCAGCGCCTGGCGATGCGTCGTCAGGCTCGCCTCGATGGCTTGCTTGGCCGTGTTGATGGTCGCGCCGCGCGCCTTTTTCTCCTCGACCGGCAAAGCGGCCAGGCCCTTCATCAACTCGGTGATGCGGCCCGACTTGCCCAGGAACTGCGCCTTGGCATTTTCCAGGTCGACCGGGTTCTGCGCCGCGGAGAAAGCCTGCGCGGCACTGGCAACCAGCGCGTCCAACTCGTTCATAGATGCTTTTGCTAGAAATGAAAAAAGGCTAGTGCTTGTTGACAAGCCCTAGCCCTTAAATGTTGTGTCCGATCCGGTAGCCAAAGCCACCGGACCGACTTTGAACAATCAAGCTGCCAGTTTGGCCTTGACCTGTTCCACGATGCTGCCGAAAGCAGCCTTGTCGTGCACCGCGAGGTCGGCCAGCATCTTGCGGTCGATCTCGATGGCTGCCTTCTTCAGGCCGTTGGCGAACTGGCTGTAGGTCAGGCCCAGTTCACGCGAAGCGGCGTTGATACGGGCGATCCACAGCTGGCGGAACACGCGCTTCTTGGTACGGCGGTCACGGTAGGCGTATTGGCCTGCCTTCATCACCGCCTGCTTGGCGATGCGGAAGACATTGCCGCGACGACCGCGGAAACCCTTGGCGAGCTTAAGAACCTTTTTGTGGCGGGCGCGAGCCGTTACACCACGTTTGACGCGAGGCATTGAAGTACTCCTTGTTCGTCTAGTTGATTACAGGCCAGCGAACGGGAGCATCTGGGCAACGTGGCCCATATTGGTCTCGTGCACTGCAACGGAGCCGCGCAGGTTGCGCTTGCTCTTGGTGGTCTTCTTGGTCAGGATGTGACGCTTGAAGGCCTGACCGCGCTTGACGGTGCCGCCTGGACGAACGCGAAAACGCTTCTTTGCGCTGCTCTTGGTCTTCATTTTGGGCATTTGATGCTCCTTACTTCGTGCTCGTGAGGCGCCGCGAAAACTACTTTCACGGACTTGCTGGCCCCGAGCCACTTGTTGTGCAACACCTTTTTAAGGCGTTGCTTCAGCTGAATTACCGGCAGAACCGAAAATTCAGCTGCTTGCCTGACGTCTCCGCCGGCAAACCCTGGATTCTATGCTGCGCGGACATCGTGCGCTAGCCGCACATGCGTGCCCGCCGCCATTCAGGCTGCAGCGGACGAGGCTTCTGCAGCCGTCTTGGCCGCTGCGGCCTTCTTGCGGCTCGGCGCGATCATCATGATCATCTGACGACCTTCGAGCTTTGGAAACTGCTCGATCAGGATGGTGTCGGCGAGGTCCGCACGAATGCGGTTCAGCAGCGCCATGCCGATTTCCTGGTGGGTGATTTCACGGCCACGGAAACGCAGCGTGATCTTGCACTTGTCACCTTCATCGAGAAAACGCCGGATGTTGCGCATCTTGATGTTGTAGTCGCCGTCATCGGTACCGGGGCGGAATTTGATTTCCTTGATCTCGATAACCGTCTGCTTGGCTTTCGCTTCAGCGGCACGCTTCTGTTCCTGGTACTTGAACTTGCCGTAGTCCATCAGGCGACAGACGGGCGGGTTCGCCGTGGCGGCGATTTCAACCAGGTCAACGTCCAGCTCGCCCGCCATCCGCAATGCTTCGGACAGGCTGACGATGCCTAACGGCTCGTTTTCAGGGCCGGACAGGCGCACTTCAGGCGCCATGATTTCGCGGTTAAGACGATGCTTGCGTTCCTCGCGATGGCGACGGTCACGAAATTCTGTAGCGATGACTCATATCCTTATAAAGACGCCACGATCACCGTGGCGATAACCGTCCGGAACGCGCACGACAAGCACTGCAGCTTCGATGGTCTCAACGAAAAATCAGCTCTTGAGGGCGATGTCCGCAGCCACCTTTTCGGAGAAGGTGGCCAGCGGCATCACACCGAGGTCGACACCGCCCCGGGCGCGCACTGCAACGGCACCAGCGGCCATTTCCTTGTCGCCGAGAACAAGGATGTACGGCAGCTTTTGCATTGAATGCTCCCGTATTTTATAGTTAATTTTTTCGTTGCGCAGATCCAGCTGAACCCTAAGCCCTTGTCCACGCAGTGTTTTCGCAACATCGCGGGCATATTCGGCCTGGCTATCCGTGATGGTGAGCACAGAAACCTGGATAGGCGCCAGCCATGCCGGCATGGCGCCCGCGTGGTGTTCGACCAGCATGCCGATGAAGCGTTCGAGGCTGCCGACGATCGCCCGGTGCAGCATGACCGGATGCGCACGACCGTTCGATTCGGTCACGTACTCCGCGCCCAGGCGCTCGGCGGTGTTGAAGTCGACCTGGATGGTCCCGCATTGCCAGTGACGGCCGATGGCGTCGCGCAGGGTGTATTCGATCTTCGGGCCGTAAAAGGCGCCGTCGCCCGGTGAAATGATGTATTCGACTCCCGAACGCTTCAGCGCTTCGACGCAGGCGTGCTCTGCCTTGTCCCACAACTCGTCCGAACCCACCCGATGCTCCGGGCGCGTCGCGATCTTGTAGAGGATGTCGGTAAAGCCGAAGTCCTGGTAGACGGCCTGCAGCTTCGCGGTGAAGTCGACCACTTCGTCGAGGATCTGGTTTTCGGTGACGAAGGCATGCCCGTCGTCCTGGGTGAAACCGCGCACCCGCATGATGCCGTGCAGCGCTCCCGAGGGCTCGTTGCGGTGGCACTGCCCGAATTCGCCGTAGCGCAGCGGCAGGTCGCGGTAGCTGCGCAGATCGCTCTTGAAGATCAGCACGTGGCCCGGGCAGTTCATCGGTTTCAGCGCGTAGTCGCGCTTCTCCGACTCGGTCGTGAACATGTTTTCACGGTAGTTCTGCCAGTGTCCCGTCTTTTCCCACAGGCTGCGGTCCAGGATCTGCGGACCCTTGACCTCCTGGTAGCCCGTATCCCGGTACACCTGGCGCATGTATTGCTCGACCGCCTGCCACACCGCCCAACCCTTGGGGTGCCAGAAGACCACGCCCGGAGCCACGTCGTCGATGTGGTACAGGTCCAGTTCCTTGCCCAGACGGCGATGGTCGCGCTTCTCGGCTTCCTCGATGCGCAGGATGTAGGCCTCGAGGTCCTTCTTGTCGGCCCAGGCAGTGCCGTAGATGCGCTGCAGCTGCTCGTTCTTGGCATCTCCGCGCCAGTACGAACCGGCCAGCTTGGTCAACTTGAAGACCTTCAAAAACCGCGTGTTGGGCACGTGCGGGCCCCGGCACATGTCGACGTATTCCTGGTGGTAATACAGGCCCATGGCTTGCTCGTCGGGCATGTCCTCAACCAGGCGGAGCTTGTAGTCCTCGCCGCGCGACCTGAACACCTCGATCACCTCTGCCCGTGGCGTCATCTTCTTGACGACCTCGTAGTCCTGGGCGATCAGCTGTTTCATGCGCGCCTCGATCGCGGTCATGTCGTCGGGCGTGAAAGGCCTTTCGTACGAGATGTCGTAATAAAAACCTTCATCGATCACCGGGCCGATGACCATCTTGGCGGTCGGGTACAGCTGCTTGACCGCGTGGCCGACCAGGTGAGCGGTCGAGTGGCGGATGATTTCCACGCCTTCGGCATCCTTCGGCGTGATGATCTGCAGTCTCGCGTCGTGATCGATGATGTCGCTGGCATCCACCAGCCTGCCGTCCACCTTGCCGGCAACGGTCATCTTGGCAAGGCCGGGGCCGATGGAGCGGGCCACGTCGGCGACGGATACTGGACCGTCGAAGCTGCGCTGAGAGTTGTCGGGAAGCGTGATCTGAATCATGGCGGGGCAATTGAGAGCAAGGGGCAAAAAGCAAAAAAGCGCGGAGGTCCGCGCTTTTGGATTGACTGGCCACGAAGGCTTCTGAAAAGGCAGGCGCGAACCTGTCGGCCTAGCGGCCGGTGGATTTCTCCGGGGGAGTTCGCGGTGTCATAACCAGATTGCCTTTCTCGCTCTTGCTGATGGGAGGACGTTTGATGGCTCTAGCCTTCGAGTTTATCACCCGCCACCGGGCCGCCCTGCACGTGCCCCGTCAATGAAACTGCTCTTCCTCCGTGGAACCGGTCAGCGCGGTGACGCTCGATTTGCCTCCCTGGATGGCTGTCGTGACGGCGTCGAAATAACCGGTGCCCACCTCCTGCTGATGCGACACGAAGCTGTAGCCGCGTTTGCGGGCGGCGAATTCGGGCTCCTGCACTTTTTCGACATAGGCCGACATGCCGCGCGTCGCGTAGTCCTGTGCAAGATCGAACATGTTGAACCACATCGAATGGATGCCAGCCAGGGTGATGAACTGAAATTTGTAGCCCATGGCTCCGAGCTCGCGCTGAAATTTTGCGATCGTGGCGTCGTCCAGATTCTTGCGCCAGTTGAACGACGGCGAGCAGTTGTAGGCCAGCATCTTGCCCGGGTGAACACGATGCACCGCGTCGGCGAAACGCTTGGCAAACGCCAGGTCGGGCGTGCCGGTTTCGCACCACACCAAATCGGCGTAATGCGCATACGAGACCGCACGCGAGATGGCCTGGTCGATGCCTTTGCGGGTCTTGTAAAACCCCTCGGAAGTGCGGTCGCCGGTGACGAAAGGACGGTCCCGCTCGTCGTGGTCACTGGTGAGCAGGTCGGCCGCCTCTGCGTCCGTACGGGCGATCACTAGGGTCGGTGTGCCGCAGACATCCGCCGCCATGCGTGCAGCCACCAGCTTTTGCACCGCATCCTGCGTGGGCACCAGCACTTTGCCACCCATGTGTCCGCACTTCTTGACCGACGCCAACTGATCCTCGAAGTGCACTCCCGCGGCCCCGGCCCGGATCATGGCCTTCATCAACTCGAAAGCGTTCAGCACTCCGCCGAAACCGGCTTCCGCGTCGGCCACGATGGGGGCGAAGTAGTCGGTGTGCCCCGCATCACCCGGATTACTGCCGCGCGCCCACTGGATCTCATCGGCGCGTTGAAAGCTGTTGTTGATGCGTTCGACCACCTTCGGGACCGAGTCCACCGGGTACAGCGATTGATCGGGATACATCGCAGAGTAGTTGTTGTTGTCTGCGGCCACCTGCCAACCCGAGAGGTAAATCGCCTTGATCCCGGCCTTGATCTGCTGCATGGCCTGCCCGCCGGTCAGCGCGCCCAGGCAGTTGAGATACGGCTCGTCGTGCAGAAGACTCCAGAGCCTGTCGGCGCCGCGCCGCGCCAGGGTGTGCTCGACGGGCACCGACCCCCGCAGCCGCACCACGTCGGCGGCACTGTATCCGCGGCGAATGCCCTTCCAGCGCGGGTTGGTCGACCAGTCCTTGTCCAGGGCTTCGATTTGCTGCTGACGACTGAGTTGCTCGGTAATGGATTGCGGCATTTTGGACCCCTTCGGTGGTGCTACGCCGAACTGGCGCGCTGGATTCAACTGTAGGCAGTCCCCAAAAAAATTGCCGATCCTATGTCTTATATAAGACTTAAAGTTTTCTGTTTAAAATCAATGGGTTAGGTTGGCGGTTTCATAGCATGCATGCCGATTTCTCATATTGAGAAATAATGCTGCGCCGCAGCATCGCTGTTTTTCATATCGCAAAACAGTTCGCTCGCCAGTGAAAATCAGCTTCCCGGACGGTCCCGCCAATCCCCGCTTTCGAGGGGTTCCAGGTGAGCAACCAAAGCCGTCGCAATTTCATAGACGAAACACTGGACGCGGCTTGCATCGACGTCGACCTCTACCTCGCGCTTGGCGTACTCGCCGCTCGGCTCCGGGAGCAGACCTTCGATTTCGTCGAGCCGCTCTTCGAGTTCTGGAGAGACCGAGTAGACCTCCCCGACCACCAGCGATTCCCCCCCCATCACCAGGCCGGGATACCAGCCCATCGGATAGAGCGTGCCGTTCAGCATCGCGCCGCCGACATAGGTCGGCGCCGGCTGCAGGGCGTTGATGTCGTTGACCTCGCCGCGTCGCAAGGTGCCGTACACGAAAACGTGGCGCGCCGGTGCCGGATCGGTCCTGAGCGGGGGGTTGAGAAGGCTGGACATCGAAGCAATTCCTTTCACGGTTATTCCATTTATCAGGGCTGAAAACGCCCCTCGCGTCGCGTTGCGCCAATGCCTGCAGAGACGCGGCGACAAGGACACAACATTGCCACGTACTGGTCTGAAAAAAACAGTGTTCCGCTTGGAAACGCGTTTTTTCTCCAGTAGCATGCGCGGAGCCAGTGGAGAGACGGTTTTCCCGCTGGTCACGACACCAACTTTCCTTAGGAAGAAGATCATGGCAACTGCAAAAAAAGCGCCGGCGAAAGCACCGGCGACTAAAGCCGCGGCTCCTGCAACCTCGGCTGCCGTGAAAGCCCCGGCCAAGAAGGCCGCCGCCAAGCGCACCCCGAACGCAGCCTTCATGAAGGCACTGACCCCCAGCGCCGAGCTGGCAGCCGTCGTCGGCAGCACCCCGCTGCCGCGCACGGAAGTCGTCAGCAAGCTGTGGACGTACATCAAGAAGCACGATCTGCAAGACCCGGCCAACAAGCGCAACATCAACGCCGACGCCAAGCTGAAGGCCATCTTCGGCAAGGACCAGGTCTCGATGTTCGAACTGGCTTCGCTGATCGGCAAGCACGTCAGCTAAGCGATCCCGCTGCCGCAAGGCACAAAAAAAGGCCTCCTTCCGGAGGCCTTTTTTTTGCGCGATCGTGCCGGGTCAGCCTTCCAGCGCCTGCTTGAAATCGGCGATGAGGTCGGTGGTTTCCTCCAGTCCGACCGACAGGCGGACCATGCCGTCGGCGATGCCCATCTCGGCACGCACCGCCGCGCCGGCCTCCCAGAAAATGGTGTGCGCCACCGGAATCACCAGCGTGCGGGTATCGCCCAGGCCTGTCGCCTTGACCGCGAGTTGCAGCCGGTCGACAAACGGCAGGCAATCGTCGCCATTGCGCAATTCGAAGGACAACAACCAGCCCGGCGCACGGAAATGTTTTTGCGCGCGCTCGTACTGCGGATGCGAAGGCAGGCCCGGGTAATAAACCTTGCCAACCGCCGGATGTGCTTCGAGAAACTGCGCGAGCTGCAGCGCGGCGGCACTGGTCTGCACCATGCGCAACGCCAGCGTCTCTGCTCCTACCGAAATGGCATGCGCATGCTGCGACGACAAGGTGGCGCCCATATCGCGCAAGCCCTTCTTGCGCACCTGCGTCAGGCCCCACTGGCGCGCATCGCCCTTGCGGTAGGCCTCGCTGATATTGGGGTAGCCGGTCCAGTCGAATTCACCGGTGTCGACCACCGCGCCGCCGAGGGCGTTGCCGTGGCCGCAGATCGACTTGGTGAGCGAATGAATCACCAGGCCGGCACCCACCGTGCCGGGCCGGAAAAGGTACGGCGACAGGATGGTGTTGTCCACCACGAACAGCAGCCCGCGCTCGCGGCACAGGCGGCCGATGCCGTCCAGGTCGGCAATCTGCGTGCCTGGATTGGCCAGCGTTTCGACGAACACCATCCGGGTCGCCGGCGTGATGGCGGATGCGACGTTGGCGACATCCGTAGCATCCACGCGCGACACCGCCACCCCCAGGTCGCCCAGGGTGCCGAACACGCTGTTGGTGTTGCCGAACACCGCCCGGCTGGCCACCAGATGGTCTCCGGACCGCAGCAGCGTCAGGAAAACGGCGCAGATGGCGGCCATGCCGGTGGCAAAGCTCACGGTGCCGACACCCGCTTCCATGCCGGTCAGCTTGGCTTCCAGCGCGGCCGTGGTGGGCGTGCCCTGGCGGGAGTAGACATAAGCACCCTTCTTGGTGCCCTGAAAAACGCCGATCAGATCGTCGACCTTGTCGAAGCCGTATTGCGTGGCGATGTGGACGGCCTTGTGCACGCTGCCGTCCTCCGAGCCGAAAGCCCGGTCGGCATGCACGATATCGGTGGTGAATCCGCGTTGACTGGTCATGGGTTCGCTCTGCAATGAAAGATTTAGTCGCGCTCGGGCACGACGGCTTCGGCGTAATCGTATAGACCCGCCAGAATGGATTCGGTGCGCTCGTCGGGGCCGTCCTCGGACTCGCCGGCCTGCTCGCCCAGCACATCGAGCGCGGCCAGGTATTCATCGACGGTGCGCGCACCGCCCTGCCCCTCGAAGAGACGCGCCGCCCGGTGCTCCAGCCAGCGCTCCTGCTCTTCGTCGATCAGCGTTTCGGGGAAATTGCGGGCCCGGAAGCGGAAGAGTATTTCTTCCAGTCGGGCATCCTCGAAGCCGGTCTTCGCGGCCGCCAGCCGGGCGGGCGACATCTCGCGCAACTGGGTCAGCTTGCGACGGTCGTCGTTGCCGACAAAACCACCGTAGAGGTCTTCCTCGACATCCGCCGGCTCGGCCGCGGGTCGCTTGAAAACCTCTTGCCACATCGCGGTCATGTCGGGCAGCGCGGCGGCGGACGCCGCGTGACGAGCCACCTGTTCCAGATCGAGCTGCCAACGCGACGCCATCTCGGGCCGCAGCGTGCGCAGATTGGCCACCACCATCGGCGACTTGTTCAGGTGCACGCTCTTCAACGGCAGGCGGTCGACGCCTTCCGGCAAATCTGCCGAACGGGTAAAAAGACGCAGACGGATTTCGTCCGCGCTCAGGCCGGCGAGCACCTGGGGATCCTGCGACAGGTCCCACGCCAGCAGTTCGTTGCGATTGGTCGGGTGGGTGGCCAACGGCCACATCACGGCCAGGCAACCCCGCTCGGCAGGGAACATGCCGGACACATGCAAGAAGGGCCTGGCTGCCTGGGCCGTCGTGGGCAGGCCCAACTCCTGGGCGACACGGTCCTTGGCACGCAAACCCAGCGCGAACTCAAACAGCTTGGGATTCTTGTCCCGCAGCAGCCGGGCCAGAGCGATGGTGGCCCGGACGTCCGACAGCGCATCGTGCGCGGCTTCGTGCGCCAGGCCGTTTGCCCGAGCGAGGTCCTCCAGCCGAAAGCTTGGCTTGCCGTCCGGCTTCAGGGGCCATTCGATACCTTCCGGGCGGAGGGCGTAAGCCAGGCGCACCACGTCCAGCAAATCCCATCGGCCGCAGCCGTTTTGCCATTCGCGGGCGTAGGGATCGATGAGATTGCGCCAGAACAGGAAGCGGGTGACCTCGTCATCGAAACGGATGGTGTTGTAGCCCACGCCCACCGTCCCCGGCTGCGCAAAGGCGGCTTCGATCCGACCGGCGAACTCGGTTTCGGGAACGCCACGTTCGTGACAGGTCTGCGGGAGGATTCCGGTGATGAGGCAGCTCTGCGGATCGGGCAGGTAATCGTCGGCAGGCTTGCAATAAATCATCAGGGGATCGCCGATCTCGTTGAGATCGCGGTCGGTCCGGACGGCTGCGAACTGGGAGGGGCGATCGCGCCGCGGATTGACGCCGAAGGTCTCGTAGTCGTGCCAGAGAAAGGTGAGGTCGGACATGCTTTTGTTATGTGTGCAGCAAGCGCCGCAATGTACAGGATGAAAACAGGCGCCTCGGTATCTCGCACCCGTAGCGCACCCTCGTTTGTATATGGGAGATTTTGATGTTTCTATTAATTCCAAAGGAAAGGAAATTAATTTTTAATCAAAAGCCAAACGGCCCGGCAATCGGCTTTCTTAAACTCGCGCCTCGTTTAATGGAGGCACATGCCGACGACTCTCATCAAGACCAGCAACGCGATATCGTGTAACACACGCGGCCTCATGCCACTCACGCTGGCTGCAGTATCCGCCATCCTTTTTCTGCAACGCTACGGAGACGCATCTGCTTCTGCGGGATTTTTAATTTCATATGCCAACGATTATCCACTCGGCCGATGCGGCACTCAAAACCATGAATTTTTAGACTCGTCAGACCGATATTGCATGTCCATGCGAATTACCGAACTCATGAAGAATGACGCAGACCGATCGTGACTTCGCAGGTCTCCTTCAAGACACGTAAAAAAGGGCCGATGCCATGGCATCGACCCTTGCTGTGCGGACACTTTCGCGCCCGTTACCGGGTTTAGTCCGCGGTCGCTTCTTCCGGTTCCGCAGGCTCCGACTTCTGGCCGCGTTCGCGCTTGGGCAGCGGCGTGATGTCGAGCTTGACCTCCGGCTTTTCTGCCTCGGGATCCTCCAGATCGACCGTCAGGCGTCCGCCTTCGGTCAACCTGCCGAACAGCAGCTCGTCTGCCAGCGCACGACGAATCGTGTCCTGGATCAGGCGCTGCATCGGCCGGGCACCCATCAGCGGATCGAAACCCTTTTTCGCCAGGTGCTTGCGCAGCACGTCGGTAAAGGTGACCTCGACTTTCTTCTCTGCCAGTTGCTGCTCGAGCTGCAGCAAGAACTTGTCGACCACCCGCAGGATCACGTTTTCGTCCAACGGCTTGAAGTTGACGATGGCGTCCAGGCGGTTCCGGAACTCCGGCGTGAAGATGCGCTTGATATCGGCCATCTCGTCGCCCGCGACACGCGGGTTGGTAAAGCCGATGGTCGCCTTGTTCATCGTCTCGGCGCCGGCGTTCGTCGTCATCACCAGGATGACGTTGCGGAAGTCGGCCTTGCGTCCGTTGTTGTCCGTCAGCGTGCCGTGGTCCATGACCTGCAGCAGCACATTGAAGATGTCCGGATGCGCCTTCTCGATTTCGTCGAGCAGCAGCACGCAATGCGGCTTCTTGGTGACAGCCTCGGTCAGCAGGCCGCCCTGATCGAAACCGACATAGCCCGGAGGCGCACCGATCAGGCGCGACACCGCATGGCGCTCCATGTACTCCGACATGTCGAAGCGGATCAGCTCGATGCCCATGATGTAGGCCAGCTGCTTCGCCGCTTCGGTCTTGCCGACGCCGGTCGGGCCGCTGAACAGGAAGGCACCGATCGGCTTGTCGCCCTTGCCGAGCCCGGAGCGCGCCATCTTCACCGACGACGCCAGCACTTCCAGTGCCTTGTCCTGGCCGAACACCACGCTCTTCAGGTCGCGTTCGATGGTGGCGAGCTTGCCGCGATCGTCGTTGCTGACGTTGGCGGGCGGAATGCGCGCGATCTTGGCGACGATTTCCTCGACCTCGGTCTTGGTGATCGTCTTTTTGCGCTTGCTCGGCGGCAGGATGCGCTGGGCTGCACCCGCTTCGTCGATGACATCGATGGCCTTGTCGGGCAGATGGCGGTCGTTGATGTACTTGGCCGACAACTCCGCAGCAGCCTGCAACGCGGCGGCCGCGTACTTGACGCTGTGGTGTTCCTCGAAGCGCGACTTCAGGCCCTTCAGGATTTCGATGGTCTGTTCGACCGTTGGCTCGACCACGTCGACCTTCTGGAAGCGACGCGACAGGGCCGCATCCTTCTCGAAGATGCCGCGGTATTCCTGGAAGGTGGTGGCGCCGATGCACTTCAGCTGGCCCGACGAGAGCGCCGGCTTCAGCAGGTTGGATGCGTCCAGCGTGCCGCCCGACGCCGCTCCGGCGCCGATCAGGGTGTGGATCTCGTCGATGAACAGAACCGCGTTGGGCTTGTCCTTCAGCGACTTGAGAACGCCCTTCAGGCGTTGCTCGAAATCGCCGCGGTACTTGGTGCCGGCCAGCAGCGCGCCCATGTCCAGCGAATACACCTGGGAGTCGGCCAGGATTTCCGGCACGTCCTTCTGGGTGATGCGCCAGGCCAGGCCCTCGGCGATGGCCGTCTTGCCGACGCCTGCTTCGCCCACCAGCAGCGGGTTGTTCTTGCGGCGGCGGCAAAGGATCTGGATGACCCGTTCCACCTCGTATTCGCGGCCGATCAGCGGATCGATCTTGCCGTCCTTGGCCTGCTGGTTGAGGTTGACGGTGAACTGCTCCAGCGGAGAAGCCTTTTCGCTCTTCTCGGCCTGGGCTTCCTCGCTCTCGGCCTGCGGTTCGCCGGACTTCGCCGGCTCCGGCGGCTCGCCCTTCTTGATGCCGTGGGCGATGAAGTTCACGACGTCGAGGCGGGTCACGCCCTGCTGGTGCAGGTAATACACCGCGTGCGAATCCTTCTCTCCGAAGATGGCCACGAGCACGTTCGCGCCAGTGACTTCCTTCTTGCCGTTGCCGGTGGACTGCACATGCATGATGGCGCGCTGGATGACGCGCTGGAAACCGAGGGTGGGCTGCGTGTCCACCTCGTCGGTTCCCGCCACCTGCGGTGTGTTGTCCTTGATGAAATTGGCCAGCGACTTGCGCAGGTCGTCGATGTTGGCCGAGCAGGCACGCAGGACTTCGGCGGCGCTCGGGTTGTCCAGCAGAGCCAGCAGAAGGTGCTCTACCGTGATGAATTCGTGTCGCTGCTGACGGGCCTCAACGAAGGCCATATGCAAGCTGACTTCCAGTTCCTGGGCAATCATGAGGGTTCCTTTGCCGAGCGGTAAAAATGTGACCAGTAAGTACTGAATCTAGGGATTGATCCGTTGTTATTCAACGGGTTCACTCACGCACTGCAGAGGATGTCCGGCCTTGCTTGCCGCGTCCATCACCTGATCGACCTTGGTGGCTGCAACGTCCCTTGAGTAGACGCCACAGACAGCTTTTCCGTCGAGGTGAATCTTGAGCATGATCTGAGTGGCTTGCTCACGATCCTTGCTGAAAAATTCCTGGATCACCATCACCACGAATTCCATCGGGGTGTAGTCGTCGTTGAGCATCACCACCTGGTACATCGCCGGTGGCTGCGTTTTCTGGGTGCGCCGCTCGAGGACGACCGAATCGCCGTCGTCGCGCGCGGGAGCCGGCGTGGAGCCCGGGGCCACGGGGGATTTCGTCGGGGGCTTTGTCGCCATGAATTTCATTCTATCGAGGGAATTGCGCACTGCAGCAAGCAGGGATTTTGGTGGTAATTCGACAACTTCAAGAGCCGCGGTTTCATTCATACACGATCATCGCCTTTCCGTGATCGGCCTGGGCGATCCAGCTCGAAAGTGCGGCGTCCGTCGGGAAGAAAAGCGAGCGCTCGTCGAGCTTCAAGTCGACGCCCACCTCCATGCCACCGGTTTCGCGGCGCAGCGCCAGCCGCACCTCCAGGCCGCGCACCAGTTCGCCCGCCTCGGACATCTCCTTGACCGGCGGAAAATCACGCACGATGCGCTGGATGTCCGGCGCTTTCCCATTGACCGCCACGCGCAGGAACTTGCCGAACCGGCAGCGCGCGCTGGCGAGGTCCATCACCTGCTCCACCTTCAGGCGCACGCCGCCGGTAAAGCGGTCCGGCTGCAGCTTGCCGGTGATGATGACCAGCTCGTCGTCCTTCAGCAGGTTGCGGTAGGTGTTCAGAACGCCTTCGTCGGCGGTAGCCTCGATGACGCCGGTCTTGTCGTCGAGCTTCATCAGCGCCAGCTTGCCGCGCTGGCCGTTGATGACGCGCAGCTCGGTGATGATGCCGGCCAGCACCACCGGGTCGCGGCTGTCGCCGGGCTCGGCGATCTCTCGCCGCACAAATTGCCGCACCTCGCGCGACACCTCGTCGAACAGGTGGCCCGAAAGGTAGAAGCCGACCGCCGGTTTCTCGAACGTGAGCCGTTCCTTGATGCCCCACGGCCGCGCCTCCACCAGCTCCGGCTCCTGCGTGCTGGAGCCGTGGCCGTCGTCGGCCATGTCGAACAGACCGCCCTGGTTCACGTTGGCGGCCTGCGCCGCGGCGTAGTCGAAGGCCCGGTCGATCGACGCCACCAGTGCCGCGCGGTTCTGGTGGATGGCGTCGAAGGCACCGGCCTTGATCAGCGCCTCGACGCTGCGCTTGTTGATGCGTTGCCGGTCGACCCGGTTGCAGAAATCGAACAGGCTCCTGAACGGCCCGCCCTCCTCCCGCGCGGCCACGATGGCCTCGATGGCCGACTGGCCGGTGCCCTTGACAGCGCCCAGCCCATAACGGATGACCGTGTTGCTGACCGGCTCGAACCGGTGGCGCCCGCGGTTGACGTCCGGTGGCTCGAAGGTCATGCCGAGCTTTTGGGCATCCTCGAACAACACCCGCAGCTTGTCGGTGTCGTCCATTTCCACCGTCATGTTGGCGCAGTAGAACTCCGCCCGGAAATGCACCTTGAGCCAGCCGGTGTGGTAGGCCAGCAGGGAGTACGCGGCCGCATGCGACTTGTTGAAGCCGTAGCCCGCGAACTTCTCCATCAGGTCGAAAATTTCGTCGGCCTTGTCCTGCGCAATGCCGTTGACCGCCGCTCCCTTTCGGAAGATGTCGCGGTGCATCGCCATCTCTTCGAGCTTCTTCTTGCCCATCGCGCGGCGCAGCAGGTCGGCGCCGCCGAGCGAATAGCCGCCCAGGATCTGCGCGGTCTGCATCACCTGCTCCTGGTAGACCATGATTCCGTAGGTCTCGGAGAGCATGTCGGCCACCAGCGGATGCGGATACTCGACCACCTCGCGGCCGTGCTTGCGCGCCACGAAGCTGGGAATCAGGTCCATCGGGCCCGGGCGGTACAGCGCGTTCAGGGCGATCAGGTCTTCGAGCCGCGTCGGCTTGGCGTCGCGCAACATGCCCTGCATGCCGCGCGATTCGAACTGGAACACCGCTTCGGTCTTGCCGTCGGCGAACAGGCGGTAGGTGGCCGTGTCGTCGATGGCGATGTTTTCGTAGGCGAAGTTCTCCTGGCCCTTGTGGCGCTTGACGATGAATTCGCGCGCAATTTCCAGGATGGTCAGCGTGGCCAGGCCCAGGAAGTCGAACTTCACCAGGCCGATGGCCTCCACGTCGTCCTTGTCGTACTGGCT